>ERZ810453.2-NODE-2-length-388755-cov-18.3648_pt1 | contig 388755 bp, 231 predicted proteins | sample MGYA00520482_ERZ810453 | MGnify/ENA primary metagenome ERZ810453 (study PRJEB31588, sample SAMN03398927) | human gut metagenome | study: EMG produced TPA metagenomics assembly of the PRJNA231909 data set (A prospective, longitudinal analysis of the... | reverse complement strand
GCATCTGACTGTTAATCAGAGGGTCCTTGGTTCAAGTCCAAGAGGAAGAGCAAAAAGAGGTGTATCGAAAGATAGACTTCTTTTTTGTTTCTGCTCTTGTCCCCCCTGCTTCGAAAATAGATTCCTATAAATATAACAAACTAAAATTATAGAATAACGAAACTCTCATACCCTTGCTTTTATTCACAAAAACATTTTTGTCTTTTGATAGTCTACAAAACTTTAAAGATTCAAAGGTTAACAATAAGCTTCCCATCTGAATAAAATAAGTTCTTGGGGTACATGAATTAATTCGTCCGGCTATAGGCATTCTTTCGTCCGCCTATAGCCGGACGAAAGTTTGCCTATAGGCAACGTTTCGTTTGCCCATAGGCGGACGAATTAATTTATGAAGAGAAAGTGTTTACCTATAGAACAAAAAGAATATAATGTAAGAATAAACATCCATTACGTCTTATACGTACGTGATAAGCTGCAAAAAAGGAGAGAAATTAAAGTTATTTTCGACCCTCTCTGATACACTTTCTATTTTTCAGAAACAGAAGAAGACCTAATATTCAATTGCGCATCCAAGCATACAGTCTTAGGCTTTACCGGTTTAGATGCCCTTATTTGTTCTAATAATAAAACAGCAGCCTGTTTCCCCATTTCATACATTGGCTGTAAAACAGTAGTCAGCTGTGGTTCTACAATTGTAGCCATTACATCTTCACTAAAACCTGCTAAAGCAATATCTTCCGGAATTTTCAATCCCGCTTCTTTAATGACCTTCATTGCTCCAATAGCTACAGGGTCATTAAAAGCAAAAATTGCATCAGGCAAGGGAGAATTCTGCTCTAACAATCCCTTCATTGCAGAAATGCCTTTTTCCATTAGTACTCCAGTTTCTATAATCAAAGACTCATCAACCGGAAGAGCATATTTTTCAAGAGCATCCAAATATCCTGCTCTACGCTCGGATGTTAACTGAAGTTTATTGGGACCACCAAAATGGGCTATCCGCTTATAACCCGTTTGAATAAGATGCTCTACGGCACGAAAAGCCATTACTCTATCATCTATAATAACTTTAGGAGCTTCCGTTCTTTCACAGACTCTATTAAAAAAGACAATAGGTATACCACTATCTATAATTCTCTGATATTCTTCTGAATTGCCACTTTCACGAGTAACGGACATAATAATCCCTTCAACCATACTATCTTCCAACAAATGCAGATTAACCAGTTCCTCCTTATGAGACTCACTAGATTGGGTGATTAATATCCGATAATTCTCTTGATACAGAATATCCTGAATCCCCATAATCACTTTCGGGAAAAAGCTATTCACAAATTCAGGAATAATAACTCCGATAGTTCCGGTCCGCTGGCTCAGCAAGTTCTTGGCAAGCACATTAGGACGATAATTCAAACGTTTGGCCGTCTCCAACACCCTCTCACGAGTCTCAGGCTTCACATCCCAACGATCTGCCAATGCCCTGGATACAGTTGAAGTAGAAATATTTAATTCTTTTGCAATATCTTTTATAGTGGCGTATCTTTTCATTCTATACTGTGTTTAATCTGTATTAGTATGACAAAGATACACCATTATTTTTATTTCAGAAACTCTTTAACTTTTCAAACAAGCCACAAAATCTCCTGTCTGCATTCTGGACGTATAAGATTTTTCATCTATTTTTTTGCAATAACATCAAAGTGCCCAAAAGGAACTTTAAATAATATATGCTTATCTGAAATCTCAGAATCAGCCTGTTTGACTAAATCATTAGGCACAAACCTGCCTTTCTTCCATACTAAAACATTATTAAAATATATTTCCTTAAAAATCCCGGTCTGAAGTCCCACTACTGCATCGATTGGAGAAGGTACTGATATTTCCAGCTTAAAACGATCCGAAGTATCATGATAATAACTGGATATTTTTCCAGCAACAGTAGCAACATCTATTTTCGCCTGTCTGATGCCAGATGGCAATGGACAGATGGCAGCTGTTTTATACCCCACCTTTAAAGGCCATATGCCACATACATATTGTGCAAGAACAGTCAGTCCACCACCACTCCAAGCATGATTGGTCGTTCCCCCTCCAAATCCTTCCTTACCAATTCCCCATCCCTCAAAGAGAGTGGAATATTCTTCATGGTTCACCATAAAACCAAATCTATTTTTCATCCGTTCAAGTCCAAATAGCCCTTGCCCCATAACAAAAAGAGCCTCAGTTACATATTTCTCCATGTATGGACTTGCATACTGCTGAGTTTTAAAAACCTTTAATAAAGGCGAATATTTACTCTTGTCTGCAATGCCTGAAACCACAGCCAATGCATTTACCCGTTCATCAATATCTCCTTTAAAATCGGGATGCCGGTAAGAACGTCCATCCCAAAACTTTGTATTAAAAACAATCTTCATTTTATCCATTCGTAATTGAAACTCCTGCACATCCTCCATTTTCCCTAATACCTCAGCCATGCACCTGGCTCCTTTCAATGCTATATAATACCACGCATTAAGCAAAGCCTTTTTATCAATATTAGTTCCCCAGTCTCCCCATACCCATGAAGTATTCCTTACAACCAGACTTCCATCTTCATTAAATGACCACATCTTTAAATATTCCCTGGCTCCAGCATACAGATCCTTTATCGTTTCCAAATCCCCGGTATTCATATAATAATTCCAAAAACCATAATAACCTATAGAAGCCAACATCTGCCCCGGAAGCTCAACATCATAATTAGAGGCCGGAATGGGCGAATGAAGTCTTCCATTTTCTTCTTGCCAGCCAATCAATTCATACATTCCTTTTTTCATCAGCAAATGACTATTAACATCCAAAGCATAAAAAGCCTCTCCTGATTCATTGACAAGATCACCCCACCATTGGGCACGTTCTCTGTCCGGGCAATCCATATATGTATCCCTCATAGTGACACAGAGCGTTCTCTTTGCTTTTTTCAAAAATCGATTTAAAAAATTATCGCTGCACTCAAATACCCCCGCAAATTCAGTATGATAAGAAGTTTCCCTATACTTCACGCCTAACACATTGATATCTTTTGGCATAAGGTAATATACCTTTTGCCCATTCATCCAACCTAAACTTTCATACTCTTGCTTTCCTGCTTTTGCAATATATTCGGATCTGACATTATAGGAACCTCCTCCCCGATAATAGTCTGTAAACATCGTAACTTTTTCTCCGGCTACCTTTGTTTCTATTTCCATATAGGGTGTTATATGGCAATTATAAGGCAGATAGGCAATAATCGTATCCACAACATTACCATACCTTTGTTCTACCTTCTCATAATTTTGTAAACCTGAATCCTTCCAAAAAGGAATGATACGATGATGGAGTTTATTCCATGGGGCTTCTCCTTCTACACCGCAAATTACCGCATTTTGCCAACCTTTAGAATCCTCCAATTGTTGCCACCATGTACCTATATCATAACGGGCATCAAAACCGATGTTAGATTCTGGAAGTCTAAAATTCGGATGTGGATGAGATGCAGTATAATAGGCCGGATGCACTCTCGCTCTCCATGATGAGTCACTATATAACATAGCAGTATTATCAATATTACAATCAAAGAAAAGAGCAGCTTTCCCACTGGGATTATATGAGAAACCTTCCTTACCAAAATACCACAAAAGAATAGCTATCGTATTCTTTCCTTTTTTCAAATATCCAGCCAAATCTATTTCATCAAAATAGGTATCTTTAGGATTAGGTCCTCTTTTCACTCCTCCTTCAAAAATAACCATCTCTCCGTTTATCCAAAGCCAATACTTGCTGTCAACCGCTATTCTGGTCTTTGCACTTTCAGGGGTCTTATCTAAATCGATCGTCTTACTAAAACATAACCACGTATTAGTTGCATTCTGATTTTCAAAAGTAGTTATCCACTTCGGAGTCTCTTGTGACTGGGCATTACCAGCAATGAAAACAACCAAGAAAACAACCAAGACAAATTTTAAAATGATATTTTTCATTATACTTTTATTTAAAATTAATAACGCCCTCATATATAAGTTTAACCTCACTCAATAACCCAGACTCTTGCAATGGAGATTCTTTCGTAAAATAATTCCATGATGAGAATGTCGTTCGTTGACCTGACGGTCTCTGTCTATTCTTTATAATCCAGTCCGGCAATCTTTTCAGAGGTTTTCCTACAGGAGGCTTCACTCCATATTCATTAACTCTATGAAACAACACAGAATTTCCCCATTCACAATCATCCGGATACTGTTCATCACCAATCAGACGATTAGCCCAAGTATTAGTCACTGCTATTTCAATCACATTATTCCCTTTCTTTACATTTTTTGTAATATCACATATGTAAGGCATATGCCACAATACAGTAGTTGACTGCCCATTAACAAAGACTTCAGCAAGATCTCTTACTTTTCCTAAATCAAGTATAACCTCAATCCCCTCTCTAAGATTCTCTTTCGGAATTTTAACAGTCTTTCTATATGTCGCTGTACCCGAAAAGTATTTTACCCTCTCGTCAGGATGTCTGGACCATGATTCTAGTTTAATGAATTTTTCCTGAAATGGAGACAGAGAATTTATAGGATCAAAACGGACCTCCCAGTCACCTTTCAGCACCATTGGTTCAGGAATATTTTTTAATTCAGCCTTAAGATTGCGATTCTTAGTTGTTTTCAAATAATAAGTACCCTCAGCGCTACTTCTCACCGCCCATTGTTTCGGATGAGATGTAAAAACAGAGAATAAGCTATCCGGAGAGTCTGATATAACGTCATGAACATATTCAGCCTGCCCCACTTCATTTTTAAATACAACAAAGACTGCTTCCCAAGGTTCCAATCGGAGCTTAATCGACGTACCCTTAACAGAAGGATACCATTCCGCCAATTCTCTGACTATTCCCGTTTCAGGTGCCCATATTTCCGGAACTTTACTTTTTACTCTAAGATCAACGTTCGTTACTACATTTTTATTACTCACATTAGTGAAGTAGTAGATATCCCAGTCACAATTCTGACGATGTGTACAAAGAATATTCTTAGTGTCTGCATTTGTAAATGTAATATCTCCTGGGATATTAATCAACTCCAATGCTTTATCAATACCCATACCATATAGGACCTTTCCAGAGCCACAATTATTAATTGTAATCGAATTACCATCTATATTCCCCCATACCTCATCCGATATTTCAAGAACTTCCTGGTCCGATTCCATCAGTCCCTCTGATTTAACGGGCTTTCTGCCATAAACAATAGCTCCACCTTTAACTAATTCTCTTATCTTTTTTAATGTACGAAGGTTCATCGCATCCGATTCCGGCAATACTAGCATCGAATATTTCCTTCCACTATCCAGCACAATTTTACCACTTTCTGATCTTACATTATTCATCAATGTATTCTCTGAAATAATGTCACCATTCTCAGTTAACCCCTTCAGCGACTTAGTATAAGATGCCAAAACAACATAGTCAGCAACGGTTAATCCTGACTGCAAAAGATACTGGCTTCTCGATAAATATTGTATCCAGGCACGACCGGGTAGAAACCAAGTCTGATTTCGCCCAAAATGTGTCCCCCACCACCCCATACAAAGCCCTGGTTTGATCGTATCAGGAAATGGCTGGTGCACCCATCCATGAAGAATCAGTTTATTTACACCTCCCAAAGCGAATGCTCTATCCCCTGACTCTTTCAAAGTAGCAGGAGTTTCAGTCCACATAGAAAGACTTGGCCAACCTGTAAATGCTTCTGCTGCACAAATTCTTATACCTAATGGATTGGCAGATTTTGCAACGGCACTGTGAGGCCTTTCCGTATTAGTCCAAAATTCAGTCATTGGCTCATCCGCTACAGCAGTAATATCACTCGGATCAAAAGGAAACTCATATGGCTCTATCTGTACTTGTAGCCCTGAAGCTCTAAATATCTTTGCCGGAACCTCAAAAGCGTATTCTTTATACATTTCTGCAATAACTGAATTAAAATCGATCATAAACTTTTCTGTTTGTTCTTTACTGACCAAAATACATCCAGTAATTGCAGGAAGCCATTTTATTACATCATATCCACGCCTCTTTTTAAATTCATAAGGCATATTATCCGTCCAGTTTTGTATTCCTGCCTCATAACTATCAAACAAAATATATTTAAAGGTATGCCCTACTTCATTCCCCAATTTTTCAATAAGTGGAGTTAACATATTTTCCGCATGAAATTTCATTGTTTCAGGACTTAACTTATCTGCCTCCAATGACCTTAGCCCAGCAGGGATAGGATGATTAGATTTAGAGGTACTTGTATGTCCTATACGATAAATCGTATATTTTCCAATCGGAGCATTCCAGACTAACTGACCATCCGGCTCCATCATTTCAGTAAGATCAACTACCTGTTGAATAGAGGACAAAAACTCAGGAACAGCCAACACAGCAATATCTTTATAATAATTCAAGTTGGTTTTGGGTTGAGGAAGAATATCATTGAACAGACATCCTCCTATTACCTGCTTTGTAATCCAGACTAGTTCCTGCATTGATTTATCCACTGTGATCCATGGGCCACCTGATGCTGAATATCCAGGGCAATTATGAATGCCTAGCTCCAATCCAAGTCGTTTGGCTTCCGCCACCGCAAATTCAACAAAGCTCCACCATTTCTCATTATAATAGCTGACTCCTTCCGTATAATTCCCAAATTGAAAACCGGAATTCACTTGTAAAATAGTGGCTCCCCCAATGCCACTTTGCCTCATCGCTTCCAAATCTTTCGTAATTCCATCCTTAGAGATATTATAACCGGCCCAATGCCACCAAACATGAGGTCTATATTTGATTGATGGATTATTAAACTCCGTTTCCGACAGTTTCATAGATGTATTTTGAGCAAAAGAATCCCATGATATGACAAGCAACACACCTATCCATAGCCCAATTACAACCTTCATACTTATATATCTTCCCTTATCCATAACACTTATGATTCTAATATTTGCACTGTTGTTAACATTCCGATATTCAAGTATTATTTCTTAGTAAACTTTAGGAATGCTCCCCCATTTTTAGCGAGTCTCAAATTCAAAGTTTCAGTATTTTTCATCACTTGTTTATCAACCTTATAAGGTATAGTTGTATATATCTTATGTGTTTCTACCGGAATATTCGGATTCAACCCAGCCAGTGATATAGGTTCAGCATTGAAATCATCCGAATAAACAGTGACATTACATTTGGAAAATTGAATAAAATTCAATGGAATATCTATCATCTTCTCATCTCCAGCATTAATAATCCCCAAATACCAATCCTGGCCTCGTCTTCGTGCTATCACAGCAAGCTCACCAATATGGCTCATTGGCAATACCCTGGTCTCATCCCATACTGTAGGAAGCGCACTAAGGGTTTCATTAAAAGAAGATACACGTTGGTCGTTTACTATAAAATCCGGATTTTCAGGGATACAAAGGAAAGGAGAAACAAAGCATATCAGTGTAGCCAATTGATGCGCCCATGTTGTATGTCCGGGCGCCGTATAGCATAATGGCGTATAATCTGCATTTCCTACTACACAACGAGTAAATGGAAGAACCGCATTATGACTCGCAGGAATAGGACCTTCGGGCATTGCATTCAATTCCCATCCCCGAACTCCTTCACGAGTCAATTCATTAGGAAAAGTCACAGATTCACCGGAAGGCTTTTGGCAACCATGTATATTTACTAACAACTTGTGTTCAGCCGCAAATTTCAACAAAGCCATATCAAAATCAATGGTCATCTTGTCTTCACTATTTTGAAAGTCCACTTTAACACCACATGCTCCACTCTGCTTTACGGAGTCCAAAAAGCACCTCATTAACGAGTAATCATTACTACTATCTTTAATCTGTTCAGAATGTTTCCACACCCACACACCCACTTTCTTTTTACGGGCATATGCACATACTTTCCGAAGATGAAACCACTTGTCTTTCCAACGTTCCCAGCCTTCATCTATAAGTGAGTATTCTATATTCAATGATGCCGCACAATCTATCACTTCCATCTCTTGCTTTGGATTACCACAACCCTTTGAGAAGAAACGAGTAAAAGCCTTCCCGGGCTTGATCCATTCCTTATCTTTAAAAAGCAGTTCATCCGGAGAAGGATTCAACCCATTTATCATATCTGTATTAACCAATTCATTCAAATCAGAGGCTATTATAAATATACGCCACGGAGTTATCATATTTCCTAAAATATCAAATCCGGATTCTCCTTCGGTAAAATTACTACAAAGAACATTATTCCCCATTGCTTGCAGACGCATACCACTATAATTATATAAAGCAGCCTCTGAAAGCATACCAAGCATTCCATTTTCATATTCAAATAAAAGTGGAGGACATTGTATCGGCCCTGTGGGAGAAATATTATCCAATTCCGATATATCACAAGAGATAAACTCTCCCGCATATGATTTTAATTTCCAGGAGTTTTTCCGTTCAGCAAACCAAACCTTTGTGTGAGCAGGTATTCTAAAAGTAGTGTGTTCCGCCTCAATATTATTGATACCCTCCTTTGTATACAAATATCTAAAAGCAACACCTTGATTGGAAACATCAAATTCTAAGTAAAACACACCTGCTGTCCTATTATTAACAAAGCCCAACTTATAACGATTCGCTTTATAATCACAACATTTTTTCCCTCCCATAACAGGAAAAGTACGATGGATTAAATTACTCTCCATTATATGTAAATTACTATTAATGCCTATACACTCCGAGTTGATAATAATATCAAGCGGTGAAGTATTTAGCAAAACAGCATTATCCTTTTTAACCGTATACCTAATTGTATCCGCATTTTGTCCTATTTCAACTTTAATCCTCCTGTCAGGAGAATGAAGACAAATGTTTTCTGCTCCAACAATCATTGGAATATTCAGCAATAATAAAATTAATATTTTTCCTATTCTGTTTTTCATCGTCACTTCTTTATTTATATGTAATATCAGATACGTTCTTTAGCACAATATTTTGAGTCCTCTTAAAATCAATCAACTTACCTTCCAGTTTATTATTTTGAATTACAACATCTTTGACACTCCATAATTCGATGATCTTATCCGTATGTAACTGAAAAAATTCATTACCGGATATAAAAATATGATCAGGACCGTATGATTGAGCATACGGACTTGTATCTTGTGCTCTTTCACTTTTATTTGAAGTCGTTTCAGTTGTCTTACATACTATCGGATCACGATTAAGCCGTTTAAACATCATAAATAATGGGGCGGTATTCGAAGAGGCAAAACCTGAATCAATAATCTTATTATTCCGGATCGTTATATCAGAACAATATAAACCATTAGGATATTGAGTCTCATTTACGAACGCAATGGCAGCACTACTACAAGACTCATAAATATTGTTCTCTATCACTCCCGTCGCTGCACGAAAAACGTTCCCATATCTTCGTATACCACAAAATCTACTATTCCTAATTACAAAATCACCACAAGAAAGGCTTCTATTCCACAATTGATCCACATATTGCAGCTCTCCGTCAATAACAAGATCAGCAGGTACGGAATCTGTAAATTCTACGAGCCATCCTACAGAAATCCTTTCAACTAACCTGACTGTCGTTTCTATGATAATCTTTCCATCTCTGGGATTAAAAAAGCTGATATGATCACCAGTATCTAATCGAAAATGTTCAGATTTTAGAATCAACCGTTTTGTATTTCCTTCAGGATGATTTTTTAAAATGCTCATAGGCCGGGCATATAAAGCAAGCCCATCATCTCCAATACCCTCAATATTAAAATATTCGACCCAGGGGCCTACTTTATTCGATCGTAAGTGAATGCCATCCGCATTTCCCTGCCACCAGCGTCCCTCTTTCATTACAGCATCACAATGAAGTATATTCATCCGTGAGCAAAAATATCCGGCATAATGAAATGAACCGACAGCATGGCTTTTTATATCATAAAATGTAATATCAGACGCATTATCTGCATATAAAATAAAACCGGAATTCTTCCCCCGTGTTGTATGAACAAAGCGATCTCCTTTCTGGAAATAACGAGCAGCCCGCTTTGATACTTCATCGACAATAATCTTCCCTTCCACCGGAACAGATACATTCTTAAAGGTCAATCTGTATTTCCTATCCCTAATTTTCTGAATAGTGCTCATATCTATTTGATAATAATTAGGAACTCCATCCTTCAGCTTACCATTCTTTACCGGATCAAGCAGCATAACAGGTGCCTCTAAATTACCCACAAAATATAAATCATCATAAGAAGGGAATCCAGGTTCCAGTTCAACATCAACTGTACCTGTATTTGTATCCGAGTCAATCACTCGCCCTTGTGTAAAAGTCATTTGTCCGGGATAATCAATCACAAAACCTTGCACTGAGATATTTTCACATTTCCTGAGATTACAAAATGTCTGATGAGCACCTAAAAGATTTACAACAGCACCATTTCCGTTGATAACAATATTTCTCACTTCTTCCAAATGAATAAAATATTTATCAGCCAGATCACAGTTGTATTCTTTTTCCGTAAAAATGAGTTCTACTAAGGAATCTTTTTTAGCCCAGAGAACCGCTTCCGCTATCCCTTTCTGAACATCACTGCCAACCTTTACAACAACAGATGGTTCTAAAATTTTAAAGGTATATACATCAGACCATTGCTTCTCCTTCAACTTAGTATTATTCACTGCATATCTCCAAAAAAGTTGCCCTGCAGGCAATGGTTTGTCACACACATATCTATTCAGCGCAATCGTATCAATATCTATAATATTATTAAATACCCTGTCTGTACTAATTTGAATTAGATATTCTATTGGCATCTCCGTTTTCAGAACTGTCTTATCCTGCTTAGGCCAGCTAAAATTAGGAAATCGGGTCAAAACACAACTATTATCTGCCGGAATATTCCCGGCAATTACCAACTGTCCATACAGTATGAACAATAACATCAAAAGTATCCTAACACATACTATCTCTAATTTTAACACCTTAATCATATCATTTAATTTTATAGGTAATTCTCGTTCCCTGGTTCACACAATTCCATTTTATCAAAAGGGAGTAACAACAGCCCCCGTTTGAAGCCGATCAATTAATCGCAGTCCCAAATTAGTCATTGTCCCTGATTTTGTTTCCGGCAGCCAAGCATCGGGATATCGATTCCATGTCTGAAGCAAAAAGATATCAGGAACAATACCATACCTAAATAACTCTTCCACATAATTTAAAACATTAATGCAAAAGACTGTATTATTAGAATTTCCGCCGCGAGTATCATTTAAGCTCATGGTCAATTCCATTCCATTTTGTTTCACATAATCAGCAAGCTCTTTTAAACGAACTTTAAAATCAACATATTTAATAATATCAATCTGATCCGAACTTCCTTCATTTAAGAATGCCTCATAAGAATAGTCTATTGATATGCCGGTAAAAGGAACTCCCCTTTGTTTTGTCAAAGGAATAAGTATATCCAGCATCGATTTATAATCTCCCCATCCCATTTCTCCTATGTTATGAGAATTTCTGGCAGGCGCTCCTTTCCAACCCCAGTTAGAGAAATTTGCTATAAGGTAAAATTTGATCTGAGGAAACATTTCACGCCATAATAACATCAGGTCAGCCAACTCCTCCGACGCTTCTTTTACTGTAATTTTTCCCAGCTTTTTATCACCCGGATAAACAGCAGAGTGAATAGGACCATCAAAGTAAATATAATCCAGAGTTCCTCCTGCTCCTCCTTGAGCAACAGGTGTCAAGAAGTTCCTGTATGCTCTCATTTCACTTTCAAATGATAATTCTCCCAGCTGGTCCTTAGGAGACGTTTCAATATTCTGAAAGCCACTCGTCTCAACTCCAACAAACATATTTTTTTGCTTCAGCATATCGGTCAAAGCCTTTAACTCCGTTAAACTCCCCGCCTGAATAGAGCTACGATATAATAATATTCCATCCACCTGATCACTCAAACACCCCCATTCAGTAGGATTTGCCAAGCACAGCCTACTTTCTGTTGAGAGGCTACTTTGAGCTCCCGGCTGATTCACAATCCATACTTTCGTATCCGGATGTACATGAGGTGTTTCTTTGGTATAAAAATCTTTTATCTGCCACACTGTAATATTAGCCGATGCCAGATGATTACTCTCTTTCCCATCTGCATATAGCGAATAATACCAAACAGATTTCACAGGAGTTTCAATAACAACATCTGTAAAGCTACGCATATTGGCTGGAAACGTTGCTATCTCCGTATAAGAGGCTTCATCCCAACCACGACGATAAAGACGAAATTGCTTGATTTTACTTTCATCTGCCGGATGAATATTCCATTTTAAATCAATATGTGTATAATCCAGAAACCTGCCTTTAAATTCTGTCCCTATCCATTTATCGACATCTCCATTAATATACACTTCCTGAGTGGTCAATTCATCTTCTATAGCTTCAGTCCTTCCATCCGGGAGATTATTATTCTGAGAATTGGAATCGGCACAAGCAAACAAGAAGTATGCAAAAAAACAAGAACTTATAAAACATTTCATAATGACTTTTTTACAACAAAAACAATTTAATACAACTATCTATAAATCTTTTGAAATCACGATCAAATTAACCAATCGTGATCTCAAAAGAAAAATTAAGCAAATTAATAGCCGGGATTTTGTATCGTTATTTCAGGGTAATCCGGATTATTTCCCAATTCTTTATTAGAATTTATTTCCAAATCAGGAATTGGCCATAAATATGACTTTTGTTCATTCCAGACACGTTTTTGACAAACATAACCTTCCCATTCGCGTAACCCATTCAATTTTCCAGTAGTAGCAGTTACTGATCCTCCGATTACTCCGATAGACGCATTAGTATAACCATAAGCATCCATCATCACTGACTGACCAATCTTCCATCTACGAATATCCGAAATTCTCTGCCCCTCAAAAGCTAATTCGACTCTTCTTTCATGCTGAATGATTTTAAACATCTTTTCTTGATCGAGCGGAGCATCCCATATAGCTTCACAATCCTCAATCTTAGGCATCATCACATTGGGGCGTTGCCGAATAGAGTTAATAGCATTATAAACATCCGGATTATCCCAATCACCACTTCTGGTTAACGCTTCTGCATACATCAATAACACATCTGCATACCTGATCAGCATTATATTATTATGTGAAATCTGTGCCGCAGGAATTGTTTCAGTATATTCTGCTCCCTTTTTAAGTTTCATTCCAGAGACATTCGAACCGCTAGGAGCAAAATAGCGATTCTCTGAGATAGGGTCTCCTGGTCGACAAATAGTCATTTCTAATCGCGGATCTCTATTATTAAGCGGTGCTTTCGGATCAAACACCGGATCAACTGAAGTAAACGGTCCAGTCGGATATCCTTTGACCGGATATCCATTTACAGTATAAAACTCACACGCTAAAGAAAGAGTTACCGCAAAAGAGTTATAATGAGCGACAGAAATGTTGTAACTTGTCGTCAATGAATTCTCCACATCATTATTCCAATATCCTGGAATATACTGAACATCAAAAATTGTTTCATCACTATTTTCGCCTTCTACTAAAAAGAGTTTCCGAAAATCCGGATACAGTTCATACCTGCTTGTTCCGTCCTCATCTTTCAAATCAATCAGCTGCTTAAATGCCGCTGCAGCCTCGCCAAATCGATTATTAAACAATAATAATTTCCCTTTCAATGCCAAAGCAGCACCTTTAGTTGCTCGTCCGACTCCTTTACCAGTTGCATATCTTACAGGTAATTTTTCAATCGCTGTATCCAAATCTTTTAATATAATCTCCAGAATTTCCTCTTTAGGACTTCGGGGAATATTCGAATCAGACAAATCTGCCGGCTCTAATTTCAAAGGAACATTACCGAAAAAATCAATTAAATCAGCATAGAAAAATGAACGTAAGAACAAAGCCTCTCCTTCATAACGATCTCTCAGAGTTTTATCTTTTTCATTGGCAAAACACTGATCGAGTCTTGCTAATAATAAGTTAGCACGGGCAATACCTTTATATTTTTTCTCCCATTTAAATCGGGGAGCAGGAGATGATGAGGTCATCTGCCCTGTTACTATATTATGCGGATAATAAGACGTATTGATATTACAACCATTATCTGTCATCAAATCATACAAAATCATTTCACAACCATCAGCACTTGTGCTAAGCCCTAGCAACAGGCAATTATAGACTCCATTCAATGCCAGCTCCGCATCATCCGCACTCCTAAAAAAACCTTCATCCGACAAACTACTTGAAGGTGAAATATTCAGAAAATCATCATTACATGATGAGGTCACGACAGAAACAAACATCAGAGCCATCATCTTGATTATTCTATTTTTCATAATATTTTTCATACGAATCAATCTTAATTAATTAAAAATCAAGTTTCACTCCACAGCTTATAACCCTTGTCACAGGATACGAGCCATTATTTATACTAAATGCAGAATGTTCCGGATCAAAATCTTTATGTTTCGTAAATGTAAAAGCATTTTGTGCATTTACAAATACTCGGGCATTCTGTAAAACCTTCAATTTTTCAAGCACCAGCTTCGGCAAAGTATATCCCAGTTCTATGTTCTTTATTCGCAAATACGAAGCATCTCTTACATAATATGAAGATCTGGTCTGTTGAAATTCTTTTTCAATATACAATCGAGGGTTAGTAGTACTCGGATTCTCATAAGTCCAACGATTATCTGCAACTTCTTTAGTCACACCACCATTCCCATTATAAAAAGGAACAGTCAGCAGTCCTTGCTCATAAAGACTACGTCCTTGAACTCCATAAAACATCACACTGAAATCAAATCCTTTAAAATCAAAATACAAATTTAACGAATACGTAAAATCCGGAAACTGAGAACCAATAACTGTGCGATCATACGTAGCATCTACTTGACCATCAGGTACTCCGTCCGGTCCACTAATATCTCTGAAAATTAAATCTCCCGGTCGTGGAGCCGGCGTTTGTGTGGGATGACCGGACTTTAATGTATATTTACGGTCCTTAATTGGAATATTAGGATCATTTGCATTCTGACCAGCCTGGTCCGTCCAATTAAAATCACTCAGTTGATATACCCCTGTACAATCATATCCATAGAACGATCCGTACGGCATCCCCACTTGTGAAGCAATAACCTGCACTTCGTTATCATGGAAAATACGAGTTTGATCTCCTAGATCTGTAATTTCGTTTTTCAGAACAGATACATTTGCTTTCGCTTGAAATCCTAAACGGTTACCTAAAAACCTCTTATTATAGGCAACATCTATGTCAACTCCCCGGTTTTTCATTTTACCTATATTCTGATAACCTTCCTTCCCTATTCCCATACCCAAAGAGAGAGGTAATGGTACTTTCCATAAAAGATCATATGTATGTTTATAGAAATAATCGACAGAGATATTCAGATCATTAAAAACACCCAGATCAATACCTACGTTCACCTGGCTGGTCTTTTCCCAAGTTGTACCAGTATTAGCAATAGTGGTCAAACTAGTTCCGGACACAGGTTTACCATCAAAATCGTATACTGAAGTTGCAGAGAGTATGTTTGATCCGGCATAATAGGTGTTAATATTCTGGTTTCCTAAAATACCATATGAACCTCTCAGTTTAAGATTACCCACAATATTACTCAATTTTGACTTTTTATAAAATTGCTCTTCTGAAATTCGCCATCCCAATGATGCAGACGGAAACAATCCCCACTGAGATCCAGAAGCAAACCGGGAAGAACCGTCATATCGTCCACTCAATTCCAATAAATACTTATCTTTATATGAGAAATTAAATCGTGCAAAAACAGATCTGTCATTTTTCTTATCAGCACCATCCGCATTTTGCTGTGTAGACGGGTCTGCCATTATTAATAAGGGGAAAGTGGCGAAACTATCCTTACGATCAGCAGATAAAAAAGAGTAATTCCATTCTCTTTGCGAGAACCCTAACAAACCGTTTATTTTTATATCTGTTCCTTTATATTCATAGATCAATAGATCTTCATTAAGTAATGTTGTTGCCTCGGTATTTTTCTTTGTTATTCCACCCGTAAATGCAGATGAGTTTCCATCCAAACTTGCTAAAACCTTGAAGTCAGGTACATAATCCACCAAATTAGAATTCTGATAATTTCCACCGAATATCACCTGTGCACGTAAAAGATGTGACTTGTTTTTTAAGATATCAAGAGAAAAATCAATCTTGCCATCCAGTTCATTGGATTTTGTTTGAGTTAATCCTCCCGCTTCCTTTATTGCCATATCCCGGGCATTATAAGAATATAAACCTTGCGAAAAGAAAGGTTCGGCTGTACTACTCAAATTTATATCATTAATCATTTGTCCTTCTCCGCGACTATTAGCGTCTTTGATTCTTCTCGTTCCAGAGAAGTTTGCAGTAATCCGAAAACGGTTATTAAAAAGTGATGATGACATATTTCCGCGAACCGAATATTTTTTCAATGAAGTATTAAATAAAATACCATCCTGATCTAAATAATTAAAAGATAATGCTCCTTTAAAAAAGCGATTTCCTCCTCTCATCGTAACATAATGATTTTGCATAGGAGCAGTCTTATAGAACTTTTTATACCAGTTGGTCGATTGTCTTCTACCACTATTTAATTCGTTGGCAATTCCCTCCGGATCAATTAAAGTGGATGCCAGTCCTGCATATTCTCTTGACTCTATATACAAGTCAGTCCAAGGCAAAGCCTCTACTACCTCCGGCAGCTGAATCGCCGTTTGCCAGGCTATATTATTTGAGTAGCCTATTTCCACTTTTCCTTCACTACCAGTTTTTGTCGTAATAATAATAACGCCATCCGAAGCACGATTTCCATAAATAGCACACGCAGAAGCATCTTTCAAGATTGAAATCTGCGAAATATCCTGCGGGTTTACATTATTTATATTCCCTTCCATTCCATCAATAATTACCAAAGGATCATTGTTATTTTCCAATGAATTAATACCTCGAATTCTAATTGTCGCAGCATCTTCTCCAGGCTGTCCGGAGGATTGTACAACATCTACACCCGATGATAATCCCTGTAATGCAGAACTTAAATTTGTAATAGGTTTGCTCTGAAGTTCTTTTGAGTCCAAACTTTTGATTGCTCCTGTCAGATTAATTTTAGCTTGTGTTCCATAACCAACCACAACAACCTCACTCAGACTCTTCGCATCCTCTTCCAATATAATTTTTTTCCCATTCAACGTGTTTGCTACTAGTTCTTGCTGTACAAAACCTACATAAGAGAAACGAATAATAGACCTATGGGGTACTTGTAATGTAAATATTCCATTTGCATCCGTAATTGTTCCCACAGTCTCTCCTTTTACAGTTACCGATACTCCAACTAGCGGATTACCAGCAGTGTCCCAAACTGATCCCGAAATCTTTATTTTGTTTTGGGCTTGAACAGCTACTATATTTAATAATAGTATAAGTATCAAGAATATGCCTTGCTTTACCTGATTATTTTTCATATGAACTGATATAAAATTAATTAAAATCTTACCATAATTATGACTTTATTAGATATAAAGAAATAATGGCATTCTTATCTTTATTTAAGTGATGCTAGCATAGGGTCAGGCAAAGTTGCCTATCGATATAGCCGGAGATGCCCTCGGTATTGTATCCACACAATCGTACCGTTCACGAATAAGAGACGCACTCTTTGACAGTTCCAAAGAGAATACAAAAAAGAATTGTTTTTTTTCCATAATAATTAGAATTAATCATTTACACTAGTTTATTTTATTAGACAATATACATTACACTCATTTATTTCACTATGATATGAAACAAGCTGGCCGGAGTGCCACCGGGCAAAGGGTGTTCAAATACAAGTCTTAACTCTTTAGCCACAACAGGCACTTGAAATTCAATAGTATTAATCGATTGATAGTTCCCTTTTTTCTCATATAAAATATGATTTGATTCATCTAACAATTTATAACTACGTACGCAGAAAGGCATAATGTTTGTGATATGCCCCATTTGTACCGTTTCCATTGCATGATCATAGTCCGTATCAAAAAATAATCTAATATAGTGAATAGTTTGCTCGGTATCCCATTTTAGTGTTAAAGAAGGATTAGTATCTTTCCAATCGGCTATCCATGCGTTTGTTCCACATACCGGACGAGTATAGCTGGTAAACAAATTATTCACAGAAGAAATATCCAACGAAGACGACAGAGATATTGCCAGATTTTTACCTTCTGGACGTCTCTTAGGACACCAAAACTCAAAAGCCTCAACTCCAATATCAACTGGAGGTTCCTGACGTCCAAAATTAGATACTGCAATATTTATTTGATTAAAAACCGTCACAAGACCTGTTATCAACTCCGAACTCTCTGCCAAACGTACTTTGGAATTGGCCATAAAGCAAATAAAAATATAGCGCCGTTCGTTCATCTTCGTGTTGAAAGGAATATGAACGACCTGTTTTCCCTTCGACAAAGGAAGAGAAAATGTCTCTAATATTATATCTGGAGTATAATTCATTTTTTTTTCACTTGTTCTTAATTGTACCTCCAATATAGTCTCCTCTTCTGCCAAAACCTCAATTGAGACTTCAGGCATTTGCCCTAAAACCGGTAATATGACTGCAGCAGAAAAGTCTAATAAGCAATATCCACCATCAGCACGAAAACCTGAAAATAACAATTGACTACTAACCTGTATTTTTGCATTATACAACAAGTTTACTTTTTCTCGTAAATCAAATCCTGGAATATATTGCCCAGATTCAATCAATTCACGTTGTAGTATCTTTATATTCTCTTTATCTACATAATTAAAAGGTACCACATTATTCTTTATACATAATCCTGCCGCCATACCTATTGCCTGTCCGGCATGAGCAGCAGTACACATGACACGTGTAGAACCATTAGCCACATGAGTGACGCTGGCTATCCTGCCACCAAACATCAAATTATCAATCCCTTCACCAACAAAACAGCGAAAAGGAATCTGATACACGCCCTTGGAATGCCATTGATTACAGCCTCGTCCGAAAGCATATACCCCATCTGCCGGATGCAGATCAATAGCCCACCCACCATAGGAAACTGCATCATAATGCTCTCTCTGCTCAATTATATCTTGCTGGGTCAGTGTATATAATCCTTTAAAACGACGACTTTCACGCTTACCCGGTATGAGACCTACCCACTCCAAAGTATAATTTATCATTTCAGGATATTTACCTGAATTTTTAATATATCCCCAAATACCATAAACAATCTTCCAAAGTTCCATCTTTATCTTCTCCGTATCATATATAGTATCCAATCTTCCTCCATATTCCAGCCACCAATATTTACAGCCATGATGATGTATATTAAAATACTCATCATTCCGGATTTTAGGGATACAGGCCTCTACATCCTCTAATGCGAAATCTGGCGCTACGTAAGTCACAGGAATTCCTGTATCTCGCATATAAAAGAAAATCGAATGTCCCAACAATTCTCCATACTCTTGTTTATCCGGAGCGAAACCTTCATTATATCTATCTTTTTCTTCAGCTCCCATACGATAAGGAACACCTGCCAGATAGGAGACGATACCATCGCCAGAACAATCGGCAAACAGAGTTCCGCTAATTTCATACCTACTTTCACTGGACGGGTTATATGCATAAACTTTGGCTATATGAGAAGAAGAAGATTTTTCAATATCATACACGACAGTATTAAGATAAAGTGTAATATTAGATTCAGCCATTACTTTATCTATCAATACCATATCGAACAAAACCGGATTTCCTTCTTTATTTCGATATATATTTTCTGTTAATATCTCATTAATTACTCCTCCCTCACGAGCCCAACGATTATTATTTCCCATATGGGAAGTGGCTCCCAATGCCCAAAGGCGGACTTCACTCGAAGCATTGCCGCCCAATACCGGCCGATCCTGAAGCAATACAACTTTAATTCCGGTACGTGCTGCAGTAATAGCACAGCATACTCCGGTGAGTCCTCCTCCAACCACAACAAGGTCATAGTTTTCCTGAACTACTTTCAACCGTCTTTTTTCTGTAAATCCCTGATATTCCATGCGTTATATTTATATCTTTAAAATTATCAATATAATAAAGTCCCACTCCCATAGTTTTTACGCAACTATGAGATCATATATTATCCTATTTTTTATTTCCGCGCTTTCAGGAGCAGATATCCTCCCAATACTAATATAATCAGACCAATTGCTATCGGAACCACTCTATCCTCTTCAGTCACCATCCCCAGTAATATGACCACGATTCCAGCTACTGTAATCCCTAAGCCCAAAACCTTCTGCGTAAAACAATTCATTTGTTTAACTGCAACTATATCCACATCATTTTCTTTATTTTTTTTATTTTCCCTTTGAGAAATATAAGCCAAATACATTGAATCTATAAACTTCCGATGATACAATATCCATTCTGAGCTAACCAATAAAATGACAGGTACCACTGACCCGATAATCATTTCCCATTCTCTGTCTAATGAGACATTGAAGATAAGAGGAGAGATAAATTTAAAGAATAGATTTATTCCCAAGCTAATAAAAGTGATGCTTAATATTGTCTGAGCTGTTTGACGCTTCGTGAACAGTGACCAGATGATAGGCAAATAAATAGGCACGCCTGTCAGTGCCGCCACACTAATTACAACGTTAACAATACCTCCCATCGATTGAATCAATAATGCCACCACCAAAGCCAAAATTCCAAAACCTAAAGTAGAGAAACGAGCCACACGCATCAATAATCTGTCCGAAGATTCAGGCCTCATTCGCCGAAAAATATCATTAGTAAAAACTCCAGCCGAGATATTCAATATAGCGTTCAAAGAACTTGCCGTAGCAAATATCATTCCTCCTAACATCAAGCCTAATAATCCATCCGGCATGGCTTCCTTACACATCAATAAATAGGCATCTTCATTTTGCAAACCTGTCAACGAAGGATTATATATGCGATAAATCATAGGGGGAAGCATCCACAAAACAGGACTAATTAAATAAAGCGTTCCAAATAGCCAACCTACTTTCTTAGCCTGAGCCTCACTTTTGACAGAGGTATAACGCTGCACATATGCCCAATTACCTCCTAAGAAGAACATATTATAGATACAAAAAGCAAAAATAAATCCAGGTGTATATTCACCTTTAAAGGGCTGAAAGAAACCTTCCGGAGCACCCTGAAATAGCATATGAATGCCTCCTATTTTATCCAGAGAAAGCGGAACGACAATAATAACCGCAGCAAAAAGAATCACAAACTGAAGAACGTCTGTCACAATCACTCCTCTCAAACCTCCGATAGCCACATAAATCATACTGAATGCACCTAATGCAAGAATAGAAGCAGTAAGTGGAATACCCGCTGAAACCTCTACAATCTTAGCTACCGGATAAAGAAAAGAACCTGTAGTAAAAACAGATACCGCTAAAAAAATATATGTATATACTTTCTGCACATTTGCCCCAAGGCGTTCTGTTATATATTCAGCAGCCGTTAAGTTTCCCGTCCGATGCCAACGTGGAGCAATCCAAGTGCCAACGGCAAATCCGGCCACAGCCATTGTTAATTGAATAATAATTGCTACCAATCCATAAGAATAAGCTATAGACCCCCATACAACAAATGTCCCCGCAGAAAAAAATCCCATAAACAAAGACAGCCCACTCATTCCCCAAGGAACATTACCTCCACCAGCAAAAAAACTTTTCATATTTTTCCCGGTTCTGGAAAAAGAGATACCTGTTATCAATACACCGATTGAGAATAACAAAATGGTTATAAAATCTAAGGTATTCATAGTATTCAGTAGTTTGTTACAGTACAAATGTATCCATTAAATATACACTAAAAACAAAAGATACCGAAAAAATTAGCGGGAACGTTATCGGGAACGTTCCCGCTAAACAGCCGATCATAAAGGGTATTAAAATACGAAGTACCGACACACAAAAAGAGGGTTGGATTTTCTTTCTCCAACCCTCATAAAAGGTCCATGTAACATTCTAAATATCGTTTTACTTCAAGGTATATTTAATAGTCTGAAGATCTTCACTATTTGTGCCCAGCATGAAAGTAAAGGCTCCTTTCTCTATCACGTATTTCATCTGATTGTCATAAAAACCCAGTTGCGTATCCTTTATTTCAAACACAATATTTCTAGTCTCTCCTTTCTCTAACTTTATCTTATTAAACCCTCTCAATTCTTTAATAGGACGAGTAACAGAAGCAACTTCATCACACACATACAGTTGTATTACTTCTTCACCACTATATCGTCCTGTATTGGTAATATCCACTGCAACGCGCACATGAACATCCTTGCCATTGCCAGGAAGCAACCTTATATCTGAATAACTAAAAGATGTATATGCCAAACCATATCCGAACGGATAAGCCGGCTCCGTCGGAATATCAAAATATTTAGCGCACCACCCTCCCGTAGATGTCGGACGTCCTGTACTCTTATACTGATAATACAATGGAATTTGTCCATTATGAGCTGGGAAAGTCATCGGTAACTTACCTGAAGGATTATAATTTCCCCAAAGCACATTGCAAATAGCATTGCCTGCCTCACTTCCCAACCACCATGTGCATAATATAGCAGAAGCATTTTGACGCACTTCATTGAAAATCACCGGCCGTCCACACATCAATAAAACAACGACAGGCTTACCCGTCTTTACGAGTTCGCTAACCAACCTTTGCTGCTCCGAAGGGATAGAGATATCCCCTTTTGAACGCATTTCTCCACTCTCCAGAGCACGTTCTCCCATCGCCACAATAACCACATCGGCCTCGCAAGCCTCAGACAATGTTTGTTCCAAATTCACAATTTGATTTGTTTCCAAATCATAGCCATCATTATAATTTATATCCACTCCTCGTTTTTTCATAGCTTCATATAAGGTAACCACCTTATCTACATCTGCACAAGACCAATTACCGCACATATCTCTGGAAGATCTGGAAAGCGCTCCAACTAAAGCTATCTTTTTTACAGAAACTGAAAGTGGCAAAACATTATTTTCATTTTTTAGAAGGACAATGGAACGCTCTGCCATTCGAGCTGATGTACTACGAATTGGTCCGGAATTTATAACCCGCTTTGCTCTTTCCTGATCACAATATCTATAAGCATCCTCAAATAAACCTAATTCATACTTTTTCTCTAATATACGACGGACAGCATCATCCAATATGCTTTCTTCTACTTTACCTTCTCTGATCAATTCTTTTATATATTTCAGATAGCAAGTGCTAACCATCTCCATATCTACCCCTGCATTGATGGACTTCATAGCTGCATCCTTTTCATCTGCCGCATAACGATGATCTATCGTCTCACGTATGGCATTTATATCCGAAACTACAAACCCTTCAAATCCCCATTGTTCCTTTAATAGCCTACGCAACAAAAAATCGCTGCTAGAACAAGGGATATTATTAAAATCATTAAAGGCACTCATAGCCGTAGCAGTACCAGCCTCTACCGCAGCTTTATATGGAGGCATATAAAAATTGGCAAAATGACTTAACGACATATCCACACTATTATATTCCTTACCGGCTACAGGTGCTCCGTAAGCAGCCAAATGCTTTAAACAAGACATAATTGTAGTAGTATCCGACAAATTTTTGCCTTGTAAACCACCAACCCGTGCTTTAGCAACTAATGAACCATAATAGGGATCCTCTCCAGCACCTTCCATCACACGTCCCCAACGTGCATCCCAACTGATATCAACCATTGGAGCAAAGGTCCAATGCAGTCCATCTGCGGAAGCCTCAGTAGCAGCACAACGAGATGCTTCTTCTATCATCTCCAGATCGAAACTTGCAGCCTCAGCTAAGGGGATGGGAAATCCCGTACGATAACCATGAATAACATCTAAACCAAATATTAAAGGTATTTTCAGCCTCGATTTCATTGCAGCATCTTGATATTTACGTATATTCTCAATACCACGAATATTTAACATCGATCCCAAACCTCCCTGAGATATTTGTTTTACAGGGGGAATTTTCTCTTGATTAGGGCCCGTTATATCTCCCCCACCTGAACATTGATATAGCTGCCCGATCTTCTCATCCAATGTCATTTTCGCCATTAAGTCAAAGACAAAATCTTTCTTTTTTTTAAAAGAATCTTCTTTCTGAGCATATAAAGAAAACGTTGAGAAAGTGGCCAACAAATATAGGACTCCCCATAAAGAACAATTGATTTTCATAATATCATCATTTAATGTAATTCAATATAAGAGATATTCTTCAAAGAAGAAAACACGAGTTATTTTAATCATCTATATCTCATAAATATGAACATAACAAGAAGGAATAAAGCCCAGAACATTTATGATATAAAATGATTTTATATAGCACAAATGTATTTATTTAATAGATACAAAAAATAGAAGTCTATAAAAAATTACTGGGAACGTTATCGGGAACGTTTCCGGTAAATATAATACATATACAATTTAAAAATAAGCTACACTTAGTAAGGAAAATTATTCTGCCATAGCCAACGTCAACACACTAATACGTACTCCTTCAATCTCTGCCAGCCGGGAAGCGCACGCTACGGTAGTTGCTCCAGTCGTCAACACATCATCTACTATTAATATATGCTTTCCTGCCAAATGCTCCGAACGATGCAGTTCGAAGATTCCATCTACATTCTCCCAACGTTCTAAAGCTGACTTTTGTGTTTGCGTTTCCGTATTCTTCCGGCGTATGATCGCTTCGGTATCCACCGGAATACCTGTTACGGCCATAATCCCGCGCGATATCCATTCACTTTGATTGTAGCCACGTATCTGCTGTTTCTTCTTATGCAAAGGGATGGGAATGATTACATCAACTCCATGAAAGAAGTCGGAAGCCTGCAATTCGGATGCCATATATCGTCCCATAATAGCACCAATTTCTTTTTGTCCTCCATATTTGAGTTGGTGGAGAACTTGCCGAAAATCACTTCCTTTGCGATAAAAGAAAAAAGAAGTGGCACGTTCCAGAGGAAACTTACCCCAAAAGAGTTTTTCTACCGGATTGTCTTTCCGAAGATGATAATCGGTACGAGGCAAGTTTATATTGCACATGGTGCAAATACACTCTTCTCCTTTAGCCAACGATCCGCCACAAACGACGCAGCAACGGGGAAACCAAAGGGACAAAAAAGAATAAAGCCAATCTTTTATAAGTAATGTGTGTTTCATAGTAGTAGCTATTTATACAATCGCAGCAGTCTTACATATCCAACGGAGGAACTTCTGCTAAGAGTTTCAAAAATAAAGGATGCAGGTATCCATTGGTTGCAATAATATGATGACCTTCTATAAAATGGTCGTCACCATAGAAATTAGTCACGCGACCGCCTGCTTCCAACACAATCAGGGCAGCCGCCGAATAATCCCACTTACCGATAAACGCTTCGGCCCATGCATCAAAACGACCATTAGCTATATAACAGATTGCAGCCGCAGCCGAACCGTTCATGCGAATGCCTCCCACGGCTCCATAAAGGTTATCAATCAGATGGAGAGCCGTCGGTTTATACTGATCATAATTATAAGGTAATTCAGTAAACACAAATGCATTCTTGATATCCCGGACATCCGAAACATGAATTTCCTCACCATTCATGAAAGCCTTTCCTCCTTTCCAGGCATAGAAACATTCATTCCGGCAGACTTCATACACAACTCCCAAAAGCAATTCGGTACGACTGCGCAGAGCGATGCATACACAATAAGGAGCCTCATCATGAATATAATTCGTAGTTCCGTCCAACGGATCAATGACCCAGCAGTAAGGTTCGTCCTGATAAGTAGCAGAGCCTTCTTCCGTAATAAATCCTGCTTCGGGCAACAAGGCAGAAAGCGCTTTTACCAACCGTACTTCAGACTCTTTATCCACATACGACACATAATCATGCGCATGTTTTTCCATAACACGCTCACGACGGAAGTTTTTCCGCTCTTCTTTCAGAAAATGCCCAGCTTCGGTAGCTATGCGGCATACTTCAACTGTAAGTTGCTTTAAATCCAACATTTCATCTTTATTATTAAAAAGTACATCGAAGGTATAGCTTTTCTTATGAAAAACCATCCAAAATGAGTATTATTTTCAGATAGACTATCAAACATTCAATTTTCAAGGCAGAAAAACATTCAATCACATTATAATATATTTTTCTGATCTGAGGAAATGAGAATTCCCTGCAATTTTCAGAACAGGCCCGGCCTCTTCCCACAAATATACGCAACAAAGAGCTACAGAAAACACAAAGTGACAGAATGCCAGATTTGCTTTTTACATAAAAATTCCCGAATATTGCAATCTAATACTAATGCAAAGAGTTCCCTATGAAAAGAGTAGATTCCGTTATATCCCTGATATACTCGTTATCTAAATCAGAAAAGAAGCACTTCTCCCTACAGGTTATCAAGGACAAGGAGGAAAAAGACTATCTGGTGATTTATGATATTATCATAAAGAGTAAACAACCGAATGGAAATACTGTAAAAGAGGAATTTTACAGACGCAAGCCCAATGGCTCATTTGAAGTATCCATTCAATACTTATATGAAAAGCTGACGGATACGTTACTCACCCTGCGTAAAAAGAAAGATATCTATTACGATCTGCTGAATAATTTGTGCAAAGCCCGAATGCTTTATGAACGTTCTCTGTTTGAAGAGTGTTTCGAAATACTATCCAATACAATAGAACAAGCACAATTCTATGAGAACAACGAAATTCTGACGATAGCTTTGAAGCTGGAACTGGAATATCTGCTCCGTCTGAACTTTCCCAACATGACAGAACAGGAGCTTTTTCACAAACACTTCATCCAAAATGAAGCTTTGAAAAAGATTCGGAAAATCACAGAGCAATCTTCATTACACAACTTATTGAAATATCGTTTATCTCATATTGGCTCCATCAGAACAGTAAAGCAAAAACAGGATATGAATGACCTTATGGTCAACGAACTTTATATAGCCGCTTCTTCAGACTCCGAAGGTAATTTTGAATTAACACGAAACCATAAACTTTTTCAGGCTAATTACCTGATGGGAGCAGGCGATTACAGAGCTGCCTTAAATTCATACAAAGAACTAGACTCATTATTTGAGCAGAATCAGCAGTTCTGGTCAAATCCTCCTATATACTATTTATCTGTACTCGAAGGAGTACTCGGTAGCCTGCGGTCTGTGAGCAACTATGACGAAATCCCCTACTTCCTTGATAAATTAAGAAAGCTTATATCAGACAGCACTTCGCTCGAATTTAAAGTAAATGCAACTTGCCTTCTCTTCCAATACGAACTATTTCCCTATCTGGATAAAGGAGATTTTTCGAAATGTACCCAACTTATGGCAGACTACCAGGAAATACTTTATGATAAAGAAGCCTGGTTAGGCCCTATTCGAAAAAGTGAATTATTGCTTTACACCACACTCGTACACATTGGTAACCAAGAATATAAAACTGCTAAAAAGTATATCAGCAACGCTATCATAGACCATAACATAAAGTATCTGCCTTTAATGAGAACTATTCGTCTGGTCCGCCTCATCGTCTTTTATGAAGTGCAGGAGCATGAGCTAATCCAGTATGAATCCCGTTCCATCACCCGAAGTCTATCTTCGCCCAAAGAGCAGACTTTTAAAACAGAACGTATCATTTTATGGTTTCTGAATAAAAGAAATATTCCCATCCTGAAAAAAGACAGAGAAGCATTTTGGGAAAAGTTGTCTCCTGAGATTCATGAATTATATAATAATAAATATGAAAGTCAGCTTTTACGCCTCTTTGACTTTACGGCGTGGATGGAATCCAAAATTCGGAAAGAAAAACTGTCTGAAGTCCTCAGAGCACGTGCTAGCGCAAAAGAATGTTAAAGAGTAAGGTGTCTGATTCGTATTTCAGACGATAAAAACACTCTTTTCAAATCTCCATTTTCTCTTTGTAATTATATAAATTCGCTTCACATTACCTCTATATTCTCTCCTCTATACAAGGAAAATCCAATATAAGATATCATTTTTGAGATTATATAAACCAATTATTAATGTAGAAAACTATGCATGATTATTGCTTTCATTTGCATAGTCTTAATTTTTAATACTATGGAAACTATATCAATTCATAGACCCAAAATTGTAGTCATCGGTAGTTGCAATACCGATATGGTCGTGAAAGCCAACAGACTACCTGTTCCCGGAGAAACCATACTAGGCGGAACCTTCTACATGAATCCCGGTGGCAAAGGAGCTAATCAGGCGATTGCAGCCGCCCGACTGGGAGCTGAAGTCACCTTCATATCCAAAATCGGATATGATTTGTTCGGCCTGCAAGCATTGGAAATATACAGATCAGAGAAAATTAATACGGAATATATATTTACCGACCAGAAAAGTCCGTCCGGAGTTGCACTTATCTCCGTAGATTCTTTCGGTGAAAATAGCATTATCGTAGCACCGGGAGCAAGCCGTTCGCTTTCTATTGAGGATATCAATAAAGCCGAAGAAAAAATCAAGGAAGCTGATATTATTCTCATGCAACTTGAGATTCCCATAGACACAGTGGAATATGCAGCTACTATTGCTTGCAAATATGGGAAAAAGGTAATCCTCAATCCGGCTCCCGCGTCCAGCCTGAGCAACTCATTCTTAATGAACGTGCACACCATACTCCCCAACCGCATTGAAGCGGAAATGTTATCCGGAATCAAAGTGATGAATATAGAAAGCGCTCATCGTGCCGCTCAGGCTATCGGAGAGAAAGGTATAGAGAATGTTGTCATTACTTTAGGTAAAGACGGGGCTTACGTAAAAGAGAAAGATGAATATACCATGATTCCCGCAAAGGAAGTAGAGACGATTGACACAACAGGTGCCGGAGATGTATTTTGCGGAGCATTCAGCGTCTGCCTGTCTGAAGGGCATTCACTCGCTAAATCTGTGAAATTTGCCAATGCGGCGGCAGCTATAGCAGTCACGCGAATCGGTGCACAGAGTGCGATTCCTTATAAAAGAGAAGTTGTGCTATAAACGAGATAAGACCTAGGTTAAACACATAAATCTGTTCAAATGAAAGTAGTAGTTATTGGAAGTTCAAACATCGACATGGTTGCACAAGTCAACCATCTCCCGGCGCCTGGCGAAACAGTCGGAGATGCCAGTTTCATGCAATCCCTCGGGGGGAAAGGCGCCAATCAGGCTGTAGCAGCAGCAAGACTCGGGGGATCTGTAACGTTCATTACCTCTTTGGGAAATGATATGTATGCAGAAATTCTAAAAAAACACTTTAAGAAAGAAGGTATCACTACTGATTATATCATAGATGATGTTAATCAGCCCACAGGGACTGCACTCATTTTTGTTGCCGACAGTGGTGAAAACTGCATAGCAGTAGCTCCCGGAGCTAACTATTCTTTATTACCCGGTTCAATTATTCATTTTTCAAAGGTAATTGACGAAGCAGATATCATAGTTATGCAAGCCGAGATTCCTTACGAAACGATTAAAAGAATAGCTCTTCTGGCTAAACAAAAAGGTAAAAAGGTATTGTTTAATCCCGCACCCGCCTGCCTGATTGATGAGGAGCTGATGAAAGCCATTGATATACTAGTCGTCAATGAACTGGAAGCAGCCTTCATCTCAGGAATTGAATATACAGGAAATAATCTTGAAGAAATCGCTCTAAGCTTATTACAGGCAGGTGCACGCAATGCTGTGATCACATTAGGAAGTCAAGGTGTATATATGAAAAACGACAAAGAAATCATTCAGCTTCCCGGATACAAAGTAAATGCGATTGATACTATTGCAGCAGGTGACACGTTCTGTGGTGCATTGGCTGTAATTTGTGCCCAAAGGGAAATAGACCGAGATGCATTGAGTTTTGCGAATGCCGCGGCAGCTATCGCTGTTACACGTTCTGGTGCCCAACCGTCTATTCCTACTCTCGATGAAGTAAAACACTTCATGTTAGAAAAAGAATTAGCCTTATCATTCAACTTTTAAATTTCATGGATTATGAAAACTAATCGACACTCTACTCTCTTAAAGAAAGCTGTCCACCTGATAACTTATAACTCAAGTCATAAGCTTATCTGCCTGCTGGGCTACCTACTTTTATGTTCAATGAATACATATGCTCAGAATTATGTATCCGGAACAGTAAAAGATAATAATGGAGAACCTCTACTGGGAGTTTCCATAAAAGTAAAAGATGGGAATATAGTATCCGGAACCGTCACTGACTTTAACGGACACTACCAAGTGAAAGCGGATCCAAGTTCAACTATTGAATTCAGTTACATCGGATTTAAAACAGTCCAGTTTACAGTAGGTGATAGAAAAATGATAAACGTAACACTGGGAGTTGACGACAATTTATTGGATGAAGTGATCGTTGTAGGTTATGGTACCCAAAAGAAGATTAATTTAACCGGTTCTGTCGGAGTCATTGACTCGAAAGCCTTCGAAGCAATCCCTGTATCCAATGCAGTCCAGGCATTACAAGGACAGGTTCCCGGTTTGAATATTTATAGCAATCAGGGAGGAGGTCTCAATCAGAAACAATCGATCAATGTACGTGGAGTCGGAACTATCGGAGAAGGTTCTACAGGAAGTGCCCTAGTCTTGATAGATGGTATGGAAGGAGATATTTATTCCATTAATCCGCAGGATATAGAATCTATTTCAGTTCTGAAAGATGCGGCAGCTTCTTCTATTTATGGTTCCAGAGCGCCATTCGGAGTAATCTTAGTAACGACCAAGAAAGGAAAGGCCGGTAAAGCGCAAGTTAACTACAACAACAGTTTTCGTGTAAGTAGCCCTATCAACATGCCTTCTTCATTAGACTCTTACACGTTCTCCTTATACTATAATGATGCAGCTGCCAATTCCGGATGGGGACCTTACAACTGGGTCTCGGAAGAAAGGATAAACCGCATCAAAGACTATATGGCCGGCAAGATTACCGATTCTACCATCCCCGTGCCCAATAATCCTTCGTTATGGGCAGACGGATATTCACAAGGAAATGATAATATTGATTATTATGACTATTTTTTCAAAGACAATGTCTTTGCACACGAGCACAATATCAGCGTTACTGGCGGGACAGACAAAATACAATACTATTTATCAGCGAACTATTTAGGTCAGGATGGAGAGCTCAGAATCGGAGATGAATACTCAAACAGATATACTGCATCTGCAAAAATCAACGCACAATTATCAAAAATAGTATCAGTCGGATTCAATACTCGCTTTATCAGAAGTGACTATGTACAGCCGACACATCTTAATGAAAGTTTTTTTGCCGAAATCGGACGCCAATGTTGGCCTACCAAACCTCTCTATGACCCAAATGGTATTCTATATGACGACCATGTGCTCCAAATGCAAAACGGAGGTGAAAAACAAGAACGAAACACTTGGCTCTACCAACAACTGAATATAACGGTAGAACCTATCAAAGGGTGGCGACTGATTGGAGATTTAAGCTATCGATACAATACACAATATTCACACTGGGATTACTTAACTGTTCATCAGACAGGTGTTGACGGAAAGACTAAGGGCAATACATGGAATAACGATTCCCAAGTACATGAAGGCACTTATGCCAGCGATTATTTTAATGTAAATCTCTATACAGATTATGCAAAGACCTTTGCAAAATCACATAATATGAAAGTTCTTTTCGGGTTTCAAGCCGAACAAAATAATTATAAAGATATAGCTGCTGAGAAGCTAGGAGTCATTTATCCGGGAAAACCGACTATCAACACTTCTACCGGAATGGATTCAAATAACCAAAAAGTTGCTCCGAATGTAGCAGGTGGACACAACAGATGGGCTACCGCCGGATTCTTCGGCAGATTGAATTATGATTACCTGGAAAAATATCTTCTGGAAGTAAATCTACGCTATGACGGTTCCTCACGATTTCGTAGTGACAGTCGTTGGGGATTTTTCCCTTCCGCATCAGTAGGCTGGAACATAGCCAGAGAAAAATTCTTCCTGCCTGTCAGCAAAGTTGTCAACACATTTAAGGTCAGAGCCTCTTATGGTAGTTTGGGTAACCAAAATACATCTTCTTTATATCCGACTTATTCTACAATCGGTACAGGAACAGGATCATGGATCATTGACGGAACATTAGCCAATATTGCCTGGGCACCTTCACTCGTCAGCTATAATCTCTCCTGGGAGAAAATCCGTACATGGAATGCCGGAGTTGACTTTGGCCTGTTTAACAATCGGCTAACCGGCTCTTTTGATTATTACATTCGTAAAACTGACGATATGGTCGGCCCTTCGGAGAAATTGCCTGTAGTCCTTGGAACAGCCGTTCCCAGTTCCAATAATACAAATCTTAAAACATTCGGATGGGAACTGGAACTAATGTGGAAAGACCGGTTAAATAATGGATTGAATTATAGTGCCCGCTTTACACTTGCCGACAGTCGTACCAAGATTACTCGTTATTCAAATCCTTCCGGACTGATAGATGGATTTTATGCCGGAAAATACGTGGGTGAAATATGGGGATATGAAACGATAGGCATTGCACAATCTGACCAGGAAATGGCCGAACACATCGGAAGATTAATCAACGGTGGACAAAGTAATCTCGGACAAGACTGGAAAGCCGGAGACATTATGTATAAAGATCTGAATGAAGACGGAAAAATTGATGCCGGAAGCCGCACCTTACAAGATCACGGTGATTTAAAAAGAATAGGTAACTCCACGCCCCGATATAATGTAGGACTGGAATTAGCCGCCGATTGGAAAGGATTCGATATCAGAATGTTCTGGCAAGGAACATTGAAAAGAGATTATTTTCAGGGTAGTTACTACTTCTGGGGTGCAAACGGTAGACAAGGGCCCTGGTTTTCCACAGCACTAAAAGGACACGATGATTATTTCCGAAATGACGAAGCCAGTCCATTGGGAACGAATCTGAATTCCTACTATCCAAGACCCTTATTCAACACCGATAAAAACCAGCAATCACAAACTAAATATTTACAAGATGCATCTTATCTACGTCTGAAGAATCTGCAGATAGGATATAGCTTGCCACACAACATCGTACAAAAAATGGGAATGCAGCACCTTAGGATATTCGCATCCGGTGAAAACTTGTTCACCATTACGAGCCTTATTGACTTCTTCGACCCCGAATCAATCGAAGGCGGTAGTTGGGGACACGGAAACGTTTACCCACTATCCCGAACATTCTCTTTTGGATTAAATGTCACATTCTAAAAACAGGATATTATGAAAAGACTTACGATATCAACCTTATTGAGCGGAGTGCTCTTTTTGACAAGTTGCAATGATTTCCTAAATCAAGAACCTCTTGATCAACTTTCTCCAAATGAATATCTGACAACAGAAAGTAATATTGCAGCTTTTGCTACTGATCAATATCAAGTGCTACCTACTCATGGCACCTATGGATATGGAACTTTTGAAATTGACAATAACACAGATAATATGGCCGGTATGCAACCTAACGTAATGTATGCACCCGGATACTGGAAAGTAGGACAAGAAGGAGGCTCATGGTATTTCGCTGATATTTACCGATGCAATTATTTCTTTGAAAATGTGCTTCCATCGTATGAAAACAATGCCATTGTCGGAAACACGACCAATATCAAACACTATATCGGAGAAATGTATTTCTTCAGAGCTTTCATGTATTTTGAAAGATTAAAATCATTAGGCGACTTTCCTATTATTACTAAAACTTATCCTAATGAACGTGAAGCTCTGATAGAAATCAGCAAACGAGCCCCCCGAAATGAAGTAGCCAGATTTATCTTATCTGATCTGGACAAAGCTATAGAAATGATGCAAAACATAGCTCCTTCCGGAGGTAAGAACCGGCTAAGCAAAGACTGCGCTATCCTTCTCAAGTCAAGGGTCGCACTTTACGAAGGCTCATGGCTGAAGAATTTTAAAGGAACAGCTTTTGTACCCAATGGACCGGGATGGCCGGGAGCAAATAAAGATTATAATGCTAATTACTCATTTAAATCCGGAAGTATTGAAAAAGAATCAGAGTTCTTCTTTGATGAAGCTATTAAAGCGGCACAAATCATAGTAGAAAAATATAATATATTAACTGCCAATACAGGAGTATTCCCACAAACTTCTTCGGAACCTGAAAATCCTTATTTCAGTATGTTCTGCGATATTGACATGGAGAAATACAATGAAGTACTTTTATGGAGGCGCTACAACACAGGATTAGGAGTGGCAAATGAAGTTTGTCAATACGGATGTGTCGGCAACAATGGAGTAGGCACTACTAAAAGCATGATTGACGCCTTTATTCTTAAAAATGGAGAACCTATTTATGCATCCCCGATGTGGGCAGATGAAAACTCATCTTATTGGGGAGATAATAATATCATTCATATCACTAAAAACAGGGATACCCGTGCAGACATCTTCATCAAAAAGCCAGGACAGAAAAATTTGCATACTCAGGCAGGAGATCATGGGGTAGTAGAAGAATGGGGACCCAATATAACCGCCTCTTCTGTTACAGAAAAGTACAATACAGGCTATGCCTTACGCAAAGGATTAAACCCTGACGGGAAATACACAAATAACACTCAAAGTATTGTCGGTTCTATCATATTCCGTACAGCCGAAGCCTATCTCAACTATATAGAAGCTTATTATGAATTGCATGGTTCACTCGACTCCTATGCAGAAAAGTACTGGAAAGCGATTCGTCGCAGAGCCGGCATTGATGAGGACTATACCAAAACAATCAGGCTTACAGATATGTCAAAAGAAGCAGAAACTGATTGGGGGGCATATTCCGGCGGAGAAATTATTGATGCCACACGTTATAATATCCGCCGTGAACGAAGATGTGAGTTGATGGCGGAAGGTTTACGTAGCATGGACTTACATAGATGGCGTTCAATGGACCAGATGATTACCAAACCCTACCATATCCTAGGAATGAATTTATGGCAGGAAATGTATGGCTGGGACTGGTATAAAGATTCTAACGGCAACTCCATTCTTAAAGAAGGAGAAAATGTTTCACCACGTAGCTTCAGTACTTATCTTGCTCCTTATCACATCACAGCCAATAACATTGTTTACAACGGCTATAAATGGAATATGGCACACTATCTCGATCCGATAGCAGCAGAACATTTTCTGGTTACTTCATCCGGAGGTGATTTGGATTCTTCTCCTATCTATCAGAATCCGGGCTGGCCTATGACAGGAGGAGGAACCCCGCAATAATCCAATAATCTACTAATTTAACAAAGACCAATTATGTATAAAAGAATGATAATACTAACTTACGCACTGGTTTTCTTTTCATTATTCGCAACAGCTTGTTCTGACAATAATAATGAAACATACGTCGAACCAATACTTTCTCAAATAGAAGTAAGTAAACTAGTGACTGAAAACAACAAAACATATGTTTCTGTTGACGGTAAACCTTTTCCGTTTCTTGGTGCACAAATACGCCTTGATGCCCTTCTCAATTGTGACAAGATGACTATTAATGAAGTGGAAAACTACTTCAAGAAAGCTCAGGAACTGGGACTAAATTGTGTACAAATTCCAATTTCATGGAATATGGTAGAGCCTAAAGAAAACAAGTACGATTATAGTATCGTAAACTCAATCTTGCAGTTCGTCAACAAGTATAATTTGAAAATGGAATTACTTTGGTTCAGTACGAATATGGTAGGAGATTCATTCTCCTACCTGATACCTCAATATGTGCTTCAAGAATATAACAAAAGGCTCAGCCGGAATGATGAAGGAAATTTTTGGAACTATTATGGTTATCAATACACCATGATTCTTGATGATGAATGGATACTGGAGAGAGAAACCAAAGCCATCACCGCCTTATTTAACCACATCCGATACTGGGATTCTCAAAATGGAGACAAGCACCCCGTTATATCAGCTCAGATCCATAATGAACCTGATGCGTTAATGCGCTGGAGAATCGACCAAAAAGATTTAAAATATCGGGATGGGACCCCTCTAAGCAAAGAGAAGGCCTGGACAATGATCACAAATGCATTAAATACTGTAGGAAAAGCTGTAAAAAACAGTTCTTACAGAGTAGTAACTCGTGTCAATCTAATTTACGGTGATGGTATTAATCCATTTCCAGAGGCTACTAATGCTCGCCCCAAAGATGTATTCGATCTTCAAGGCATTGATTTCATTGGCGTTGATGCTTATAAAGATAATGTTAAACATCTCAAAAATGAAGTCATGGCATACGCATCAATTGCAGGAAATTATGCGCTGGTTGCCGAGAACAAAGGTAGTTATGCAAACAGTCCGAGTCTTATCTTGACATCTTTCGCATTAGGAGGAGGCTATGATATTTACGATTTGGCTACCAGTAACTTCTTTATCAACAACACCACCGAACCGGACCAAATTGACCACGGAATTTATACATGGGATTTACAAGAAAAAGATTTTACACCTCCTACTCGTAGTCTCATAAAAGGCTTGGCGGCAGCTTATATAGATGTTGCCAAAGTAAAACCGGAGAACTTTGCAGCATTTAATATTAACGATAATCAGCCAAAAGACAAATTAGAACAACTAATATGTACTACTGGAGCACAAATCACATTCCAGACAAATAATGCTTCTTTAGGTTTCGTATTAGATATGCACAATTATTTACTGATTTATAGTTTGAATGACTCTCAATTCAAACTAGAGAATGGTAAATTTGGAGAAACCATTTCCGGAAGATATGATGTAAATGGCACATTTACCAAAGAAGGAACTGCAACTTTAGAAAATCAGACTCTCCATGCTAAAGGAGGCGTACTTTATAAAGTAAATTATTCCTCGCAACAATCATTAACCAGCAATACAATTGAGAATATTGGAAATAACTTATAAAAACCCAAGATATGTTCAAATATATAGCAATCATTCTAATAACCGTCTCTTTATTCTGTTCCTGTGCACAACAGAAAGAGACTACTTCTGCAATTCCTGTCATACTCGACACGGATGTTGGAAATGATATCGATGATGTTTTAGCCATGCAAATGCTGCTTAATTATGAGAAAAAAGGAAAAATTGATTTGCTAGGTATCACTATAAGCAAGTGTAATCCTTATTCACTGGAATATATTGACGCTTATTGTCGTTTCAACGACAAATACGACATACCTTTAGGTTATGCTTATAATGGGATGAATACAGACGACGGACATTATCTCCGCCAAACGCTGGATACTATTATTGACAACAATAAAATATTACATCCAAAAAGAAGCCTAAAAGATCATATTCTGGAAGGATATAAACTGTTGCGTAAATTGCTGGCAGAGCAAGAAGATCATTCTGTGGTATTTATAGCCTTAGGCCCGGAAACAAATCTAGCCCGTTTGCTTATCTCGGAAGCAGATGAATACAGCGAGCTGGATGGAAAAGCCTTGGTAGCACAAAAGGTAAAATTACTATCTGTCATGGGAGGACTCTATGGTAATGAATTCGACTTCCCTGAATGGAACATTGTTAATGATCTGAATGCAGCCCAAATTACTTTCAAAGAATGGCCTACTCCAATTATTGCCAGCGGATGGGAACTAGGAAACAAAATTCGATATCCTCATCAAAGTATATTAAATGATTTTGCCGGCAGTTATAAACATCCTCTGTGCGTATCATATAAAATATATCAGGAAATGCCATATGACAGAGAAACATGGGATTTGACATCCGTGCTACAAGCCATAGAACCGGGGAATAATTATTTCAATTTATCCGAGAAGGGAACAATCACCATAGACAGTATCGGACAAAGTATTTTTTCTCCTTCTGAAAGCGGTAAACACCAATATCTCACTATTCAAGGGGAAGAAAATATTCGGGCAACCCGCAACGCACTTATAAGACAAGTGACAGGAAAAGAGAATTGAAATCTTAAAAAAAATCATTATGTATATAGTCAATAGTTACACCTTAGCTATTATCTTCTGCTTTATCACAATGATATGCTGGGGATCGTGGGGAAATACCCAAAAACTGGCCAGTAAGAATTGGCGTTATGAACTTTATTATTGGGACTACACCATCGGCATCTTGCTGTTCGCCCTACTTCTGGTATTCACACTAGGAAGTTTCGGAGATTCGGGAAGAGGTTTTCTGGAAGACATCCAACAAGTGGAAGCGGCATATATTGCCAGTGCACTTATCGGAGGAGCTATTTTCAATGCTTCCAATATTCTCCTTTCCGCCTCAGTATCCATTGCCGGAATGGCAGTAGCTTTTCCATTGGGAGTAGGACTGGCATTGGTATTGGGAGTATTCATTAATTATTTCAGCTCCCCCAAAGGAGATCCGTTCTGGCTATTCACAGGAGTCGTGCTGATTGTTATCGCCATCATTTGCAACGGTATTGCAGCCGGTAAGAATCAAAAGGCGGGAACCAATAACAGCAAAAAGGGAATTATTCTTGCTGCTATTGCCGGTATACTGATGTCATTCTTTTACCGGTTTGTCGCCGCTGCCATGGATTTGAACAACTTTGAATCACCGACAACCGGAATGGCAACTCCTTATACTGCATTCTTCATCTTTGCTATCGGAATCTTCCTAAGCAACTTCCTCTTCAATACACTTGTGATGAAGCGTCCGTTCGTTGGTCTACCCGTCACTTACAAGGAATACTTTGCCGGAAAAGCAAGTACACACATGGTCGGAATTCTCGGAGGATGCATCTGGGGATTAGGTACGGCATTAAGCTACATTGCCGCAGGAAAAGCGGGAGCAGCCATTTCTTATGCACTTGGACAAGGAGCACCGATGATTGCTGCCCTTTGGGGTGTTTTCATCTGGAAAGAATTTACCGGTAGCTCCAAAGCGACAAACAGACTTTTGGGAGTCATGTTTATATTATTCATTTTGGGCCTGACATTCATTGTCATCTCAGGAGGAAGCTAAAATAAAAAAGAGGTAAAGGAACTATTAGGTATTATCAATATAAAAAGAATCACCCCAAAAGTTAGAAACTAAACTTTTGGGGTGAAATTCAATTCTATGATTCAAACTATCATATACATTATTCAGACCGTTATATCCAGCAAAGTTTCTCCCTTTGCATCCAACACCCTGACTCTGAGTTCTTCTTTCCTCTTCTCAAGAATCATCACGGTAGCACCCTCCATCTTATATCCTCCACCTATAACAACCGGAAAATGATTCCCCAATTCACCTTTCGGGTGATAAGCATACTTATGAGTATGAGCATTCAGACAGATATCAAAAGGAGCTTTTTCCAGCAGCTTAGTCCATAGTTCAGTACAAAGATTCTTTCCATCATTACCATAAAGAGGGATATGATGCAGGAGGATACGTTTTTTCGCTTTCTTAAATTCTTTGACAGCCAGTTCTTTCTTCAGAAAACCGACCTGTTCATTACGTAACTGGGTGAAATCATTCAAATCATAATAGACCCAATGATCGTCTGTTTTGTCTTCTCCACAGTCCAGCATGACAATACGGGTATCTCCCCAGTTGAAAGAGCCATAAGTCTTGTCACCTACATAATCGAAATGGTCACGCAAACCGATAGAATAAGCGTTCCGGATTTCGTGATTCCCCCGCATAAAGAAAGTCGGGATACAATCTCCGTGCACTCCTTCGGTCAGTTCACTGATAAAGGCAGTTGCCTGATCATGACTTGCCGGGTCGTCTACACAGTCACCGTTGAAAACAACAAAATCATAGTCAATATCCTGAATTTGCCTGCACAAAGCCCGGAAGGTATGGGTATGCTGATGCAGATCATTGAACACAACAGCAGTAAAAGAATCCGTACCGGTTACAGGCAGAGTAAATTCACTGAAAGCAGAACGGGCAGTATTTCCGAAAACTTTCTTATATGCCTGATAAAGCAACATTTCTTGTGAACAGACACGATAATAATACTTTTGACCGGGCTGCAAATCATCCAGCCGTATTTTATGTAACTTGTTATTGCAGACTACCTGTCCGTCAACAATAGTACGCGCACGCTTTAATTGAGTCGTATCCGTACCGTATTCTACCCAACAATAAGCAGGAACAGTGGTTTCCCACATCACGGTCATTCCATTTCCAACCGGATTCTGCAAATAGGGTTTAGTACGGAATATCTTATCCGCCTTTTCGGCAGTGCGCAGTTCCACAACAATAGGGCGATGATCGGATGCTACAGGTTCATTCACCACTTCCGAAGAGACGACGGCAAATCCTTTATCATTCTGCTTAAAAGCCGCCACGTAATCGATAGTCTCCTTTGGGGCGGGAGCAGGAAAAGTGTGTTGTCTGGGATTAGAGAGTATCCGAAATTCTTTCTGCAACTCTTTAATAAAGTCCGATTCCGGCTCCGCATTCATGTCTCCCGCCAGAAAAAGAGGCTTTTTATAGGAAGCTGCAAAAGTTTTCAGAATCTCCAATGACTTCATCCGGTCTTCTTCCGTAAGGGATAAATGAGTGCAACAGTAAATATAATCTTCAAACTCCGCTAAGATCAATGCACGGGCTTCTTCCCTGCCGGGCAGAGCTATAGTCTGCAAATGAACCGGAGCTTTCTTTGACAGCAGACCGATTCCGTATTTTCCGCCATCATAATCTATAGCCGGAGCAAAGCAGGCATACATCTGTGTCCGCTCGGCTATCTCACCTAATACATATTTCTGATTACTCCGATTGGTCACGCTGTCTACTTCCTGCACGGCTACCACATCGGGAGAAGCGTTATTAATCACATTTGCAATACGCTGGAAGTCACAGACACCATCCATGCCTGTTGCATTTTTGATGTTATAGGTCATCAGTCTCAACGTATGCTGAGCCTGCACCGGAACAATTAACAAGATCGCGGAAATCAGTAAGAATATCTTTTTCATGTTTCTCATTGGGGGTTAAATATTAGAATCACAAAGGTAAGAAAAAAATAAAAGCCACAAGAGACTTTTTACAATCTCTGTGGCCATTACTTATACATGAGGGGAAATGTATAAATAATCTATTTTATCAGATGATGCCCCGTACGCGGTCATCAAAGGCAGAAAGGGCGGCTTTGGCACCTTCGCCCATAGAAATAATAATCTGTTTGTAAGGTACGGTCGATACGTCTCCGGCTGCATAGATTCCCGTCACATTGGTACGGCAATGCGCATCGATAACGATTTCACCCGGTCGGTTTGTTTCCACAATATCACGGAAAACGCTGCAATTGGCGGAAAGTCCGATCTGCACGAATACTCCGTCCAGTTCTACCAAACGTTCTTCTTCCGTCTTACGGTCTTTGATGCGCAAGGCTGTCAGTTTATCGCCATTACCAATTACTTCTGTCGTTTGCGAACTCACGAATACTTCCACATTCGGCAGAGATTTAAGTCTTTCCTGAAGGACATTATCCGCTTTCAGTTCATCCATAAATTCAAAGACGGTGACTTTAGAACAGATACCTGCCAAGTCAATGGCTGCCTCGATGCCGGAGTTTCCACCGCCCACTACCGCAACCTGCTTTCCTTTATAGAAAGGACCGTCGCAATGAGGACAGAAAGCGACTCCACGCCCGATATAATCGTTCTCGCCGGGAACATTCAGTTTTCGCCAGCTTGCACCTGTAGCGATAATCAATGCAGGAGCAATGAATTTCTCTCCTACGGAAGTAGTTACCAGTTTATCTTTTCCGGCAAGTTCTACCTTTTCTATCTTACGCTGTTCCAACAAATCAACAGGATAACGCAGAAGATGCGTTTTCAGATTATCGGCAAGTTCGCTTCCTGTTGTTTCAGGAACCGAAATCAGATTCTCAATGCCTACCGTCTCTTTCACCTGTCCGCCGACACGCTCGGCAACAATCGCCACGCGCAAGCCTTTACGGGCAGAATAGATGGCTGCTGATACTCCGGCAGGACCGCCACCGGCTACGATAACATCGTATTCCTTCACTTCCGTCTCCACCTTGGTTTCATCAATACCGTATTGCGCTTCCAGTTTAGCAAGCAATTCGCCAAATTCGCCACGACCTACATGAAGCAGTTTCCCATCGGCAAATACAGAAGGCACGCCTTGTATCTTCAAGGCATCCACTTCATCCTGATACAGTGCACCGTCAACCATTTCATGAGTAATGGAAGGATTCAGTGTGGTCATTGCATTCAATGCCTGAACTACATCCGGACAGTTGGTGCAAGTCAGTGAGACATAGGTCACTAAGTGTATCGGACCCTTCAAGGCTTTCACACGGTTGCAGACAGCCTCATCCGGAAAATTCTTTCCCTTACCGTCCAGATTCAGGATGGCGAGTAATAAAGAAGTAAACTCATGTCCGTTGGGGATAGCACGGAAAGTAATTTCTGTAGGTTTACCATTCTTTCCTATCGTAAATTTAAGTCCGCTTCCTTCATTTACCATACAAGTGATGTGATCGGAACATTCGGCTACATCGCTCAGCAATTCCAGCAATTCGGCACGGCTTTCATGACTGGCTGATACGGATATATCAAAGGTAAAGTCAGCCTCCAGTCCGGCAAAAATACCCTTCAGTTGTTCTTTTAATGCAGGTTCTAACATCTCTCTTTCTCCTTTCATTCTTTTAAAAGAAGGGCCGGCAGCGTCTCCGTTACCGGCCCTTCACACACATTATCAAGATCTATCAAATCTTACCGACAAGGTCAATGCTTGGCTTCAGAGTAGATTCGCCCTTCTTCCATTTAGCCGGGCAAACTTCTCCGTCGTGAGTAGCCACAAACTGTGCGGCTTCTACTTTGCGAAGTAATTCGCTGGCGTCACGACCAATATTGTTATCATTCAGTTCCACCACTTTAATCTTTCCTTCCGGGTTTACGACGAATGTTCCGCGGTAAGCCATACCTTCTTCTTCGATATATACACCCAGTGCACGGCTCAAAGCGCCTGTCGGGTCTGCCAGCATCGGGTATTTGATCTTACGGATACTTTCGGAAGCATCATGCCAGGCTTTGTGTACGAAATGCGAGTCAGTACTTACCGAGTAGATTTCCACACCCATTTCCTGGAACTGAGCATATTTGTCAGCCATGTCTACCAATTCTGTCGGACATACAAATGTAAAGTCGGCAGGGTAGAAGAAAAGGATTGCCCATTTACCTTTCAGGTCGTTGTTGGTTACTGTCTTGAAAGCTCCGTTTTGAAAAGCCTGAACACTGAATTCAGGAAGTTGAGAATTTAAAATTGGTTCCATACTCTTTATTGCTTTTATTGTTATTAATTGATTTGACTTATAACATCAGAAACATCGTTTTGTTTTTTGTTTCTGATGCAAAGATAAAGGCGGAAACCCCGCCTTTGCAAAAAAAGTCCAATCGAATAATTCTATCGGATAATAGATGAAACCAATATGCCTACCAGTGAAGCTGCCTTCTTCTACTTCTTTGTTTTCAGTAAACGCATACTGAGAAAGCCTGCCAAAAAGATAACAATGGTTCCGAAGACAATAGTCAGGTTAGCATGAAACGGGCTTGTATATTCGCTCATAAAACCATCTTTAAAGAAGATAGGAGACAAGCTCATCCAGACGACAACGATAATGCCACAGATCACTCCCAAAACGGCGTCAACATTCCGCGCCTTCTTTGAAATATACCCCAGCAGGAAGAGTCCCAGCATACCACCGCTGAAGATGGAGGACAAAGCCCACCAGGCATCCAGCGCACTCTCTACGTTCAGAAATGCCAGCGCTACGAAAATACCGATTATTCCGATCAGTACATTCGAAACATACAAGGCTCTCACCGATTGTTTTTCTGTCGGTTTCTTATTTATATAACGGGCATAATAGTCCGTCAGAATGATAGTAGCCGAACTTGTAATGCTTGTAGCCACCGTACTCATTCCCGCCGCGAAAATGGAGGCGATCAATAATCCGGTAAGTCCGGTCGGAAGCGCATGTACAATAAAATAGGGAAAGACCGCGTCCCCCTCGACCCCTGCCGGAAGCAGTTCCGGAAACGTCTTGTAATATGTATACAATGCCGTACCTATCATAAAGAACACTGCAGAAACCGGAATAAACAAATAACCTCCGAAGAGAGCGGAGAACTTAGCCTGTTTATCACTCTTTGCCGTCAGATAACGCTGTACGTAGTTCTGATCAATACCATAATTCTGTAGATTGATAAATATACCGTAAATAAGGCATACCCAGAAAGTAGACTCGGTCAGACTGCTGCCGAAACTTCCCAAACTGAATTTCTGGTCAGTAATGGCTATCTGAAATACCTGCGCAGGCCCTTCGGACATCTTAAACATCAGCACACAAAGACAAACAACCGCACCGCCGATCAGAATAAATCCCTGAATCGCCTCCGTCCATATCACAGCTTTCAGACCACCCAGCATTGAATAGGCAATAATGGCAACGCTAGTTACTGCGATAATCATCTTAATATCCCATCCCAGCAGGGCATTCATAGGCAATGCGAGCAGATACAGAATAGACCCCATCCGGGCAACCTGCGTCAAAAGATAACACGATGACGCATATACACGCGCCCAGGGACCAAAGCGTTCTTCCAGAAAACTGTAAGCCGATACGCTTCCGATAGAACGATAAAAGGGTACAAAGTATTTAGCAGCAAAATACGAGGCTATCGGAATGGACAAGCTGAATACAAAAGCATTCCAATCGGACATATAGGCCTTGCCCGGATAAGCCAGATAACTGATACTACTTACATACGTTGCGAAAATAGACATTCCCACAACCCAACCCGGAAGGGAACGTCCTGCCGAAGTAAATTCCTCCGACGAACGTTTCTTGTTGAAGAAAGAGCAGCCGAAGACAACAACTCCCCCCGTGAAGAATAAAAAGATAATAATGTCGAGAATAGACATAGCCGTTCATTTTTTCTTGATTAATTACCTGAGCACTACATCAACTCCCAAATTTTGAAGTGCCTTCCATATTTTTCCTCTTTCCCGTTGTTCGAACTTATGGAAAGGCGCAGCCACATAATCGCTGCATATTCCAAGTAGACTGAGAGCACATTTCAGACCTTTCAGGTAACTGGACCCATGTTGCCCTACCGTATATATCGTAGCACTGATTTGCATTACTTTTTCCTGCAAACGTCTCACTTCTTCCATATCTGCATTCTTCGCAGCGTTGTATAAGCTCACATACAATTCGGGGAACATATTCGCACCACCGTTTACGCCGCCATGAGCCCCCAGCAGTACGGATTCTGCCATAATTTCTTCCGGTCCCACCAGCATCGAGAAATCCGGATTATCTTTCATGGCATACATCACCGACTGGAAATAAACCGTATTTGCCGAACTGTCTTTAAAACCAATCACGCCGGGATTCTCCGCTATTCGCCGAATCGTAGCCGGTGCAAAGCTTACCTTTGTATGAGTCGGCATATTATACAGAAACAAGGGTAACGGCAACTGAGGCAGCAGATGCTCATAAAACTCGATCAGTTCGGGCTGACCTGTCGCAAAGTAGTAGGGAGGAGCGGAAACGACGGCATCGGCTCCATGATCTGCCGCAAGGCAGGCAAGGTTCACACTCTCCACAATCGAAGTATCGGAAATACATACCAATACCGGCAACCGTCCTTTCGCTATGCGGCAGGTATTTTTAATCATTTCCACCCTCAATTTATAACTGAGGCTCTGTGATTCACCGGTAGTTCCCAACACAAAAAGAGCATGTACTCCCCCTGCTATCAGATGTTCGATCAATCTTTGCAAACCTTCCACATCCAACACATCATCGTCCAGCAAGGGAGTTACCAACGGAGGAATAATTCCTGATAAAGGAATATTCATTTTGTTATTCATAGTCTGATTCTTTTAATTTGTATATGATTGTTATTAATGATACTAATAAGACGGGGTATTTAGCATTTTGTAATCACATTATTCCATATCTGAAGAAAAGATTTTATATTTTTGTCGGCAAACAATCTATTATATAAAATCAGTTATGATGAAACATCCTCTTGCCCAATTCCTGTACTGTCCCGAATGCGGTTCTCCGCACTTCGAAGTGAACAACGAGAAGTCTAAGAAATGCACAGACTGCGGCTTTGTTTATTATTTCAATCCGTCTTCCGCTACCGTGGCACTGATTCTGAATGAAAAGAAGGAACTGCTGGTCTGCCGCCGTGCCAAAGAACCGGCCAAAGGGACACTCGACCTTCCCGGAGGATTTATCGACATGAACGAAACAGGAGAAGAAGGAGTAGGCAGGGAAGTATGGGAAGAAACAGGATTGAAGGTAGAAAAAGCGACCTATCAGTTCTCCCTGCCGAACATTTATATCTATTCCGGCTTTCCCGTTCATACGCTCGATATGTTCTTTCTCTGTACCGTAAAAGACATGAGCCATTTCTCGGCAATGGATGACGTGGCAGATTCTTTCTTCCTGCCATTATCAGAGATACGTCCGGAAGATTTCGGGCTGGATTCCATTCGGCGGGGACTTGTACAGTTTCTGGCTCAACACAATTAACTAAAAGGGGCACTAAACTTTTGGGTATCAGAAAACGTTTTAAATGAGGAAAATACTAAGATTCGTATTATCTTTGTAACCACCAATAATTATAAAACAACAATCACATGAAATTCAACATCAGACTTAATTACTCTCATCAGGAAGATAAAAAAGAGTCCAAAAAGAATAAGTATTTCGGATTCAAAATGGATGAGAGATAATTTACATAAAGATTTAAATGATTATAAAATAACTTTCAAAGGGTTTTCGTTGGAAGATATAGTCGTATTTTTGTCAAAACACTAGATTATGAAGAAAAGAATATCACGAATTATCTGCACCTTGTTGTGTTGTGCACCAATTGCCATCTCCGCACAGACAAGCGAAAAGATAACCTCTCCTGTCAACCTTTATAAAGAAGGGAAAGAACTTTTCCAGGAAAAAAATTATGCAGCTGCCATACCTGCATTGAAAGCATTTGTAAAGCAAAAGCCAACAGCAAGTCTCCTTCAGGACGCAGAATATATGTTAGTCAGTTCGGCTTATGAACTGAAAGACAAAAACCGCATCGAGTTACTGCGCAAGTACCTCGACTGTTATCCGGATACTCCCTACGCCAACCGAATCTATTCACTACTGGCTTCCTGCTACTTCTATGAAGGGAAATATGATGAGGCCCTGGCACTCTTTAATTCTACACGGCTCGATCTACTGGGAAATGAGGAGCGCGACGACCGCACCTACCAACTGGCAACCTGCTACATGAAGACTGATAATCTGAAAGAAGCCGCCATCTGGTTCGAAACGTTACGTGCCAGCAGTCCCAAATATGCAAAGGACTGCAGTTACTATCTCGCTTATATCCGCTACACTCAGAAGCGCTATGATGAAGCGTTGAAAGACTTCCTCCCTTTGCAGGACGACCCGAAGTACAAAGAACTCGTACCTTACTACATAGCAGAAATCTATGCTATCAAAAAGAACTATGATAAGGCGCAGATCGTAGCACAAAACTACCTGTCGGCCTATCCGAACAACGAGCACGCTGCCGAGATGTACCGCATTCTGGGAGACGCTTACTACCATTTCGGACAATATCACCAGGCAGTGGAAGCATTCACCGGCTATCTGGACAGAGATCACTCTGCTCCCCGCCGGGATGCACTTTATATGCTGGGACTCTCCTATTACCAGACAAAAGTCTACTCCAAAGCAGCCGAAATGCTGGGACAAGTGACGACCGCCAACGATGCCCTGACCCAGAATGCTTACCTGCACATGGGACTCTCTTACCTGCAACTGGCAGAAAAGAACAAGGCACGTATGGCTTTCGAACAGGCAGCCGCCTCCAACGCCAACCTGCAGATTAAGGAACAGGCCGCTTACAACTATGCACTTTGCCTGCACGAAACGTCCTACTCCGCTTTCGGTGAATCGGTTACTGCTTTTGAGAAATTTCTCAATGAATTCCCGACTTCTCCGTATGCCGAGAAAGTAAGCAACTATCTGGTAGAAGTCTATATGAATACCCGCAGCTACGAAGCTGCTTTAAAGTCAATCGAACGGATTGCCAAGCCGAGTGCACAGATCATGGAAGCCAAACAAAAGATTCTCTTCCAACTGGGTACACAGTCGTTTGCCAATGCCAATTTCGAACAGGCTCTCCAATATCTGAACCAGTCCATCACCATCGGGCAGTACAACCGCCAGACAAAGGCGGACGCTTACTACTGGTGCGGAGAATCTTACTACCGCCTCAACCGGATGATGGAAGCCGCCCGCGATTTCAACGCTTACCTGCAACTGACCACGCAGCCAAATAATGAAATGTATGCGCTCGCCAACTACAACTTAGGATACATTGCTTTCCACCGCAAGGACTATACACAGGCAAGCAATTATTTCCAAAAATATATCCAACTGGAAAAAGGCGAAAACAGAACAGCGCTTGCAGATGCCTACAACCGTATCGGAGACTGTCATCTGAATGTGCGCAACTTTGAAGAAGCCAAGCACTACTACTCGCAAGCCGAACAAATGAATACTCCTTCCGGCGATTACTCATTCTATCAGCTGGCACTGGTATCCGGTTTACAGAAAGACTATACCGGTAAGATCACTCTTCTGAACAGGCTGGTCGGCAAATATCCTTCTTCTCCATACGCAGTGAATGCCATCTACGAAAAAGGGCGTTCATATGTACTGATGGATAACAACAGTCAGGCTATTACTTCTTTCAAGGAATTGCTGGAGAAATATCCCGAAAGCCCCGTCAGCCGGAAAGCTGCGGCTGAAATCGGTTTGCTGTATTATCAGAACGGCAACTTCGACCAGGCAATCAATGCGTACAAACAAGTGATTGAGAAATATCCGGGCAGCGAAGAAGCCCGCCTGGCAATGCGCGATATGAAATCTATCTATGTAGATTTAAACCGTATCGATGAATTTGCGGCTTTAGCCAATGCGATGCCGGGACACATCCGCTTTGACGCCAGCGAACAGGACTCACTTACGTATGCGGCTGCCGAAAAGATTTATGCACGTGGCAGAACAGAAGAAGCCAAGAGCAGCCTTAATAAATATCTGCAAACTTTCCCAGAAGGAGCATTTAGCCTGAATGCACATTATTACCTCTGCCAGATTGGAAATGAGCAGAAGAATTATGATATGGTGCTCCTCCACTCCGGAAAATTGCTTGAATATCCGAATAATCCATTCGCAGAAGAAGCGCTGATCATGCGTGCGGAAGTACAGTTCAACCAGCAACAGATGGCAGAAGCTCTGGCAAGCTACAAGATGCTGAAAGAAAAAGCGACCAATGTAGAACGCCGCCAGCTTGCCGAAACCGGCATCCTGCGCTGTGCCTTCCTGCTGAGAGACGACGTAGAAACGATTCACGCGGCTACCGAGGTGCTGGCTGAAGCCAAGCTTAGTCCGGAACTGAAAAACGAAGCTCTTTATTATCGCGCAAAAGCTTATAAGAATCAGAAAGCGGACAAGAAAGCATTGGATGATTTCCGCGAACTGGCCAAGGATACCCGTAATTCTTATGGTGCCGAAGCTAAATACCAGGTTGCCCAAGCACTTTACGATGCCAAAGAATATGCGGCGGCAGAAAAAGAGCTGCTCAACTACATCGAACAGAGTACGCCACACGCTTATTGGCTGGCACGCAGCTTTGTCCTCCTGTCGGACGTATATGTCGCTATGGGTAAAGACCTCGACGCACGCCAGTATCTGCTGAGTCTGCAACAGAATTACCAGGGCAATGACGATATCGAGAGCATGATTGAAGACAGACTAAAGAAACTAAACAAGTAAAGATTGAAAAGTATGAAACGAACTCTTTATATAGCAGGAGGCTTTACACTGGCATTTCTGATGCCGTTCAACCTCCAGGCACAGAATACTCAGCCGAAAGATACGACCATGAACCGCACGGTCGTCGTAGAACAGGAATATAATCCCGACATTCTGGATGCTTCCAAAGTGAATGTGCTACCCAAAGTGGAAGAACCTACCGTCAGCAAAAAGGAAGTGGAATATGCCACTACTTTCTTCCCGGCTACCTCTATCCCTGCCGACCTGATGCGTCCCTATGTAGGAACGGAAGTGCAGCCCGGCAGCAAGCCCGGATATATACGCGCCGGATATGGAAACTACGGTAATCTGGATCTCCTTGCCAATTACCTGTTCCGTCTGTCGGACAGGGACAAGCTGAACGTCCGCTTTCAGATGGACGGAATGGATGGCAAACTGACTATGCCGGAAACAGACACGAAATGGAATGCTTATTATTACCGTACCCGTGCGAATATCGATTATATCCATCAGTTCAACAAGGTAGATTTCAACATCGCCGCTAATTTCGGACTCAGCAATTTCAACCTTTCTCCGGTTCAGCCCGGCAAGCAGAAGTTTACTTCAGGAGACTTCCATCTGGGAGTAAAATCGACAGATGAAAATTATCCCATACAGTTCGAAGCGGAAACCAATCTGATGATGTACAACCGTCAGAACAATAACACTTTCTTTTTCAATGACAAAGTCAGAGAAACACAAGTGCATACCAAAGGATTGATCAGCGGCGCTATCAGCGACGAACAGAGCATCAACATCGGATTGGACATGCGTAATCTCATCTACAATAAAGACCTGAAACTTGCTGACGACCTCCAGGTATACGAGAACCGTACCGCTCTGGCACTGAATCCGCATTATAAACTCAGCAGCGACAGCTGGAACCTGCGTGCAGGAGCCAATGTGGATATCTCATTCGGCAGCGGTAAATCATTCCGCGTGTCTCCGGATGTAATAGCACAGTATATCTTCTCCGACAGCTACGTACTCTATGCGCAAGCTACCGGAGGCAAGCTGGTCAACGATTTCCGCAGACTGGAAACGATCTGTCCTTATGCCTTGCCGGCAGGCCCTATTCTCGATACGTACGAACAGCTGAATGCAGCAATAGGATTTAAAGCGAGTCCTTATCCCGGATTATGGATTAATCTGTATGGCGGTTATCAGGATTTGAAAGACGATTTCTTTGAGGTGCAGGAAGAAACATTTGTCAACTATGATCCCTCACTTGCCGGTGATGCTCAGGAAGGGAATTCCTCGTCCCCGGTCACAGCACATCAATATCTGAATCTGGAATTTAGCAATGCCAACAACTTCTACGCTGGTATGAAGATCAGCTATGAATACAAAGACCTCATTGCATTGTTCGCTGCTGGAACTTACCGTAACTGGGATGCGAAAGAAAAATACAGCCTGTATATGAAACCCGCCTGCGAAATTAATTTCAGCGCAGACTTCCGCCCGATCACAGGACTGAATATCAATCTCGGTTACGATTATATCGGACGCACAAAGGTAGAAGGCATTAAAGCCGCAGCAGTCAGCGACCTGCATGCCGGAGCCAGCTATAATGTGTTCAAAGGAGTATCCGTGTATGCCCGGATTAATAATATCCTCAATAAGAAATACCAGTATTATCTGGGCTATCCTACAGAAGGTCTTAACTTCCTGGGAGGATTAAGCTTCAGCTTCTAGACAAGACATATTCTCCAAAGAGAAGAACCAATCAGATGCCCATCCTGTTATTGCCTATGTGCAACATAACAGGATGGGCTTTTTTATTGTTCCTTACAAAGCCTCCTTTTCCATTCCGTCTATAATTTTGTATCAAGGTCTACCCATTTGTTACAGATAGTGTTTCTAGCTATTTGTGCACCTAATTTGGTGAATATTGCACGTCCATTTTTCACATCACCCCTAATTTTGCATCATCATTAAAAGATAAATGAAGTTAACCTTATTGCACATAAGCAAAGGATATATTTAGAAACTGAAGAGAGAATAAAGAGAATAAAAGTCACCCCCAACCCGGTTGACCTAACTATAAACTAAATATATTATTAATCTATCAAATTAAACAGTATGAGAAACGCGCTCAATTTAAGATTCTGCTTTCTTGTTACGTTTCTTTTATTCATACCGTTGATGTATGCCTTGCCCCCGGAAGGTATCACAATTAAGGGTAGAGTAACGGATGAAACACTCAAAGAAGGCGTTCCCGGAGCTAATGTGACTGTGAAAGGCACGAGCATTGGGACAATCACAGACTTTGACGGTAACTTTACGATCGTCGCCCCAAGCAAAAAATCCGTATTGAACATTTCCTTTATCGGGTATGTAACCCAGGAGATCGTGGTCGGAGACAGGACAATCATCAATGTTTCCTTAAAAGAAGATGCACAGAACCTCGGTGAAGTGGAAGTTGTAGCTATCGCCTACGGTAATCAGGACAAGCGCATGCTTACCAGTGCCGTCTCCTCCATTGACAACAAAGAGTTGATCAAATCTCCGGCAACAAGTATCACGAACCTCCTCGCAGGAGCATTGCCGGGTGTATCTTCCGTACAGACTACCGGACAACCAGGTAAAGATGCTGCTGCCATCTACGTACGTGGCGTCGGTTCATTAAATGATTCACAATCCAAGCCCTTGGTTTTAGTAGACGGAATAGAACGTGAGTTTTCACAAATCGACCCGAACGAAATCGAAAGTATTTCAGTATTGAAAGACGCCTCTTCCACCGCTGTATTCGGAGTAAGAGGTGCTAATGGCGTTGTATTGATCACCACCCGAAGAGGTAAAGCAGGCAAAACGCAGATTTCCGCCAGCACCAAACTGGGTCTGCAACAACCCATCTCACTGGTAGAACAGACTGGAAGTTACGAGTTCGCACGCTTCTGGAACATGAAGCAGGAGATGGACCACGTAACGAATCCTAAATTATACTTCACCCCGGAACAGGTAGAAGCCTATCGTACCGGCTCAGACCCGATCATGTATCCCAGTATGGATTGGAAGAAGTATATTTTTAATAATATCTATCTTCAAAGCCAGAACAACCTAAATATCTCCGGCGGTAGCGATAATGTGCGATACTTCATCTCTGTAGGTTATACTTATCAGAACGGACTTCTGAAAGAACTTCCCGGACAGATGTACGACAATAACTATCGTTACAACCGCTATAACTACCGTGCCAATATCGATGCTAATCTGACAAAGACTACTTCGATGAAACTCGGTGTCGGTGGTGTTTTAGGCAAGATACAGGAACCGCGCAGCGTCGTTTCGGGCACAGGTGAAGACCAGAATCCTTGGGTAATCGCACAGATCTGGTCACATCCGTTTGCAGGACCGGGATTTATCAACGGAGTACGTACACTGATTCCTAAAGATATGGTTCCGCTGGGAGAAGTGATGCGTGACGGTATGTTCGTATTCTACGGACAAGGTTACAATCAAACGTATGACACGACATTGAATCTGGATTTGGACATCACACAGAAACTGGACTTTATCACTCCGGGACTGAGCGTTTCCGTGAAAGGTGCTTACGACAATAAATTCAAACTGGAAAAAGTACGTACGGGAGGCGCCATCGAAGCGCAGACTGTGTACTACAAATCATACTTTGACACCAACGGTACGATGTCACAGACCGATCCCGACTACGATAAGTCACTTATCTATGTACCCAGCGGCAGCGATACTCCGCTCACTTACTCGGAAAGCAGCGGACGCGGACAGAACTGGTATCTGGAAGGACGTATCAACTATGACCGTACATTCGGCGACCACAGAATATCCGGTTTGTTCCTTTACAATCAGTCGCGTAACTATTATCCGGACAGCTACACTTATCTGCCCCGTAACTACGTAGGATTGGTAGGACGTGCTACTTATGCCTATCAAAGTAAATATCTGCTCGACGTAAACGTCGGCTACAACGGTTCGGAGAACTTTGCTCCGGGCAGCACACGTTTCGGTGTATTCCCTTCCTTCTCTGCCGGATGGATCGCAACTGCCGAGAAGTTTATGGAAAACCAGAAAATCGTAGACTACCTGAAACTCAGAGCATCCTGGGGACGTGTAGGTAACGACAAGGGAGTAGACTCACGCTTTATGTACATGCCTGCCGTATGGGGATCATCGGGCAGTTACAGCTTCGGTGTGGACAATCCGATTTCCCAATCGGCAGCAGCCATCTCACGTATGGGTAACCCAGCAGTAACCTGGGAAACAGCCGACAAGCAGAACTACGGTATTGATCTTAAGTTCTTCAACAGCCGCCTGTCCGCTACCTTCGACTACTTTATCGAACACCGCACAGGTATTCTGATCTCTCCGGAATCGACCCCAAGCATCATCGCAACTGCACTGCCTAACCTGAACATTGGTAAGGTAGACAACCACGGTTACGAAGTTTCTCTCGGCTGGCGCGATAAGATCGGAAAGGATTTCACCTATAATGTGGATGCCAACGTCTCTTTCGCACGCAACAAAATCCTCTATATGGACGAAGTGCCCAAGCAATTCTCTTATATGAACCAGACCGGTGGCTCTACCGGACGCCAGACCGGAGTATACAACTACATCCGTCTCTATCAGTACAGCGACTTCATCACCGGAGCCGACGGCGAACTGACCTTAAAGCCGGAACTGCCTCAGCCTTATCAGAAGGTATATCCGGGTGACGCCATGTACGCCGACCTCAATGGAGACCACATCGTGGACGGTAATGACAAGAGCGTAGCAGGTTATGCTACCCGTCCGGAATACGTTTTCGGTATGAACATGGGATTCGACTGGAAAGGATTCAACTTCACCATGCAATGGGTGGGTTCCAAGAACGTTAACAGAATGTATGACATCGAATACCGTATCCCTTATACGAATGCCGGAAAGCGTGGTTTGCTGACTTACTTCTACGACGGTTGCTGGACTCCGGAAAACCAACTGGGAGCTGTTTATCCACGTCCGTCGGAAGAATCGGAAAGCTGGAACTCCGAACCCTCTACCCTCTGGTTGGTGGATGCTTCCTATCTCCGCTTGAAGAGCCTGAGCTTCGGTTATACCATCACCGGAAAGAAATTCCTGAAGAAACTGGGCCTCAGCTCACTCGGATTAAACTTCAGCGGCTACAACCTGCTGACCTTCTCACCGCTTAAATATCTTGATCCGGAAAGTGATCCTAACCGATTCGGAGATTATCCGCTGATCAAAGTATATAGCTTCGGTTTAAATCTTAACTTCTAAAAAACGACTGTATGAATAGAATAATAAAAGGACTCGGAATAGCATTAGGTTGCGTACTGATAGCCTCCTCCTGTTCTGAAATCAGCTTCGGGGATAAATTTCTGGGCGACCAGCCTGAGAGTTCCGGAGCGACTACCGAAGAAATGTTCTCTTCGAAAATAAATGCCGAAAAGGTGCTGACCAAAGCATATACCGGATTACCTTATGGGCTACCGACCGGCTCTGACTACAAATTGGGTGTGAACATACTTGAATCAATCACAGACTTATGTTACAGTTTCCGTGACAATATCAGTGATGGGCCTGTCAAGCTCTATTACAACGGAGCACTCAGTGCCAACAACGTCCCAAAGAATTCTGCTTACCGTTATGGAAGCAAGTCTGACTGGACCACCATCCGTTACGCTTGGTTATATATCGAGAACGTAGAGAAAGTGCCCGACATGACAGCCAGCGAGAAAAGTGAACGGATCGCGGAAGCCAAAGTTTTGATCTCCCTCTGCTATTTCGAAATGCTGAGATATGTAGGCGGTGTGACATGGCTGGACCACTATGTAGACGTAAACGAGACAATGAATTTCCCCCGTATCACTTTTGCCGAAACGGTAGAGAAGATCGTAGGATTGCTCAACGAAGCCATCAACTCCAATCTGGCCTGGAAAGCCGAGAAAGCAGATGACGGACGTATGACCCTGGCAGGAGCGATGGCATTAAAGTTCAAGGTATTGCAATGGGCAGCCAGTCCGACTTTCAACTCAAACACTAAATGGCATCCGGAAGCAGACGAATATACCTGTTACGGAAATTACAGCGACCAACGATGGAAAGATGCCGCCGAAGCAGGCGCAGCCTTTTTCACAGAATTACAAAAACGGCACGAATACGAACTGATTCAACCTACGGAAGAGACGCACCGGGCAAGACGTCTGGCCTATCGTCAGGCCTACTACAACCGCGGCGGAACAGAAATATTAATCTCTACCCGTCAAGGATATGGCTCCGATGTTCACAGCAGCTTTATCGGCCAACGTTATTACAGCGGCCCTACATTGAACTATGTAGATATGTTTCCGTGGGAAGACGGAACTGATTTTCCGGCAAATTTCGACTGGAAGTCACCCTCCAAGCAACCGTTCTTTACAAAAGGCGAAATGGTGCCCACCCGCGACCCACGTCTGTATGAAAATGTAGCTTGTCCCGGAGACACCTACTGCAACGGAACAACAGCTCCTGTTTATATCAACCATGCCGACTACAAAGACGGTAGCGGATTCCTGATCATGAAGTACATCTTACAGGAAAACAACGATCGCGAAGGTCCGGTACAATGGTCACACACCCGTCTGGCGGAAATCATGCTGGGATATGCGGAAGTACTCAACGAAGTCAACGGACGCCCTACCGACGAGGCTTACAAAATGGTAAACGATGTACGAAAGAGAGTAGGTCTGCCTGAACTTTCCAAGACAATGAATCACGATCAGTTCCTCGAAGCCGTACTGAGAGAAAGAGCACTCGAATTAGGATTTGAAGAAGTACGCTGGTTCGACCTCGTTCGCAGAGACCGTCAGAGCGACTTCAAGAAGAAGTTGTACGGACTCAGAAGCAGAGGTAACGACCTGAACAATCCGACTGAGTTCACCTTCGAGAAGATCGAACTGGGAGACCATTACTGGGCTACCAACTGGGATACCAAATGGTATCTGGCTCCGATTCCTCAGGAGGAAATCAACAAGCAATATGGAATGACCCAAAACCCGGGCTGGTAAATGACACGTTAACTAATATCGTTTGAACAATGAATAAAATAAATTATATATTAATCACTCTGCTCCTGGGAGGTTCGGTATCCCTGAATGCACAGACATCGAAAGCTGCTTCGGAAATGCAGCTGGCAGATACACTGAGCATCGGCTACCAGATGAACGTATCTTCCCGGACCAGCAGTTACTCTATCAACGGAGTCAATGCTTCCGCATTCGAAAAATCCCCGTACATAGATATCAGCAAAGCTTTGTATGGAAAAGTGGCAGGTCTGAATGTATATCAGGGTACAGGCTCGTCAGCCGATAACGTATCCACCCTCTCTATACACGGAAATGCCCCGCTAGTATTAATTGATGGTTTCCCACGTGATATCAGTGACATCACTTCGATGGAAATCGAATCATGCTACGTTCTGAAAGATGCGGCAGCCGCTGCTCTCTACGGTATGCGTGGTGCGAATGGAGTAGTACTGATTACGACTAAACGCGGAATAAGCAATGGTCTGAAGGTAAATGTGGACTATAATTTCGGTGTCAATACCCAATTCCGTTCTCCGGACTTCGCAGATGCCTATACGTATGCGAACGCTCTTAACACCGCATTAAGCGGAGACGGTCTGCCTGCACGCTACAATGCACAGGAACTGGATGCTTTCCGGACAGGAATCTATCCGTATGACTATCCGAATGTAGACTGGTGGAATGAAACGCTGAACAACACAGGATTGACCCACAACCTGAAAATGTCTTTCAGCGGAGGTAGTGACAAGTTCCGTTTTTACACGGTAGTAGACTATTACCGGGATCGCTCCATGTTGAAGAAAAACACGGAAGATACACGTTTCGACACTACACCTACAGACACACGTCTGACCGTGCGTACCAATCTGGACGTAAAAGTGACGGAAAGCACATTGCTGAAAGCCGGTATCGTGGGCAGACTGAAAGAATTCAGAGGTACCCGCTATGGACGCAGCGCTATTTTCAACAAGATCTATGGCATTCCATCCGCTGCATTCCCCATTCGTTATGAGAATGGCATTTATGGAGGTAGCTCTGTGTACGGAACCGGTAATCCGGTAGCTCTGTTGAAAGACTACGGACACATCCGTAACGTATACGGAACACTACTCGCCGACCTGAGCATCCGTCAGGATTTAAGTGCGTTGACCAAAGGGCTGGCAGCCGAAGCATCCGTCTCTTTCGATAATATCGGAGGAATGAATGAAACCACCAATAAAGAGTATCGTTACATGAACAGCAATGCAAGTATCACCAGCGATGGTACACTGATGACAACTCCTGCCATTTATGGTACAGACTCCGAAACACTGGGACATACACAACCTTTCGAAAGACTGATGCTACGCAGCGATTTCCAGGCAAAGGTGGATTATAACCGCACTTTTGGCAAACATCAGGTGGGAGGAGCATTGATTTATGATATGCAGTCTGTTGTCAAAAACGGCAGAAACAACTCTCAGAAGAATCAGTCTGTGCTGGTGAACGCCACATATACTTACGACAACCGTTACAGCCTCAATGCCGTATTTAACCGTTCGGGATCAGCTTACCTGCCCGACGGAGACAAATACTCGAACTATCCTGCCGTTTCCGCTGCATGGATCGTTTCCAACGAAGCATTTATGGAAAAGGTGACACCGATCAATCTCTTTAAGATTCGTGCCTCTTACGGTCTGTCCGGATGGGACGGCAATCTGAGCCACGAACTATGGCGTCAGTCTTATGGCAGCGGCGATGCCGGTTATAACTTCGGAGTGAATGCCGGAGGACAGTCCGGTGGCAGTGAAGGCGATCTGCCGGTTATCGGCCTGGTAGCGGAAAAATCACAGAAAGCGACTTTCGGATTTGATCTCGCTGCTTTTGATAATCGTTTGAATGCAACAGTAGAAGGTTTCTACGAAAAACGTTCGGATATACTTGTGTCAGGTGCCAATTCTACTTCCGGTATTATCGGTATCACAGTAGGTCAGGTGAACGAAGGAATCTATAAATACAAAGGAGTGGATGCTTCTTTGAGTTGGAATGATAAGATCGGTGATTTCCATTATGGTATTGGTGCTAGCATGTCATATCTGAATACAGAGGTAGTCAATGTAAACCAGGCATATCAAGAATACGACTACTTGTATACCAAGGGCAACCGTATCGGACAGATGTACGGCCTGGAAGCTATCGGCTTCTTCAACAGCCAGCAGGAAATCAACAACAGTCCGCAACAAACCTTCTCGGACGTAGCTCCCGGTGACGTGAAATACAAAGATCAGAACGGTGACAACCGCATCGACGAGAAAGACGTTGTGAAAATGTTCGGTTCATCTGTTCCACGCTTCTATTTCGGATTCAATCTGAACTTCTCATACAAGAGACTGGAGCTTTCCGCTGATTTCCAGGGAATGACCGGAGTCACTGTTTCATTGCTCAACAGTCCGCTTTATAGTCCACTTGTAAGCAATGGCAACATTTCAAATACATTCCTGAATGAAGAAATAAGCTGGACACCGGAGAATAAGACCAATGCAACCATGCCGAGACTGACTACTCAAGAAAACTTGAATAACTATCGCGCCAGCTCACTGTGGTACCGTGACGGTTCATTCCTGAAACTGCGTAACCTATTGGTAGCTTATACTTTCCCGAAATCGCAGACTCGCTTTGCCGACCTGAAAGTATTCGTACAAGGCACCAATCTGTTCTCATTAGACAATATCCATTTTGCCGATCCGGAACAACTTGGCATCGCTTATCCGTCGACAAGAAGTTATTGGGCAGGTATCAAACTTAATTTTTAATGCAAAGTAACAAATGAACATTATGAGAACCAAATACATACTCTTAACCATTTTGTCTTCGTTGGTCTTTGCTTCGTGCAACTACCTTGACTTTGATGAAACGAACAACCTGAAGACAAAAGAAGACATGTACAAGTATTTCGGTACAAGCAAATCAATGCTTACCCACGTATACTCATACATGCCACAAGGCTACCAACTGTTTGCGACCTCCGGCGGAATTTTCACCGAAGACAGATATTCCATGCGCGACTGTGCCAGTGATGACGGCGAATTCGGAGCCTATGCAGATAATATCCAGAATACCAATAACGGTAACTGGTCGCCTATTAAAACTTATGACGATTCATGGACCCTGTATCGCGGTATACGTGCTGCCAACAGCTTTATAGCAGAGATTGCCCAAGTGGACTTCACACGCTACGAGCACGACGGACAATATACAAACTGGATGAAGCAGCTGAAATATTTCCCTTACGAAGCCAGAGTGCTGCGGGCACACTACTTCTTTGAACTGGCACGCCGCTACGGTGACATCGCCATGCCATTGGAAGTACTGACTGAAGAGGAAGCCAATACAATCGGCAAGACACCATTCAGCGAAGTTATCAGCTTCATTGTCAGTGAATGCGACGACGCTGCCAATAACTTGCCGGACAGCTATGTAAACGAACCGGGAGCAGAAATCGGCAGAGTGACCAAAGGCTTTGCAATGGCAGTAAAGTCAAAAGCACTGCTATATGCTGCCAGTAAGCTACATAATCCTTCTATGGATACCGAATTGTGGAAAAAGTCTGCCAAAGCAGCAATAGATATTATCAACACAGGGCTTTACTCTCTCGACCCCCAGGAGAGTGCCAACAACCTCGACTCAAAAGAAGTTGTACTGATGAGGATCAATGGTGATGACTCGGACTTCGAAATGTTTAATCTCCCGCTTCGCATGACTGCGGGAACACGCACTTCCAGTCTTATCCCATACAGCAATTACCCATCACAAAACCTTGTGGACGCATTCGAGACAGTCAACGGTTACAAAGTAACCCTAGAAAACACAGGATGGGTTTGCGAAGACCCTGCATTTGACCCGCAATCACCTTATGAGAATCGTGACAAACGTTTCTACCGCGCTATTCTTGCCAACGGAATGTCGTTTAAAGACTACACCATTGAAACCTTCAAAGGTGGCGCCGACGACGGAATCGTATCACAAGGCGGTTCACCGACAGGATACTTCCTGCGCAAGTACATTCAGGAAGCTACTAGCTTTGAACCGGGTAAAGAAGCTGTCAGCAAGCATCATTGGGTGATTTACCGCTATGCGGAAACATTACTAACGTATGCGGAATCTATGGTCAACGCTTTCAATGATGTCAATTACACAGATGAGACTTATAAGTATTCTGCTCTGTGGGCTATCAATGAAGTGAGAAAGAATGCCGATATGCCGTTGATTCCTTCCATGGGAAAAGATGAATTCATGGAACGCCTGTACAATGAATGGCGTGTAGAGTTTGCTTTCGAAGATCATCGTTTCTGGGATGTACGGAGATGGAAGATTGCCGATACTACCCAACGGGAACTATACGGAGTAAAGATCGAGAAGCAAGCGGACGGTACGTTCAACTTCTACAAGAACCTTTACGAAACCCGTAACTGGAGAGATTGCATGTATCTGTATCCGATCCCTCAAAGCGAACTATACAAGAATACAAACTTAAATCCTCAAAACACAGGATGGTAATTAATTGTCTAATCTAATATTTAAAAGATATATGAAAAAGTTATATAGCAACACGTTAATGCAACTGATTCTTGCACTGTGCACATTCAGTTTTGTAGCATGCCAGGAGTTTGACATCGACTCACAGCCGGAAGGTCCTCTCAATATCCAGATAGATGCTTTGGAGTCTTATACTGCTTTGGCAACTTCTCCAAGCAATGTAGTGTTCAACATCAGCTCCAACACTCCCTGGACGATCGAAAGTGACCAGCAGTGGTGCAAGCCGACTCCTTCGATGAGTGCAGCCAGCTCACTTGTGTCGGAGATTGTGGTGACAATGGAAAACAATACAGGAAAGAAAGCACGTACAGCCAAACTGACTATCAAGGCAGAAGGCGTTGAAGGCACCAAGGTAGTTACTATCGAGCAGGCTTCGAAAGAAGATTTAGTAGTAATTCCTTACGACCAGATTGTGCCGACAGTAGGTGGAACCATCTCTTTCAATATTGTGTCAAACAAGCCATTCCAAATAATTCCTTCCACACAGTTTGTAGAACAAATCTCTCCGGCTTCGGGCGATGGTAATGAAGATGGCAACAAAATTCCCATAACCATCACAATACCAGAAAATACAGGAGGTGTAAGAACAGCTGAAATCACTGTCAAGACAGAGTTTCAGGAGAAATCATTCACCATTACACAAGACGGTATCATCATCGAGCCCAAGAATGAAGAAGAAAAAACCAACCAACTGAATGGCATGGGCGGAGAGAAAAACATCGAAATCAACTCCAGCGTAGAGTGGAAAGTAGAGGTTCCTGCCGAATTTAAGGAATGGCTAAGTGCCGAAGCTGATGGTAATAATCTGACGCTTAAAGCAGGATACAACAATTTGTTTATTACAAGAGTGGGACATGTGTTGCTTTATCCCAAGAGCAATGTTCCGGGATTTGAAGGTGTACCCGTTGAAGTGAGACAGCCTAGAAATATGTGGGCAGACGGAGCCGAAGATATTGACCCGGAAACAGGATATGCAACCATACGAAGCAATGCGCAAAATAGATATGTGCCCAACTTCTCTTATGGAAAGGGGAAAATCGTTTGGAACTTTGAAAGCGTCAATATGCCTGCCGGAACGGATGGATTCCTTTACCTGAATGGTGACACATGGCACTGGAATGGTGCAGCAAACGGTGCAGGTTGGATACAAATCAGAATTTATCCGCAAGATTCAACAACAAAATCCAGTTTTAAACTTCACTACGACTGGACAGCTGAAGAATTTACGCTGGAAGAAAGCATGAACGACATCAAAACCATTGAGTTAGATACCAAAGTTGATCCGGAAGACGCGACAAAAGTAAACGTAACATTCTCTATCAACGGAAAAGTATACTATTCCGGTAAGAAACACAATGCCTTTGACTTGGATGGACATAAAGGCGTAATATTCTATTCCGGATTCAGCGGTCCATTCTCACCGGAATGTACCATCGTCTTTAAGTCGTTAGACTATGAAGTTTATGAATAAATGTGTAAACAATAACTTGAAGTGTTTATGAAATCTGATAAATTACATAAAATAGCCTTCTTAGGACTTTTCACACTACTGGCAGCAGTTCCTGTGTTGCAAAGCTGTGATGACGATGAGAAGCAAAAGGCTGTCGACCTGCGCTACCGTGTAGAAGACTCATATCTACTACCCGCCGACGGCACAACCGATGAACTGAGCGTCACTTTCCAGGTGAAATCAACCGATCCATGGGAAATATTCGGAGAAAACAAAGGTGACTGGTATGCCATTTCACCAGCCACGGGTGATAACCCGGAAAAGACATACGATGTAACCATCAAATGTGAGGAAAATACCAGCTTGGACGATCGTACTGAGGTCATTAACATCAAGAGCGATTATTGGACCGGTAAAAAATTCACACTGACTCAAAAAGGTACTGCCTACTTAGAGTACGAAGGAGTGGATATGATTGAAAAAAACGGAAATGTGCCCGAAGTGTTCAGTGTGCTTAGCAATCAAAAGTGGACAGCCAAGGTGACTGATGGAGAAGAGTGGCTTTCCATCAGTCAAGGAGCTTCCGGAATGGAAAACGGTACAGTGGAACTGAAAGCAACCCCCAATACCGGTGCCATGCGTTACGGAGTGGTAACTTTATATGACCGCAATGGTGACAAACAACAGGAAGTGAACATCACCCAAGATGGTGTACAGATTGAACCCGCACAGCCCGAAAACGGCAAGTGGTATGAAGTGGAAGCTGTGGGCGGAAAGCTGACTATTCACGTAGTAGCCAATTCACGCTGGGGAGTTACGAAAGAGATTCCGTCAGACGAAACATGGTATGAATTTGAGCAAACCGAATTTAATGGAAGTGCCGATTTGGTTATCAATGTAGCAGAATACAGCACTAGCTCTTCGGTACGCAACGGAACCATCATTCTCTCTTCCCTCAGTGATGAAGAAGGAATAGAACCGGTGACTACTACCATACGAATCAAACAAGCCAGTTCAGAATCATCAAGAACTACCGTGAACGAAGAAAACAGAGAGGTGAGCGGAGATTATTACTTTGGCAGCCAACTGATGCCTGGACGATATAATATCTACATCGGACCGTTCAACGGCAACATGAATATGTTCTTCATGATTAATGCCACTCCGTGGACCGAATTCCGTTGGCACGTGGCAGGCGGAAAGAGTGACCTCAGCACTACTCCATGGAGCCAGAAAGTATTTAGCGGTGCAGCCGGAACGGTGAAAACACTGGATACGAATGCTGACAATAAGTTGGGATGGAATATCCTGCAAGAAGAAAATGAAACCGGTACATGGATTAGGGTAGAATGGTACCTCAACGATGAGTTTATCATTTCCACTATCTCCGATGGTACCCAGGACTGGAAAGTACCAGGAAATATTCTTGTTGAGAAAGGTGGACAGATCATGGTGCGCTGCAACGATGGCACACTGCCGCTACGCAAATGGGAATACATCGAACCGCTGAAGTGGGGCGAATAGCCAACGTAACATTGACAAAGAAAAAGTACCTGCCTGTACAAACTGGCAGGTACTTTACTACCAACGTAAAATAATGAACGAACCAAAAAAGTTATGATGAAAAGAAAAATATTACTTATACTGAACATGGCAATCATCGGATTTTCCACTGCTGCCTGTTCGGATGATGAGACCAATTACATCACTCCGGAAAAGAAATATCCGCTCACCGCTTTTGCCGTAGCAATAAATAATGTGTCAGCGAATACGACTTCCTATTATCATGGGAAGATAGACCAGACCACCCACAGAGTGGAAATCGGTACGATCGAGGATGCCAATACCATCACCGGCGTAGACTATACGCTAATGAGCGATGGAGCCACCATCTCACCGGACCCGGCAACATTTGTACACAACTGGAAAAAAGAACAGACAGTGACCGTCACCACCGAAGACAATCAAACAACGACCTATACTATCGTACTGACCAAGTTTGACGACACCATGAAGGACGTTCTCTTCATGGACGAGTTCGATGTGGACGGCAATCCGGACCCGACCAAATGGGTACTCTGCCAGAAAGCAGGCTCCGACTGGAACGACGAAATGTCCGAAAGTTATGACCAGGCTTACGTAAAAGACGGCAGACTTATACTGAAAGCCGAAAAAATAGGTGATGAATACAAAGCCGGCGGTATCGAAACGCAAGGTAAGTTTGACTTCACCTTCGGACGGGTGGAAGTAAAAGCCAAAATCACCAGTTACCCCAATGGCGCATTCCCCGCTATCTGGATGATGCCGAAGAAATATATCTATGACGGATGGCCGAATTGCGGAGAAATCGATATCATGGAACATGTGAAACAGGAATCCGCGATCCATCATACGATACATACTCACTACACGTATGATTTGAACATCAAAGATCCGTCCAACACCGCACAAGTAACTTGCAATTATCAGGACTGGAACATCTACGCTTTAGAATGGAGCGAAGACAAACTGACTTTCTTCATCAATGGACAGGAGACTTTCTCTTATTCAAACCTGAAACTGGAGAATGAAGCAGAAATGAAGCAATGGCCGTTCACAAAAGATTCTTCATTCTATCTCATCCTGAACATGGGATTAGGAGGAGACAGACCGGGCTCATGGGCAGGTCCTATCGATGATGCCAACTTACCTGCCATCATGGAAATTGACTGGGTAAAAATAACCAAGTTAGATAAATAGGTTTTAAGGTAGGAGCCAAGGTTTTTAGGAACTTCTAAAGAAGGAGGAATGGAAGTATAGAGACTATTCAAAACTTTCATTCCTCTATTTGTTTTCGGGTATTAAATCTTTTTTACTTATTAAACATGAAACATTTATTATACGCATTATTAACGGCTGTAAGCATTTTATTCACTAGTTGCGGACCCTCTTCCAATACCAACACCCCACAGGAGCCCAATGTGCCTCAACCGCAGCCTCAGCCCCAACCGGAAGTCACCCAGAAAGTAGTTATCGGCTACCTTGCGCTTGACGACTGGGAGTTTGAAAGTTTATTTCCTACGATAGAATGGAAATATCTGACGCATATCAATGCCAGCTTTGCAAGAGTAAAAGCAGACGGCACACTCAACATCGAGCCTGTCCGGAAGAGAATTGAAAGTGTACGTGAAACGGCTCACAAACATAATGTCAAGATTCTGATATCTTTAGCAAAGAACAGTCCGGGAGAATTCACTACCGCCATCAATGATCCGAAAGCCAGAAAAGAACTGATACAGCAGATTATTGCATTCACCAAAGAATATAAACTGGACGGCTTCGACATCGATTATGAGGAATATGACAACTGGGATAAGAATTTCCCCTCATTATTGGTTTTTGCCAGAGGTTTATACCTGGCAAAAGAGAAAAATATGCTGATGACCTGTGCCGTCAACAGCCGCTGGCTTAATTACGGAACCGAATGGGAGCAATACTTCGACTATATCAACCTGATGAGTTATGACCGGGGAGCATTTACCGACAAACCGGTCCAGCATGCTTCATACGATGACTTTGTGAAAGACCTCAAATACTGGAATGAACAATGCCGTGCAGCCAAAAGTAAAATAGTGGGAGGACTTCCTTTTTATGGATATTCCTGGGAGGAAAGTCTGCAAGGCGCAGTGGATGCCGTTCGTGGAATCCGCTATAGCGGCATACTCAAACATCTTGGAAATGAAGCAGCGGACAAGGATAATATAGGCAAGACTTATTATAACGGCCGCCCTACTATAGCCAACAAATGTAAGTTCATCAAAGAAAACGACTATGCCGGCGTGATGATCTGGCAATTATTCCAAGATGCCCACGATGATAACTATGACTTAAAGCTCATAAACGTTGTAGGCAGAGAAATGATGGAATAGACGGGATATACCGCTTTCTCTTATGCAGAAGACCCTATCCTGTCGTACTTTTCACCTATTGTTATCAGATTTTTAATAGGAGATCTTCATCGTTCCACTCGAGTGATCTGATCTCATCACTAGAGTGAACAGATCTCTCCACTCTAGTGGCAAGATCGTTTCACCCGGGTGGAACGATGAAGATGTCGGTAAGAAAACAGAAGTATATAGGCTTGATATAACAAAGATATAAGGTATCCGAGCTACAAAGTACCTGTTATTTGAAACTGATATATGAGATATTAACCCTCAAAGGGTAGTCTGTTTACCTACTTACGCAAGGAAAGGGAATGAGAGATAAGCAAAAAAGGATGAGAGATAAGCCTAATTAAAGCCATTTTGCGTAGAAAACAATGAGAGATACCTTGCAAAAGAAGTATCTCTCATTACATATCGTTCTGATTATATGATATTTACCTCATACAGAATGAGAGCATGAGACTAATATTTATTTTTTTATTTCTAGTATACGTTCCTAAGTCCAAGTTATCAATGCGATTTACTTATCCTGTTTTCTATAAGCGGAAGGAATCTCTCCTTTTATAGACTTGAAAACCTTACTGAAATAACGCAAAGAGGAGAAGCCGACCACTTCGGAGATTTCAGTAATGTTCATGGTAGTAGTAGTAAGCAACACGATTGACTGCTCAATGCGCTGCTTATTCACATAGTCTACAATCCCCATACCCGTGATGGCCTTCACTTTATTGAATAACAACGAACGGCTGATGCACATATTAGTAGCAAGGAATGCAACATCCAGTTCCGGATTACTCATATTATCCGCAATCAATGTATTCAATTTCAGCAGGAAAGTCTCATCCGCATTACTAAAGCTCACTTCCTTATGCGTCAAGAGCTTATCATCTTTATATCTTGCCCGTATCTGTTCGCGCTGCCTCAACTGATTATGAATCAATGCCAGCAATCCGTCTATTTCGAAAGGTTTCGGCAAAAAGGCGTCCGCTCCAGTCTTATAACCGGTATACATATTCTGAGAATTATGATAGGCGGTCAATAAGACAAAAGGAATATGGCTGATATCCAGATTAGTCTTCACTTCCCGGCAAAGTTCAAACCCATTCATCCGGGGCATCATGACATCACTGATGATAATATCCGGCAATCGGTCTTTGATCTGTTCCAATCCCTCTTTCCCATCCTTGGCAACATATACACGGGCAAAATAATTACTCAGCGTTTCTTTCAGATAACTTCGCAGTTCGGGAGTATCTTCGACCACCATCACTGAATATTTTTTCAGGAAGGTATAATCGATTCTATCCGGTTCATTCACTTCCACGCCTGTAGCTGCTTCCACAGAAGCCGGTTCCAGCTGTCCGCAAGTATCCGTGAATAAGGGTAGTTCAAAATAAAAGATTGCCCCTTTTCCCGCTGCATTCGAAGCGCCCACTCTTCCTTTATGGTGTGTGATGAGACTCTTCGCATAGGATAATCCGATGCCGCTTCCTCCTTTTTCATGTCCCCCCTGATAGAAACTGGAGAAAAGAGAGTCTGTGTCTACCATATTCAGTCCCATCCCTTCATCCCTGACAGAGATCCGAACCCAGTCTTTCTCTTGTGACAAGGTGGTAATCAGTGTAGTAGTGGTACCCGATTCGCTAAACTTCAACGCATTCATCAGGAAGTTGGAAAGAACGAACTCGCACTTATTCTGATCGAATGGTACCTCTTTTATCTGTTCGTCCAACTCATATTCGAGTCTGATACCTTTCACATGAAACTCGCTGATGAACTTATCTCCGACAGAGCGCACCCACTCATTCAAAGGATGCGGCAGAATATGCAGCATATCTTTTCCTTCTTCCAGCTTCCTTACATCGAGTACCATATCGATGATACTCTTCATCTGGTATGCCTGCTTATAGATCGGGACCAACAACTTTTCCACATCCTGCTTGTCCGACTCCTGATTGATAATACGCTTTAATGGTGCGCAAATCAGTGTAAGAGGAGTGCGAAGTTCATGACTGATATTCGTCAGGAAATTAATCTTTTCTTCATACATCTTATTTTTCAGACGCATAATCTCCCGCTTCTGTTTGGCTTTCTTCTTGCGATAGAAGTAGTAGACAATGCTATAAGCCACTGCTCCCAACAATATATATAATCCCATATAGAACCAGCCGGTCTTCCACCAAGGCGGAGTAACCACAACATGCAGAATGGGTTGTTTCGTACTCCACCCTCCGTCACGGGTATAATAAGAAGCGGTAATCGTATACTCCCCTATCGGCAGATAGTTAATAACCAAAGAGTTTGAATTGGAACTCGCCAATTCCTGATCGAGCCCCTCTATATTGAAACGAAAGAAATTCTTGCGGAACACATCGCTTTCATTCAGCAGAACTTTCAGTTGCAGGGAAGAAAAGTTCCAGGGAATCTGAATTGTTTCAGCCGCTTCCTGCGGCTCTTCGGATAACGAGACAGGCAGACCGTTTAATAATACATCCAGCAGTTCGACCGTATAATCCTCATCTGTATCAAAATGAACGGCAGAGTTTATCACCGTCATGCCTGTAGTTCCACCGACAAAAACATCTCCGTTTTTGGCCAGAAGAGTAGCATGAAAGATGAATTCGTTAGGCAAAACTCCATCTACTTCCTCCAAGGTAGTAAAATTATGGGTACGGGAAGAATAAACAAATAAATGACGTCTCGTTCCTATCCAGATTCGATATTGATTATCGGCAACAACAGAAGCTACATCCTGAAACAGGCTTGTATTTATCAGTTCACTCTTCCCTGTCCGTGGATCATAACGTACCAAACCTTCGGTAGAAGCCAGCCAAAAAATACCATCCTGATCCATAGAGGCGTCATTGATAGTGTATTGTCCTTGATAAATCGTCCGGAAAGTCCCTTCCGAAGAATCATACTCACAAATATTCTTCAGATCGGAAAGGTATGTCTTTGCACCTTTCGTAGCTATTATCAGTGGAGAATGACGCTCGTACTCTTCTCCCATAGTAGCCACTATATCAAACTTACGGGTGACCATATCATATATAAAAATATGCTGGGCACTGAAAAGAATTTTAGTCTTCGTTATCCGCTGGATATTGACAGAAAAACCATTGATACAGGTCTGATCATTCATTTCCTTGTCAATCAGCACAAAGGGACGTATCTGTCCCGTTTGCTTATGAAAGATAAAGAGTCCTTTATTAAAGGAGAAGAACAACAGTTCGTCAGGAGTATATTCCACAATGGAAACAACTTTCTCATATTTGGTGGCAGGATAATGTTTGAAGGTACCCGATACCGGATCAAACCGGTTGATACCTCCCCCATCAGTTCCCACCCAGACTATTCCGTCACTATCCTGAAAGAAACTATTAATAGTCTGGTTGCTTAATCCGTACAGATTGCCAAAAGGAACGTTCTGATAAGAACAGGCATACACATTCTTTATACCAATCAACCCTCTTCTGATACTGCCTGCCCACATATTATTGGCCGGGTCCAGATAGAGGCGGTATATAGTATTGGCTGGAAAGGAATGAACATCATCCTGTTTTTGTTGAATATTAGTAAATGAGAAATCATCTAAAGAGATTATATTGATTCCACCACCATCAGTGGCTACCCAAAGCTGATTATCTCTCTCCATGATATCATGAATGACATCATACGTCAAAGGAGAATTTGACGCCGTAAAGTGTTTTATCAACTGGTCTCCCTGATAGCAATACAGTCCGTTACCATAAACACTTACCCACAGACGCTTGTAGGAGTCCAGATAGATACTGGTATAGTTATTTTCTGTAAACGACTCTATTTTCTTCACTTCATACGTCTTCATATTAAAGGAATATATGCCGTGCCAACGTGAATTGAGCAGGATATTCTCTTCATCATAACGTATCATCTGCCAAAAGGGATTGTAATAAACAGGGTCTTGCGCATAATACAAAGGTTCCAGCTTATTAGTGGCATAGACATATTTGTATATAGCTCCTGATCCTCCCAGTAAGATTCCTCCTTCAACCAATAAATAGGAAGCAACATAGATCGGTTTACCATTATTCGATAAAGTTCTGAAACTATCACTCCCTCTGTCGTAAAGGCAAATGCCATTCATCGTAGCTACCCATAGATTGCATAAAGAGTCCTCGGCGATAAAAGTGATATTGTTGGAAGGGAGCGTTCTTTCATCTCCCGGCCGATGCAGATATTGCTTCAGATGGTCACGGTCATAACAATTCAAACCGGATTCCGTACCAATCCAAAGATACCCCCGATGATCATTCAGAACACATTGTACTTTCGACTGTGAGAGTCCTTCCTTTATTCCGAGTTGTTTGTAATAATAATAAGGAGACTGGCTCAATATAGGTTGTGCAATACCTACAAAGAAAAACAATAGATATATTTTAAATAGAATCTTTCTCATAAATAGCCACATAATACTGTACAAAGGTGTAAATATAGGAAATTCTATTTAAATAAAACTGTTTTATATTAATTTCCCCTTAATTATAGAACATTTCTTTAATAATACTTGCACATACAAAAGAAATGCAGATTTACTCAAAACCTATTTTTTTCCAAAAAAATATTAGTTTCTCCTTATATTATAAGGTAGGGCGAATCTTTTTTTTTACTTTTGCCCCGAAATATTATGGTACAAGCCATTATAAAAGAAAGAATTATGCAAAAAAACCTTGTCATTGTCGAGTCTCCGGCAAAAGCAAAAACGATTGAAAAATTTCTCGGGAAAGATTTCAAAGTCCTTTCTAGTTACGGACATATACGTGATCTGAAGAAGAAAGAATTCAGTATCGACGTAGATAAGAATTTTAAACCCGATTATGAAATTCCGGCAGACAAAAAGGCTTTGGTCAGCACGCTGAAAGCAGAAGCTAAAGAGGCAGAAACCGTATGGCTCGCATCCGATGAGGACCGCGAGGGAGAAGCTATTGCCTGGCATCTGTATGAAGTATTAAAACTAAAACCGGAAAACACAAAGCGAATCGTATTTCACGAAATTACCAAAGGTGCTATTTTAAAAGCAATCGAGCAACCACGCAATATCGACCTCAACCTCGTAAATGCACAGCAGGCACGACGAATCCTGGATAGAATTGTAGGTTTTGAATTGTCTCCTGTACTTTGGAGAAAAGTTAAACCATCTCTGTCGGCAGGACGCGTACAGTCGGTAGCTGTCCGCCTGATTGTAGAACGTGAACGCGAAATTCATGCGTTCAAATCAGAAGCCGCTTACCGGGTTATTGCCATATTCCTGGTTCCCGATACAGACGGCAAGCTGGTAGAAATGAAAGCGGAACTGTCACGCCGTATCAAGACGAAAGAAGAAGCAAAAGCATTCCTTGACGCATGTAAGGGAGCGACTTTTACGATTGAAGATATAACCACCCGTCCGGTAAAGAAAACACCGCCGGCTCCATTCACAACTTCCACCCTGCAACAGGAAGCGGCACGCAAACTGGGATATACCGTAGCACAAACGATGATGATCGCACAACGTTTGTACGAATCCGGATTTATCACTTATATGCGTACGGACTCCGTCAACCTGTCGGAATATGCAACAGCCAGCAGCAAAGACGCTATCATACAGATGATGGGTGAACGCTATATACATCCGCGCCACTTTGAAACAAAGACGAAAGGAGCACAGGAAGCACACGAAGCCATTCGTCCGACTTACATGGAAAATCAATCCGTGGAAGGCACGGCACAGGAAAAGAAACTGTACGATCTGATCTGGAAGCGCACCATCGCATCACAAATGGCGGATGCGGAACTGGAAAAGACTACTGCTACCATCTCTATAAGCAAAAGCGGTGATGTATTCACTGCCATCGGCGAAGTTATCAAGTTCGACGGTTTCCTGCGTGTATACCGTGAGTCTTATGACGATGAGAATGAACAGGAAGACGAAAGCCGTCTGTTGCCTCCTTTAAAGAAAGGCCAGAAACTGGAATATGGACCTATCGTTGCCACTGAACGTTTCACTCAACGCCCGCCACGCTATACGGAAGCAAGCCTTGTACGCAAACTGGAAGAGTTGGGCATCGGTCGTCCGTCCACATACGCTCCTACAATTTCTACTATTCAGCAACGCGAATATGTGGAAAAAGGAAATAAAGACGGTGAAGAACGTACATTTAATGTGCTGACACTGAAAGACAATCAGATTAAAGATGAAAGTCACAATGAAGTGACGGGAGCAGAAAAGTCGAAACTTTTTCCTACAGATACAGGAACTGTGGTGAATGACTTCCTTACCGAATACTTCCCGGATATTCTGGATTACAACTTTACCGCCAGTGTAGAAAAGGAATTTGACGAAATAGCGGAAGGAGAAGTAAAATGGACTTCGATCATGAAGACTTTCTATGATCAGTTCCATCCGGCAGTAGAAAAGACATTATCCATAAAGACAGAACATAAAGTCGGCGAACGTATGCTGGGAGAAGAACCGGAAACAGGCAAGCCTGTATCTGTGAAAATCGGTCGTTTCGGCCCTGTAGTACAGATCGGTGCCGCAGATGATGAAGAGAAGCCTCGCTTTGCCCAGATGAAGAAAGGGCAGTCCATGGAGACCATTACCCTGGAGGAAGCACTGGAACTGTTCAAGCTACCGCGTACTTTAGGGGAATATGAAGGAAAGACTGTCACTGTAGGTATAGGTCGCTTTGGTCCTTACATCCAGCATAACAAGGTCTATGTATCACTGCCGAAAACACTTGATCCGATGAAAGTTACTCTGGAAGAAGCAGAGCAGCTGATTCTGGAAAAACGGGCGAAAGAAGCAGAACGCCATATCAAGAAGTTTGATGAAGAACCGGAACTGGAGATTCTGAATGGTCGGTACGGACCTTACATTGCATACAAAGGCAATAATTACAAGATCCCTAAAGACATTGTTCCTCAAGATCTAAGTTTGAAGAGTTGCTTGGATCTAATCAAAATACAAGATGAGAAAGGTCCCAGCACTTCTGCCAAAGGTAAACGAACTGCAAAAAAGAAATAATATTTGCATCCAATAAGACATCAAAGTCCGGTAACCTATATCAACTGGTTACCGGACTTTTGTTGTATTTACCATGCTATATATTTCTTTTTAAACGATTTATTTCCAAACTCTTTGTTTTGATATATTAAATGCATACATTTGCGGGTCACAATCAAATTATCAGAACACAGTTATGCAAACAAACAATTTCAAATCTCTCTCAATGGGGGTACTATGCGCACTCTCGTTAGTCGGTTGTATGGAAAAGGACTTATATCAGGCTCCAGAAGAAAAAACTGCAGATGAATATTTTGGCTTTACAACATCCTCCAGTTGCACAGTTGATGTAAACTATGGTTTAAATTATCAAGTTGTATTTGAGTTATATGCCGAAAATCCACTTGAGGAAGATGAGGATGGAAACATTATAAAGACAAAAGAAGAGCCTGTCTATCGCGGGGCTACGGATAAAAAAGGAATTTTTAATGATTTCATATCCATTCCATCTTATCTTACAGAACTTTACCTTTATTCAGACTATCTGGGAACTGTCAGCCCGATTCAACTACAAATTACAAACGGAAAAGTATCTTTTGATCAGAAAGCTTTTATACAAAGTAAGAGAAATGCGAAGGGTACGAGTAGAGGGGTTACCAATAGCGGCTACAAATATCCGGAAGGTTTTCAGATTTTAGGTGAATGGAATGAGATAGGATGTCCTACTTATCTTTCTTCTACTCCGACGGAAATAGATGGGCAGCTCATGTATAATATCCGCGAAGTTTTTATTAAACCGGGTGGAAGTGCAGCGATGGAAGATTATTATCCTGAATATATAGATGATAATGTAAATATAGAGATCAATATTAAGAAGCCTACGGAAATCGGACTGGTTATGCTCAGCAGTACAGGTACCAAGCAAAATACAGTCGGTTATTTCACCTACCCTACCGATCAAAAGCCGACTGATATAAGTCAAGTTACACCGATCATTGCCTATCCGCGCATATCGACTGCCGTGTGTAATTCCAGCAGTACAGCAGGTAGTATGTATACCGGCGACAGAGTAGAACTGAAATATTGGGATGGCACAAAGTTCGTGAACGAGTTCCCTGCGGGAGTAAGCATAGCATGGTTCCTTATTGAGTCCTCCTACAACCAAAGCACAAAGGAGGTTCTGAACAATAAACGTACTTTCTATTCGATTCGTGATCTGAATAAGAGCAAAGAACACCGTACCATTGCCCTAAAGAACAAATCAGGAGAAGTCGTTGCATTTGGTATGGAGGATGCAACCAACTTTGAACCGACAGGAGATAATACCAGAAAAGGAAACTTTGGCGATGCCGTATTCTATCTTGATTTCTCAGATGGATCAGCCATTGAGACTGGTGGTGTAGAAGAACTCCCTGACAAATCCATTAACGACAAAGAGATTTATAACTCCTTTAAAGGCGTATTATCATTTGAAGATTTTTGGGCATCCAAAGGAGATTATGACATGAATGATATGGTTGTCGAATATAAGCGTGAGATTTATAAGAGCGTTCTCACAAGTAAAGTCGTAAAAGTTATAGATACATTTGTGCCTAAACATGATGGTGCAAACTGGCAGAATGGTTTTGGTTACCAGCTCACAGGTATAGCAAATAGTGATATAAAGAAAATAACCGTAGAATCCGACGGAATCGTCTCACAATTCATGGAGGGGCAAGACCGAGAGCCTGGTCAAAATTATCCCACTATTATCCTTTTTGACAATCAAAAAGCAGCTATAAACAAAACATTTACAGTAACGATAGATGTCGTTCAAGAAAGATTTACAGAAACGGCATTCACCCCTTTCTTTAATAACGAATATTGGGAAAAGACATACAGCAAATTTAATATGAACCCCTTTATCATCATTTCTACCAGCACAGGACGTGATAAAGAAGCACATATTGTGAAATTCCCTCCGACAAACAAAATGAATTTCTCTTATTTCGGTACAGGCAGTGATGTATCCAGGCCTGATGAGGGATTATATTACGTAAATAATGAGAATATGCCGACGGGACTACAGATTAGCGGTATCAGTGTAGGAATCAAACGAAGTGCCGATTTTCTCGTACCAGTAGAAACGACAAGCATTTTGGAAGCGTATCCTAAATTTGGTGACTGGGCATCCAGCTTCGGCGCTTCCAATCCATATTGGTGGAAAGATCCTGATAATTCGAAAGTAATTACCCAATAATACAAAGACTGTCTGAAAAGTATGTAATCCCTATCATTAACTTTACCCAAAGCCTTTCTTAAAGATAGTGTACAATTCCTTTTCGGACAGTCTTTTTCTATTCAACAACATCCCAGTCCCGTTCCGGAACACATAAATATATTTTGCTCAGGGCAGGTATTACATTCTGGAAGGTACCTCAATGCCCAACAAGCCCATTCCTAAACGAACCACTTTTGCTACATTGGCAGACAGAGCAATACGGAATACTTTTACCGCCTCATTCTCTTCACGCAGAATGCTGAAATCATGGTAGAACTGATTATATTCTTTCACCAGATCATAGGTATAATTCGCGATAATAGACGGACTGTAGTCTTCTCCGGCCTGTTTTACAACTGCCGCAAAGTCAGCAACCATCTGAATCAATCCTTCTTCCTTCTCGCTCAGCTCGATACCAGCAGGAATCTGTTCAGGTATCACAATTCCAGACTCAGCCGCTTTACGAAGCACAGACTGAATACGGGCATACGTATATTGAATGAACGGTCCTGTATTACCATTGAAGTCAATAGACTCTTTCGGATTGAAAGTCATATTCTTACGGGCATCTACTTTGAGAATAAAGTACTTCAAAGCACCCAGACCGACAATACGGGCAATATCATCCGCTTCTTCCTGCGTCAGACCATCCAGTTTTCCGAGTTCCTGCGAAGTTTCTTTTGCAGTCGATACCATCTCTTCCATCAGGTCATCGGCATCAACGACTGTTCCTTCACGAGATTTCATCTTACCTTCCGGCAATTCTACCATACCATAAGAGAAATGTACAAGGCCTTTACCCCATTCAAAACCGAGTTTATCCAACAGAATAGAAAGTACCTGGAAGTGATAATTCTGTTCGTTACCAACGACATAAATCATTTTATCAATCGGATAATCAGCGAAACGAAGTTTGGCCGTACCAATATCCTGCGTCATATAAACAGAGGTTCCATCGCCACGAAGAAGCAGCTTATGATCCAGCCCCTCGGCAGTCAGGTCAGCCCAGACAGAGCCGTCTTCTTTTTTGAAGAAAAAGCCTTTTTCCAGTCCTTCCATTACTTTCTCTTTTCCTTCGAGATAAGTATTGGATTCATAATATATCTTATCGAAGCCGACACCCATCTTCCGGTAAGTCTCATCAAATCCGGCATACACCCAGTTGTTCATCATCTCCCACAGGACACGTACTTCCGGATCGCCGGCTTCCCATTTCACCAGCATTTCGCGGGCTTCCTGCATCAACGGAGAAGCAGCTTCCGCTTCCTCTTTCGTCATGCCTTTTTCCATCAGTTCGGCAAGTTCCGCTTTATAATGCTTGTCGAAAGACACATAGTAGTCGCCTACCAGATGATCACCTTTCTTGCCGGTGCTTTCAGGAGTTTCGCCGTTTCCGTATTTCTTCCATGCCAGCATGGATTTGCAGATATGGATACCACGGTCGTTTACTATATTCGTCTTTACTACTTTATTTCCGTTTGCAGCCACAATGTTAGCCAGCGCATTTCCCAAAAGATTGTTGCGCACATGCCCCAAGTGAAGCGGCTTGTTGGTATTCGGTGAAGAATACTCAATCATCACCAACGGAGAAGTTTCGGTAGCTTTCACCAGACCGTACTCTTCATCCGACTGAATCTCATTCAGCAACTCAATCCAGGTAGCCGATGCAATAGTCAGATTCAAAAAGCCCTTTATTACATTGAAAGCAGCTACAGCTGGTTCGTTCGCCTTCAGATATTCGCCAATTTCCTGCGCTGTCTGTTCCGGTCCTTTTCTTGACATTTTCAGAAAAGGGAACACCACCAGCGTCAAATGTCCTTCAAATTCTTTCTTCGTTTTTTGCAACTGCACCATCTTCTCAGGGACTTCCTGACCGTAAAGTGCTTTTAGTCCGTTGATGACGGACGCTACAAGTTTATCTTCTATCTTCATAATCAAGTTGTTTCTTGCGCGCAAAGATACAAAAAAAGGAGACGCACGCGCCTCCCTCTTCTAATTTCTTTCAACTATATGTTTATTCAACAGCTGCAGACAATTCAGCACCAGCTTTAAATTTAGCTACTTTCTTAGCAGGAATAGTAATAGCTGCCTTTGTAGAAGGATTAATACCGGTTCTTGCTGCTCTTTCACTTACAGAGAACGTTCCAAAACCAACCAAAGCTACCTTGTCACCAGCTTTCATAGCGTTAGTAACTGAAGAAATGAAAGCATCAAGAGCTTTCTTCGCATCGGCTTTACTCATTTGAGCTTCAGCAGCCATTGCACTAATAAGTTCAGACTTATTCATGATACGTAAAATGATTAATTAATATATATGTTACACAAAAGATTTCCCATTACGACTTTACAAATATAGATGAACAAAACAACATATCAAATAAAAACATAAAAAAAACGCAGCAAATTATTGAAAAAGAGCTAATAGGGAAGCTTTTCCATGCTTTAAAACAGAATTTATTCGTACTTTTGCGTTCATTACTTAAATATTCAGAATATAAAATTATGCCAACTGTAACTAAAAACCTGATAATTATCAATGTACTAGTCTTTTTCGGGACACTTGTCGCCCAACGATACGGTATCGATCTGACTAATTATCTAGGATTGCATTTTTTCCTCGCCAGTGACTTCAATCCGGCACAGCTTATCACTTATATGTTCATGCATGGCGGATTCAGCCACATTTTTTTCAATATGTTTGCCGTTTTCATGTTTGGAACTGTTCTTGAACGGACCTGGGGACCGAAACGTTTCCTTTTTTATTATATCGCCTGTGGTATCGGTGCAGGACTCATCCAGGAAGGAGTGCAATACATCAAATATATAGTAGACTACAGCCACTATTCACAAGTGGATATAGGAACGGGGATTATTCCTATGGGAGAGTTTTTGAACATGCTGACCACCGTGGGCGCTTCGGGAGCTGTATATGCCATTTTGCTCGCATTCGGTATGTTGTTCCCCAACAACCAGCTATTTATCTTTCCGTTGCCCTTCCCTATCAAAGCTAAATTCTTTGTTTTCGGTTATGCTTTGATTGAACTGTATGCCGGTTTTGCCAATAATCCCGGAGATAATGTCGCGCATTTCGCCCACTTGGGAGGTATGATATTCGGATTTATCCTGATTATGTATTGGAGAAAAAAAAGTAGAAACAATGGGACATATTATAACTGATTTAAAAGAAACGTTCAGAAGAGGAAACACTTTCATCCGACTGATTTACATTAACGTAGGCATCTTTGTTATCGGTACGTTAATCAGTGTCATATTGCAGCTGTTCAACCTGAGTGCAACGGGAATATTCGATTTATTCGCCCTTCCGGCTTCCCTTCACCGGTTTATTCTTCAGCCATGGTCATTGCTCAGCTATATGTTCATGCATGCAGGCTTCCTGCATATCCTGTTCAACATGCTCTGGCTGTACTGGTTCGGAAGTTTGTTTCTCTATTTCTTTTCGGGAAAGCATTTACGGGGATTGTATGTATTGGGAGGTATCTGCGGAGGATTGTTCTACATGATAGCCTATAACATCTTCCCTTATTTCAGCCAGACATTGCCGTTCTCCACACTCGTCGGGGCTTCCGCTTCCGTGCTGGCCATCGTAGCTGCCACCGCCTACAGAGAACCGAACTATCGGGTACAGCTTTTCCTTTTCGGCGCCGTCCGTTTGAAATATCTCGCACTGATCGTTATCGGAACGGACCTGCTCTTTATTACATCCAACAATGCCGGAGGACACATCGCCCACTTAGGCGGCGCACTTGCCGGGCTCTGGTTTGCAGCCAGTCTGAGCAAAGGCAAAGACGTGACTTACTGGATCAACTGGTTCCTTGACGGCTTCGCTTCCCTGTTTCAGAAAAAGACATGGAAACGCAAACCAAAAATGAAAGTACATTATGGAAGCGATACAAGTCGCGAGAAAGATTACGATTATAACGCCCGTAAGAAAGCACAATCGGATGAAGTAGACCGCATTCTGGAAAAGCTGAAAAAATCCGGTTATGAAAGCCTGACGACGGAAGAGAAAAAGAGCTTGTTCGACGCAAGCAAAAGATAAAGAATGGAACACATTGGCAAATTTGTCCTGTATTTGATATTGGCAGTCAACGCACTCTTTGTAGGGATGTTGATTCTGAGTGCCTATAGCCCGTATCTTCAACCGAAAATACACCCGATAGCTTCTTGCCTGGGGCTTGCCTTCCCCATCTTCCTTGCTGTCAACATCTGTTTCACCCTCTTTTGGGTAATCATCAGCTACCGCTATGCCTTATTACCGGTCATCGGTTTTCTGGTATGTATTCCACAGATACGAACCTATATTCCCATCAATTCTACAGTAGAAACGATACCGGATGGCAGCATCAAATTCCTCTCTTACAATGTGATGGGATTTAACAATCTGGAGAAAAAGGAAGGAAAGAATCCGATATTATCCTATCTGGCTGACAGTGAGGCTGACATAATCTGTCTCCAGGAGTACAATTCAACCAAAAACAAGAAATATCTGACAGACGAAGACATCAGAAAAGCATTGAAAGCATATCCCTACCGTTCCATTCACAATCCGGAAAAAGGAGGCAGTCAGTTGGCCTGTTTCTCCAAATTCCCCATACTTTCGGCACGTCCCATCAAGTATGAAAGCACCTACAACGGTTCGATGCAGTACACCCTCAAAGTTAACGAGGACACTATCACCCTCATAAACAACCATTTGGAATCCAATAAACTAACGAAAGAGGACAAGGTGATTTATGAAGATATGATTAAAGACCCGAACGCAAAGAAGGTAAAAACGGGTCTCCGGCAATTAATAAAGAAACTGGCGGAAGCATCGGCCATCCGTTCTTCGCAAGCGGATTCGGTAGCCGTCGCCATCGCAAACAGCAAATACCCGACTATTATTACCTGTGGCGATTTCAACGACGCTTCCATTTCATATACCCATCGCATCCTGACTCAACAGCTGGATGACGCCTTTACACAATCCGGCAGGGGACTGGGCATCTCCTATAATCTGAATAAATTCTATTTCCGGATAGACAATATTCTGATCAGCCCCAATCAGAAAGCCTATAACTGTACCGTAGACCGTTCGATCAAAGATTCGGACCATTACCCGATCTGGTGCTATATAGGCAAGCAATAAAACAGAAAAAACTTTAATAAATACCATGATGATTAGAAAAACTTTAACCATTTTAGCAGCAAGTTGTATGATGTACTCCTGTGGAACAAAAACAGAAAGCAACCCTTTCTTCACTGAATTTCAAACAGAGTATGGTGTTCCTTCCTTCGATAAAATCAAACTGGAACATTACGAACCCGCCTTTCTGAAAGGTATTGAAGAGCAGAATCAAAATATCCAGGCCATTATCGCAAGCCCGGAAGTGCCTACCTTCAACAATACGATTGTAGCTTTGGACAACAGCGCACCCATTCTGGACCGTGTAAGCGCCATTTTCTTCAATATGACGGATGCGGAAACAACCGATGAACTGACCGAGCTCTCTATCAAAATGGCACCGGTCCTTTCCGAGCACGAAGATAACATCTCCCTGAATCAGGAGCTTTTCAAACGTGTAAACGCTGTATATCAACAGAAAGATTCCATGAATCTGACCACGGAACAGAAACGTCTGCTGGACAAAACTTACAAAGGATTTGTGCGTTCGGGTGCTAATCTGGATGCAGAGAAACAGGCACGTCTGCGTGAAATCAACAAAGAACTTTCCACTCTCGGCATCACATTCAGCAATAATATACTGAATGAAAACAATGCTTTCCAGCTTTTCGTAGACAAGAAAGAAGATTTAGCTGGATTGCCCGAATGGTTCTGCCAAAGCGCAGCCGAAGAAGCCAAAGCTGCCGGACAACCGGGAAAATGGCTGTTCACCCTGCACAACGCCAGCCGCCTTCCGTTCCTGCAATACGCTGAGAACCGCCCTCTCCGTGAGAAAATGTACAAAGCATACATCAACCGCGGCAATAACAATGACAAGAATGACAACAAAGAAACGATCCGCAAGATCGTCTCCCTCCGTCTGGAAAAAGCAAGGTTATTGGGCTTCAACAACTACGCCAACTTCGTACTGGATGAGACAATGGCAAAGAATGACAGCAACGTAATGAGTCTGCTGAACAACCTTTGGAGCTATGCCCTCCCGAAAGCGAAAGCCGAAGCCGCAGAACTTCAACAGTTAATGGACAAAGAAGGTAAAGGCGAGAAACTGGAAGCTTGGGACTGGTGGTACTACACAGAAAAACTCCGCAAAGAGAAATACAACCTCTCCGAAGAAGACACCAAACCTTACTTCAAACTAGAGAATGTACGCGAAGGAGCTTTCGCAGTCGCCAACAAACTATATGGTATCACGCTAAGCAAACTGGAAGGTATCCCGACCTATCATCCGGATGTAGAAGTCTTCGAAGTGAAAGACGCTGACGGCTCCCAACTGGGTATATTCTATGTAGACTATTTCCCGCGTTCCGGAAAAAGCGGTGGCGCATGGATGAGCAATTACCGCGAACAGCAGGGAGCAACCCGCCCCTTGGTATGCAACGTATGCAGTTTCACCAAACCGGTCGGCGACACCCCTTCTCTGCTGACTATGGACGAAGTAGAAACCCTGTTCCATGAATTTGGCCATGCCCTGCACGGCTTGCTGACAAAGTGCGAATACAAAGGGACCTCCGGCACCAATGTCGTACGCGATTTTGTTGAACTTCCTTCTCAGATCAACGAACATTGGGCTACCGAACCGGAAGTGCTGAAAATGTATGCCAAACACTATCAGACAGGAGAAGTAATCCCCGATGAAATCATCGAAAAGATTCTGAAACAGAAAACGTTCAACCAAGGATTCATGACCACCGAGTTACTGGCTGCCGCCATTCTCGACATGAACCTTCACATGATAACAGATGTAAAGAATCTGGATATGCTTGCTTTCGAAAAAGAAGCCATGGACAAGCTCGGTCTGATCCCCGAAATTGCCCCCCGTTACCGCGTCACTTACTTCAATCATATCATTGGCGGATACGCTGCCGGATACTACAGTTACCTTTGGGCGAATGTACTTGACAATGATGCCTTTGAAGCCTTCAAAGAACATGGAATCTTTGATAAAAACACTGCCGACCTCTTCCGCTACAACGTATTGGAGAAGGGAGACAGCGAAGATCCGATGATACTTTATAAGAATTTCCGCGGTGCGGAACCAAGCCTGGAGCCGTTACTGAAAAACAGAGGAATGAAATAAAACGGCAAAAAAGCCCTTAAACATCAAATATTTGAGGGCTTATTACATATGAATGTGAAAAAAAAACTATATTTGCAGCCTTGTATGCGGCAAAATGGACTTGTATACGGCAGAATTTAACTGAAAATTAAATTAAAAAAGTAATCATCATAAATTAAAAGTAAAATGCAAAACAAAGGATTTGTAAAGGTTTTTGCGGTACTACTCACGCTGGTATGCGTGTTCTACCTCTCCTTCTCCTTCGTAACCCGCCATTACACTAATAAGGCGAAAGAGATTGCGAACGGCGACCCGAAAGTAGAACAAGACTACCTTGACTCTCTCTCCAATGAGAAAGTAATGCTGTGGAACTGGACGCTGAAAGATTGTCGTGAAATGGAGATCAGTTTAGGTTTGGACCTAAAAGGTGGTATGAATGTTATCCTTGAAGTTTCTGTGCCTGATGTTATCAGAGCATTGGCTGACAACAAGCCGGATGAAAACTTCAATAAAGCGCTGAATGAAGCTGCAAAACAAGCTGTCAACAGCCAGGACGATATCATTACCTTGTTCGTCAGAGAATACCAGAAGACTGCTCCGGGCGCAAAACTTTCCGAACTTTTCGCAACACAACAGTTGAAAGATAAAGTTAACCAGAAATCATCAGATGCCGAAGTAGAAAAAGTATTGAGAGCAGAAGTAAAGGCTGCCGTTGAAAACTCATACAACGTGCTTCGTACCCGTATCGACCGCTTCGGTGTTGTTCAGCCGAACATCCAAAGCCTCGAAGATAAGATGGGCCGTATCATGGTGGAACTTCCGGGTATCAAGGAGCCGGAACGTGTGAGAAAACTTCTTCAAGGTTCGGCCAACCTCGAATTCTGGGAAACATATACTGCAAAAGAGATTCTTCCGGCTATGCAGTCGGCTGACTCAAAATTGCGTGCTATCCTGTCACAGGAAACTGCCGCTGATTCTACAGCCACTAACGCAACTGCAGACACAATCCCCGCAGCCAAACTGGCAGAAGCTACTCCGGCAAAGAAAGCCGTAAGCGTTGCCGACAGTCTCGCAGCTACTCTGAAAGGAGATGCCAAAGACGAAAAGGCGGGAGCAAATATGGAAGAAATCAAAAAGCAATATCCGTTGCTAGCTGTTCTTCAGTTGAATTCAAGCGGTCAGGGTCCGGTGATCGGCTATGCTAACTATAAGGATACAGCCGATATCAACAGATATCTGAGCATGCCTGAAATCCAGTCAGAACTTCCGAAAGACCTTCGTCTGAAATGGGGTGTTTCTCCTTCTGAATTCGATAAGAAAGGACAGACATTCGAATTGTATGCTATCAAGTCTACCGAACGTAACGGCAAAGCTCCGTTGGAAGGTGACGTAGTAACAGATGCAAAAGACGAATTCGACCAATACAGCAAACCGGCTGTAAGCATGACCATGAACTCTGACGGTGCACGCCGCTGGGCACAGCTGACCAAGCAGAACATCGGTCGTTCTATCGCTATCGTTCTTGATAACTATGTATATTCTGCTCCGAACGTAAACTCTGAAATCACAGGCGGACGTTCACAGATTACAGGTCACTTCACCCCGGAACAGGCAAAGGACTTAGCTAACGTATTGAAATCAGGTAAGATGCCGGCTCCGGCCCATATCGTACAGGAAGATATCGTAGGTCCTTCTCTGGGTCAGGAATCTATTAACGCAGGTATTTTCTCATTCGTTGTAGCTTTGATCCTGTTGATGATCTATATGTGTTCCATGTATGGCTTCATCCCGGGTATGGTTGCCAACTGCGCATTGTTCCTGAACTTCTTCTTCACGCTGGGTATCCTTTCATCCTTCCAGGCGGCACTGACCATGTCCGGTATTGCCGGTATGGTGTTGTCACTCGGGATGGCGGTGGATGCGAACGTACTTATCTATGAACGTACAAAAGAAGAGCTTCGTGCCGGCAAGGGTGTGAAGAAAGCATTGGCTGACGGTTATTCAAATGCCTTCTCTGCTATCTTCGACTCCAACCTGACATCTATCATCACCGGTATCATCCTGTTCAACTTCGGTACAGGTCCTATCCGTGGTTTTGCCACTACATTGATTATCGGTATCCTTGTATCCTTCTTCACTGCTGTGTTCATGACTCGTCTGGTTTACGAACACTTCATGAATAAAGACAAGTGGCTGAACCTGACATTTACTTCCAAGATTTCCAGAAACTTGCTGGTAAATACCCGTTTCGACTTCATGGGAACCAATAAGAAATCACTGATCATCGTAAGCGCTATTATCCTTGTTTGTATCGGTTCGTTTGCATTGCGTGGTTTAAGTCAAAGTATTGACTTCACCGGTGGACGTAACTTCAAGGTACAATTCGAGAATCCGGTAGAACCGGAACAAGTTCGTGAACTGATCGCTGACAAGTTTGGTGAAGATGTAAATGTAAATGTGATCGCTATCGGTACAGACAAGAAGACAGTACGTATCAGTACCAACTACCGTATCGCAGACGAAGGTAACAATGTAGACTCTGAGATCGAATCATACTTATACGAAACACTGAAGCCGTTGCTGACACAGAACATCACACTGGCTACTTTCATCGACCGTGACAATCACACAGGTGGTAGTATCGTTAGTTCACAGAAAGTGGGTCCGAGTATCGCAGATGATATCAAGACTGGTGCCGTATGGTCAGTTGTTCTGGCTCTGATCGCTATCGGTCTGTATATCTTGATCCGTTTCCGCAACATCGCTTACAGTATCGGTTCTATCGTAGCTCTGACTTGTGATACGATCATGATTATCGGTGCTTACTCATTGTTGTGGGGTATCGTTCCGTTCTCACTGGAAATCGACCAGACATTCATCGGTGCTATCCTGACGGCTATCGGTTACTCTATTAATGATAAGGTGGTAATCTTCGACCGTGTACGTGAGTTCTTCGGCTTGTATCCGAAACGTAACAAGCGTCAGTTGTTCAACGACTCTCTGAACACTACACTGGCTCGTACCATCAATACTTCATTGAGTACGTTGATCGTATTGCTGTGTATCTTCATCCTCGGTGGTGATTCAATCCGCAGCTTCGCATTCGCAATGATCCTCGGTGTTGTTATCGGTACTTTATCTTCGTTGTTCATTGCATCTCCGATTGCATACAACATGATGAAGAACAAAAAAGTAGTGGTAGCAGCTACGGAAGAATAATAAATTCCAGAAATAGAAAAAGCCTCTTCCGAATGTTCGGAAGAGGCTTTTTCTATTGATTATTAAAACAAATAGAAGCTATAAGACGTTAATCTTTAAAGAAGCCATTGTAATACTTAAAACTCAATACAGTATGAAGCAAAACAACACCGCCTCCCGCAGATTTCTCTTAGTAGCCCCGAGGGGAATCGAACCCCTATCTAAAGTTTAGGAAACTTCTATTCTATCCGTTGAACTACAAGGCCGCTTTTATTTTGGTTGCAAAGATAACGGTTTCTGTTGATTTAACAAGAATAAAAATGCAGGTTCCTTTCAGTAAATCCAATTATTTGGCGTCAATAGGACAATAAAGTTCGATTTATTTTGATAATTCGATTAACTTTCCGACCTTTGCGCTCACAAATTGAAAGTAAAATCAGTTTTTAAATTAAATATAGTAATTAAAGTTATGGCAGACGAAATGATGGTTAAAGAATTGGAGGAAGTCGTAGTACGTTTCTCCGGCGACTCCGGCGATGGTATGCAGCTGGCAGGCAACATCTTCTCGAACGTGTCGGCTACGGTAGGAAATGACATCTGTACATTCCCCGACTATCCGGCAGACATCCGTGCCCCGCAAGGTTCACTGACCGGTGTTTCCGGTTTTCAGATCCACGTAGGCGCAGGACAGGTGTACACTCCAGGAGACCGTTGCCACGTATTAGTAGCGATGAACCCCTCCGCACTGAAAACACAAATCAAATTCTGTAAACCGCAAGGACTTATCATTACCGACTCCGACTCGTTCGAAGCCAGAGACCTGGAAAAAGCACAATTTAAGACCAACAATCCTTTTGAAGAATTAGGCGTTAAACAAGAAGTGCTGGAAGTGCCCATCTCTTCTATGTGCAAAGAAAGTCTGAAAGATTCCGGACTGGACAATAAAACGATTCTCCGTTGCAAGAATATGTTTGCGCTCGGACTGGTTTGCTGGCTGTTCAACCGCAATCTGGCAGCAGCGGAAAAGATGCTGCGCGAGAAGTTCGCCAAGAAACCGGAAATCGCAGAAGCAAATATTAAGGTATTGAACGATGGCTACAACTACGGTGCCAACACACACGCTTCTACCTCTACTTATAAGATTGAAAGCAAAGCTCCGAAATCAAAAGGGCTTTATACAGATATTAATGGTAACAAGGCAACATCTTACGGATTGATTGCCGCAGCCGAAAAAGCCGGTCTGGAACTGTATCTGGGTTCATACCCGATCACTCCGGCTACCGATATTCTGCATGAATTGGCCAAGCATAAATCACTGGGAGTAAAAACCGTACAGTGCGAAGACGAAATCGCCGGTTGTGCTTCTGCCGTTGGTGCAGCTTTTGCAGGTGCGCTGGCAGTAACGACAACTTCCGGTCCGGGCATCTGCCTGAAAAGTGAGGCGATGAACTTGGCCGTTATCGGCGAACTTCCGTTGGTGATTGTCAACGTACAGCGTGGTGGTCCGTCTACGGGTCTGCCTACCAAATCGGAACAGACCGACTTGCTGCAAGCACTCTACGGTCGTAACGGCGAAAGCCCGATGCCGGTTATCGCCGCCACTTCACCGACCAACTGTTTCGATGCCGCCTACATGGCAGCCAAAATTGCTTTGGAACACATGACTCCGGTCGTATTGCTGACAGATGCTTTCGTTGCCAACGGCTCTGCCGCATGGAAACTTCCCGATCTGAATGACTACCCTGCCATCAACCCTCCGTATGTAACTCCGGACATGGCGGGCAACTGGACCCCGTACCAACGTAACGAAGAAACAGGCGCACGCTACTGGGCGACTCCGGGAACAGAAGGCTTCATGCACCGTATCGGTGGGCTTGAAAAGAGTAACGAAACCGGCGCTATCTCTACCGAACCCGAAAACCACAACAAGATGGTTCACCTGCGTCAGGCAAAAGTGGACAAGATTGCAGACTACATCCCCGAACTTGAAGTGCTGGGCGACGAAGACGCAGACTTGCTGATTGTAGGCTGGGGCGGTACCTACGGACATCTCCGTCTGGCTATGGACTTCATGCGCGAACATGGAAAGAAGGTTGCATTCGCACACTTCCAGTACATCAACCCGCTGCCGAAGAATACAGCCGACGTATTACGTAAATATAAGAAGATCGTAGTAGCCGAACAGAATCTGGGACAATTTGCCGGTTACCTGCGTATGAAAGTACCCGGACTGAATATCAGCCAGTTCAACCAAGTGAAAGGACAGCCTTTCGTTACGAGAGAATTGATAGATGCATTTACTAAATTATTGGAGGAATAAGAGATGAGCGATAAAGTATATACCGTACAAGATTATAAATCAGGTCAGCCTCGCTGGTGTCCGGGATGCGGTGACCACGCTTTCCTGAACTCACTGCACAAGGCAATGGCCGAACTGGGAGTAGCTCCGCACAATATCGCCGTAATTTCCGGTATCGGTTGCTCTTCCCGTCTGCCTTATTATGTAAATACGTATGGCTTCCATACCATCCACGGACGTGCCGCTGCCGTTGCAACAGGTGCCAAAGTGGCTAATCCGGATTTGACTATCTGGCAGATTTCCGGTGACGGTGACGGTCTAGCTATCGGTGGTAACCACTTCATCCACGCTGTTCGTCGTAACATCGACCTGAACATGATTCTGTTGAACAACCGTATCTACGGACTGACCAAAGGACAGTATTCACCGACTTCCGAACGCGGATTCGTCAGCAAATCGTCTCCTTACGGAACGGTAGAAGACCCTTTCCATCCGGCAGAACTGGCATTCGGCGCACGCGGACGTTTCTTTGCACGTTGTATCGCTGTAGACGGCGCCGCTTCTGTAGAGGTTCTGAAAGCAGCTGCCAACCACAAGGGTGCATCCGTTGTGGAAGTTCTGCAGAACTGCGTAATCTTCAATGACGGAACTCACGCTTCTGTTGCAACAAAGGAAGGACGCGCAAAGAATGCAATCTATCTGGAACACGGCAAACCGATGCTGTTCGGTGAAAACAAAGAGTTCGGATTGATGCAGGAAGGTTTTGGACTGAAAGTGGTGAAACTTGGCGAGAATGGCATCACAGAAAAAGATATTCTGATTCACGATGCTCATTGCCAGGACAATACTCTTCAGTTGAAGTTGGCTTTGATGGAAGGTCCTGATTTCCCGATTGCACTCGGTGTGATTCGTGAAGTAGAGGCGCCTACCTACAACGATGCCGTAGCAGAACAGATTGAAGAAGTCAAAGGCAAGAAAAAATATCACAATTTCCAAGAGTTGCTGATGACAAACGATACTTGGGAAGTGAAGTAATTCACTTGACTGAGAAAAAAAGAAAAGCGCAGGCAAAGGAGTTCGTCTCCTGCCTGCGCTTTTTTGTTTATATAGTTTCTGCCCAAATACATAAAATACTTTAGTTCCACTTTAGCAAACTCCCCTACAAAATACCTACACCTCCGTATTCTAAGGTTATAATCTTTTTCTTCTTCAGCCAATTACAGAAGTCGCTTGCTTAAATAGCGCACTGGATACCATACAGACAGGAATCCCACTGCTAAAACAGTAATAAAAATAAGTACTACATCCCATACGTGAACACTTACCGGATAAGCGTCCACCACAAAAGTTCCACCACCTCCACCAAGGGTAATGATGCCAAACTTCTGCTGAATGAAACACAATATCAACCCTAGTATAATACCGGAGATAGCACCAAAGAGAGAGATGAGCCGTCCCTCAAATAAAAAGATACGGGATATCAGTTTATCACTGGCTCCCAGACTGCGCAAGGTTATGACATCGTCTTTCTTATCCAGAATCAACATGGAAAGAGAACCGATCACATTAAAACAGGCAATCATCAGAATAAAAGTAAGAAACAGATAAGAGATCAGCTTCTCTATTTCCATGATACGGAAAACATCTGCTTGCTGCTGATAACGGTTCTGTACCACAAAGTCATCACCCAGCATTTTTTCTATTTTAGACTGTACGGATGATATATTGGCGTTCGGTTTCAGTTTCAACTCAATGCCGGAAACCTCTGTCGTATAGTCCAATAAGTTACGAAGGAAATCAAGGGAAGTGAGAATATAGCTTTCATCATACTTCTGTTGGTTGACCACGAACACAACACCCGGTGAATAAAGATAGTCGCGATTGAAAGAAGCCCCGGGATTCGCCATATTCACTTTGGCATTACGCTTGGGAAGATACACCTGCAAAGGATCCACGAAGGCCAGTCCGGTACCCAAAGTTGAAACCAGTTCCACGCCCATCACTCCATAATTCACTATCGAATCATGAAGAATAAACTCGCCGGCTCCGTAAAGAATGCTATCTATTTCGGTTAAATCCTCAAAGTTATCTTCCACGCCTTTCAACACAACCATAGCCTGACGGTCTTTATATTGCACCATCGCATTCTCTTCCAGCGTCTCTGTAGATACCGAGACCTCCGGAAGCGCACAGACCGCACGAATCTTTTCATCCTGTCCATCGAAGACTTTTCCCTCGCGGATGGTAATCTTCAACTGAGGATCAAAAGCTGTGAAAAAGCTGGCTACCATATCCTGAAATCCGTTGAATACGGAAAGCGTGCAGACCAGTGCCAACGTAGCAAGTGCCACCCCGCATACTGATATGCCGGAAATAATATTGATAGCATTATGCTTCTTTTTCGAGAAAAGATAACGCCGGGCTATGTAGAAGGGAAAATTCACTTCAGCAAAGAGTCAATCTTCTCAATATAATCCAGTGAGTCGTCCACGAAGAACTTCAATTCGGGAATAATCCGTAATTGATGACGCACACGGGTTCCGAGCTCAAAGCGAATGGACTTCATGTTCTCATTGATATTCTTCACCATTTCTTCTGCTTTCTCTGACGGGAAAACGCTCAGGTACACGCGCGCAATACTCATATCAGGACTGATACGAACTGCGCTGACCGATATTAATATACCCGGCATTGCCTTTGTCTGAAGCAGGAATATCTCGCTCAGCTCCTTCTGTAACAGGCGGGATATCTTATTCTGTCTGGTTGTTTCCATAAATTTACTCCTTATCTTACTTTTTTCTTATTATAGTTAACCCATCACGCAAAGGCAGGATCACTTTCTCCACCCGGTCGTCCGTCACAAGGGCGTCATTGAATGCTTTGATGCCAATGGTCTGCGTATCCGTACTACGAGGTTGTTCCAACACATGACCATCCCACAATGTATTGTCGGCAATGATATACCCACCTGTGGAAAGATGCTTTAAAACCATCTCGTAATAATCGATATATTTACGTTTATCACCGTCAATGAAGGCCAGATCGAACGTAACGCCCAAATGAGGAACAAGCTCCAAGGCATCTCCTATATAAAAGCGAATCTTGTCCGCAAAAGGAGAATTCTCCAGCCAGGGACGGGTAAAGTCCTCTTGTTCATCATTAATTTCAAACGTATGCAACATTCCGCCCTCCGACAAGCCTTCCGCCAGACAAAGGGCAGAATAACCGCTATACGTTCCGATCTCCAGTATATGCCGGGGGCGAATCATCTCCACAAACATTTTCAGCATCCGCCCCTGTAAATGCCCGGAAGCCATACGGGGACGAAGCAGTTTCACATGCGTATCCCGGTAGAGTGCTTTCAGATAGTCACTTTCCGCATCGATATGCTGCAAAATATATTCATCAATAGATTCAGTCTCCTGCATAAAAAACTTATTTTAGATGTAACAGTTAGAGATAACGATTGTTGTTAGGCAATACAGTTTCTCCCGCATGTTTCAACGCATCTTCCACGACATTGATTTCGAGGAATGAAGTTTGTGTACCTGCCTTACCGCTACTCAGATATCCTACCATATCAGTCGGCTGCAAACGTCCTTCCTTCAACAGGCGGCGCAAAGCGGCAAAATAATATTCCTGTCCGTTGGCCAGCTCCGGCATATAGATTGCTTCCACTCCATAAGAAAGTGCCAGATGACGCATGGTCTTTTCTTTATAGCAGATAGCCAATACCGGGAACTTACCACGGAAAGCTGCCAGATTACGGGCGGTCCGTCCGCTATAGCTGTCTGTGATGATGGCACGTATCTTCAGTTTCGATGTAGCTTTCACTGCCTGTTTAGCAAGGAAGGCCGTTACATCGTTACTGTTTTCGTTCAACGGGATACGGATATCATTCTCTTCCAGTTTATCTTTTTCAGCCTGGGCCGCGATCTTGGTCATTGTCTTGACTGCATCTACCGGATATTTGCCATAAGCAGTCTCACCGCTCAACATCAGAGCATCCGTACGATAGTAGATTGCATTCGCGATATCGGTCACTTCCGCGCGGGTCGGACGAGGATTGTTGATCATGGTATGAAGCATCTGAGTCGCAACGATCACCGGTTTCTTTGCCAGGATACATTTGCGGATCAGCACACGCTGGATACCCGGAATACGTTCCTGCGGCACTTCGATACCCAGGTCACCACGGGCTACCATCACGCCGTCCGCCACTTCAAGAATCTCGTCGATGTTGTCCACCCCTTCCTGATTCTCAATCTTGGCAATAATCCGGATATCACTATTGTGAGCATCCAGAATTTCACGGATATCAAGTACGTCCTGACGGTTGCGCACGAAAGAGTGAGCGATGAAATCGATATCCTTTTCAATCGCGTAAAGTATATTGTTACGGTCTTTCTCTGTCAATGAAGGAAGATTGATACGAACACCCGGGACGTTCACGCTCTTGCGGCTTCCCAACGTTGCATCGTTTTTCACTTCGCAAAGCAGATAATCGGCTGTCTTATCGATTACTTCCAGTTCAAGATCACCATCGTCAATCAGAACCAGACCTCCGATATTCAAATCGTTCACAAAGTTAGGATACGAAACAGCGATACATTCACGAGTCGTCTCCTGATCAGGATTGCCGACAATCTTTACTTTATCACCTATCTGATATGGAATCGGTTCCGCATTGGCAGTTGTACGTACTTCCGGTCCTTTGGTATCCATGAGGATTGCAATCCGGTTGGATACGGAACGTACATTGGCAATCAACGCTTCAAAACCTTCACGGCTAGCGTGAGCCGTATTCATACGTACCACATTCATCCCAGCTTCAAACAGCTGTTTTATAAAGTCCACATCGCAACGTCTGTCCGAAATGGATGCGACGATTTTTGTCTGTTTCAGTAACATAGCCTTTTTACCTATTTAATATATTAATACCTTATTTATTACCTAACAAAGCCTCCAGAGCCAAACGATACGAGTTCAGCCCGAAGCCACAGATCACTCCTTTGCATGCGCAGGCGATCATAGATACATGCCGGAAAGACTCACGGCTATGTACATTAGAAATATGTACCTCGATCACCGGAGAAGTCACAGAACGAATGGCATCCTGCAGAGCGATGGAGGTATGGGTATAAGCGCCGGCATTCAGAATGATGCCGTCTACCTCAAAACCTACCTGCTGAATGCAGTCAATCATTTCTCCCTCAATGTTCGATTGAAAATAGTCGATCTCCAAATCAGCATATCTTTTACGAAGCTCAGCCAGATAGTCTTCAAATGTAACACTTCCGTATATGGAAGGTTCACGTTTGCCCAACAGATTGATGTTCGGGCCATTAATAATTTGTATTCTCATCGCCGTAGTCCTGCTTTTTTAATACCTTTGTATCCAAAGAACAATATTTCAGGCTACAAAGGTAGAAAAAAGAAATGGAAATCAACGAAAAAAACAAGAAGAAGGAGCAACAAGCACTGATAATCAGAAAGTACCAGCAGTACCTCAAGCTGGAAAAGTCTTTATCCCCCAATACATTGGACGCTTATCTGACCGATCTGGATAAACTGATGAGTTTTCTGACTCTGGAAGGGATAGATGTTCTTGAAGTATGCCTGTCCGATCTCCAGCGTTTCGCTGCGGGATTGCATGACATCGGCATTCATCCTCGTTCTCAGGCACGCATTTTATCCGGCATCAAGTCCTTCTTCCGTTTCCTTATTATGGCGGATTATCTGGAGGCTGATCCCAGCGAACTGCTGGAAGGTCCCAAGATAGGATTAAAACTCCCCGAAGTGCTGACCGTAGAAGAGATCGACAACATCATCTCCTCCGTAGACCGCAGCAAAGCCGAAGGACAGCGCAACAGAGCTATTCTGGAAACATTATACAGCTGCGGACTCCGTGTATCCGAACTTGTCAGCCTCAAATTATCCGATCTCTATTTTGATGAAGGCTTCATCAAAGTAGAAGGCAAAGGAAGCAAGCAACGTCTTGTTCCCATTTCCCCCCGTGCCATTAACGAGATCAAACTTTATTTCTTGGACCGCAACCGGATAGAAGTTAAAAAAGACTATGAAGATTTTGTGTTTGTCAGCCAGCGGAGAGGCAAATCACTTTCCCGGATTATGATCTTTCATATGATAAAAGAATTAGCACAAAATGCGGGTATCACCAAAAACATCAGTCCGCACACTTTCCGACACTCCTTTGCCACTCATTTACTGGAAGGTGGCGCCAATTTACGGGCCATCCAATGCATGCTCGGACACGAATCGATTGCGACGACCGAAATTTATACCCATATCGACCGAAACATGCTTCGCAGCGAGATTATCGAGCATCATCCCCGAAATATCAAGTATCGGCGAGAAAAAGAGTCGGGTTTTCATTAAATTATGATAAAAACCTCCTGCTAACTACATAATTATATTAAGAATTAATATCTTTGCGATGTTTTTCCTTTATTAGGATTGAAAAGGGGTTATAAATATGACGATATTTCAATTACAAACATTTAATTTATACCTAAAATGACAAAGAAGTTGTACTTGCCTTTACTCATGGCAATTGTTGTTGCACTTTTCTCTTCGTGCAAGAAAATGGGTCCCCTGTCAGCGGACTACTTCACTGTTACTCCACAAGTGTTGGAAGCAGTAGGTGGTAAAGTTCCTGCTACCATTAATGGTAAATTCCCTGAAAAGTATTTCAAGAAAAAAGCTGTAGTAGAAGTTACTCCGGTTTTGAAATGGAATGGCGGTGAAGCTAAAGGACAAAGTGCTGTGTTCCAAGGAGAAAAAGTAGAAGGAAACGATCAGACTATCTCTTACAAAGTAGGTGGTAGCTATACGATGAAAACATCTTTCGACTATGTTCCTGAAATGGCAAAATCTGAACTGTGGCTTGAATTCAAAGCTAAAGTTGGTAAAAAGGAAGTCGTTATCCCCGCTGTGAAAGTAGCTGATGGTGTAATCTCTACTTCTGAATTGGTAAATAACACATTGGGCAGCGCTAACCCGGCTCTGGGCGAAGATGCTTTCCAACGTATCATCAAGGAAAAACACGATGCTAACATCATGTTCTTGATCCAACAGGCTAACATCCGTTCAAGCGAGTTGAAAACTGCTAAAGAATTCAACAAGGAAGTTGCTAACATAAACGAAGCTGCCAACAAGAAGATCAGCAACATCGAAGTTTCTGCTTATGCTTCTCCTGATGGTGGTGTAAGCCTGAATACAACTCTGGCAGAAAACCGCGAAAGCAACACTACCAAGATGTTGAACAAAGACTTGAAGAAAGCTAAGATCGACGCTCCGGTTGACGCTAAATATACTGCACAGGACTGGGAAGGTTTCCAGGAACTGGTTTCTAAATCTAACATCCAGGATAAAGAACTGATCCTTCGCGTATTATCTATGTATCAGGATCCTGCACAGAGAGAACAAGAAATCAAGAACATCTCTTCTGTATACAAGAACCTGGCTGACGATATCCTTCCTCAACTGCGTCGTTCTCGTTTGACTTTGAACTACGAGATCATCGGTAAGTCTGACGAAGAAATCACTAAGCTTGCTTCTTCTAATCCTTCTGAACTGAACATCGAAGAATTGCTGTATGCTGCTACACTGACTAACGATCCTGCGAAACAGGAAGCTATCTATACTCAGGCAACAAAACAGTTCCCTAACGATTACCGCGCATACAACAACCTTGGTAAGCTTGCTTATCAAGCTGGAAATGTTGACAAAGCTGAATCTTACCTGAAGAAAGCTGCCAGCGTAAACGCTGCTCCTGAAGTAAACATGAACTTAGGTTTGATCTCTTTGATCAAGGGTGACAAAGCTGCTGCTGAAGCTTACTTCGGTAAAGCTGCAGGTACAAAAGAACTTGGCGAATCTATGGGTAACCTGTACATCGCTCAAGGCCAGTACGAAAGAGCAGTTAACTCATTCGGTGACGCTAAGACTAACAGTGCTGCTTTGGCTCAGATCCTTGCTAAGGACTACAACAAAGCTAAAAACACACTGGCAGGCGTAGAAAAACCAGATGCTTACACAGACTACCTGATGGCAGTTCTAGGTGCTAGAACTAACAATTCTTCTATGGTAACCAGCAGCTTGAAGAGCGCTGTTGCTAAAGAACCTGCGTTGGCTAAGAAAGCTGCAACAGACTTGGAATTCTCTAAGTTCTTCACAAATGCAGACTTCATGAGCATCATCAAATAAGAGAATTACCACTCTATTTTAGATATTGAGAATTGCTCGTCATTACAAATGACGGGCAATTCTTTTTTTTATCTGTAAAAAACCGTACTTTCGCAGAAAAGAAATCAAAGCAATGAAAAAGAGTAGTATTTTAATCCTCATCATTATCTGTCTGGTCGGATGCAAGAAGGGCTCCAATGAGACAACCATCACCGGAGAGATCAAAGGACTCGGAACAGATACACTTTATTTGTACGGCATGGACGAACTGTACGACCGGATAGACACCATTTATGTAGAAAACGATAAGTTCTCCTACACTACCAGCGTAGATACGATCACTTCTGCCTATCTGTTACTCAAGAACCGGATTGAATATCCTGTCTTTCTTGATAAGGGTAACAAGATCAAAATAAAAGGAGATACGATCAATCTGAATTTCCTGACTATCAGTGGAAATATATACAATGAGGAGTTTACAGACTTCCAAAAAGTACTGGAAGATCCGGCTGATCCTTCAGAAAAAGCCAGCGAAGAAACAGTGGATAAAAGAATAACTGTAGAGAAAGCAAACACTGCCGAAGAAATGGCGGAAGAGTTCATACTGCAACATCACTCCTCCTATGTAAGCCTTTACTTATTAGACAAATACTTCGTTCAGAAAGAAACGCCTGACTTCAGTAAAATTAAAAAGCTAGTTGAAGTAATGACAGGTGTATTACAGGACAAACCGTATATCGAACGTTTGAATGAAACAATCACTCAGGCAGAAAAATCGGAGATTGGCAAATATGCACCTTTCTTCAGCCTGCCCAATGCGAAAGGAGAAAAGATTACCCGTTCATCAGACGCCTTCAAGCAGAAAAGCCTGCTGATCAACTTTTGGGCTTCCTGGAACGACAGCATCTCTCAGAAGCAGAGCAACAGCGAGCTAAGAGAAATCTACAAAAAGTATAAGAAGAACAAATATATAGGAATGCTCGGCATCTCACTGGATGTAGACAAGCAGCAATGGAAAGACGCCATCAAACGCGATACGCTGGACTGGGAACAGGTATGCGATTTCGGCGGACTCAATTCTGAAGTAGCCAAGCAATATTCTATCTATAAAATACCTGCCAACATACTTCTCTCGTCGGACGGAAAGATTTTAGCTAAGAACCTTCGGGGAGAAGAGCTGAAAAAGAAAATAGAAAACATCGTTGAGGAAGCGACAGAAAAAGAAAAGAAAAACAAACAGAAGAAATAAACGGTAATCAAACGTGCTAATTAAAGTTTTCGGAGCGGCTGTTCAAGGGATTGATGCAACACTCATCACAATCGAAGTCAACAGCTCACGTGGCTGTATGTTCTATCTCGTCGGTCTTCCGGATTCCGCAGTGAAGGAAAGTCACCAACGTATTATCTCCGCACTGCAAGTCAATGGCTATAAAATGCCGACCAGTAACCTGGTTGTAAATATGGCACCGGCCGATATCCGCAAAGAAGGCTCGGCTTATGATTTGCCTCTTGCCATCGGCTTGCTGGGTGCCAGCGAAACCATATCTTCCGAAAAGTTATCCCGCTATCTGATGATGGGAGAACTTAGTCTTGACGGGAGCATTCAGCCTATCAAAGGAGCACTGCCTATTGCTATCAAAGCCCGTGAAGAAAACTTTGAGGGACTCATTATTCCTCAACAGAATGCGCGGGAAGCAGCAGTTGTCAATCAACTGAAGGTATATGGCGTCAGTAATATCAAAGAAGTTATCCAGTTCTTCAATGGTGAGCGGGAGCTGGAACAGACCGTTGTCAACACGCGGGAAGAGTTTTATCAACAGCAAACAGCCTTTGACCTGGACTTTGCAGACGTAAAAGGACAGGAGAATGTGAAAAGGGCGTTGGAAGTTGCTGCCGCCGGAGGACATAATCTCATCATGATCGGCGCTCCCGGCAGTGGTAAATCAATGATGGCTAAACGGTTACCTTCCATCCTTCCTCCCCTCTCCCTGGGTGAAAGCCTGGAAACGACCAAAATACATTCCGTTGCAGGAAAACTAAACCGGGGCTCTTCACTGATTTCCCAACGGCCATTCCGTGATCCCCATCATACGATATCGCAAGTTGCAATGGTGGGAGGCGGAAGTTTTCCCCAACCGGGAGAAATAAGCCTGGCGCATAACGGAGTTTTATTTTTGGACGAATTACCCGAATTCAACAGAGGGGTATTAGAAGTCCTGCGCCAGCCACTGGAAGACCGGCAGATTACCATCTCCCGCATAAAGAGCACAATCAGTTATCCCGCCAATCTGATGCTCATTGCATCCATGAATCCATGCCCTTGCGGATACTATAATCATCCGACCAAGGCATGTGTATGCAGTCCTGGTCAGGTACAAAAGTATCTGAACAAGATATCCGGTCCGTTGCTGGACCGTATTGATATTCAGATAGAGATTGTTCCTGTTCCGTTCGACAAGATATCCGATCAGCGACAGGGAGAAGCAAGCAGTGTTATTCGGAACAGAGTCATTCAGGCACGCCGTATACAGGAACAGCGCTATGCCGATCATCCCGGTATCTACTGCAATGCACAGATGAGCAGCAAGTTATTATCCATTTACGCTCGGCCGGATGACAAAGGACTTTCCCTGCTGCGAAATGCAATGGAACGCCTCAATCTTTCCGCACGCGCATACGACCGTATATTAAAGGTGGCACGTACCATTGCCGACCTTGAGGGTGCGGAACTGATACAGCCCTCCCATTTGGCTGAAGCCATCAGTTATCGCAATCTAGACAGAGAAAACTGGGCGGGATAAAAGCGCTTGACAGTAAATCAATAAAATACCATAAAGAAAAAGTCTTTGTCTCATATAAAATACTATTTTCGCAAGATAGAATCTAGTATATGAATAAACACGACAACCCATATTACCCCCTATTTCTACTCATCGGATGGCTTATCATGCTGAGTAGTTGTCAACCTGCCCCATCTCATCTTCTGGAAAAAGCGATGCAGATGGAGAATGTATCAACCGACAGTATCTTTTTCTACCTGCAACAAATAGAAGAACCCGACAAATTACCTCTCAATGATCAGGGAGATTATTACCTGTTGCTCTACAAGGCAACTCTGTGGAAAACAGGAACACCTGATGATTCATTATTGCAGATCGCCATCCGGCAATATAAACAAAACGAGCAGCAAACCCAGTATGTACGGGCACGCATTGAGCAAAGCGCCTCCTATTTATATCGTAATCTGCCCGATTCCACATTACTGATGAGCGAACAAATCCTGAAAAGATACCAGCTAAATGATACGCTAAAAACAAGGCTGTACGGGCTACGAAGGGCAGCATACAGCAGAAAGCAGGATTATCCGCAGGCATTGGTGATGGCAGACAGCAGCAGACAACTGGCTCTTAAGATGAAAGATACACTTTTCTATTTTTCTACCAGCCAGCTATATCTGCAAATTATAAACAAAATGCAAGATCATGACAGATACACCCAAAGCTATCTGCAGCTAATGAAAGAACTTATGGATTCGCCCAAATACCAGTCTTTGAATTATTATGCGCTGGAAAGTCTGTTGAACACCAGTCTGCAAAGAAAGGATTTCCGGCAAGCAGTCATATATCTTCAACAATTATCGAGCCAACGCCGCGGAAGAAATGAAGTACCACACTATCTGCTGCTATGCGGAAGAACCCATGCCGCCTTGAATCAGATTGACTCCGCCCAATATTACTATCGGCAAGCCGCAATCTCATCTTCCAGCTTTATTGCCATGGAAGCCAATGCACGCTTATTCAATCTGATCAATGAAAAAGAATATCCGGAACAAGTCTTTTATACCAAGCAGAAGGAAAGCACGATAAGGGACAATATACTAAACAATATCAGTACAGGGATACGGGAAAGAGAATTCAACCAACTCAAATTACAGAATGAATTATACCAGCTGCATCTGCAACAGCAGCAAAGGGAACTATGGATGCTGGGAATCGTTACAGCTCTGCTGAGTATCGGATTCATCGCATTTTTCTTTTATCAGAGAGAGAAAAAGAAGCGACTGCTGCGGGAAAACCAGTTACTGTACAAAGAAGCCGAAGTAAGTGGACTACGGGAGAAAGAAATCCGGCTAAGGAATAAAGAGACTGAACTCCGTGAAGCGCTTTTCCGGAGAATGCCATTCTTCCATAAGTTGCCCTCACTCCATGCCAACAACAATCAGGACGAACCGGGCACCAGTCACAAGATAGTAGTGACAGATGCAGAATGGGCAGAAGTCACTTCAGTAGTGAACGATGCGTTCGACAATTTTGTCGTTCGGTTACGACAGGCTTATCCGCAGTTGGGAGATAAAGAAATCGGCTTCTGCTGCCTCGTCAAAATCAATGTCAACATACAGGATTTATCTGATATCTATTGTGTGAGCAAAGCTGCCATTACCAAACGGAAATATCGGATAAAGACTGATAAGCTGGGAATTACTGATGAGAATATAAGTTTAGACAGTTTTCTCAAAGTTTTTTAGCTGTCGCCCCAGGGTAGTTGAAGTCTTTGTCCGCCTGAAAACAAACGCATATATATATTATATTATTAATAATCAACAACATACATCTAGTCACATCGTACCTTTTTGTCCGCCTGTTTTTTTGTTTTTCTGCTCACTTCGGTCTACTTTTGCCTCAGTGATAATCAGAAAAACAGTACTAACCAAATACAGAACCGTATGAAGAACAGAATTATTATTTTAAGTTTATGTGCTAGTTGTCTACTTGCAATTGTTGCTTTTGTATACAACAGTGAAACAAAGACCGACCCACTGGCACTCTCCCCTATTGTAGCAAAACGAGTCACGACACCTACCGGCACACTAGTCTCATGTAATTTAAAGGCTTTGAAAGACACAGTAGACATTCCACTCAGCTATTTGACAGAAGAACTTCAAGTTGTCAAACTAGACAACCGGGACGAAGCACTAGTAGGAGGCTGGATACGCACCACAGTGGGAGAAAAATACATCCTGGTGAGCAATAACAAACAGACTCCCTACAAACTTTTTACCCGCGACGGCAAATTCATCACCACTATCGGTGCCTACGGACAAGGGCCCAACGAATATGGAAACACATACGCCGACCAGTTGGACGAAGCCCACAACCGTATCTACATACTGCCCTGGCAGAGTGACAAGCTGCTCGTATTCGATTTACAAGGCAATCCTCAGCCTCCCATTCCTTTATGTATGCGCGTGCCCAAAGGCAAATTCAGAGTAGATACGGAAAAGTCGGAAGTCACTCTGACAACTCTGCCTTTCGAAGGCTGGCCGGCTGTCGTGTGGACACAAGATTTCAAAGGTAAACGCAAGAACTTTATCGCACCGGGACATCTGACCGTTCCGCGCGACTTTAGCAACGAAGTATTTATGGATAATAATACTAATGATTACGGCGTTATGTTAATGGTGATCATGCCTGCCCCACGAACGGACAGTCTGTACCACTATAACGCAGCCCAAAATCGACTCGAAGCCAGATTCACCGTGGAATATCCGAACAAGGAGAAAATCCCCTGGCATGGCTATTCCGAATACCCGCGTCACTTTATCGGAGACGTTTCCGTGCCGATACAAGTATCAGAAAACACTTGGAGCGGCAGCAAGCCTGCCAAGTATATCATAGATAAGAAAACACTGCATGGCAGCTACTTCCGCCTGTACAATGATTTCCTGGGAACGAAAAAGATGCAGATATGGCCTTCATTCGGCAATGGTTATTATGTTGCCAACATGGAACCTGCCCAGCTAAAAGAAACACTGGAAAAAGAAATAACCCGGAAAGATATTCCGGCAGAGGCAAAGAAACGTGCACAAACATTGATAAATTCACTGGATGAAGAAGGCAACAACGTCATTCTACTCGCTAAAATGAAGAAATAACTATCAGAAAGCCAGAGCGTGTTTCAAAAGTCAATAGTAACTAAAATGGGGTTGTCTATAATTTACTATGAATGAAAGAATTGCGTATTCACCTACCACCTCCCCCTGCGGGTACTCCTCCTTCCCGAAGGAGGAGATTTAAGATACTACCGATTTTTAACACACCTTCCGGCATTCCGTTGAGAGAGCACATCCCCATTTCCTTTCGATAGAAAAACACAGACACAATTCTTATAATTGTCCATCTTTAAACTGATTTTCTCTATTTTCTGATTCTTTGATTTTGCTTTCCTTTGCAAAGCAAAAGATTCATATAAAATAAGCAGATCATGCAGTTTACAATTACACATTGGGGATGTACTCCATCGGGAGATTCCATCTATCTGTTCCGGTTGACCAACGCTACCGGAGCCTCCATCGAGCTTACAAACCTGGGAGCCACCTGGGTTTCGGCCAATATGCCGAACCGATACGACGTCTTTGAAAACATTCTGCTGGGATATGACCATGCAGAAGGATATCTCAAAGACACCTATTATATGGGAGCCACTGTCGGCCGGTTTGCCAACCGCATTCATCAGGCATCCTTTTCTATCGAAGGCACTACCTATCTGCTGGAGAAAAACGACGGAGAGAACACCAATCACGGCGGACTATCCGGCTTTCACAAGAAGATATGGCAATGGAAACGGACAGATTCCGGCATCCGTTTCCTTCTCCACTCTCCGGACATGGAAGGAGGATATCCGGGAAATGTACAGGCGGAAGTGGAATATCAATTCACGGAAACCAACGAACTGACAATCAGCTATCACGGAACCACAGACCGCCCTACTTATCTGAATCTCACCAATCATGCTTACTTCAACCTGTCCGGCAACAAACGAAAAATAACGGAGCATGAGCTCATGATACCTGCTGCACGAATATTAGAGACAACCTCACAATTTATTCCTACCGGACAGGCACAGGATGTCAAAGACAGTCCGTTTGATTTCAGCACCAGTCGCAGCATCGGAGCACATCTTTACGACGATAACGAGCAGTTGCACTGGAACAAGGGATACAATCATTGCTATATCCTGAAAGAAGAGTCGTCCGACACGTTATTGACAGCCGCCGTATTATCCGACCCTTTCTCCGGCAGAAGGCTGACTGTCAGGACTGACTTACCCGGTGTCTTATTATATACCGCCGGCTATCTCGCTCCCACACCGGATATCGGTGTATGTCTGGAGACACAATACTTTCCGGATACCCCTTCGCATCCGCATTTTCCGTCCTGCCTGCTCATGCCGGGGGAAGAGTATCGCCACAGAACTATTTATACATTCGACAAATGATTTTTTAAGTATTCTACATATTGTTCCCGCTTAGCTTCGTATAAACAGCGATATTTTTTTTACTGGCTATATCTTTTTTATTCATATATTTGTTTTACATTTGTAGTAAATAATAAAAGCAATAGTATGAAAACGTCCATTGTAACTCTTTTAATCACATTTTGTTTTTATCTGTCAGTTTATGCACAAGCACCTCAGGATAAAGCCACAGAACTAAAAGAACAGGCTTTAAGCAGCCTGAAGCAGAAAGATTACATCAAAGCCCGTTATCTGTTTAAGAAAGCGTATGAAGCATTTGCCGTGCGAGAGAACTATCCACAAGCTATAGAATGTGGTATTCAAGCCAATGCTCTATATGTCAGAGAAAACTTCTACAAAGAAGGTTTCGAATTATGCCGTAATATGGAACAACTCATTTGGACAGGCGAACAGAAGCAAAACAAAGTCTTTTATGACTTACGCTTTCCCATCAGCAAGGAACGGTTGCAGATGTACATTTCACTGAAGAATCCTGCACAGGCAAAAAACCAGCTGGACAAATTGGAAGAGATTGCCAGTCTCGCCAAAAATGATTCTTTAATGGAAGTGCTGCTCTATACGAAAGCCAACTATTACTATACTTTCAATCAGAATACACAAGGAGACGCCTGTTTCCGCAAACTCATCAGCCAATACAAGGAAAAGAAGGACTACGATAAAGTGAGCGACTGCTACAAGACTCTTATCGGCATCGCCCGCAAAGCCAACAATGCCCCGTTGATGGAACGTACGTACGAAAGCTATATTGTATGGACCGACTCTGTAAAAGCCCTGACTGCCCAGGATGAGCTGAATGTCCTGAAACGAAAATATGACGAAAGCCTCCAGACCATACAGGACAAAGACAGCACACTATCCGCCAAGCAATACATCATCATAGGACTTTGTACGCTTGTAGCTATCCTTGTAGCCACAATCATTGTACTTGCCATCTTACTGCTGAAATTTATCACCGGCAACCGCAAACTCAAAAAGAGCGTGGTCATAGCCAATGAGCACAACGAGCTGAAAACAAAGTTCATCCGGAATATATCCTCACAAATGGAGCCGACTCTGAACACTTTAGGGACTTCCGCCAAAGAGCTTTCCGCCCAAGCACCAAGGTATGCAGAGCAGATGCAGGCACAAGTAGCAGCCTTAAAGCAATTCAGCGACAATATTCAAGAGCTTTCCTCTTTGGAGAACTCACTGACCGAACCTTATGAAATGGGAGAAGTCAATGCGGGTACTTTCTGCGAAAGCGTCATGGAGAAGGCTAAAGAATTTATGAAGCCGGACGTCACCCCTTCTGTAAACGCCCCCAAACTCCAAGTAAAAACGAATAAAGAACAGCTGGAACGTATCCTGCTCTACTTGCTGAAAAATGCCGCTTTCTATACGGAGCAAGGACGTATCAGCCTCGACTTCAAGAAACGTGGCGCGCACACCCATCAGTTCATCATAACCGATACGGGAACAGGTATCCCGGCAGAACAACAGGAAAATCTCTTCAAACCTTTCACCCAGGTCAAAGACCTGACTACAGGTGATGGCTTGGGATTACCTATCTGCTCACTCATCGCCACCAAAATGAATGGCAGTCTGACATTGGACACAAGCTACACCAAGGGATGCCGGTTTATACTGGAACTTCACGCATAAATAACATAAGGTATTCAAGAGCTTTGTATAGTTAGATTACCCGCAATCATTGTCAACTATAATTATCGTAATTAGCTATAATCGGAGAACGCACATTCTAACTATACAAAAATAGTAACAGAGTACTGCATAAACGGCAACCGGGTTTATAATAAATACTGTGATCGTTTATTATAAACGTCCCCCTCGTTTATTATAAACTTTAAAATAGAAATTTGTAGAATCTGGATTGAATTTATAATACAAAAAAGGCTGCAAACCTCATAAAGTTTGCAGCCTTTTCCTATATCGGAGTATCCTATCCTCTGTTATACGTCAGAGAGATAAGTACTATTTGTTACTATATTATACCACCGTAGAGGATGATCACACACTAATTTTCTCATTTTATTATATCGTTCTTATATTATTCAGTTCAGGTTTGGAACTACAAATATACAACAATAAAAAGCGTTTGTCAAGTACCTGCTGCATTTTCAAGTATTCAAGCGATTATTTCATGACTCTCGGTTCAATGACCTCTCCGCTAATAGAAACCACTCCCTGATCTGAGATAGCGAAATCCTTGAAATAGGAAGTACGCGGATGTATTTTCTCTTTGCTCCAGTGGGCATGGAAAATGTATTTCCAGCTGCCATCTTTGCATTGAAAAGGCGCGCCATGCCCCGTACCGACCAATCCCATGCCCTCAACTCCTTGCAGAAGCGGATTCTTGCTATACTTAATCCATGGTCCCATTGGTGACTTGGAAGTGGCATAGCCCACTCCATAGCCCTTATTCTGATAATGGTTGGCAGAATAGATCAGATAATATGTTCCATTCTTCTTGAGGACTGAAGGTCCTTCTGCTACTTTAGCCTGCAAAAGTTCCCACGGTGCTTCCGCTTTCACACATTGAGATAATGTCTCCGTTTTAATCTTCATCAAATCATCGGTCATCCGAGCTACCCAAATAACATTTCCATCGGTAAAACGCACAAAATAAAGATAGGGAGTACCATCGTCATCTATAAAGAGGGAAGTATCAATGCTTTTCTCCTCCCAAACAGGTTGTTTCACTTCCTGCCGGAACGGGCCTACAGGGGAGTCGGAAGTAGCCACACAGATATGCTCTTCTACCGAATAGAACATATAAAATTTCTTTTTCGATTCGATATAGTAAACCTCTGGTGCCCAAAAGCCCCACTTCCCGTATGAATCGGCTGCCGACAACGCTTGTCCCTCCCGTTTCCAGTTCTTCAAATCGTCCGAAGAAAAACAGGCGAAACCTTCACCTTTCGTTGTGCCACCGGTACCATAGGCATAATACTTGTTATTATAAAGCATCACATACGGATCAGCAATAGGCAGACGATCTGACTCAACACTCACTTTTTTCTCCGGAGCATTGTTTCCTTCTTTCTCCATTGCACTACTTTTTCCGTTGCAAACCAACAGGATGCAAAGAAGCAAAAGAGCGTTCATCCCTTTCTTTATCATAGACAGACTTTTTAAGTTTATAATTGCAGACAAAGTTACTTATTTTTTCGGGCAAAACAGTTATGTTCTGCACCTTAACCATCAATAATGACACAGGGCGGGCTAAAAAGATTTTTTTTAGTCCACCCCATACCAACAATCAGATAAATATCATGAGTAAATGGAACCTGTTATTTCAGAGCATCACAGATCTCCTTATTCATCTTCCTCAATGTTTTCTCATCCAGCTTGATAACCTTACGGTCATAAGTCAATAATCCGTTTACTTCTACTTCCACATCTGTAGTCTGAGTATAGACAGCAGCCGAGAATCCACGGGGAATCAGTTCTTTCAATACATTGGCATATTCCATATATTTATCGGTTGCCTCCTTAGAAGTATTAAACTGAACATATCCCCAGTTACGATCCGGTTCCCATAGATGCTCTTTCAATACCAGACCGATACCACCATATTCTCCGAGCACTGTAGCACGCTGGGCGTCATACAGAAACATTTCCGGCCCCGGATAATGGTGCAAGTCAAGCATATCACCACAAGTATAATGATTACCACCACTGGCAGGATTCACCAGGCGTGAAGGGTCATATTGTTTGGTCCATTCTGCAATTTCAGGAGTCTTGAACTGTCCCCAGGCTTCATTAAACGGTACCCATGTACCAATACAAGGATAAGAATAAAGACAATCGATGATTTCTTTCCATTCTTTTCGATAGGTTGCTTCTGATTCTGTGGAACGTTTCTTCTCCGTTCCTGTAAAATACTCGCGCATCTGCCATTCCGGATTCTTATCTCCGCTCGGCATATCTTGCCATACAATAATCCCCAGACGGTCGCAATGCGTATACCAACGAGCCGGTTCCACCTTGATATGTTTACGGATCATGTTATAACCAAAGTCTTTTGTCTTTTGAATATCATATACCAATGCCTCATCACAAGGAGCCGTATACAGCCCATCGGGCCACCAGCCTTGATCTAAAGGACCGAACTGGAACTGGTCCTTATTATTCAACTGCAAGCGCACAATGCCGTTCTTGTCTCTCTTGGTAGAGAATTTACGCATGGCAGCATAACTCTTGACCTTATCCACCAGCTTATTGCCTTCGAACAGGCTGATCTCCAGATCATACAAAGAAGGGGACTCCGGTGACCATAACTTCACATCAGCCGGCATGGCTATTTCAACAGGAATACCATTAATGGAAACTCCTTTAGCCACCAGTTCCTTTCCATCGAACACCTTCACTTCTATTTTGTCCGATAGCTTCTTCTCATCAGTAGCAACTTCTACTGTCAGTTTATTCAGATCGATATCAGGAGTTGTTTTGATGTTCGTGATAGACTGTGCAGGCACAGGTTCCAGCCATACTGTCTGCCATATTCCACTAACCGGCGTATACCAGATACCGGAGGGCTTATTCACTTGTTTTCCTCTAGGCTGAGTACCATTATCCGTCGGGTCCCAAACCTTTACTACCAGTTCATTCTCTCCATTCTTCAAGGCAGGAGTGATATCGAATGAGAAAGGAGTAAAGCCACCAGTATGCTGTCCTATTTTAATTTGATTTACCCAAATATCTGTTTTCCAGTCAACAGCTCCAAAATGCAGCAATACACGTTCGCCTTTCCATTTTGACGGCACAGAGAATTTGCGTTGGTACCACAAGTCATTCTCCTTTCCGAGTCTTTTTCCTACACCGGACAAGCTGGATTCTATCGCAAAAGGAACCAGGATCTGTCCCTCATATTTTTGAGGAGCCGCCTGCCCTACCGGAGTTATGGCGTAATTCCACAACCCATTCAGGTTCACCCAGTTCGGACGTTCCATAATCGGACGGGGATACTCGGGCAACACATTCTCAACGTCTATTTTGGTAGCCCATTCTGTTTTAATCCGTTCTCCTGCCGGTTTCCACTGAGCAGGCAGATACGAACAATTAAAAAACACGACTAATAAGATAATAAATTGTTTCATCATGATATAATTTAAAAGGTTTCTGCAGGACACAACCTGTACTGTTTTATTTCTTCAGGAAAGTCTCCGCACGTCCGGGAGTATAAAGTTCCCATAAGGAAGCAACCGTCCAGCCGGGAGCAAAAATATCGTTGTAATATCCTTTTCCATTCTTTCCATAATCCCAGTTGGTGTGCTGAACCACTTCAGGATAATAACCGACCTTAGCAATGCCGCACATATGGCCCTCATGAGGTAGCAACTGACGCATGGAAGTCGAGATCACCTCTGCAAAATCAGACAAGCGGTTCTCTTTGTATTCTTTGGACAACCAACGAAGCACGTCAGCAAATTCAAAAACAAATACATCGATATGATTATTTTCCACTGACACATTTCCCCAACCGCGGGTTTTCATGCCAATGTCTCCCAACATCTGTCCCGGAGCAAACGGAACATCCCACAGATAATACCATGACAGGGCAAAGTAGGCGGCCTTCTTTGTCAGGTCAGCATAATGCTTATGTTCTTCGCCTTTCGTAATCAGTGAAAGATAGTATGTAGCAGTGGCTGCATACAGCGATGCTTCTTTGTCCTCGCAGTTCGCATCAAGTGTAGAAGAGAAATAGTCTGCTTTGGAGATCAGTTCTTTCTCAAGATATTCAGCTGTCTTTCTGGCGCTGGCAAGATAGCGTTTGTCCTTGAAGTATTTATATCCCAGCACTAGTGGCAATGTTGCTGAAGGAGTACTACCTCCGCTCTTATCCACAATCGTAAAGTCATCACGGAATTTTCTGGGGAAGCTGCCGTCAGCGTTCTGAAGTTTCAGGAACATTTCAAACATCTGTTTGACCCGCTGTTCCCACTCCGGGTACTTGCGTCCCTGTTTCTTTTCGTATGCCAGAAAATGAAGTATCGCATAAATTCCTTCAGATTGACGTCGAATACTATGTACCGGTTCTTCAAACCCACGGTTTAAATTAACAAATTCCTTAAAGAAACCCGCCGGTGTAAATCCATTCTTCAGATAACTGTCAAAGATCTTAAGACTATTTTCCTTCAGTTCTTCACGATTGGTTTCCCAGCCATATTCCCAAGCATTGAACGAGTTCAAGAGCACACGTCCCACGAAACCAATTTCCGCTTCACCGTTACTCTTACAGTCATCTGTTCGCAGACCGACGCCCGAATTATAGGTCAACTCCGGCTTGCTTACCAAGCTATTCACAAAGTAATTGCTGAGCGTCTGCTTCATATCAGAAATGGAGTAAGGAGTGTCAACCGGTTTCGGAGCATAAGTATCATAAGAATATTCCCAGGCATGACGTACAAAATCGGAGAAGTCATCCGCACTGTTTTCCGAAATTTCCCAAGTTAACATGATGTTTTCCCCTTTCTTCAGCAGTTGGAAAGCTTTTACTTTAGGAGCCAATGTCAGTTTACGGATATAGCTTCTGGGAGCTTCTTCATAGGGGAAACCGAAAGAAAGCGCAGCCACTCCATTCTGATTTTCAAAACCTGTAAAACCCAAGGATGTTTTTCCGGAAAGAATCACTTCACCTTCCTTATGTGTAGTCAAAGCGTCGGTCGTAAACTTATCCAGTCGGTTTACTGTCATATATCGCTTGTCCTTCTCATTATAGATTCCCGTCAATGGAGCACTCAATCTATCCTCACGGACTACCCAACTATCAGATGTATGGAATGAAGGAGCTTCTTTGGGCGAGCGCAGATTACGGCGATACCAAAATCCGGGCATGTAAAACAAGCAATCGTCGTGACGGAAACCGGTAGACACATTCTGTCCATAGTTAAAGTACACATCCTCCAGAGCTGTAATACACATGTCAATATGTAGACGCCCATTAGCTTCCTTGACCTTTTGAGAAATCGTCAGCGGAATATTTTCAGAGGCTACTAACTGATAGGCAGAATTATCATTCTGCGTTCTCTTTAAAATTAAAGGGTACTGCTTAGCCTTATTTCCGGGCACTTTCAAAGAAATATGTGCATTGACCTGTTCCGGTGTATAATTAACGGCCCAGGCAGACCCGGTCAATAGCCCGATAGCTATTCCACAAAGCAAGAATTTTAAGTTCATACAGCTCATCATAATTATATGAATCAGCACTAATCCTGATTCTGTTAATACTTTATTTAGATATATTTCCCAAGCCATTACCGGCTCTTATCAACGAGGACAAAATTAGCGAAGATCACCTTATCTCAGTAAAACAAATTGAGCAATTAGTAAAAGAATTCGTTCTAAATGAATGTAGAATGAGTAAAATAGTACCAAAACAGAACATATTACGTCCTTTTTGCCTGTTCATCGAGTGCCGATATCTGAAGATCCAGTCTCATGCAACCGTATCCGTTATGATAAAAGCATCCGCAGCTTCCCTCTCTCAAAAGGGAAACTACGGACTATGATTCTCCTTGATTTATGCGGCAATAAAACAAGAATAAGGAAATACTCTGTTATTTTTCCAGAAGAGCGACAGTACACCAAAGAACGGGACCTTGTCCATGATAATCACCAGTACGACGAGGACGATCATAATAGTACTGCAGATCATTCTTTTTATTGGTTCCGACACAAACTTCTCTTACCTGGTTCTTTTCATTAACGTATGGAACCAAAGCCAACCAAGCTTTCCGGGCAGCAGGTGCATACTCTTCCGCATCCAGCCAGCCATTCTTCACGCCCATAATGAATGCGAAAGTAAACATTGCCGATCCGGATGACTCTGTCCAGCAATCAGACTTGTCAATCAACTGATTCCACAAGCCATCTGCATTCTGATACTCCTTCAGGCTTTTCATCATTTTCTGATAGCCTTCCAAGATACGGGCACGGTCTTTGTGCTTCTTTGGCAAACAACGGAGCAGCTCCGACATACCTGCCGCCATCCATCCGTTCCCACGTCCCCAATAGAAAGGAACATCCGGTGCATGATAGAAAAGACCATTCGGGCGTTGCAGTTCATCCAGGTACATCACCATTTCTTTCGCCGCCCGATCGATATATTTACGGTCCTTCGTCACTTTATACGCATGAGTCTGCACAATCGTAATCATGTACATGTCATCAATCCACAAACGTGTCTGCCAGGAATACCCTTTTTCAGCCCATTCCTTTTCTTTAGGCTTTGCATTTGCGGGAACTTCCCACTGAGAGTCGGCATAAGGCAGTCCAAGATACAGGTATTTCTTATCCTTTGTCACTCGGTACATATCCAGTGGAAGGCTACCGAACATATTCAAATCCACATGATTCATAATCGGCTGCAGCGCCTTCTCTGATGTAAACAAAGGGGCAAACTTATCTTCCAGAAGCTTTATCAACTCTTTATCTTTTGTTACCGCAGCATATTTCAGCGCGCCATTCCAGTAGAATGTTTCCGGATATCCAATCCATTTACCGGCATGAAGTGCGTGCTTCTCGCCTACAAAGCGGTATGCCAAACGCTTACCGACCTCTTCGGGAGTGTATCCTTCCGGGAAGTCCGTCAGCAATTTAGTCTGAGCTGATAATAGTTGAAAAGGCAACAAGAGCAATAATAAAAGTAGTTTTTTACACATAACGACTTATTTTTATTTATTATACAATTATAGAATATCTACGGGAGTTATTTAACCTTCAGGTTCTTTACATTGTCGCACACGGCCACTGCTATTCTTGAGTCCGCACAACCATAATAGAGATATAACTTCTTCTTGTAATATGCCAGTCCCTCGATAAATACTGTTCCATCTTTGTATTGCCCGCTCTTCTCAAAAGGTGCTTCAGGCACAAAGAAAGGTTTGTCCAACCGGTCCAGTACTTTATAAGGATCATTATTATCAAATAAAAATTGTCCGGCGCAATAAGCACCTGCCGGATATGAGGTATCCCTGTCCTTTCCTGCATTTTTTCCATTATACAGAAGCACAATACCCTTTTTGGTTCGTATAGCCGGAGGTCCGCATTCTGTCATCTGACAGTCAAAATGCCCTTTACGCGGTCTCGCCAACTTCTTTAATTCATTCTTTTCGTCCAGTACCGGATACCAGTCTACAAGGTTGTCAGAAGTAGCCGCGTGAACAGCATACTCTCCCCAGTACATGAAATACTTGCCGTCTACTTTATCAATAACCAGCTTTTCTTTCTTTACTTTGGTCAGTATGGAAGCAGATTTACTGGCTATCTTAGTGAAGCGTCCGTCGTAGGCCTTTTCAAAAGCAAGTCCATGCTTTGTCCAGTTCTTTAGATCCCGGGAGGTGGCTACAGCGATACGCGGTGTCTTCCGGTTCCATGCCGTATAAAGCATCACATACAGGCCGTCTTCCGTCATTGCTACACGTGGGTCCTCACAGCCACCGGGCCATTCTATACCTTTAAAGTTATCTTCCGCTGGAAATAATACCGGAGTGTCCAGTCTTGTCATTGTGACTCCATCCGTGCTCTCAGCATATCCGATACGTGAAGTCCTTTTACCGATGCCCTGTGCTGAGTTATCTTCCGCCCGGTAAAGTACGACTATTTTCCCGTCTTTCACGGTAGCCGCCGGATTGAATGTATCACTCTCTTCCCACTTCACCTGTTGCTTCTGCATCGGACAATAAAAAGAAGTAGGTTGAGGTGAAATTACGGGATTAGCACCTTCAGGACGTACGAAGGGACCGAGTACCCAACTTCTGTTATCCTCCTTACCTGTAGTCGTATCCGTAGAAGGTTTCATGGTAAATCCATATAACATCAATATACCGGTCAGACTAATTACGAGTTTTAGTTTCATCTTATTTTCCTGCTTTATTCATAATAAATCATTTACCTTTACAGCAAATATTGTCCCTCCTCCTTCAATCTTTTACGCAGATAATCAGTATCGATTTTGTGGACATCATTCTTTGCCTGTTTTATAGCATGCACTGCAGCCATTCCGGCAGCTTCGCCAGTCACCAGACAAGGAGGCATTACCCGTAAACTCCCGAATGCTTCTTCATCAGTAGATATACAGCGTCCTGCAGTCAATACATTTTTCAGTCCTTTAGGTGTCAGGCAGCGATAAGGGATTCCATGAGATTCTCCTTTTTTATAACGTGTCTCTTTATGGCCGGGCTTATGAACATCTATATAATAACAGTTACGTCCGATTTCATCCTCAAAAGTTCTACGTTCTTTCCAGTCCTCTACCGTAAAAGTATAATCACCTTCAATCCGACGGCTATCTCTGACTCCAAGCAAAGAAGCAGTCTTCACCAAAAAAGCACTACCAAAAGTTTTGGGCTGAACATCCTTCATTGCTTCCAAATATTGTCCTGCAATTTGCCGACCTGCCATCATTGCCTGCGTAGTTGCCCAGGGATCAGTTGAATCGACATTATCAAGATGCCCGGCATTGAACTGCACCACATCCGGACCAATAAAATTACTATTAAAATGCTTATCTATCAATGGATATTTCCCAGACTCAATCGCTTTATAAACAGGGCTGTTCTTATTACTAGTATGTAATGAGGGCCCCGTCAGATTGTAGTTATAGCTATCGACATTAGCAAACGAGAAGCATAAAGATGAGCTCTGTACCACCCCACTATCATCTCCTCTCTTGAATGATGCGCCTGCCCATGCCGCCAAATCCCCGTCACCTGTCGCATCAATAAAAACTTTTGCCTTGAAAGCAACAAGCCCGGATTTATTTGCGACAATGATAGCGTCTACCGTTTCATCGGCTGCTTTTTCTACAGCAGCAACTCTTGAGAAGAAGAGTACTCGGGCTCCCGATTCAGTAACCATCTGATCATAAACTGTCATCAGATATTCGGGATTTATACTCACCCAATTCATTTTCTGTTTTCTCTCATGCGGTACTCCTTTCCTCGAAGCTTCAAAAATTTTCTCTGCCAGACCTCTATAAATAATCTTCTCACCATCAGAAAACGGACACCATGCCGGAACCATACCGGCTGTGCCCATCCCGCCAAGTTGCCCCATTGCTTCAATCAATAGAGTCTTGGCCCCTTCGCGCGCTGCCGAGATAGCGGCAGCACAACCGCCAGGTCCTCCGCCAACTACAATAACATCCCACCGATCATCTACGGCAATCTTTGTATTCTTCAGACTCAGCCTGGATTGCGTTGTTTCTCCCTGCGTATTGAGAGTGGGTACAGTGAAAGCTGCGGTCAACAGCCCTGCTTTTTTTAAGAATTCTCTTCTAGAAGTCATAGTATTCTATTTATCATTTGATGAACATTAGTTCCTTTGTCCGATTCACTAACACTCAATTAAACAATCCACCTATCAATGTAGCTATAAGTTTAAGTTTCATCTTACTTAAGTTTATACTTTTGGCTATCGATATTCCATCCTTTTAATACCAATATTACTCCTTCACCCAGTTTTTTCTTCGCCGTCTCGATCGTTACCGTCTTCTTTTCACCCGGAGTCAGGGAGAAGAAATTATCCGTATAGAATGACGGACGTATCGGACTCATCTTTGCATTAAGGAATTGCAGTTGATTGAAGAAAGCTATCTGATTGGATGTATTCCTCATAGTGATATCAACAAAATAGTTATCACCTTCTTCCCTCACCTTATAAGCCAGTTTCACTTTAGAAGTCCGAAGTTTACTCAAATCCTCAAAGCCAGAGGCTGCCGGGCCGGTCAAGGTCGTCTTTCCTTCGTACTTATCGTTGGAACGCCAGTAAAAATTAGAAGAAACGTCTTTCCCTTTCTCATCTTTCAGTATTAATTTGATAAAGTGAACTTGAGAAATGTCTTCGGGAAAACGAATAGTCAACGCATCATTCGCTACTCCATCAGCCGGTAGATTAACAGTAGCCGATTCTTCAAACACCTTCCGGCTATTTATATCATACACCTGTGCTGTAACCTTGTAGTTATCGAAAGAACGATAGAAATCATTCACTACGGAAACCGTATTTTTAAGATAATCGAACTGAGCATGCAAAGGTTCTAAAGAATTGGCCGTGTGATAAAGAGAAGCTGTCGGCTCCAGAGACCAGTCCCACATACGGGAAGCTACCTGCCTCATAGAACAGTTATGATACCAAAACAAAAGCCCTGAACAAAAACGGTCACCATAATCCAGTTTATTATAGTTCCATACTTCCCAAATGCTCTTGGAGTTTATTGCACCCAGCAATTGTCCTTTCTGAGCAAATTCGTCAATCGAAGATGACTTTCCATAATGATTTACCAAGTCTGTATACATAGTAGTCATCAGATGGAAACCATTTCCATCCAAATAATCCCACACTTCTTTGTTGATAGGCCACAGGTCTTTCTCATCCATCATTTCCCGGAGTATTTCTACTGTAGGAAGAGTCGGTGCACCATATTCAGGATTAAAGCCATCTACACGACTACCTCGTGGAGAAGCTGTATTTTCATAATGCTGCATCGGATTCACCTGTTTATAAGGGCTGCCATCATGTACTCCAGCACACTCCGACTGCATCTGATATCCGCGTGTACCATCCAACTGATTCAGCAGTTCGGGAGTACCGGTCATTTCTGTGCTTTCATTGGAAGCAACATAATAAGCCAGAGACGGATGATTACGAATACGCTTCACTGTAGACTCCACGTTACTCATATAGAGAGCCTTGTCATGAGGATGACGAGTATCCCCTGTCATCCAGAATTCCTGCCATACCAGCAAACCCAGTTCATCACAAAGCTGGAAGAAATAGTCAGATTCGGCAATACCACCTCCCCACATACGCAGAAGGTTGACGCCCGACTGGCGGGTATAGCGCAATTCAGCATACGTACGTTCATCAGAGTGTCTCAACATAGCTTCCGGTATCCAGTTCGTACCACGGATAAACAATCGTTTGCCATTTACATAAAAGACACGTGATTTGTCCGGCGTTTTAGTATCAGAAGTGATTTCACGAATACCAAATCTCGTCTTTACAGAATCACAGACCACTCCGTCAACCGATACGGTCAACTTCAAATCATATAAGTTTTGCGGTCCTTTGTTGACCGGCCACCACAAGCGAGGAAAATTCATCACAAGTTGCGGAAACTCGTCCGGAGAAAAAGTAACCAGTTTTTGTTCTCCCCGAATCACCCGGAATGATTTCTCAAAAGATATATTCTCACCTACAATCTCACCCTTTACTTTGCAATTAATTCCACTATTGCTAGTTGACGGATTGATCACTTCTACAGATACGGTCTCACGTGCCTGGTCATAATCCGGTTTGCGCAATTCAGACTTAATAAACGGATGACGTAGAGCTACCTTTCCGGTAGCATAGATAGAAATATTTTTCCAGATACCTGTATTACGATCACGGATACCATCCATAAAGGTAAAGTCCCAGCCTACAGTCATCAACATCGTAGTATTCAATCCGATATTGCCGTTACCACCATTATGGAATTCTCCCGCAGCCCCCCAAGACTTCGGCTTAGTACTTCCGGGAACATCAACCGGATACACTTTTACAGCCAGTGCATTATTCTTCCCTATCTTTACAAAATCGGTCACATTAATATAATCCTGTATAAACATACCATTGATGGTACTAAGCAAATTCCCATTCACCCATACTTCTGCCCGATAATTGATACCGTCCAGCTGCAACCAAACATTCTTCCCCTTAAAAGACTGAGGGACAGCAAACTCTGTACGGAACCAATAAGTATAAAAGTCACGTCCGACCTGAGAGAGATCAGGGATTAGTTTTGATTCAAGCTTATTATTGACTCCATAATAAGGTTCGGGATATTTCTGATTATACACCAAAGAATTTAAGACTGTACCGGGAACAATGGCTGGCAACCATTTTTCTGTCGGATAATCTGATGAAGATATTTTCTCACCCGGATCTGTGATATCGCCTGCTTTTATCATTTTCCACTGATAATCTCCATGATGGGTGACTTCCGAATCAAGCCAAATACGATTTGGATCTCTGGCGTCATTCATCCTATTTTGTGCAGTCAATACTGAACAGAAAAATAGTAGCAAAACAGAAAAAAGGGTCTTAACAAAGTTATGCATATTTATGTTATAGTTTTAAATGGTTTTTGGCACGGAACAAAAGTAGAGGTTTCCTTTTATTCAACCTGCCAAAAACAGGTCAATAAATGAGATTTTAGTCCCAAATTATTTTAATAAAGGACATAATTGCCCGTATTCATCGTTATTTTTCCAGAAGAGCAACCGTACACCAAAGATAAGGAGCCTGACCGTGATAATCACCGGTATGGCGAGGGCGATCATAATAATACTGCTTACTATTCTTTTTATTCGTTCCCACACACACTTCTCTTACATCATTCTTCTCATTAATATACGGTACTAAAGCCATCCATGCTTTGCGGGCTGCCGGACCATATTCTTTTGCCTTGAGCCATCCTTGCTTGACTCCGGTAATAAATGCAAAAGTAAACATAGCAGATCCCGAAGTCTCAGCCCAACAATCAGGCTGGTCTATTAACTGATTCCACAAGCCATCGGACATCTGATATTTTTTCAGACTCTTCATCATTTTGCGATAACCTTTCAAAATACGCGGACGATATTTACTATCCTCAGGCAAACATTGAAGTAATTCTGCCATCCCTGCCGCCATCCATCCATTACCACGTCCCCAATAAAAAGGAACGTCCGGCGCATGGTAGAAAAGCCCATTCGAGCGTTGCAACTCATCTAAATAAAGCACCATTTCTTTGGCTGCACGATCAATATATTTCCGGTCTCCGGTCACTTTGTAAGCCTGAGTTTGTACAATGGTAATCATATACATATCGTCAATCCATAGACGAGTTTGCCAAGAATATCCTTTCGCATCCCATTCCTTTTCTTTGGCTTTTGCATTCCCGGGAAGTTCCCATTGCGTATCAGCATAAGAGATTCCTAAGTCCAAATAACGTTTATCTTTAGTTATTTTGTACAGTTCCAAACATAGACTGCCGAACATATTCCAATCTACATGCGTCTTTTTAGGCAAAATATTCTTTTTTGTCGTAAACAACAAATCAAACTTATTTTGCAACAGCTTAACCAGCCTTTCGTCTTTGGCGATTGCTGCATACTTAAGGGCACCACTCCAATTAAATGTATCAGCATAACCAATTCCTTTTCTATCGCTTATTCTATATTTCTCCATAAAACGATATGCCAGGCGATTACCGACTTCTTCCGGAGTATACCCTTGAGGAAAATCCGTCAACTTGCTCTGTGCCATTAATAGCTGAAAAGGCAAAATGCATAATAAAAAAAGTATTCTTTTATACATAACGATATTTTTAATCATTAGATAATAAAAAGTTTATTCTTCTAGAAGAGCAACCGTACACCAAAGATAAGGTGCATGCCCATGATAATCCCCCGTATTACGGGGACGATCATAATAATACTGCATATCATTCTTTTTGTTAGTACCCACACACACTTCTCTTACTTTATCATTCGAGTTTATATAAGTAAGCATAGCCAACCATGCTCTTCGAGCAGCTTCACCATACTCTTTTACCGGTAACCATCCATATTTCACTCCCATAATAAATGCGTAAGTAAACATAGCCGAGCCCGATGTTTCTACCCAACAGTCCGGTTTATCAATCAACTGTCTCCACATACCCTCTTCTGTTTGATAATTTTTCAGACTTGCCATCATAGTTTGGAAACCTCTTACAATAGGCAAATGATATGGGCTCGATTCCGGCAGATAGCGAAGCACTTCTGCCATCCCTGCCGCCACCCATCCGTTTCCTCTTCCCCAAAATAGGGTACATCCGGTGCATGATAGAAAAGTCCATTCGTACGTTGCAGCTCATCCAGATACATCGCCATTTCTTTAGCAGCGCGCTCAATGTATTTCAATTCACCGGTCACTTTATAAGCATGCGTTTGAATAACAGGAATCATATACATGTCGTCAATCCACAAACGAGTTTGCCAGCTATATCCCTTCGCTGCCCATGACTTCGCACTTGCACTTGCATTTTCCGGTACTTCCCATTGGGTATCTGCATAAGGCATACCCATTTCCCGATATCGTTCGTCTTTAGTGATCAGATACAACGTCAGAGGAAGACTACCGAACATATTCCGGTCAACATGGTCCATCCCAGGCAAAAAGTGCCTATCAGTAGTAAAAAAAGACTCAAACCCATCTTTCAAGGACCGGATCAGTTCATTGTCTTTCGCTACTTCCGCATATTTCAATGCTCCGTTCCAAGTAAAAGTTTCCGGATAACTGAGAGTTTTCCCATTATGTTTCCCCTTTGCAAAAAGTTTTCCCAACCGTTTCCCTATCTCCTTAGGAGTACTCCCTTCCGGAAAATCAGTCAGTAAGGGAGTATCAATTGTCCGCTTGGTCTGTAACATCCATTCCTGAATTTCGATTCCTTTTCCGCCTTGATTTCGATGAATGGTCAGTTTATAATACTGATACGCCTCCTTATGTCTCAACTCCAAAAACTTTTTCTCCCTTTTTTCAAACTCCTGCCGAATTCTATTATCTAGTTCGGTCCACTTCACATTGTCATTCGATCCGTAAAGAGACCACGCACCAGGTGCATTTCCTTCTTTATCCCCGGTTGCCATAACCGAATAATAACGCGCTACAACCGGTTCTTTTCCCTTCCAGATGATAGAGACAGAATTATTAGGAGTATAGAAAGAAGTTGTCCAGTCTCCATCAACCAAACTACTAATATCTTTTCCCTCAGGAGAGTCATCATACTCAGGAGAGATAGTACCCTCTGTCGGCATATTATAATTATCTGCCTTCAACTGATACACATAGGTGTATTTTTCCTTTTCGTCATTTCCCGTACCTTCCTGAACCGGTGGCACAGGGTCTTCATTTTCACTGGAACAGCTATAAAGCATACCACCCGATGTCATTATCAGGAATATGCAACACAGTGCCTTCGCTATATCATGTATCCAACCATCATTTTTCATTTTATACATCTTATTCTTCATTATTTTCCTTCTAGTTCCAGTACAGCTAAACGAGCCAGCATCTCGACAAAAGCTCCTTCGTGCAGGACTTGCCAAGAAGAATTCGTTTTACCGATAAAATAATTATTACTCAGCAGATTAGTTGTTTGATTCCGGCATTCTGACATCCAAGCCTGCAACATGCTCTTCTCGAACGCAGTGACATAATCCCTTCTTCCATCAATCTTATACAGCTCAAGGAAACCACGAAACAATACAGAATAAAACCAGGCATGATCTCCATTTATACGATAGAACTTTTCTCCCAGTTCTTTTGAGTCATACAAGGTAAACCACTTACTGTGGGCTGAACGGGCAATCTGCTGCGCTTCATTCAGATATTGTTGTTCTCCTGTTATATTGTACAATAAACAAGCAGCCTGCATTGGTTGACCGGAATTGTAACTGTACTTACTTTTGCCTATAGTCATCGAAGGAGTAATATTATCATAGAAAAGGTGATCACTCGGATCTTGCATGTATTGTATCAACCATGCATAAAATTCTTTAGCTTTATCCAGATACTTCTGCTCTTTGGTTATCTGATATAATTTACATCCCAATACTGCAGCCGGTGCGGTAGAACATGTATGTTTATTACTGTATGCCGGTATTTCCCTCCAAAGAATACCGCCACCACATGAACTGGTGTTTCCCACCATCAAATAATCCCAAACCATTTTCGCCTTCTCCAAGAAACGATTTTCCTTTGTCTGTTCATACAGTTCCGCCATATCCAGTCCTATCCAGACATTATCGTCATAATACCTTTCATTTCCGTTTTGCGGATAAACTGCGTAAGCGCTGCGCTTGTTATCAGTTGTGATAAAACGATTGATACTGTTAAACATACGGTCAGTCAAATCTGCATACTTTTTTTCATAAGCAGATACCCCGATTGAAGCTCCACGCAAAGCTACATAGCCAGAAAGCCCTGCTCCTTGATCCCAGACTACGGCATCTCCATCCCAATAAGGTCCGGTAGCAAGCGGATATCTTGTATTCCAACAGTCACGTGCAGACTTTCCGAAACAAAGATTCATTAACGAAGTCATCAGGATGTCAGCTCTTTCCAGGAAACGGGTTCTCACTACCTCTTCTTCACGAAGCGGCGTAGCAGTGACCGTCAATTCCTCCGAGCGTTTCCCATAATTATCGACAGCGACGGCAGTCACAATATATGTTCCCGGTTCAGAGACAACTATTAACAGCGAACCAACCTTTTCTGTAGCAATACGTATGTTTTTCTTTGCTGTGTTCTCAGGTTTATCTCCCTCTAACAAATAAGAGATCTCTACAGAAATAGCTCCGACAGGATTAGTCCAGCTTACTTGCAATTCATTCGCTCTCTCCGTTTTCTCCGCCACAAGATTGGTAACCGGAGGTACTGTTTTTGGGCCCTGTCCATCCTGCTTTCCATCATCTATTTCATCCGTGATAGGCGAGTCGCCCCCACCGCATGCACCTAATAATGCAAATAAGAGAAAGAAACAGATTCCTAACAGCATATTAAATCGGATATTTTTCATGATATTCCTAGTTTATAGGGTTACTTTATTCTCACTGGTTCAATCGTTTCTCCTGTGATACTAATTACTCCTTTATCGGAGATATTAAAGTTACTGATATAGGAAGTACGGGGGCCTACACTTGTCTCACTTGCATGAGCATGAAAGATATATTTATAACTTCCATTGGCACAGACAAACGGTGCTCCATGTCCTGTACCGACTAGCCCTACAGACTTAGCAGCCTCTTTGTCTCTCCGGAGAATCGGATTTCCGCTATACTTGGTCCAAGGTCCTTTAGGAGAACTAGCCGTTGCATATCCTACAGCATAGTCTTTACTTTCATAGTGGTTTGCTGAATATATCAGGTAATAAGTATTCCCTTTCTTCAACAACGAAGGACCTTCGGCAATCGTCCCTTGTTTCTTCTCCCAAGGTTCAGTAGCACTTATACACTTAGTCAATGTTTCTTTTTTTATACTGGTCAAGTCGTCATTCATTTCTGCTACCCAAATCACGTTTCCCCCGGTAAATCGTACATAATAGAGATAAGGAGTACCATCATCATCTATAAAAAACGAAGTATCAATTCCTTTCTCATCTGCTACAATAGGCTTCTTTTCCCTCTGTATAAAGGGGCCTTCCGGGCTAGTAGAGGTAGCTACACAAATATGTTCTTCTACCGAATAGAACATATAAAACAAATTCTTTGATTTCACATAATATACTTCCGGAGCCCAATACCATTTAGTTCCCCAGGAATTTTCCGGTGACAAAGCCTTTATATCATTTCGCTTCCATTGCTTCAAATCTTCAGAGATATACACTTCGAATCCGTTAACACGAGTTCCATATGCATAGTATTTACCTTCATGGTATAACACAAAAGGATCGGCAATCGGCAATTTATACTCTGCTATTATATCCGGGTCAATCGCGTCTTTTTCGGCTGGAGTAGCTGAAATCGTCACTTTCTCGGAACGCTTACCATAATTATCAACGGCTACAGCAGCAATTTGGTAGGTTCCAAATTCTGGTAATTGGAGTGCATATTTACTATTTTTCTCACCATATACACGCACATTAGTAGTCAAGGGGATATCTCCGCCACCTACTTCTAAAGCATAAGAAATCTCTACTAATACTGCATCTGAAGGATTTTTCCATTTCAGTTGCAATTCGTTAGCTTTTGATGTGGCAGCAGCAGTAAATTCAGTGATCGGATCCATGTTGTCCTCCTGAACATCTCCACTTTCCGTGTTTTTTCCTTCATCCAATGCTTTGTCATTGTCATCATTACATGACACCAAGCATGTCATCCCTATAATAAACAAAATATTGAGGAGTATTCCTTTTCTCATACCTTTCCTTTTAAAAGAAGTAAATAATTAGGTTAAAAAAGGAGAAGACTTAAACAGATGTTAACCCTCTCCCTATAAGTTTTATTAGAATAAAAAAGGGGAGAATCTTCCTATCACATAGATAGAATTCTCCCCAATATTTATAAGAGCTAGACAAACTTCAGTTTACCACTGAATCTGCTGATCTTCGTCAGGAATCAAAGTATTCAAATTACGCTGCATTGCCAAAGAACCTTCTACCACGTATTCAAGCTTTGTACCAGGGACAGTTGTATAATCCTTAAAAGAGTAATATAAATAAAGAGTAATATAAATCTTCTTCAGATAAGGCTTTAACTCATCCATCTCTTCATTCATTGTAAAAGTACATGCCTTTTTTTCATCAAGTTTTAATTCAATCTCTGGATTATCAGACCATACTTCTAACAATTTAGAATCTGTACCTTTTTCCGGAAAACGAATAAACACTTTATACTGTTTGCGATCAAGATAATCTATATCTCTTGTACCTGCATAGATAAAAATTGTCCTATCATCTACCACAAATGCTCTTTGCGAGGATATAGTGAAAGGATTCTTCACATCAGGTTTAAGAAAAATTCGATATTGAGCCGCATCATACGTGCCTGAATAATCATTGAATGGAAGTAAACGCAGCATAGCTCTACGATAGTATTTACGTGGATTTATCTGATAATCATAAGATTGATCACCCAATATCTGTATGGGTAACACCCACTTATCTGCTTGGTCAAGCGTCTCATCTAATTTAAATTCAATCGGCAATGTTGTCAAACATTCACCAGCCGGCATTTCAACAGACTCCGGCATACTATAATACTTACTTGGCAACTGTTGAAAATAAAGTTCTTCACGATGTCCATATTGTTCTATATTTAACCGTTCCAAAGTATCAGGATCCAAAGCAAAATGAATTGTATGAGATTGACTAGTCATAGTAGATCCACTCATAATAACCGGAAGGTCATATTTTACCACTCCACCTGGCTTAAATCGAACATACGTCGTGGTCACTCCCTGATCATTAACATTCGCTTTGAAAGAAGCCATATGTAAATATTGCTCATCTTCCCATTCTTTATTACAGGCTGTGCTACAAACAATTAGCACAATACCCCAAATTATATTATATATATTCCTCATTTTATTTAATATTTAAAAAGGTTATTCCGGATTTGTCCAACCTGGATTCTGGACCAAATTAATATTATGCTTCAATTCAGTATGGTCAATAGGACAGAGCCACATCTTTTCTGCAAAAATAGTAGGCAGCGAAGTACACATTATTGGTGTATGAAACTGCTCCGCCATATCTTTAGTAGCCAGCATATTACAGCCATATATAGGAGTGGTTTCTTCTACAGGTGCATCTAGCCAACGACGTAAATCCCAGTAACGATGTCCTTCAGCAAAAAATTCAATCTGACGTTCCCGTTTTAACATCATCCGGAATTCGTTCGGATCATCATAGGCTGTTTCATGCCCTTGAACATTGTCATAATCCGGTAATCCCGCACGAATACGGATCGGACGAATTCCTTTCTTCATCTCAGTTACATCACGTTTTACAGAATGGACTTTACTACCATCCCAAGATGGAATTTCATATGAACCAGTCAACTCATTTAACGCCTCTGCATAAATCAATAATATTTCAGCGTAACGAATAGCCGGATCTGCTTTATGTTCAATACGTTCAACGTCATACGAATTTTTCTGCGTATAACTAATATCATTAGGATGTACATATTTCTTTATACCGATACCTGTACGAAGCCAATAAGAAGAATTAGCATATCCATTATTTCCACCACGATAATAAAATACTTGTATATTTTTCTCCTCGGCATGATTGTTATCATTTAATGCATTTAACAAATGCCATGTACTTCCATTATAACCTACTGATGCATAAAATCGAGGTTCACGTTGTACATATTGTTTAGAAACCCCTGTTCCCAATGGTCCCAACTCTGGATAATTGGCCAACTCCTCAGTTTTCACATATCCCTCTGCCCTCGGGCGAGAATCATAACGGCCTTTATATCCATCAAACTCCTTATACATATCATTCATACCAGGACAATTTGTACCATCGTTCATGTAATAAGCATCACATTGCTTCTGGGTCATACCTTGCGAACCATATCCACCAGCGCCATTACGTGGAAGTTGATGAACAACCATAATATCTACACTTTCACGACTTTGATTCTTGCCTCGAGTAAAGATTAGCTCTTCATTCTGACTTACTATAATACTGCCATCAAACATTTCACGATATGATTGAAAAGGATCAATATTTTTCCAACCATTTGGCCAAGACTGATCAGAAAATTCATCATCATGTGGCGGAACAATTGTTGCCGGATACGCTATATCACCAGCATTGCTATTGAAATAAGCCACATGTATGCCATAAATATTCAAATCCATCACATCCTTAGCAGCAGCTGCTGCTTTTGCCCACTTAGACTCATCGTAGGTTTCTGGAAGCAATCGTTTTCCATCTTTATTTACCAAGGCTGAAGATACTACTTCTGGAGCTTTCCCATTAAATAATGGACTAGCTGCATACAAAAGGATTTTAGCTCGCAAAGCCAAAGCAGCTCCTCTCGTCGGGCGAAGGACTTCCTGTACAGAACGTTGTAATGGCAATTGTCCTGCAGCTTTCAGGAGCTCACCAGTTATGTACTCCACGCATTCGTCATATGAATTCCTGGGGTAAGCTAACTCATCATATTCTTTCGTATAGTCCACTCCTTCATCTGGTATAATAGGTATTGGTCCAAATGCACGGAGCATCAACCAATAGTAGTAAGCTCGCAAAAAATGCGCCTGCCCCTTAAAATCTATGATCTCTTCCTCTGTGAACTCTTTGTTCTTATCTATATTATTTAAAAAAATAGCTACCTGACGAATACCTAAATAAGCATTTTTCCAAATACCACTACTAGAATTGTTAACTCCACTTTCACTGTAATGTCCACTCTTCCATTTATCATAGCCACCATCTCCATAATACATGTCATCAGCAAAGTTAAAAGGATAATCTCTTTTGCTGCAAACATCCTGCAGATAACCATTACTTAAATAAGCGTATCCTCTTGCTAACCATCTATTTGTGTAATCTCGGTTACTGAAAACATCTTCAATAGTCATTCTCTCATCAAATAGATAATCGGAATCTAAGTAATCAGAACATCCTACTAAAGAGGTCAATCCCATAGCGAAGGATAAAATTGTTATTATCTTTTTCATATATATTCTTTTTTACAAATTAACAGATACACCTAAAGAAAGTGTCTTATTCAGCGGATATGTTTTTCCTGTTGAACTTCCCATTTCTGGATCCCAAAGTTTAAATTTAGAGAAAGTCAACAAATTGGTACCCGTAAAGAAGATACGCACTGTATTCATATGAGCTTTACGAACTATACTTTTAGGAAGCGTATAACCAACGTCTAATGTCTTCAAACGAAGATAAGCTCCATTTCTAAGCCAATATGTAGAAGCGCGATTATTATTATCATTCTTCCCATAAGTCAAACGAGGATATTCTGCATTCGGATCTTCATTTACACCCAAAATCCAACGATTACTTTCCGCCATCTCTTTCAGGACATTTCCCCAACCGTCACCACCGGAAAACATATAAACAGTAGAACCATCTATAAAATAAGTAGATTTACCCACACCTTGGAAATGTACATTTACATCCAAGCCTTTCCATTTAGCAGATACACCGAAACCATATGTAAAGTTCGGTTTTTTCGTTGCACCGATTGCTACTTTATCATTATCATCTATTACACCATCTCCATTAATATCTTTATACTTAATATCACCAGGCATAACATCACCAAATTGTTTTGGCCAATTACGAATTTCTTCATAATCTTTAAATAAACCTAATGCAACCAACCCCATAGCTTGATCAACCCGATGACCTTCCTGCATCTTATACCAATATATAGTGTTTTCTTCATCGCGCTCTAAAATCTCATTTTTACTATAGGTCATATTTCCACGTATAGTTAAATCAACCTTGTCTATTTTATGGCGGAATGAAAAGTTGCCATCAAATCCACGTGCTTCTACAATCCCGACATTTGCATAAGGATGAATATCCTTCTCATTAACCTTATTATCTTTATATTCTGTCCACGTACCCAATGAAGCAACCCAAGGCAAATACTTACGCTCCATATAAATACCTTCTCTACGTTCATGGAAATAGTCAATAGATCCCGACAATTTGTCGTCAAAAAATGAAAAATCTATACCTAAATCTTGTTTTGTAGCTACTTCCCATGACACATTGGTTGAAGCAACCGAAGTATAACGCATACCACCATAATATCTATCATAGCCAAAATCCGCAAATTGATAGCCTCCAACAGGCTTATTGCCACTTACCACATTTCCAGAATTGTCTCTCTCCCACAGAGTTTCAAGATTATATAAATATGGGAAACGAGTATCTCCTAAATTATCATTACCGGTTTTACCATACGAATAACGTATTTTAAACATATTCACCCACTTTAAATTATCTTTAACAATAGACTCTTCTGCCACATTCCATGCACCAGAAATAGCAGGAAAGAAACCAAAACGATTATCTTTATGGAAATTTTCCGATCCTGTATATCCAAAGTTAAAATCAACAAAATAACGATATTTCCAGTTATAATTAATACGTCCTGCTAATCCTTGATTACGCCGAGAAATACCATTTTTAAGGTCTGAACCAATCCCTTGAGTAGCAACTTTTGCAGATTGAGTATATTTCAATACTGCTCCTACATGATGATCCTTAAATCCACGATTATAATGTAATTCCCATTCGAAGAACTCATTTCGCTTTCCACTTGAACCAGAAGTTTGTGTCATTTTCTTCTCTTCAGAAAGTCGAGTAAAAATCAAATCACCATTTACATCACGGTAAGGTTCTGCTTTATATAATTCAGGCCACTTTACTCGTTTTATCCAATTGGAGTTTTCCGTATCATATCCGAAACGCCCAATAAATTTAAGCCCTTTCGTAATAAAGTCTAATTTCTGCTCCAATGTTACATTTGTTTGAATATTATTTTTCCAACTCTCATTGTATCCAGTCATAGTAGCTTGTACCCATGGGTTGATATTGTCCTCTTTTCCAGTCCAAGATGCTATTTTACCATCCGAATATGTCACTGGCATCATTATAGAATTATAGCCCATTAACGTTGTCCAAATAGCATCAGTTCCTACACCTGGGTCGTTCTGTTTACGTAATGAACCAGATACACCAACTTTCAACAAAGTTGTTTTAGTAATATCAATATCTACATTCATACGATACGTCCACTTCCGGAAATTAGCATTAGTATTATAATTCTTCAAGGATTTATCCGTTTTGTACATGCCCTGTTGGTCTTGATAACTACCACCTACATAATAACGAGCAGTTTTACCACCACCAGTCATATTTAATGAAGCGCGAGTGCTCCATGCACCATCCCTCAACATCAAGTCCATCCAATCCACATCTGGATATAAATCCGTATCAAGCCCTAAACGAAACAACTCCAATTCTTCCGGCTGATATAAAGGTTCTTGATTACGAGTCGTTTTTGCCTCATTTGCCATTGAAGCATAGGTATATCCATCTACAAATTCAGGAAGCTGAGTAAACATACTATAAAAAGTTTCGACTTTAGCATTTATATTGATTTTCCCCTCTTTACCACGACGAGTATTAATCAAAATAACACCATTGGCACCTTTACTTCCATAAATTGCTGTAGCAGAAGCATCCTTTAATACAGTAAAAGATTCCACATCTTCCACATTAATTTCATTCAAATCACGTTCAAACCCATCGACTAAAACCAATGCTGCATTGCTGGCACCAAAAGTAGAAATACTTCGCACCCAAAACTCGGAAACTGACCCCGGACGACCATTGGATTGCATAGCTTGAATGCCTGGAACAACACCCGCTAATGCATCAGCCATAGAAGTACTAGGACTTGTTTTCAATTCTGCAATATCTACATTAGTTACAGCACCAGTCACAGCTATTTTCTTTTGTACACCAGTACCAGTAACTACTACCTCATCAATAAGAGTAGCTTTGGCTTCTTCCATTGCCACATTTACCGTGCGTTGCTCTTTCACCAATACTTCCACTGGTTCATAACCAATATAAGTAAAAACTAACTTATTGTAAGGAGGCATTTTGAGCAAATACTTCCCATTTATATCAGTGATTGCGCCTAATCCAGGCATATTAGCAATAGACACATTGACACCTATTAACGGTTCTTTGTTTGTATCAGTTACAATTCCTGTCACTACAATCTCTTTTTGTGCAAAAGCATGAACTGAGAATCCGAGTAACATCATACATATTAATAAAAAATTTCTCATCATAAGTATGTTTATCATTATTAGTCTTCCATAGCAATTTTTCGGATACGATGATTATTCGAGTCTCCAACCAAAAGGCATTCCCTCTTTTCATCCCATACTATACTTGCGGGATAATTAAATCGAGCTTCTTTACGCAAATCTCCATCGTTAAATCCTTTTGTACCGTCACCATTAGGTCTTCCAGCATATATCTTCACACGCCCTGTTGGAGTCAAAGTACGTACACAATGATTTTGTTTATCCACAAAATAAAAATCATATTCATCTTTCTGTCCTGTATACTCCTCATTTTTCACAAAACATCCTTGTTGCGGTTCATTCATGCGAACATTGCCTCCAACACCATCTGTGATACCTTTATCATCATATTTTCCACATACCAAATAAGGAGTGGTAAACGTTTTCTCATCAAAATCATAATCCGCACGATAAATTACATGTTTATTTCTCACCATGATATACATGTAATAGCCTTTAGGATGAATAGCAACAAAAAGATCCAAAGAACCATAAGGCATTTGAATTTCATCCATTTTATAATCACCTGTTACAGGATCATATCGTCCAATCCATCCCTTGTCATATCTAGAAGTATAAATCTCTCCATTAATAGGATGAGGAATCGCTGCTCTACAGCCACGAGCAGGCAATGCTTTTACCTGCGTTTGAAAATTAGACTCCGGTGAAAAAAAGAAAAGTCCGTTTTTATTATCTTGAGCTATATTACAAACAACTATTAATTGCCCATCATTTGTAAAGCTCAGAATATTAGTAGCTGCAGATGCCTCACCCGTAAATTTAATTGAGCCCAATGTCTCCTCAGCAAAATCAACAATTCTATGTGTTTTGGCACCTCCACATACATACAAACGATCTTTATTGTTTGGATCAAAGACTAACCACTCCATTTTTTCCAATCCTCCACAGTTTCCCCACGGTCCATCTATGATCTCAAAGTTTTTATTCTCATCCAATATTTCAGGATCAGTCTCTCCTACAAGAGTAGATACCAACATTTTCTTCTTATAAACAAATTTTTCATCTATCTCTCCATAAGCTAGCTCTTCTCCTCGTCCATCAAGGACAGTGACTTCAATATTACCTGCATCGGCACCACGTGGCACAAAACAATACAAATTATCATTCGTCACAGTAATCACCTTCGCTTCTTTCCCTCCGATAGTTACTTTCACTTTAGTTGGATCATCGCCAAAATTATTTCCATATAATAATAAACGAGATCCCCAACCTCCCTCCTTGGGAATAAAATCAGAAATTACCACTGGCTTGCTTGGATCAAAAGGTGTCCCTTTCTCACCTCCATCATCATCCTTACAACCAATGAAGCAAAAACTAACCAACATCAGCAATCCCCATAAGAGAAACCAATCATGATTTTTTGTTTTCATTCTCATAATACATTGATTTTAAATGTTAATAAATATACTTTCAATTTTAATTATAAAATACAGGAATTAATTCTGAATTAGAAGGGATACAATTCCTGATATAAGGCCACCCGTCATCAGTCCATAATACGCGATCGAGCATTCCTAAACGCCCCCCGACTCCACCATCCTTTTTCAGGTAACTATGATAGATCATCCAGTCTGTACCTTCATCATCTTGAATAATGATAGAATTATGTCCAGGTCCTATCCATTTTTGCCCATCTCCTTCCAACACAAGTTCCCAGTTGTTTTTAAGCATATCCTTCCCGTCTTTATCAACATAAGGACCAAGAAGGTTTTCCGAACGCCCAACTACCACTTGATAAGAAGCATTCACGCCATTGCAACAACTACCAATGGAAGCAAACAAATAATAATATTTACCTTTTTTATATATATTAGTACCCTCAAAAGCATCTCCACAAACTTGTTTCTTCAAAGTCGGTTTTCCATCATGTCCTAATTTAACAGTCAACCCATCATCTTCCAATTCAGTAACATAAATACCTTTAAAACTTCCAAAGAACATATATTTCTTTCCATCTTCTTCATAATAAAACTGATCTATACAATTAGAACCAAATTCTTTATTCCCTATCAATTCTTTACTATCTAGAAAAGGGCCCATAGGAGTATCTCCTACAGCTACAGCCGTGTAACTAATATCAGCACCATTCATTTTAGCCCATGAGTAATAAAGTACATATTTGCCATTAAGGAAACGAATTTCCGGGGCCCAAAATGCCCCTCCTCCCGGCAAATCTGGTTCGGTCGCTTTATTAAAAGCTGTACCTTGATATTCCCAATTTACTAAATCTTTTGAACGATAAACAGGCATCCAATAAGTCTTAGTTTGTGTAGCATACAAATAAAAATATCCATCATTAGCACGAATCACACTTGGATCAGGCACACTCTTATCCGAAATAATTGGATTTGTGTATGTCCTTCCAACCCGAAGATAACAAACCTCATCACGACAAATTATGCTTTCATTCGAGCAGTGGCCTAACTGTAAAGGAAGCAAATAATTTACAACAGCCATTCCTTCACGTTTAATCGTAATTTCTCCATTAGCTTGATTTTCACCAGCCTTAAAAGTCACACCTTCACCTAAATCATAATTGCTAACAGGTAGAAGTTGATAAGAAGTCTTATAAACTTTATTATATTCTGCAACCAATTCTTCTGCATTAGATGGTACAGCGAAACTACAGACGAAATCCCATGGATTGGTCGTAGACACTCCATCTACCGTATAATCAAGTGTTGCACCAATAGATACAGGAATCAAATCTTTATTCACACTAACTTCTGCAGCAGAAGCAGCAAGACCAACTGTTGGATAATCAAAAGAAATACTAAGTAGTATTCTACTCTGACTATCTCTGACTTGGATTTTATCGCTACTCAGCTTCAAAGCAATGACATACTCAACAGTTTTTTCCCTAAACTCTGCAAACACTTTAGATGGATTAAACTTAACCTCTACATCCATAGTGGAAATTCCTTCTTTAAAAGATACTTCTGTAGAAGTAAGAGAGTACAATGATGATGGCAAAAGAACATATGATGTTTTCTCCTTATTATTATATGCTTTCAATTCATCCTCACTCCATGAATTTATTTGGGCCTCTCCTCCTTGATTACTTCCATTCCCTACAGCCTTGATTTGGAAAGGAAATACAAAGTTTTCTTCTGTACAAGAAACCTTGATTGCATTCAATCCATTTGGTTGTAATTGTAGATAATGATTCGTTGTATTGCCAGGATCATCAATCGGAGCATTATTATCCGATCCACACGATAGGAGTAAGAGTATTCCCGCCAACATATATATAAAGCGGTATGCACTCATAGTGATACTTCTTTTTTCAATCAGTTTGTTATTCATTACATAAGATTTAAGTTGGACTCAATACAAGTCCTTGTGTTACATACAGTTTAAAAATTTTAAATAAAATGTGTTATCCTTCAAGCAGTCTTCTCAACCATATAAAAAACCAATCATCATTTTCTTTACCTTATTTATTTTCTTTTATTATGTGCTCACATAAAAACGAATATAGTAGTTCTTACTATCGACACAAAAGTAGAAAACCTATTGTATTTATAGTAATAAAAACAGGTCAATTAATGGAAAATTAGTCCCAAACCATTTTTAACAACTAACAAGAAAGGGTTTCGCAAACTATAATGACCAATTATTTGCATTATGAATAATTTATGTTTTTTATTGAACACTTTTTTTCTTTTTACGAAAATCAAAAGTCATACCTTTGTTATAATGAACCATTTTACATTCTAATATGAAAGCTAAGCAATCTTTATTAATGTTCCTGATAGTTGTTTTGGGAACAACATCTACATTAGGACAGCCAATAATTTCTCCATCGTGTTTCAGCAATAGTCACGACATCACTTCGCTACAAGCTTGGGGACCTTATTCAAAACGCTATGCCGGAATCTCTCACATCCCCGATATACAAGCTGGAATACGCTTTGACTTTTCCGTAATGCCTGGCTATTACCGCAATCGTCAACTAGTTCCTCATGTTCTTTTTGAATCATCTTATTATCCATGGGACATCAACCCCTCTATGAACCGTATCACATACCGCTATGAAATGGAGTGGAAAGATCGTGTATTTACTGACGTCACCTATTATATATTAGATGAGCAACGAATATTGGTAGGCATGAATTGTGTCAATAATACCGCTGTTAATCAAAATCTCGTTCTTAATTTGATGGCATATATCGATTATGAAGGAGAACAACCTCAGTTCAAAATCCCTGAAGATGCAAATATACAGTGGCATAATGCAACCGATTATATATCAAATGAACCTATATACAAATCTCCACAGTATAATTTAGTATACGATGGATGGAAAAGGAACGAAATGCGAACTTCTCAATCACTCAGTGGTTTTGTTCTAGGAAAAGGATTTGGGAAAAATAAAGGGGATAAAGTGAGCTATGAAATAAATATTCTTCCTGAAAAAGAAAAAGGAATGATAGGATTCAGATACAATACTCCTAAAGGAAAAACAAGTACTTTTCAAGTAAAAGGAATAACTGAAAGCCGCCTAGAATTACAAGGTACTGGAGAATATAGCATAGCCTCAATCCCATATACCTGCAAAGAACCAGGAAAATACACGCTAGAATTAATATCAGAGGGTACTTACAGTACTAATTTAGATGGTTTCTTTATCGGTAGCGAAGAAGATATAAAGCAAATCAAGATACTACCTAGGAAGCTTTCTTTTATTCCCGAAATTAAATCGGGAAAAACGAAACAAGATTTTATCTTAAAATATCCGGAATGTGATAACTATTATGGAATAGCATGGAATTACCAAGAATCTCAGATTCGGGAAGTTCTGGATGACAATCTGGAATCTTTCTTCCGCAAAAAGACCCACGACCATGTATCATCGAGACTAATAGGAAACAGAGAGTGGCATTATTCTAATGCTTTTCTACGTCCGATTGTCTTGGCACCTCACTCCGTACAGACAATATACGCCTTAGTCTGCACCGGAACACCCCAACAAATCAATGAACAGATTCAGAAGTTTCATTCCACACCGGAAACTCTGACTTCATTAATACAAAAGGATTCGAATAACTCTGAAGACAGAATATTAGCAGATGGCAAGAAGTATGAATTCGGACGTCGCTTGCTGCAATCAGCATTATTATCCAACATTGTTTATCCCGTCCATACCCAAGGGCAATATATCCGGCATTTTACGCCCGGCAAAAATTGGAATAGCCTTTATACATGGGATTCCGGTTTCATAGCTCTGGGATTAATAGATGTGGATATTACTAAGGCTTTTGAGTGTATCAGAGCTTATACAACTCCTATAGGCAGTGAATCTGCATTTATTCATCATGGCACTCCATTGCCCATACAGATGTATGCCTATTACGATTTATGGAATAATACACAGTCAAAAGAAGCATTGCAATTTCTATACCCGCGACTGAAGCAGTTCTTTGATTTTATGACAGGTAAGAATCCCTACTCCACAAGCCGAATGAAAGGTTCCGGTCTGCTACGAACATGGGATTACTTCTATAATTCAGGAGGATGGGATGATTATCCGCCTCAACATGCTTTACGTGACAAGGCTTCTGTTACTCCGGTAGTATCTTCGGCTTATTATATCAGAGCTGCTAAAATTTTACGTTTAGCAGCCAAAGAACTAGGTCTTAAAAAAGATGTAAAAGAGTATGAGCAAACTATCAAACAACTGTCAAATGCATTACAAACCTATTCATGGGATAAAGAAACCGGTTATTTCGGATATGTAATGCACGATAAAGATGGAAAACCTAAAGGCATCTATCGATATAAAGATGGTTCTAACTTTAATAAGGGACTGGACGGAGTAAGCCCACTTATTGCAAACATCTCCTCCAAAGAGCAAACAAGCAGGATGATAAACCATGTATTTTCTCCTGACGAGATGTGGACAGAAGTAGGAATTTCTACAGTAGACCAGTCTGCACCTTATTATCGTACAGACGGTTATTGGAATGGAGCCGTTTGGTTTCCTCATCAATGGATGGTGTGGAAAGCCTTGCTGGATCTTGGAGAAGGAGAAAAAGCCTATCAAGTAGCAACTACCGCATTAAATACATGGGAAAAAGAATGTAAGGAGAGTTATTACACCTTCGAACACTTCATTATCTCCTCACAACGTGGAGCCGGATGGCATCAATTCTCCGGTTTATCATCTCCCATACTCAACTGGTTTGCTGCATACTATCGGATAGGGAAAGTTTCAGCCGGCTTCGAAGTGTGGATCTCCAACAGTCATTTCAATGATGATTATACACAGTATCAGGCAGAAATAGCTTTTGATGATTCAACAGTTCCTCATCAGCGAACAATTCTTGTTTGCATGAATCCGGAGAAAGATTACCAAGTAACTTTCAATGGGAAAGTAGTAGAAAGCAAAACATATCATCAAGGATTATTAGAAATTACATTGCCTAGTACAAACAAATCGGGAAAACTTACTATAAAACCAACCTATAGTAGATTTTCCACTTAAGAAAGAAGATAAATAAAATAACAAACTAAGTACTAAAAGTCCTCTGATATTACATTACCAATATTGATGGAATAATTGAAACTAAATGTAAATAACAATAGCAGGTAGTTTATTCAGCTACCTACTATTTCAGTTCAATCAAATATTAAAATTATCAACGTTCAAAATCAGACACAGTAAAATAAACTTCAATTTCTCTTTCACCTGTATCATAATTAATCATTTGACTAGAATAAGAATCCTCATTTGTTAAATTATCTCTTCTCGTAGCAAAAACTTCCATACTTCCTCCTTTCTCCCCTACCACATCGGCTATAGATTTACTAAATCCCACTGCATTAGGTGCACCAGTAAGATACTGCACATAGCCTCCTGTCATATTCATTATCTCATACGTATATGTATATTTTTTAGGATAACCTATTTCATAAGGCAAATAAACTATCACAAGAATAGTACATTTTTGTATTTCTTCTTCTTCATCACCACTTTCCTCTGATTCCGGGTCTGGCTGTGGCCTACCACATCCCCAATAGTTACAATATTCACCAGCGTAACTTGGATAACTCCAACTTGAATATAAGCTACGATCATACCGATACTGACTTTCAACCTCTGGGACTGGGCTGGATGTTATAAAGTCTTTATGAATTGTACGCATTCTCAAATAAATAGTTTCTCCATTTACCTTATACGGAAAAGCATATGCAGGAAGATCATCAAGCAATTCGCTACGAAGTATTTTAACAAGTCCATACTTATTATCCGCCATATTGATATAATGCCACTCAGGTGAATATTCTGTATGACTCCATTGAATTTGCATATAATATTCTTGTGCCACTTCATCTCCAATACCATCCGCACCAAATCCTGCTCCCCAATCAAAAAAAGCATAGTAACCAGCATCCTCATCATTTTTAGACTCAGGCTTCTTATCTAAATAAAAATAATAAATATATCCTGGCATAAAGCGGCCTGTTCCCTCTACCGTCTCCGCCCACTCCATAGGAGTCTCCTCATCCCATGGCTTACCTCTTGTTAATACACTGTCCGCACTCAATCTCAAATTCACAGCCTCTTCATCACTTTCAGAATCGCTATCCATTTCATTACTACAGGAATGAAACGTAAACAACATCACCCAAAGAAGGCCCCATCCTAGAAATAGATTCTGTCTCATAACAATTAGTTTTAAAGTTAAACAATTTATAAATATAAGGACAAATATCTATTTATACGAGTTTTGAAGAATGTTCATAAACATAAAAAGCTACAAATCAGTTAAATAAAAAAATAAGAATATGAAAGTACGTTACAATAGCATTTCCAAGAAGTTATAAGGATAAAACTCTCGTAGAAATTTCATATTACTTTGGAAACGAGATAAACCAATTGCATCAAAATAAGATGTCATTGGGAAATAAAAAACACCACTCTCTATATGATTTAAAATAGATTTAATACTTTCAACAGGTGGACGCTGGAATTCTTCTTTATTTCTATTAAAAATAATTATACTACCATTGCCTGTCAATAACAATAATGATACATAAGCATCTGCATATTTCACTTTCTAAACGACTAACCTAAAGTATTCAAGTAATCTATCAAACTTTAAGCGTTCAACTGGAAAAACTAAGCCCCTTCTCCGAAAAAAGTAATACCTTTGAGTGCATAAATTAATTCGTCCGGCTATAGGCATTCTTTCGTCCGCCTATAGGCAAACTTGCGTCCGGCTATAGGCGGACGAATTAATTTATGAAGAGAAAGAAATTATCTGTAAAACAAGAAAAATATAAAGTAACTATGAGCGTTTATTACGATCTATACACGAGTGGGAATCCACAGAAAAAGGAGGAACAACAGGCACTTTATGCACGTGTTATTCCATCAGGCACCATTGATGCCGATAAGTTCGTTGAACTAGTATCCAAATCCAACGGCTTCAGTCCAGCCACAATAGAAGGTTGCCTGCAAGCCGTCAGTGATGAGCTACAACACTGGCTCGCGCAAGGCTGGACCGTAGAAGTCGGGGAAATCGGACATTTCTCCCTATCACTGACATGTGACCGTCCGGTGATGGAGAAGAAAGAAATTCGTTCTCCTTCCATCCATTTAAATAAGGTGAACCTGCGCATTAACAAAAAGTTTCGTGAGAGTCTGGAACCATTGCAACTGGAACGCATAGAGTCACCCTATCGTACTAATAACGATCCCAACGAAGAAAGATGCCGTACCCTCCTGATACAACATCTGGACAAACATGGCTGTATCACCCGTACCGATTTCATGAGACTGGCAGAAATCAGCCGCAACAAAGCAATTGAACTACTCAATAAGTTTTTGAAAGAAGAGATAATCCGGAAGTATGGAGGAGGAAAAACTGTCGTATATCTAAAGAAGTAGTTTTTCTAATAGTACTATCACACTACAAAACAAGCTCATAGTGAAAAACGACGTTCATTATCAGCAACATACGCATTATTAATTATTTGTTTAACGCACTTTCGAAAAATAACTTGCACAGTAATTTCAGATGCCATATCTTTGCATCGTGATCACAAAACAGAAACTCGATTTATAAACTATTTAAAAAACTAAAATTAAATTATGGCACTGAAATATGTAGTCAAAAAAACAACTTTTGGTTTTGATGAAACCAAAGCTGAAAAATATGTAGCGCGTCCGTTCAATGTAGTCAACGTTGATTTTAAGATGCTGTGCGATCAGGTAACCAAAGTGGGATTCGTTCCACGCGGTACAGTAAAAGCCGTCCTCGACGGACTCATTGATTCTTTGATAACGTACATGGAAATCGGAGCATCCGTCAACTTGGGGGAATTTGGAACTTTCCGTCCCTCCTTCGGATGCAAGAGCCAGGAAAACGCAGAGGAAGTCACTACGGAAACATTGAAAAACCGTAAAATCATCTTTACTCCGGGGGAGTTGCTGAAAAATATGATAAAGTCTGTCAGCATTCAGAAACTGGATGTAACCAGAAACAGCAGTTCTGCTCCTTCAGGTGGTGGTGAAGAAGGCGGAGGAAACGAAGGCGGTAATGACGGCGGTGATGAAGCACCGGACCCGACAGTATAAGGAATCATTTTATATTGTTATATTTAGAGAAAGAGGATGTCTCCAATCAGTGGGGACATCCTCTCCTTTTATACAACAAAATATATCTGTCTTTTACTTATTGTTCAGCAAAGCATAAGCACACCACAAGATAGGTGCCTGTCCATGATAATCTCCGGCAATGCGAGGACGGTCCATATAATATTGCTTACTGTTTTTCTTTCCCGTTCCGATACAAACTTCGGTAAGGTCATTCTTATCGTCTATATAATTGCACAGGCCCAACCAAGCTCTGCGTGCAACAGGAGCAAATTCTTCTTTATCCAACCATCCGTTCTGAACACCCAAGATCATAGCATAGGTAAACATTGCAGATCCGGATGTTTCAGTCCAAAAGTCGGGCTGGTCTATCAGCTGATTCCACAGTCCGTCCTTGTTCACATATTTCTTCAGGTTGTTCATCATCAAAAGATAGCCTTTCATTATCCGGTCTCTATTCGGATCATTTTTCGGCAGGTTGAACAGAAGTTCCGTCATACCTACAGCCATCCAGCCATCTCCGCGTCCCCAATAGTAAGGCACATCCGGTGCATGATAGAAAAGGCCGTTAGGATGTTGCAGTTCGTCCAGATACAGCACCATTTCTTTGGCAGCCCTATTGATGTATTTAGGATCACCGGTAGCCTTATAAGCCTCAGACTGCACGATAGTAATCATATACATATCGTCAATCCAAAGACGAGTTTGCCAGGAATATCCCTTTTTATCCCATTTGCGTTCTTCTTCATTCGCATTGGCAGGAAGCTCCCATTGAGTGTCGGCGTAAGGCAATCCAAGGTCCAGATAACGTTTGTCCTTCGTTATATTATAAAATCTGAGAGGCAGACAACCAAACATATTCTGGTCTACGTGTATGGGTGGAGGAAGAAGTTCTTTTTCCAGGTGGAACAATAGTTCGAAACGATTTCTCAATAGCTTGATCAGCTCTTTGTTATTCGTCAATTCTGCAAAACGGAGAGCTCCGTACCATGTACATACCTCAGCATAATGTATTCCTCTATCAAAATATAGCTGATGTTTGGTTTCCATCAAGCGTCTGCTCAATTTATTACCAACAGTCTTAGGATCTGCTTTTACAGGAAAATCTCCAAAATAATTTTGAGCAGTAGCAATACCGGTTGTACAGAAAGCAGCCAGTAACAATACACAAATTAAATAATAGTTCTTTTTCATCATTACAATTGTTTCTATATAATTAATTATTCACGTTATTATCAGATTACAATCCCGCCACCGGTATCCAGCGGCTTATAGAAGATACATCACTGACTGCTTCCTCTTCTTTATTGTCGGTAATAGAGAAATTGACCAATACCTGTCCCGAAGAAATAGTCAGGCTGGAACGGGGAACAGAGATTTCGGCAATATAACCATAGTTGTCAATCCGATCTTCATTGGTGTCATTGCATACATAAGTTTTCACTTCTACCCCCATCGCCGCATTGTTCCACTTGCCGGCATAAGTTTCAGTACTTTTCAATCCATCCATTGATACTTGTATCCGCTTAGCACCGTTCGCCAAGCTTTTACTATCACCCGGAGAAATATAAACAGTAGCATAATCACCTCTCAGCAGGCTCCGGTCAAGTACTTCCACCAGAAAATATACATTCTTATCATCACACGAACAGCGGAGAGTTCCCTGTACTTGCGATTTTTCTCCGACAAAAAGCGCATGGTCCGTATTCGCCCATTCCTGATTGTTACCATCCACCTTTACGCTACGGCGTACTGCATTGATACGATGGTTAAGAATAAATTGTGATAACATGATTGTTCCATTAGAAGTATCAGGCATCGCTCCCACCAATTGATGCGGATTTTCCAGATTCAGTGTTCCCCAATACCCCTTACCTGAAAATGGTGAATAAGCACTTCCAAAATTACGCGCTTTGGCATCCCCCATTTTCATATAGAAAGTAGAAGATTTGTTATACGAAAGCACAGTCTCACCCGATGGAAACTGAGATAAATATGGAGCGCTACCTAAAAAAGACAGATTGTCGCTATCAGTCGGTCCTTCCTGATCCGCATCAAGATGATCCCATTCACCATCTTCGCCAGAATAAGCCAGTGATATATAATATGTTCCACGGTTATTAGTTTCTACAGCAGCCGCCAGTTCATTGCTACCTTTAAGTTGAATAACAGACGGCATCTGGTGATTGAAGTATGTTTTTCCGTCTTGCTCCCACTTCATCCGTATCACATAGTAAGGGATACTACCAAATGAAGGTGTCCACGTTTGACCGCCATCTCTGGATATGACCATTGCAGTTCCGGTGTCTTTGCCTTCAATACCCGTACGGCTACTGTCTGTGAAATAGCAATGGATTTCTCCCGAAGACAATTCCAGCAAATACGGCTCCCAGTTGACACCCTGATACACTGAGACCGGTTCACTCCACGTAACGCCATTATCGGTACTACGCCTCATTTCAATACCTGCATCTTTAGGCAAGTCTCTATACCCATTATTAGCCCTATAGGAGGCTACGGCCAGAATATCTCCGTTGGAAAGTACCAGCCCATCACAATTTGAATAACGCCGGTCATTCTTTTCACCTTTACTGTCGATAATACTGTAATTGGCAAACAGCTTGCCTTTATAACTCCATGTTTTAAAGTCCGTACTGGTCGCATAAGAACAACTGGCACCAATCTGATTGTTGTGATAGAATATGATATAACCATCATTAGCCAATTTCTTAACCCGTACATAATTAGGTTTGGCAGATTTTAGTACACTCTCTCCCAATTGTGAATACGTCCGAAAGTTCATCTTCAAGGACGAACGCGAAGTGACATCAGCGTGCGAATTAATCACTGGGACACCTTGATTGAGTTTGTCGACAGGAGTAATATGAGCAACAAATGGTTGTTCCGGTTCTTCTTGATCGCCCTTATTACCAGTTCCGCCACCATCACCTCCCTTATGATCCAATGCATCCTCTCCACCACCTCCACAGGCCATGGCTGTAGCGCAGAAAATAACCAACAATACAGCTGTTTTCAATAATCCTTTCATAGTACTATTTTTGAGTAATGATTAAATATGATATTTACGATACATTCTCTTGGCTGTCTCCACTGGATCAACACCAGTCTCAAGCACATACTTATTATGTGCATTTACCCACGCCTTCTCCACTTGAAACGAGTCCGGAACAGTAAGTGAACGTCCCTCCAATGTACCTTTAAGATAAGCGATGTAATTAGTCCAGCGAGGCAGATAATAGTCTTTCAGCAGCCCGCCCCATTCCTTGTGGGCATAGTCGCGCACCGGACTAAGTGTCTCCGTCCATGTCCCGATCAGCATACGGGCATTGTGCTCGTACAAATCCTGCAATTCAGGCTGCTTTGACTTCGAACGGGCCATATCCAGCCAGCGTCCCACGAAGAAGCATTCGTGAGTGGACAGTAACTCATTTTGATCCTTAATCAGCTGCAGAAACCTCTCCGACCAGTAATCAAACTGTTTCGTATCTTTCGCCCGATAAGCATCCACCAGATTGTAATATGCTTCCCGTCCTAAATCCGCAAGATACTGACGGACAAAATCGACTGCATCATACTGATAAGTTGACGTCTGCTTCAGACGGTCTGCACTTTGCAAGAATAATCCTACTCCCTGGGCAAAGAGCTCCGGATCATAGAAAATCCGACATTGACTCCAGGCAGAAGCCGTGATTTTATCTCTTTTCAAGCTGGGAGGGGCACAAAAGACCGACTCTGACGGACGGCGATGACCGGTATAAGTACCATAAGCTGTACGGTGGAAAATAGTCCACGCCTCTTTCAGATTTTCATCTTCCACACCATAACGACGCACTGAATACTCTTTCAACCAGACATCCAGATCCAAATGCTCCGAACGCCAGCGCATTTCATTCAACAAATCAAATACTACCGGATTCACCTCGATGCCTTCCGGGGTAGAGCTAGTTCCTTTCATGCTCGGTGATGCCGCCGAATCCTTCTGACCATCTACCGGACCGGTAGCTATAGCGTCCAGACGCCCGTGCAGACCAATGTTACCTCCATAATTGGAAATATGCGACCATAACCACGGGAAGCCATCAAAGCCCTTGCGCTTCCGCCAGTTATCCCAAAACTCGGCAGCAAGATCAACGATCAGCGTATTCTTTCTGTCGAGTCCTGCCAGCAATTCCTTTTTCGGATTTCCCAACCATGCCTGAATCACCCAGGTCGCATCCGGATTATATCGTTTCATGGCTGTCTGTACCCGACGGGCGGCATCTGTTACGTCAATGCCTCCGGTCTTTCCACCTTCGTGAAAGAGATCACCGCCAAACAAGTCCGCTTTCCCATAAAGCTTCTCATATTCAGCATACCACACCTTTGCCATTCTTTCAAACAACGGATCGGCAGGATCGAGCACAGGAGGACGTTGAAGCGAGTTCCACAGTCCCTGTTCCACCAAGCGGGCTTCCGGATATTTTTCTTTCAACGAGGAAGGAACCATCCCAAAAAATCCCTGAAAAACAGGCTTCATCCCATATTCACGCATACGGGCAAGTATTTTCTTCTGTAAGACTATCTGCTCCTTAAACCATTCATCGGGCAACGGGCCACCGATATTCTCAAGATTACCCATCAGCAACCAACCGAAATAAGCTGGTCCACACAAGAACTCCTTCACTTCCGGAAGCGTATACCCGAATTTCAACAACGTATTCCGCCATACAGCCTCCACCCCAACCATAGCCATCGGCATATTGATACCGCTCAAAGCCATCAGATCTATTTCACGTTCCCAACGTTTCCAGTTCCAAAAGGCTGTAGTATAACTAAATGTGCAATAATTCATGTAAAAATTATCGGATAGTTTAGTCGCATGACGTTCTTTCACCTGTGGCAGATCAACAGGCAATTGAGGTAACTGGTCTCCACAGAAAGAGACATGGGCATGACAGTAATACTTCAAATACCAGTTAATGCCAAAGGCAGCACTTACATAATTGTTGGCACGTACTGTGACTTTGCGCCCGCCACCATACAGTTCAAAGTAGTCGCCTTCATCAGAAGAAGAACGGATCTCAATCTTAAACCGGTCGGAAAGTCCTTCCTGAAGACGTTCCAACATTTGCTTTACCGGATTAGCAGCCTCAACAATCGCAGCAAAGAGCAGGAAGACTAAAAGTAAAAAGTGTTTTTTCATGGTTAACCCTATCACCCATGGTCATATACAACCATGGCAATCTTTAACTACATATTCATCAAACAACTCTATTTTCTTGTCGGTTGTGGTCCAAAGTAGGAACGTTTCATTCCTCCAAAGTCCAATACAATCTTTTGCAATACAGTTCCGGCATCTCCACAGATTATTTTCACGGTATGCTTACCCGGCTTGTCGATATGCAAAGTTGTTTTATTGATTCTACAGTTCTTCAATACACTCTCATACCAGATTTGCGCATATTCAAAAGAAGATGTAGACGGATTCAAAACCGGCCCTTCGTCAATACATACACCATATTTGGTTTCGATATTCGTTGCTTCGTGTCCAGCATAGCCTCTGTCCTTGCTTGTCACGAATGTAGGCAACACATATGTATAGACATCAACCGAACCTTGCTCGAAAGTATAGAAATCATACTCCAAACGTGGTGTGCTACGGCCTGCGGTACGTTGCGGGGCAGCCGTCGGATCACCCAACTGAATAGCCGTATTCTCTATCCCCAGATTAGGAATGGTTCTCATCTTGATCGCCTTATTTTCCACTTTCCGGTGGAAGCTTGCCGCATCGATAGAGACATATCCGTTATGTTCCACAAATAAAGTATCCATTTCGGCAAGGGATGGAGAAGAAGGATTGAATACAGAGATGTAAACATTCTCTTTCTCGCCCCGGTCAGAAGTAATTTCCAATACCCCGAAAACTTTCTCTCCAACCGGTACTTTTGCCCAGTCTACCGATACTTCAATACGTTCTTCCGTAGCCGTTTCGCCTGCCTTCTTGCTCAATAAAATCCAGTTTTCCGTAACAGATGCCTTCCATTTCAAAGGGCTTGCCCCTTTATTGAAAACATCCACATAATATGACTGACGCAGGTAAGTATTGAAGCAAGGCAAGGAGTGGAAACTCTTCAGACCTTTCAGCACATCTTCTCCCTCTGCCATTACGCCCAGTGTAGCATCAGATGCCAGTGAAGTCTTTCTTAATGCCGGAAGTTCAAAGTAAGCAGCAGCAAATCCCTGTTTCATTGTCATTACATGATCCCATTTGCCACCGAGCAGCGAATTATATCCTTTGGTAATGACTTGCAGACTATCATAACAAGCCTTCACTTTTTTCTCCAGTTCGCCGGTAGACGCTCTTTGCTGAATGGAGTACCAACGGTTTCTCTGTCCGTCCAGTATCATTCTGTTCAGCAACTCACATCCTTTCACCGGATAATACAATGACTGGTAGAAGCAGGCCTTTTTCTCTTCCGGCAGCTTATTCAGAATCTTCTCTGTAATGCTTCCGATCCGGCGGTATTCACTCAGGCGTGAATCCACTTCCCTGTAATTCGTCAAGGAGAAATCAGTATCTGTATTCCGTTCTCTTCCATGCTTATCGGTAGCCCACTGATAGCCCCATCCCATAAACTCCGGTCTGCGGGCAAAAGCCAGTTTGTAGAATGAGTTGATCACATCCTGATACTCATTGCGGTATTCGTCACCCAGCATACCACACAACCATTCTGTGCGATAAGTAGCCGCTCTGTCAAAATTGAAAGAATCGATATCATAAGCCATCGACAGGAAGAAATCTACAGCAAACTCACATGATTTGATATCACCGGCATTGAGCAGCCAGATCCGGTCTGCCGTCATGTCATAAGCCTTGCGAAGTTCTTCGTACATCAGCGTGGGTGAAGTGGTGTTCATCCAAAGATGATCGTGAGGCTTGCCCAGATAGGAAGAATGATAATAAACACCCGAACGTCCCGAACGCTTCTGTTCTTTCGGACTGCTCAGACGCTTCATATAGCCATAGTTGTCGTCCGGCCATATAATCGTAACATCATCCGGCAGTTCCAGTCCCTCGTCGTATACATCCAGCACCTCTTTATAAGGAGTAAAGGCTTGCGGGATATCTTCGCCACGCTTACCCGTCGCATCAATCAGCATCTTTCTTTGTGCCATCAATGCATCTTGGAGCATCTGTTTTCTATCCGCCATATCATTGCTCGCATTCATCGCTCTGTCATGCAATCCGCGCAGAGCCAGAGTGTACACATTCTCAAAAGGAGCACATTCATTCGCACGTGCTCTCAGCACACTGTCTACTCCCGCTCTATTGTTGATGTAATCCCATTCGCCCATCTTGTCACGTTTCCACTCGCTTGCCGTGTTGAACAACAGCGGTTCGCAGTGAGAAGACCCCATCACGATGGCGAAACTATCTGCTACCAATCTATTCTCCGGTATACGATGAAATGCCATAGACGCATCGTGCATGGCCGGACACAGATAATTTGCCTGAAGACGGAGCAGTAACTCACAAATCTGCGCGTATGTTTTCGGTCCGAAGTTTCCACGTTCTTTCTCATAATTGTTCTTTGACCAGCGATAAAGTCCCCAGTCTTCGTCATTGATAAAGATACCTCTGAACTTGACAGCAGGTTCTTTTGAAATGAATTTATGAACGTTGACAGCCAGTTTTTTCTGTTGTTTTATCGGAGCATCGGCCCACCAGTACCAGGGAGACACACCTATCGCTTTAGATATGGAGAGAAGTCCGTAAGCCGTACCACGCCTGTCACTACCAGCTACGACAATGGCTTTCTTAATACCCGGTGCAGGATTATCAACCGTTTCTATCATATAACGTTCCCATCCACCGGTGATGGGAGTTGTGTCTATCTTCTTTTGGGCTACCAGCGCATTGATCCATGCGCTTTTTCCGACAGTTCCCACGATGATGGCATAACGAGCCGAGACATCACCCGGATTACTTGCTTGTGTTTTCAGGTCCTGTCCCGTCACACGACGAACGTCGTCTGCAAATAAAGTCACACTCTTACGAACGACAGTTTCATCCTTGCCATCAAAACAAACAACGACATTGGCAGCCGGTGAAACGATGGGAAAACTGTTTTTACCAGCATTCTTATCCAATAATACTTGTGCTTCTGTTGATACAAGGCTACAGCAAAACAGCCCTACTAATAAAATCTTATTTTTCATATAAAAGTTAGATTGATAATCGACGCTACAAAGAAAACCAAAAATCAACAGAAGTAATAAAAGAAATAGACCGATAAATGGAATAATATGGTCAAAAGACCATTCCAGACGTGTTTTATCGCCAGAAAGAAGAAATAATGCGGTCGATTAATAACCAATCAGGAAGTGATTGACAAGTAAAGGGCGGAGACTGGCAAGCAACGTTTCACGCTGTTCCGGACCGGCGGCAAACAGAGCGGTAGACAGTATCTCTCCGACAGCCCCGTTCTTTGTTACAACCGCTATCTGCCTGAGACCTTCAACAAAGTTGCCATTTTGAGGAGAAATAATATGCCTGCGCCCCTCCGACTCGTTTCCGGAAGTAGTGAGGCATTCATTATAAAGGAGTATACTTTGAGACTCCCCGGTCTTTTCCGTCTCCGACTGGTTGCCAAAGTTAACTTTCCATCCCGTTCCGGCCGGATGGTTGCCTAAAGCAAGTACAGAACTGTTTCCCATATTGATCAACGCATTTTCTATAGAACAGGAGTGCAATATGTCTCTGATTGTCTCCAAGGCATATCCTTTCAGAAATCCTGAAAGGTTGATCGTTATCCCCGGTTGCCGGTAAAAAATACTTTGTTCTTCTGCCGACAAACATACCGAATGAATAGTATCCTGATTATAATTCTCCGAATGAACTGTCACATCGAAGCATCCCGATGTTTTCTCGTGATATTCCAGACACAGATCAACCATTGCATAAAGTTGACTGCTAAGAACTACCGGAGATACAGAAGCGGTCCGGTTGACGACAGCCAGTTCGCTGGCAGGATCATAATAGTTGGCTGTCTTCTCCAGGCAGCTTAAAGCTTCATGAATACGTTCAGCAACAGACAGCAGTTCTTCTTCTGATTTCTGACTGCACAAAAGAATATCTACGCGTGTATGCATAGACGGGAACCAGACGTAAAGTAATCCGTCGCCCTCATGGGATGGTCTGTACAAATGTTGAATGGCAGTCTTCATCTATCAAAAAAGAAAGGAGCTGTGCTCGAAGCAGCATTCATCAACAAAATGAGATTTCCGGCACAACTCCTCTTCTACAATATATTCTTATTTCAATTCTTTAATCTTCACGTTCTTGAACCATACTTCATCTCCGTGGTCTTGCAGAAGGATGTTACCTTCAATAATATTTCCAAAGTTAGGCCAGTTCTTATACTTGCTATAAGCTACCAGTGCATTCCACATTTCATTGTTACGGTCATACTCAATCAGTTTCTCTCCATTCAGCCAGTGCTCTACATGGTTGCCTTTGACGATGATCATAGCAGTATTGAACTCTTTCTTATGGAAAGGTTTATTCTTAGGAGCCGGAATCAGGTCATACAATGAACCCAATTGTCTGTTGCCTTTCACACCAAGTTTAGCATCCGGATGCTTGTCATCGTCCAGAATCTGAAACTCGCAACCGATAGCAGAACCGGCACCCTTATTCATTTCAGGATTAACAAAATACTTGATTCCGCTGTTTGCACCTTCAGTGATCTTGAAATCTACAGTCAGGATAAAGTCCTTATAAGTACGGGTAGTTACGATGTCACCGCCATTGGCAGATTCGGCACCGCCACTCTTCATAACCTTAAGGATGCCGTCTTCCATCTTCCAGCCTTTGGCAGGGAAAGTAGAAAGCTTCGCTCCTCTCCAGCCTTCGTTAGTCTTACCATCCCACAACAAAGCCCAACCTTCTTTTTTCTCACGCGGAGAAAGAGTGTTGATAATCAGATTTCTTTCCGGTGCAGCCTGAGATTCCGGTGTCTGGTAACGTTCTACGTCTGTCGTACAGATACGGATATTCTTCCAGCTTACTGTCTTGCCTTCGTCAGCAGCGTTGCCGATAGCGTGTACCTGCAAAGCGATAAATCCGACAGGAGTCATATCGTCCCAGATATTAGCACAAGCCACTCCGTTGATCCATGTACGGATAGAGTTGCCTATCGCTTCGATACGGGCCTTATTCCATGCATTGTTCTTGAAAGCCGTACGTGCCGAAGGATTCCAGTTCAAAGAATAAATCCAGTTTCTGCGAGCTTCGTCATAGATACCACCCGACCAGGCACGTTTGGAGGGATCAATCTCGAACTGATAACCGTGTACACGGCCCTTGTTATATTCTTTTTTGCTTTCACTGCGAATCTGTACTCCTGAATTCAAGCCATCATCAACCTTAAAGTCAAACTCAAGGATAAAATCTCCGTAATTCTTGGTGGTTGCCAGGAAGGTATTAGGAGTTCCCATTTTTGATACACCTACAATGGCATCGTCTACGATTTTATACTCAGCCTTGCCGTTCAGTTTTTTCCATCCTTTCAGGTTTTTACCATTGAAAAGCGGTTCCCAATTCTGTGCTGACAAAGAAGCGGCACAGAACAAAAGTAAAGTCAATACGATATTTTTCTTCATTACTTATATTGTTATTATAATCAAACTTTATTCTGTTTTATATTTCCTACCGGTCTTTACAACTTATAAAACTCATCCCAGCCTTTACGCGGCGGAAGTCCGGCCAACATTGAATTAGCAAATTCATTATTGGTAATCTGCTTCGTGCGGGGATCGAAGAATAACTGGGTATTGAGACGTTGTGCCATTACTCCCAGTGAGAATACCTGACTCAAGACACCGTTAATCTCGAACGGTGAACGCGTCTTTTCAATGCCATTACATGCCAGCAAGAAATTCTCGAAGTGATTGGACGGACTTTTAGGCACTTTCGGCAACTTATCTGCCATTTCCTTTGCCTTTTCTTCCGGAATGATAGACAAAGTACTTCCGTGACTACCACCCTTGAAAGTCAGTTCCTTTGAATAAATAATCTTTCCCGGATTCAGTTTGGCAGGAGGAACATCGCCCTGATTAGTCTTGGGAATGTTCGGATCCAGTCCGGAAACACCGTAACCTGCAGGAATAGGAGGAAGATTATCCAGACCGTCATACCAAGTGACATCTACCGGTGGCATTCCTTTGCGCTGCGGGAAACGGAAAAGAATCGTAGAAGAATATGGGAAAAAGTAATCATTGTGTCCTTCCTGATGTGTCAGAGTCACTTCGTAAGGCAAGCCTAGTTCAAGAAACTCGTGAACAGTATCCAATATATGTGCGCCCCAGTCGCCCAAAGCTCCCATACCGAAGTCATACCAGCAACGCCATTCACCTTGATCATACTTATTGCAATATTCATGATAAGGAACAGCTCCCAGCCAGGTATTCCAATCCAAATCCTTCGGGAGTTGCTGGCCTGAAGGTAGTTTATAAATGTTCGTATCCCACTTATGCCAGCGACGCGGATTATTCATGTGAGCAGTAACAGCTGTCACATCCTTGATGATCCCTGCATCCATCCAAGCTTTAAATTGGAAGTAATTTGCTTCCGAGTGTCCCTGATTTCCCACCTGAGTAGCCAGGTTCGGACGTTTAAGGGCAGCCTGCATCAACAGTTCCGCCTCATAGAAAGTACGGGCCAGCGGTTTTTCCACATACACGTGTTTGCCGGAAGCCAGAGCCAGCATACTGATAGGGAAGTGAGAGTGATCAGGAGTAGCAATTGCTACAGCATCAAACTCGTTACCAGCCTTGTCAAACATCTGGCGGAAGTCTCTGAACTGTTTCGCTTTAGGATACATGCCCATCACCTTTCGTGTATGTTTAGCTCCCATGTCTACATCACACAGAGCCACAACCTCTACCATACCCGTACGTGCAAAATCCTGTATAATTTGCTCTCCACGGTTTCCAATGCCAATATAGGCTATTTTTACCTTTTCATTTCTTCCTTTTTTCGATGAAATAGTTTGAGCATTCAGCAGTTCACCGGATCCCAGTGCTAATCCGGCAGAGGCCAGTGACATTGTCTTTAGAAAATCTCTTCGTGTTGTCATAAATTATTCATTGATATTGATTAAGTATATTCGTTCAGGTCTGTTCTCACAGCCTATTTCTCTTCTTTGTGAATAGCGCTTTCACTCCATAGAAAAGGAGGCGCAGAAGCGCCCATGCGGCATAGAGTACAAAAGCAAAAATGATTATATAGAAAATAGAGGTGATCATCTCCATCATGGATCTGTGATATGTGATGATTGCATAAAGATTCACCAGATTGGCAAGCACAAAACATACAAGTAAAGTGATTATTTCTATTTTCTTCCGTCGTGCGGTCAGGACTGTATCTTTCATACTGTTTCGAGTGTTTTGGATTGATGGTTCAGATAGTCAATTTTGTATTCATCAGGAAAGTAAAGCGTTTTTTCTTCCTCCATAGCCTGGTGACCCAACAGACAGAGCATACTAGCATAGTAGCCTTCTTCGGCAATTCTTTCCGGTTGTTTTTGTGTTATCACAGCCTCTACGAATGCTTCCAGCAACAAGGAAGTACCGTCACCTTTCGGACGTTCGCCCAAAATAAACTCTCCTGTATTCGCATTGGCAGTTTCCGGTGCCCAGCTTGTACCTGCAAAAGGCAGTGAATCAAACATTTTGTTCTCCCAGTCATTGACCAACTGCAGGAATGCCGGTGCAGGAGCCACACTTTCAAAGTAGTATCGTCCCTTTTCCGGTTCCACCGTTCCGAGATTACCCATAATCTGCTCTTCCAGACCATAGAACTTATTGGAAATAATGGAATCGAATGTCATCTTCACGCCATCATCGAATACATATATACAACTTACATTATCATATACTTCACGTCCGTCCTTCCAGTAAGTGATGGCTCCGTGCCCCATTACCTTCTCAGGAAGTTTTTGCAATGCCCAGCTACCTATCTGAAGCTGATGGCAGGCAAGTTCCGTCATTAATCCCTTCGAGAATTCCTTATAGAGACGCCAGTTTATCAGACGCTCCAAACTTGGTGAAGGAACAGAACGTCTCCAGTCGCCATTCCGGTTCCAGAAAGTATGAATTCCGTTGATTTCGCCAAACGTACCCGCATGGATCATTTCCATCGCCTTGATATAGCGCGGATCAAAGAGACGTTGCTGTCCGGTGAAGAAAATTTTTCCGGTGCTGCGATGCTTTTGATATATATGGTAACACTCTTCCATCGTATAACCGATTGACTTTTCGCAGAATACATGTTTCCCGGCATCAAAAGCATCCATCACTATTTTACAGTGAGCAATAAGAGGAGTTGCCACAAGGACGGCATCTATATTCTTATCTTCCAACACCTCCTTATAGTTACCGTATACTTTTGCCTTAGGGGCAAGTTTCAAAGCCTCATCAATCGAAGGCTGATAAATATCGCACAACGCTACAATATCCACCTTCGGATTTTTCACAAGGAAACTCATTAAAAATCGTCCTCTCGAACCGGGACCGATAATTGCCAGACGGCATTTTTCACTAGACGTGTTCGTCACCTCCGAAAATGCAGAAAGCCAGGGACTCGCTGCAAGAAATGCTCCAGCCCCGGCTATTCCCATATTTTTCAGAAAATCTCGTCTACTAATAGGTGTATCTTTCATTATTTAATTTATTAAATTCTCGTATTTTATTTCAGTTTCCGTATCAAGGCTAACTGATTATTCAATCCACAAAGTCCTTCGGCAACACTCCAAACTGCTTCTGAAAACATTTGGCAAAATAGGACGGAGAGTTGAATCCTACCATATAGCAGATTTCAGTTACTCGCCCTTCTCCTTCTTTCAGCAACTGGGCAGCCTTTTTCAAGCGTTCCAAACGAAGATACTCATTCGGACTCAAATCCAGTACTCCCTTTATCTTACGATAGAAGTTAGAACGACTCATATTCAGACTGTCCGCTATATCATCCATGCTGAACTCCGGATTATTAAGATTAGCCAAAATTACTTCATTCAGTCTCTTGATAAAGTCTTCGTCGGCCTTGGTCAATGCCATGGTGTTGGCTGCCACAAAAGGTGACTGCGCAAAAGTCCGGCGTAGTTTTTCTCTGTTCTGAATGAGGTTAGAGGCACAAGCTTGTAAGTATTCGACAGAGAAAGGCTTCTCGATATAGGCATCTGCGCCCAGCTCCATGCCTTCTATCTTAGACTGGATGTTCGTTTTCGCAGTCAGCAGAATAACAGGGATATGACTATAATTCAAGTCCGATTTAATCGTCTTACAGAGTTCAAAGCCATCCATCACAGGCATGACTACATCACTCACTACCAAATTCACATAATTGCCATCCAACATTTTCAAGGCTTCCGCCCCATTGACTGCCGACAGTACGGCATATTCTTTCGACAACTGGCGGACAACAAAGGCTCGCATATCCGGATTATCCTCCACTACCAGTACTGTAGGGCGATTGTCTTTTTTTTCTCCTTGTTCCACTTCCACCGGAACCTCACTTACAGGTTCCGGTTCCGCTTTTGTTTCCGGAGTCAAAGTAATTGTCATATCCTGAACGATAGGCAATGTCAGGCAGAAGGTATTACTATTTTCTTCTTCCCCCATAGCCAGCGTTCCTTGATGCAGTTCGGCCAATGAGCGTGAAAGAGCCAGTCCGATACCCGTTCCGGTGGTCACTTTTCCGTCTTCTCTCTCGTTGAAACGGACAAAAGGCTGGAATATTTCTTCCCTCATCTCACGAGGGATAATCACTCCGTCATTCACTGTACGGATACGGAATACATTGCTTTCATCCCCCTCGGTCACCTCCAGAGATACGTGTATATAATGTTCCGAATATTTCACAGCATTGTTCAGCAAGTTACTGATAATCTTGGTGAATGCCTCTTGATTGACATGAGCATAAAAATCCGTCTCGGGCAGTTGCAGGGTAAATTCCAGTCCTTTCTGTTTGGCAAGAGAAGTAAACCGCAGGTGGGTTTCTTTCAGCACCTCCGTGATGTTGCATTTAGCAAAGTTCAAACGGAATCCCTGACTTTCCGTCTTGCGGAAGTCTAGTAATTGGTTCGTCAGATTCAGCAAACGTTCCGTATTCTGCTTCATAATATTCAGATCCTCACGCGTCTCCGCATCAACCTTTTTCTTAAGAATAATATTCTCTAGCGGACCTTTAATCAAAGTCAGCGGAGTACGTATCTCGTGAGCTACATTCGTAAAGAAGTCGATCTTTGCATGATAGATCTCGCGTTCCTTTTCCTGCTCGAACTTCTCCATCTGCCTGCGATGCTTATAGTTACTTCGCTGCTTGAAATACCACACAGCATACAGGGAGCAGCCTATGATCAGCAAAACATATACGCAATAAGCCCAGATAGTAAGATAAAAAGGAGGAAGTATACGAACGATCAAAGATACTTCATTTTCGTTCCATACTCCGTCACTGTTAGAAGCTTTCACACGGAAGGTATAATTGCCATACCACAAGTTGGAATAGGATACCACAGGACTCTCTCCAACGGGCAGCCATTCATCATCAAAGCCATCCAACTTATACATGATCTGATTCATTCGCGGAGCCTGGAAATCCAAAGCAGCGACACGAAATGAAAAAGAATTCTGATCAGGCTGAAGAACCAGCTCATCCAAGAAATTAATACTTTTCTTCAGCGGAGACGAAGGATCACCAGGATATACTTCTTTTCCGAACAACAAAAAGTCCGTAATCACAATGGATGGAAGAGACTTATTTTCAGAGAAGTTTTTCGGATTAAAAGCGACAAATCCGTCAATACTGCCCAGATAAATCGTTCCATCTTCCGTCTCAAAGCTGGAACGATAGTTAAACTGCTCGCCCAACAGACCGTTGGCGGTAGTATATACTTTCATCGCTCCCGTGGCAGGCTGAAAAGACACCAGACCATTATTGGTTGTCAGCCACATAAGGCCTTCTTTATCTTCCACAATCTGATAAACAACATCATTCGGCAATCCGTTACGGGAATCATAGCTGGTAAAAGTTTCTGTTTCGGGATGAAACTTGCAGAAACCTCCACCTTGTGTAGTTAACCAGATTTGTCGGTGAGAATCTTCGAAAATGCTCAATACCTTATCATACGGCAGACTTCTAGGGTTGTTTTCATCGTGCAAATAATTGGTCCATTTCTTTTCATTGACATTATAGCAATAGGCCCCATTAGCATAGGTCGCCAGCCATAGATTACTGCCGGAATCTTCTTTGATATCATATACAAACTTACCGTTCAGTTCCGGTATCCGATCAAAATCATCGGTCTGCTTATTATAGCGCAGCAAACCAAACAAAGTACCCAAATAAATATCTCCCGTTGTTGTCTGACAAATAGAAAAAACGCTATTATCTATCAATGAACGTGGCGAATCGGTTTTCTGATATGTTTTCACAATCGCTCCCGTACGTGTATCAATAACTTTCACTCCTTTCGCAAAAGTTCCTACCCAAAGATGATCGCCAATCAGACATAATCCATGAACATTAGTGAACGCATTACTTGGAGTGAAGAAAGAGAAGGTTTTTGTTTTCGGATCAAAGCGGTTCAATCCTCCATCTTCCGTACCGATCCACAAGATCCCCTGATTGTCCTGACAGAACTCACGTACTCTTTTTCCATGCAAACCATTATCTGTCCCTTTCGGATAATACTTTTCAAAGTAAGTATAGAAACGGGGATAGTAGTTCACTCCCCCGAAATAAGAACCAATCCATATGCCTCCTTCACGATCCTTACATAGTGAATAGACCGCATTGTCAGAGAGAGAATATGGATCATTGATTGAACTGCGCAAATGGACATATTTGCCCATTCGAAGGTTATAAATATAAATTCCGGATTCCGCCCCTATCCATAATTCATTATCAGAAGCAACCAGCAAGTTACGACAAAGAACCGGTTCTTCATTTTCATCAACGGAAAGCAAATCATGTAATTTGTTGGAAGTTAGGTTCAACTCCTTTGCCCCACCTCTCAAAGAGCCGATATACAGACAATTATAGGCACCTTTTACAAGAGTAGTTACGACATCGTTCTCGAAAGTTTCCTTATTGTCGACGGGAGAGATGTAGGGTTGAAGTGTTTTCAGACGGTCTTTTGAATAAAAGAGTCCGTCACCATAGCAGCCTATCCAGAGAGTTCCGCTGTTATCAAAGACAAAAGACTGGACATTAGTGGAAATGAAAGGAAAGTTTTTCAAGGTAAAATTCTGAAGTTTCTCTTTCTCCAAATCATAACAAAAGAGTCCCTGAGACTCTACCGCAATCCAGACGCATCCCTGGTCATCTCCCACAATCGCTGTCACAGTGTGTTCTATCTTGGTTTCTTCCGCACTCAGTTCTTCAAAATGCCGGAACGAGTCATTCTCCGGATAATAGATATAGAGTCCCACATCCGTACCTACCCAAATGTTTCCTTCCGCATCCTCATAAAGCGCTGTTATGAAATTATTGCCAATGCTTCTCTGACTGCGACCGTCGTGCTTGAACTGACGAAATGACAAACCATCATACCGGTTCAGTCCGTCCTTTGTTCCAAACCACATAAAGCCCTGTTTATCCTGCAAAATAGCGTTTACTGTATTTTGGGATAATCCATTCTGTACACTTAGGTTTTTGAAATAATAATGCTCATCCATCACTTGTGCATGACAGACGATTTGATAGCATATAAAACTTACCAGGAGTACTAAAGCTTTCTTCATACTATACGTATTTTCTACCTTTTTGTTTTGAGTTATCAAATGTAGGCAAAATTACTGCCTAAAGATAGAAAATATGTCTCAATGAATGAAAGAATAGTCCTATTTTTCTATTCGGATGCGCGCATCTACTGCTATAACCGCCTTCTCAGTGGCCAGGAGCGGGTTTATATCCATTTCTTTAATTTCTGTTGCAAACCGGAGCAAGGTAGACAAACGAACGATAATCTCAGCAAATTTATCCTCGTTTACTCCTTTTTGTCCACGTGTTCCCTGGATAATTTTATAGGCACGCAAGGAGCGAATCATTGAATAAGCCTCTTCATAAGAAAGGGGCGCCAAACCGGAAGATACATCTTTCAAAACTTCCACAAAAATGCCCCCCAAACCGCAAAGTACCACGTGTCCGAACTTTTCTTCATATTTTGCACCAATAAAAAGTTCCGTGCCCTTGAGCATAGGTTGAACCATGATCGCTTTTGCATCGGGAATCTGTATCATACGGTCAAATTCAAGTGCCAGATGCTGTTCCCCTTTAATGTTCAGTACTACGCCGCCGACATCCGATTTATGTACAGGACCTACTACTTTGGCTACTACCGGGAATCCACATCGACGGGCAAAATCCACGACTTCCTCCTTTTTATTGGAAACAAATTCATCGACCAATGAAATACCGGCTGCGTGCAGCAATGCCTGCACATAATGAGGTTCGATGTATCCATTCTCCGGGATGGAATCAATGATACGACGGATTCTCGGTACATCGACTCCGAACAGTTCAATCTCAGGCACCGCCGGCTTCGGGGCGTTGACAATGCGGGACAGTGCAGTTCCCAAAGTCACTTCGTCGGAAAAGTTCACGTGTCCTTTGGCAAGGAATGCCGCCACTTCCGCTCCTGCTGTATTGATGGAGGGAAGAACAGGGAATATAGGCTTGTGACAGGTCTGCATCTTTTCATGAAGGACATCGTACATTTCAAACATGGTCACCAGTCCGGGTGTGCCGAAGATAGCCAGGATAGCATCTATATTGTCTAATTTTTCTTCGCAATAGTCGATGCAGATACGCAAATGATCCGGTGTACCGGTGGCAAGGATGTCAATCGGATTTCCTACGGAAGCTCCGGGAAAGAGTTGGGCTTTCAGTTCTTCCGCCAGTTCACCTTCCAGCTTAGGGACATTCAGTCCGCCTTTGCTCAAAGCATCCGTCAGCATTACTCCCGGACCTCCGGCATGAGTAATGATAGCAAAGTTCTTCCCTTTCAGTTCGGGGAGGGTGAAGATACAACCAACGGTAGTCAGCTCTTCGCGGGAAAAGCAACGCACGATTCCGGCTTTACGGAACAGCGCCTCTACAGCCGAATCGGAACTGGCAATCGCTCCTGTATGTGAAGAAGCCGCCCGACTTCCGCTTTCCGAACTTCCTGCTTTTATCGCTGCAATCTTACAACCTTTCCTTATTAATGAAGAGGCATGGAAGAGCAATCTGTCCGGGTTGTGAATACTTTCAATATAGAGTAACTTGATACGGGAATCTTTCTCTGGATCAAAATTCTCGTCCATAAATTGCAGCACATCTTCCACACCAATCTGCTTGGCATTTCCTACCGACCAGACAGAATTGAACTGCAATCCTTTTGTCACCGCACTTTCAAGAATAAAGACCGCCGTAGCACCGGAGCTGGAGATCAGATCGACTCCTTTTGAGTTCAAGTTCGGAATAGGCTGGCTGAAGACGCTATGATGCCATGTATTCATCAGTCCGATGCAGTTCGGACCAATCAGTGAAGCACCATATTTGTTGACAGTTTCCAGTATACGTTCTTCCAACAACGCTCCTTCGCGTGTCTCTTCACCAAATCCGGCAGAGAGTATGATAAATGCCCGCGTCTGCTTCTCGCTTGCCAGTGTCTCTACTATATCCGGACACATCACAGCCGGAACAGCCAACACAGCCAAATCGGTATCAGGCAATTCTTTTACATCTGCAAAGGCAGGAACTCCCTGCACTTCTGTCTCCTTCGGGTTCACAGCCCGGAGTTCTCCCTGATAACCTCCGTTTATCAGATTCTTCAATATAGCGCCACCCGGCTTATGTACATTATTCGAAGCCCCTACTACAACTATACTCTCGGGACGAAGCAACTGGGTTGTTATCATATCATACACTGGTTTTCGTTTAAACTAGGATACAAATATATTCTTTCCTGCGAGAAAAAAGAAAGAAAAAGAGGAGAATTATGGGTGGAAGTTCTTAGAAATATAAAATAAATTCCAGGCTTAATATATAATATAGTAACATTTAGCTAGTTTATGCTTTAACTTAATTTTCACAGAAAGCAAAATTATTATTTTATTCCCAATCATAACTTAATAGTGGTAGCTCTTTGTCGATTTAATTAGAATTTACTAGTTTATGTTTTCCTAATTATAATGTTTTTATTCATAAAACTACCCTAACATAGAGTCTTGTCCTGAATGTTAGAGTAGCCGTCAAATCAAGTTACTTCTATGCTAAAAACAAACAAGAATAACTCAAAACAACCTTTACAACACATTAAGAATGAAGCATATCGACATATCTATTTAATATAAACAAAGTTACAACAACCATTATAATACTTATAATAGTGATCCACTTTATTATTCTTCGCTTTAATGGGGTAAATAATTTATATTTTTTATCCAATAAGACGATTGCTTCTTTTCGAATTAAATAATGGTCTAAAAATAAGAATATCCAAATCACAAAAGTTACTACCATACCTATGACTGGACTTCTATCTTTTAAAAAAAATACCAGTTCGTTTTTTGTACACAACAAATAACTATATCCTATCGTCATAATGAACATTCCCATAATCCAGCCCGCTATCATTAGAGAAAACAATTTAGCATCATTGGCATTTTTTCCTACAGGAGGACAATGAAAAAAACGAAAAATAAGATATACAAAATAATCTATAATATTCATCTATTCTCTTGTATTAAATCCTTTAATAAAGGACGGTTAATAATATAAATTTTAGAAATCATATCGCCCTGTCTGAAAATTAAAAGTGCCCATAATAGGATTCACTCCATTTTTGAGATTCTCTTTTTTTTGATTATAGTTCATCACACTTGTATCATAGTATGATGATCCGACAAAAGAAGCTACACCAACTTGCCAATAGAAAAAACTAATTATACCCATAGAAATATCAATACCATTTCTAACACTAGGATCATTATAAAATAGATATCCAGACATTGCTGTAGAGACTACTCCTACTACGTTACCTAATCCTCTAGCTATTTTTGTTGCATCCTTTGCACCTTTAGCACTATTTACAAGACCTTTGGCTTTTCTAGCCAACTTGGTACCCTCCGGTTGATGAAAAATATTCATTGAAAAATATTTTCCCTTCTTCGTTCTAAAGTAACCCTTTCCAAACGGATGTTCAGTATATTTCAATCCGGCGTGAAGAGCAGCTGCATTTCCCCAAGGAACTAAGAATGTATTTACCAGTGATATTTCCTGAGAATAATTATCCTCAGTTCTTTCTACTTTAGATTCTTTTTCTGGCATATACTCCTGTTTCACTTGTTCCCAAGAAACTTCATTTCCATTTTCATCCTCATATCGATGAGTTTTCCAATTGTAATGTGATACCATTCCTGTCGGATCCACACGATTAAAAGGATTATTCAGACAATAGGTATAAGGGTTTTCCGAGTATGACATTTCATATAAAGGATCAGTAGCCATAAATCGCCCCAAAATTGGATCATACATCCTAGCCCCGTAATCATACCAATCCAATCCGTTTCTTCTATCCAGTTCCTTGCCATTATACTTATAAGGCTGAACAGATGAATCCGAAGCAAACACCCCTCCGAACGGATAATAATGATTCACTTCTTCTACTGTTCTATCCTGACTGACAACTACCCGATTGTTACCCTGATGATCTCGCAGAAAATAATGGTAAACAGTATCTGATAGGGTAATATATCCTTCTCCTGTTAAGAGTTTATCAAGCACTCCGTTTTCATAGATCGCATTGTCACAGTAGTCAGTGGAAGTAATGACCCCATTTATTATGTGTGTAGTACGAATTTTTGTTCCGTTTGCATCATAAAGAAAGGCGATGCTGTTTCCACCCTCAAACTGTATCCGACTGGGTAAATTTAAACAATTATACTGAATTTCAATCATCTTTTTGTTTAAATCTTGTATTAAATTCCCATTAGAATCATAAGAATATTCTACAGATTGCTTTGCTCCATCTTTAAATTCAGAATTATAATTGGAAACAATACTCGTTACATCGTCGTTTACAGCTTGCAACTGATTACCATTGTAAGTAAGAAAAAGGTTGTCAATCAGACCATAACTATTCTCTGCAGTCTGTCCATAGCGTTTGAGACCCAAGATGTTTCCCATCTTGTCATAACCGGTCACTTTCTCGTTGAAACGATTACAATTATTTACCAAGCCTTCTCCCTCGCCATAAATAGCATCTTTCAGTCGTGAAAGTCCGTCATAAGAGAATCGATAACCACGTGTCGTTGATGCATCATTCTGCCATGTCGTACTACTAACATTTCCATTATAACAAGGAACACCCATACCATCAGTATAGTGCAATTTCTGCCTAAAAAATGGACTATCAATCTCAGTTAACCAACCACGGATATTATAATCATTTGTCGTTATTAATGAATCTGATCCATTTATCCGTATCAAACTATCAAGCCTTCCGATTTCATCAAAACAATAAACAAAATCAGTTGTATCATTTCCAATAATACTCACCTCTCTCGTCAGTCTCCCTGCATGATCATAAACATAGCTTTTTTGAATCTTAGCATCTGTAGCATACTCCTTACAAACGTCTATTGGCTGTCCGCTAAAGTTAAAATTAGATTTATAGACTAAAGTCTTTCCATTCACTGTCGTATGCCGTTCTTGAATAAGATTCCGATAATAATCATAATAATAACTATGATATAGTTTCTGCCCGTTACCCAAGACTAAAGTTATATTTCCTGTCAGCAGATCCTTACAGTGTTGCTCCTGTTGATTATCATACAACCGTCCATATTTAGTATCTTCGACATAAAACAATTCTTTATTAATACCATGCAAAAATTTAAGATAATCGTACGTATCGTAATAATTCACTTGTAATATTTCTAACTTATTAGTAAGAATGCTTTCCGGACATTGAATCCTATAACCATAGTAAGTATTAACACTGTCTAGAGCAAATACTGCGTATATATCCGAAGCATCACAAATTTCACGATTCGGTATAGTTCCACGATACATACCTGTAAGAACTTGACGATCCAATAAGTCCATGCAGAAAAAGCTCCATTCATTGCGTTTTCTTTGTTCTCCATTCTGAGTAAATAAGAGACGGTTATTATGATCATATATTTGTTCAATCCAATCACAATCAGGCATCTTTTTACTTATACAACGATGGCGATAATCATAGCGATATTGATAGGCATACTTGTCCAATATATCTTGAGACATTTCTACTAAATTGTCCACTGCTTTAGGTGGCAATACAAAACAGAGACATCCAAAATCATCATAAACATAGTAAGTATCCAAAGTATCTTTGTCGGCAACGTTTCGAGACAATATCAATTGTCCTTCTTTATCCATAAAACTGTATTTAATATGTCCATCCTCGTCTCTGGTTTCGATGACATCCAACTCATAAGCCAAATAGTGTCCATGTTGCAGTAATTGAGGATTGTCCCGTGTTCCACCTACACCCAGAAACAAACAACAATCTTCGACATTATTAATACGATAATTGTTTTTATTACTATGTCCGGAACTTTGCCATGCTTGTCCGGGACCATAACTCTCTATCACACGATTAAGCGGAGAATCCTCGTATACCGAATAACTGAATGCCGAATCATCCGCATACAAAATGCGAGCGTCTGCAGATACAACTTCTTGTTCAGCAAATGCCCCCGCCTCCTTATTTGTGCAAGCAACAGGCAGCCATTGTTTACTGTCACGTCCCAATCCATCATATTCGTGGTGAATAACTATATCTTGTTTTTTAGGTGAAAATTTATACGATATTTCCTGTACAGGTCTCCCCAAATGATCAAAGTAGTGTATATTATGAACAGCTTTGCTGAGATAAGAGAAATTACTTATCGTATCATTAGATACCATTGGCGTAATTGTCTGAATATAATTCAAACTTATTGTGGGAGAATAATTCTCCATTGGTTCCGGTCCCTCTGGCCCTGGTTGTTCCGATTCTTTGTAACATTTTCCTTCTATGCTAAGTCCAAAACGTCCATTTGTCGCTACCCCTTCGCAAATCAAATAATAAGTCCCAGAAGAAAGTTCAAGTCTGATGTCATCATTTTGTTGAATAGTGAATAATGTTTTTTCTCCTAGTTTCCCCTTCATAAGCGTAAGTTCTAACCCTCCTATCATTTCAAAGTGATGAATCATAATCTGAAGAGAAATGGAATCCTCTGAATGAAGAACAAAAAACATATCATTGGTATCTCTCCCATGATAATTATCTGTATATAAAGTTGTATTACAAGACATATCAAAAGATATGCTACCATCCTTTGATGATTGAGTTATTTGAACTGGTACATCTATGCAGTTTCCTGTATTAACAGAGACTCCTGTTATAGATGTATGAAGATAAATATCTTTATCATACCCAGTCAGATAAATATAATAGATACCAGCTTTAAGCCCCATGTCAGTTATGTTACCATCGTAACTATGTTCCATTTCACATTTCTGTTCATCATATACATACGCCTGTATAAGAGCATTGGATCTAGCTACCACATTAATTGACATTGGTTCATTAAGACATACTCTATAATAAACAGGTAGTTTCCCGGTGAAGCCTACATTATAATGTGCATCCATATCGTAGGAAAAGCAACAACCTTGCGTCCCTAAATCAATAGGACTATCTATTAACATTCCCTCCTGTAACATACTAAAGGTTGTACAAATCTTCCCATTATTCACACCATCCGTCAAAGTACTACCTTCACAAACAAGATCATATTCCCCCATTTCCAAAACCATGCAAATAAAAGCCTGATTTTGTAGAATTATTGCCAGATTTTTTTCCTGTTCACCATCATAGGGAAGTAAGTATTTCTGTATTTCTTTAGTCTCTTCTATTTGTGAGTCATCACGTGCAACGCATATTTCAGTATACATACTGTCCTCTGCTGTCTTTTTCAACAAGTACATAGATGTATTCGATAACTCTGAGCCGACATGATGAACTAGCAATACAGTTGGAGCATTTATCCGAAATCTATAATGCACATCATTATTGGAATTTCCATAACTATCCGATGCTAAAGAAGTTTTAGTATTAGAAATAAAAGACCTCTTAAAATAGCCGTAAGGACTTCCTACATCTATGGATTCAGCATATGCCTGTGTCCCTATCAGTAAATATACCAATAGGAAAAACATAAATTTCAAGTATTTTGTATTCATATTTTCCTCAAGTGTTTATTCATTTACAATGTGATAATTATTTAATTGAAGTATTTCCATTCTACCCTCTTCATTAAGTTGATAAGTCTGAATCAATCTTCCCCTTTTATCATAGGTATAGTAAGTACTCTGACCATTAGGGGCAGTAGAGGTTGTTATGCTATTACGTTGATTACACCAATAAGTAAATACTCTTGCACAAGGTAACTTAATTCGGAAATCATTGTCAAGAATAGGAGTATATACTGTTAAAGCAGACAAGTCTTCTAGTTTACAACCTAAAACAGAACTCACTTCTTGATAGGTAGCATTTTCTATCCGTGCTCTGGGATTCTGTCCATAGTGACTCCATAAAAAAACAGTATGTTTTGAGTTGTTCTCCACCTTCTCCAAAATATTCCCATATTTATCATAATAATTATAATCTATCCTTTCAATAGGTTTATAATTTTCATCTAATTGTAGTTCTCGTGCCAAAACATTAAAATACTGACGCCATCCGGAAAGAACCTCCAAAGGACGATAACTAAAATTATAGGATTTAAGTATTTTCCTCCCATGAGAAGTACCCAGATAAAGCTTTCTGTCAGTCGGTAATATTTGAAAGCCACTACTTGTAGAATAATTCCCATACAAATTCCAAGTGATTAAAGAATCTCCATTATTTTTTACCATAACCTGTTCTTTCAGATAACCGTTTTCGCTATAGGAAAAGTATTCCATTTGAACTTTTGCTTCTTCTTGGCTTCCTTGATAAATAACAGTACGTTTACTCACGGGAACGAATGTGCGAAAAGATTCTTGTGCAATATGAGTAAATAATCCAAAGTAGATATCAAGAGGGAAACTAGGTGTAAATATGCACAAACCGTACTTGTCAGAGTTATTATATTGATATTTATACTCTACACATTTTTGCATTTTACCATTTTCATTATAATAAACTTCTTTGGATATTTTCCCGTAACACTTAATAAGATCTTCTGTAGGATGTGCCACCAAATGTTTCAAGAAAGTTTTATAATTTTCCGCCATCTCATATTCATTTTGGGCACTTGATTTTAATGGTGTAAAAAAAGCGTTATCTGTATACCAAGAGAGATTCTGCAGATAGCCTTGAAAATAAGTTATCTTATATGAGTGTTCCTGCTCTATCCCCCCCCTTGCTTGGATCAAGATAATGTTCCGTCACTTCAGGATAACGAATATGCGTGAATGGATAGGGAACATCACTAAAACCATCACTGTTATATGATACTGCCTTAACAACATATTGACCAGGCTTGTCAAAGTTAGGCTCAATTCGAAGATATTTATAAAAAGGTATATACATCACTTCTCCTTCATTCAAGTCCTTTCCATATGTATATTCTATTTCTCTTTGTTCTTTACCATTCGCATCGAAATAGCGAATGAGATGTATACGTGCACCTCCAGCCCATCCATAGCGACCCAAAGAAGGGAATTCAAGAGACGGATAGTAAGATGAACCTTCTGTCTGCTTGCTGATATAGGAATATCGATGAAGCTCATAAATAAACTGCACACTGCCGCCTGTAGGATAGGTGATTTGCTCCAATTGGGTTGCATCAAAGTCTTTTCCTGTGGCATCGCGGTCATTGGTGGTGAACTCAAAATCCAGTTGGTTATCTCCTTCTTGTGTCATTCCCGGTATCAATCCAGCGTTCTTATCTCTTCCACGCCAAAAGTTCCAATGGTCAATGTTACCAGTTAGAGGAGTCGGAATTTCTGGTACATTCGGAAGATAGTACTTAAAGCTATGTGTCCCTTCACACGTTGTGCTCACTGTACTCAGAAACATACGATTACCCCAATTAAAATCATATTTAAACCGTGCTATTTCCTTTATCTGGTTATACTTCATTTCTACAGAATCGAGTTTTGCACCGCTATTAAGAAAAAATCCTTCCTTCATATCTCCAACAGGAATAGTATGTTTGCTACGAGCAGAATAATAAAAATGTATAGTACAGCCATCAATCTCAATACGATCTATCAAAGCAACTTTAGTCAAAGAATAAGAATTCTTTAAAGTTCCGTCTGTCTCTCCGTACATTGGGGGATTAGTCTTGAAATTAAGTTTATTTTCAATTACATTATATTTAACGGCAGTTCTTTTTCCACTAAGCAAGTATTGTGTCAGTAAATCTGTTTTTTTCGCATAGTCGGCACTCTGATTCAGATCAATCAGTCTGGTTGGAAATTGATGATAAATCGGACCAATATCCCGGTAATGGATATTTAATATCCGTCCATTAGGGGCTTTTATTTGTGTCAGATGAAAAGCAGTTATTTCATTATGCATTATTTCACTATCAGGATTGGAAATAGAACCGCCTTTCCATGCAAGTGCGGTATATTCCAAAGAGGCATAACCATCACCACCAAAAGTGTATACGTAGCCATCATCTGTAAGAATACGAATATAGGTATTTTGAGAGGAAGTAGAATCTAGCAACTTCATGCCACTTAAATCCACTTGGTATTTACCCCCATTGTATCCGATGACACTTATACTTCCATCATAATTAATCATGAATTTTCCGGAATGCTTTCCAAAAGAGAAATAAAAGACATCAGGACAACTTTCTATATTCTCTTTATTCTCTGTAGGAGGAATAACAGGCAAAGTAGCCATTGTACTTTCTGGTCGGTAAGCGTACTTATAAGGATTCTGATATACATCTTTTTTCATAGTGTCCATGTTGAAATAATTGGTTCCCAGCATTGCAAGAAATCCCGTATATGTATTATGGACTCCGGGCAAAGTTTTATATCCCTTCAAATCATCTGGCATTCCGTTCACTTTACGGTAGATTATTCCACCGACATCTAGCATCCAGTCTCTCCCTACATAATTATCAGCTACTTGTGGACGAAATCCTTGAGAAGTGTAAGATATGGAAATAGGAAAGTCAAAATCCTTATCCAAGAAATTTACAAGCGATATCCTTTGATTAATACATCCTGTATTCTGATTAACCCGAGTATGATCGTAACGGATCATTGAAGCCACTTGCGGCGAATAGACGACTGGTTCACGTTCCAAAGAAGTAATTGATGGAAGATTATTAGCAACAACCGGTGGTATCATTCCTACCATTGCCAGCAATGTTACAAGTATATGTTTAATACTCAAACGTTTCATATATTTTTTATTTTTGAGAATAGTTTAGATAAATATAAGAAGGGTACACAACAAGATATTTGGTATGTACCCTTTAATGAATTTAGATTTCTTACAAACTCATCGCATTAGCACCCAAAACGCCTGCCACAGCTGACGCTACCGCGATAACCACCTTTAGGATCATATCCCATACTGATTTCTTCATTGCCATCATTTACCTCCTTTCTCGTTCTTTAAATAGTTTAGTTTACTCTGTGTTCCTACCGTATTTTCCTCCGGAGAAAGCGTACGATTCCCCTGCGTGGCGGAACAATGCACCACGATCAAATTGATAGTTCTCATGTTAATTGATAATTCTCTGTTTAGTTGATTGTCTTATTAAAGTCCTAGTCTTTAACCAATTATCATTAGTTAGTCTTTTGCTGGTTATCCTTAGTTAGCTCTAGTTTGTTTCTTGTTTCTTTATTTTTCTGTTTTACAGTTACAGTTCAGTCGTTAGTCTTATATTTCTTCCCGCGAAGCAAGAAACAAATTATACTGTCGGGTCCGGTGCTTCTCCATCATCTCCGCCATCGCTGCCACCACCAGGCTTGTCATTCGGATCATCAACCGATCCGCCGTCACCAGGTGCGGAGACCAGCTTGTCATAGCGGGCACACTTGGCACCCGTCACCATAGAACGGGTAGCGGTGGTACGGTCCAGATTCTTCGTCGTGGTAGGCTGGAAGCGGACGGTAAGCGTAGCCTGTGCAGCACTCACCTCATCGGCGGTCTCAACACCCCGGCCACGGGCACTCATCACCATGCGGAACGTTCCCAAACCATCCACACTGACGCTTTCGGACGATTGAAGATGCTGCGCCATCACCGTCACCAGATTGTCAAGCGTATTTTTCACATCACCCGGAGAAAGGGAAGAATATGCGGCAATCTCTTTGGAAAGCTGTGCGGAATTGATATTTCCTGTACGAACTACATGGGGATAAAACAGTTTCTTCCCACTTTTCTTATCTTCCAGATTAGACTGGAAAGGTTTATATAATACTGGCATAATTGTAATAGTTTTTAGTTATTAATCTTTTTGTTAGTTTCTGTCGTTAAGCTTATTGACACTGCAAATATAAGGGCTTATTCTCAGCTATACAAGCGATTTCGGAAATGTGCGTTAATAAGTTAGTTAATATAAGAAATAAGCATATAACACATTAATATACATATATTTATCAAATTCATATTATTTATTCAGCACACTCAGCAAATAATGTCCCGGCAGTTTAATCTTCCCACCGCTTCCACGAATGACGCTAAAGCCTTTCCATATATCACCACCGATTTCACCGTAATTACTTTTCAGCAATATAGCGTACTGTTCAGCAGGAGGAACACGAAAGAGACGGAGATTCTCCAGCAGACCGGAAAAATTGCGGGGACATCCGTCCGGGGGAACCTGCATCCGGTCGATATCTTCCTGCGTCAGATTCCGTTTCCTCGTGGCAGATCGCTGATCGCATTCTTCTCTCATCCCGCCTCCGGCTCCTTCAGCTACTTTCTCTCCTTCACTCCCTTCTTCTTCATCCCCTCCTTTTGCGAAAGGAGGGTTAGGGAGGATGTTTTCTTTCTTTTCTTTTTCTTTTCTTTTTATGAGAGCTGTTTTTGTTGCAGTATCCCGGGATGCCGTTGCAATATTCGGGGATACTGCAACATTTTCCCCTGTTGCGGCAACAGTATCTGGCTGCTCATCCGTTGTTTTCTCTTCCGGCAGCAGACAATAATCCGGACAGATATGGTGACGACTGCGACGTTTGGTGATGAAGAGATACTGCCGCTGGACATCCTCAGAAGTCAGAATGCTGTAACGCTCATAAAGCGCAGAGTCAAAAAGCCCGTATTCAAGAAACAGACGGATGACACGGCGGACGGTATCGTTGTCCGTACTGAAAAGCTGATCGGAAAGTTCGTCACAGAAATCGGTGTCGGCACGGACATAGTAGCCCTCGCCCGAATAGAGATAAGACATAATATAGATTAAAACGGTGAAAGCGGAATCGCCCTCACGCTTCATGACACGACGAACGATACGGTCGTGCATGAAGTCGGTGCTCAGGGGAAAGTAGTCCAGTCCCTGTTTGATTCTTCCCATAGTTGTATTGTTTTTATAAATAGTTTATCAGTCAGTTTTTTCATTTTGTTAATCATTCAGTTCCGCTTCCACTTCACAAAGTTTCTGCTTTTTCCGCTTGATACTTGCCCTTACAGTCTGCAGGGCGGACAGAATCAGTTTCTGACGAAGATCGGGGTCTTTCGTAGAGGTGATAACGGGATAAGGTTCACGGTCGTCACGTGCCAGCGTGCGCTTCTCGGTCTTCCTGTATTTCCGGCTGGCGGATTTGCGGCATTCCTTGCAGTAGTTGTTTGGAAGGCCGGTTTTCTTATCTACGTAAAAGGCTTCTGAAGGAAGCGTGTGTTTGCAACAGCCGCAAACGTAAAGTGTTTGTTTTTGTAATGTTTCCATTCCGGTTATTCTTTTTGATATACTTGATATGTTTTCAGATAAAAGGTAAGGCAGCCTGCGCACAGGAGGTTCACATCCTACACAATGATCATTGGCAACTTGCCCGTCAGATGTTAACAGCCATCACGTCAGCTGTTAATACCCAATATGACAACTGTTAACTCCTGACAAATCAACTATTAACAGCTGACAGCTCTCTTTTCGGAGGGGGGAGAATGCGGTTTTTGAAAGTATTTCGCATCTTTTTCTTGTTTTCTCATGGTTTATCTAATTTTTATTTCTAATTTTGAAATCAAATATTCATTTCGAATACCACAAAGGTATAGAAAGTCGCATACATAAAACAAATGACTTTAAATATTAACGCTGAATTATTTTACAAAAGACTGTATATGAGGCGATAAGGCAAGAATAAATATTAACATATAAAAAAGTAAGCAAAAACATGAATGAGAAACAAGCGGATACACTGCTGAATGTACCGGAAATCGTAAAGCGGGCGAAAATAGCGTTGAATCTGAAACGGGACAGTGAACTTGCATCATATTTAGGAGTAGCCAGAGCGACACTTTCCAATTGGTGCGCGCGAAACAGCATAGACTTTCCCTTACTGCTGAACAAGCTGCATCATGTAGACTATAACTGGTTGCTGACCGGAAAAGGAAGTCCGCTGCACGACCCAAAGTCTTTTGACAACGGAAAGATACGGGGAGAAGTAGAGACTATTCACAATTCAAAAACCACAGAAGCCATAGACGACCGGAGTGTGACACTCTATGACATCACAGCCGCCGCCAATTTAAGAACCCTGCTTTCCGACAAGCGCCAATATGCGCTGGGCAAAATACTGATTCCAAGCATACCCGCGTGCGACGGAGCCATCTTTGTCAACGGAGACAGTATGTATCCCATTCTCAAATCGGGAGATATCGTAGGGTTCAAGGGGATCAACAATTTCAGCAACGTCATTTACGGAGAAATGTACATCGTGGCGTTCCACCTCGACGGAGACCAGTATCTGACGGTGAAATACGTCAACCGCTCGGAGAAGGAAGGGTACGTCAAACTCGTCAGCTACAATCCGCACCACGAGCCGATGGACTTGCCTGTAGACACCATTCAGGATATGGCAATAGTGAAGTTCTCCATCAGAAAGAATATGATGATGTAAAAACGGCACAGGCTAAACAAGCCTTTTCCACAGATTTCCTGTCACATTTCTTCCTGAAATCTGTGGAAAGCATTATCTTTGCACGTTGCAAACCGTATCTTTGCACATTGCAAGCAGTAAAATCATAAAATCACTCTATATCAATGGAAAAGAAATTCAAGAGAACCACCGTCACATCGGCACTGCCGTATGCGAACGGACCTGTACACATCGGTCACCTGGCCGGCGTATATGTACCGGCAGATATCTATGTGCGCTATCTGCGACTGAAGAAAGAAGATGTATTGTTTATCGGAGGTTCGGACGAACACGGAGTACCTATCACGATTCGTGCAAAGAAAGAAGGAGTCACTCCGCAGGATGTAGTAGACCGTTACCACTATCTGATCAAGAAATCGTTCGAAGAATTCGGCGTTTCGTTCGATGTATACAGCCGCACCACTTCGAAGACGCATCATGAGCTGGCTTCGGATTTCTTTAAGACGCTATACAACAAAGGAGAGTTTATCGAAAAAACATCCGAACAATATTACGACGAAGAAGCGAAAACATTCCTCGCCGACCGCTACATCACCGGTGAGTGTCCTCACTGCCATTCGGAAGGTGCCTATGGCGACCAATGCGAGAAATGCGGAACCTCCCTGTCGCCCACCGATCTGATCAACCCGAAGAGCGCCATCAGCGGCAGCAAACCTGTGATGAAGGAGACCAAGCACTGGTATCTTCCCCTCGACAAACACGAAGGATGGTTGCGCCAATGGATTCTGGAAGACCACAAGGAATGGCGCCCCAACGTATACGGACAGTGCAAGAGCTGGCTCGACATGGGATTGCAGCCGCGTGCCGTCAGCCGTGACCTCGACTGGGGTATCCCTGTGCCCGTAGAAGGTGCGGAAGGAAAGGTGCTGTACGTGTGGTTCGATGCTCCTATCGGATACATTTCCAATACCAAGGAATTGCTTCCCGACAGTTGGGAGACATGGTGGAAAGACCCCGAAACGCGTCTGCTCCACTTCATCGGAAAGGACAATATCGTATTCCACTGCATCGTATTCCCCGCCATGCTGAAAGCGGAAGGAAGCTATATCCTGCCGGACAACGTGCCGAGCAACGAATTCCTGAATCTGGAAGGAGACAAGATTTCGACTTCCCGCAACTGGGCGGTATGGCTGCACGAATATCTGGAAGACTTCCCCGGCAAACAGGACGTACTCCGCTACGTACTGACCGCCAATGCTCCGGAAACGAAGGACAACGACTTCACATGGAAAGACTTCCAGGCACGCAACAACAATGAGCTGGTAGCCGTATACGGCAACTTCGTGAACCGTGCAATGGTGTTGACTCAGAAATACTTCGACAGCAAAGTACCCGCCTGCGCAGAACTGACGGATTACGACAAAGAAACCCTGAAAGAATTTGCCGACGTAAAGGCAGAAGTAGAAAAGCTGCTCGACGTATTCAAATTCCGCGACGCGCAGAAAGAGGCGATGAACCTGGCACGCATCGGCAACAAATACCTTGCCGACACCGAACCCTGGAAACTGGCAAAGACCGACATGGAACGTGTAGGCACCATCCTGAACATCTCTCTGCAACTGGTTGCCAACCTTGCCATCGCTTTCGAACCGTTCCTGCCTTTCAGCTCGGAGAAACTCCGCAAGATGCTGAACATGGAAAGCTTCGAATGGTCGGAACTGGGAAGGAACGATCTGCTCCCGGTAGGACATCAGCTGAACAAGCCGGAACTGCTGTTCGAAAAAATAGAAGACAGCGTAATCGAGGCACAGGTACAGAAGTTGCTCGACACGAAGAAGGCCAACGAAGAAGCCAACTATAAGGCAAACCCGATTCGTCCGAACATCGAATTTGATGATTTCACGAAACTCGACATCCGCGTAGGTACCATCCTTGAATGTCAGAAAGTGCCGAAAGCCGACAAGCTGCTGCAATTCAAGATTGACGACGGACTGGAAACACGTACCATCGTATCGGGCATCGCAAAGCACTACCAGCCGGAAGAACTGGTAGGCAAGCAGGTTTGCTTTATCGCCAATCTCGCACCGCGCAAGCTGAAAGGTATCGTCAGCGAAGGCATGATTCTGAGTGCCGAAAACAACGACGGTAGTCTGGCAGTTATCATGCCTCAGAAAGAGGTGAAGCCGGGCAGCGAAGTAAAATAAGTGATAAGCTAATGGATATTACACTCACATTAATACAGAGTAAGATATATGAAGTCCGAGGGCAGAAAGTAATGCTGGATTTTGATTTGGCCGAAATGTACCAAGTTGAGACACGTATCTTAAATCAATCGGTAAAGCGGAATCAGAGCCGCTTTCCCGAAGACTTTATGTTTCAACTAACAAATGAGGAATGGGAAGATATGTCATCACAATTTGTGATGACATCCCGTGCCAAACGTCCGAAATCTGCTCTTCCACTAGCATTTACCGAACACGGTGTTGTAATGCTCTCCAGTATACTCCGAAGTGATATTGCCATACAGACCAGTGTTCTGATTGTACGTGCATTTGTTGCCATACGGCAACTAATTGCCAAATTTCCTGTAGATAGAGTCGGCCAGTTAGAAAATCAGATGGAAGAACTGAAAAATTATATCGAAGAGGCCTTCACCGATTATAATGATATTAATGAGGATACCCGCACACAATTGGAGCTGATCAATCAAACACTGGCCGAACTGCAAGCGCAAAAAGCAACAGCGGATAAGCCACGTAATCCAATAGGATTCAGAAAGTGAAATATGGTATAATAATATGAGTGAAGAACAGTCACTGAAACAAAAAACAGCAAAAGGGCTATTTTGGGGAGGGCTCAGCAGCAGTGTGCAACAGCTACTAGGACTTCTTTTCGGAGTAGTGTTAGGAAGATTACTGGACCCTGCAGATTACGGTATGATCGGTATGCTGGCTATCTTTCCGGCCATTGCTTCCGCCCTGCAGGAAAGCGGATTTGTCGCAGCACTCGCCAATCGCGAGAAAGTCAGCGATAAAGACTATAACGCTGTATTCTGGTTCAGTATCTCTTTTAGTGCTGTTCTTTATATTTTGCTCTATTCTTCAGCTCCGCTGATTGCTAAATTTTATGATACTCCGGAGTTAACGTCGCTTGCCCGTTTCTCTTTCCTCAGTTTCTTTATAGCCAGTTTCGGGATAGCTCCACGAGCTCTTCTTTTCCGTAATCTCAAAGTGAAGGAGAATACCATCATTTCTCTTTCAAGCCTGTTTCTATCCGGTATTGTGGGGATTATTCTTGCCGCAAACGGATTTGCCTATTGGGGTCTGGCTATACAGACAATGACCTTTGTCGTCATAGGCACGGCACTCAACTGGTACTTTGCCCACTGGAAGCCCAGCTTCCGCATTGACTTCTCTCCCATCAGGGAGATGTTCGGATTCAGCAGTAAAATGCTGATTACGCAAGTCTTTATTATCATCAACCAAAACCTGTTCTCCGTCCTGCTGGGTAAATTCTACACTAAACAGGAAGTCGGAGACTTCAGCCAGGCCAACAACTGGAACAATAAGGGACACGCCCTCATCACCGGAATGATCAACGGAGTCACCCAGCCCGTACTGGCAAGTGTGGCTAATGACCCGCAGCGTCAGGCGGCCGTGTTTCATAAAATGCTGCGTTTCACGGCTTTTATTTCTTTCCCTGCCATGTTCGGGCTCAGCCTCATTTCCAGAGAGTTCATTCTGATTGCCATCACGGACAAGTGGCTCGCTTCCGCACGGATCATGCAATTACTTTGTATATGGGGAGCCTTTATCCCGATCAATAATCTGTTCTCCTTATTGCTGGTCAGCCGCGGGCGGTCTTCCATCTTTATGTTCAACAGTATCGCACTGAGCGTGTTGCAGCTGATCACTGCCTGTATCAGTTATCCATACGGCATCACCACCATGATTTATCTGTTTGTCGCTATCAATATCGGGTGGCTGTTTGTCTGGTACTGCTTTGCCCGGAGAGAGATTCCGCTGACGCTGTTCAGCATACTGAAAGATATCGCTCCTTATTTTCTGCTGGCAGCTTCGCTGACAATCGCAGCCCATTACATAACGTCGGGCATCACTAATCTGTATTTGTCACTTACCATCAAAGTGTTTTTCGTGGCTTCTCTATATGCACTTGTTTTGTGGAAAATGCAATCAGTCATTTTCAAGGAATGTATTCAGTTCATTAAAAAGAAAAAGATATCATGACGACACCTACCAATTACATAGCGACCTGGTTCTACAAGGAATCCAAAGAAGATGCCAGTTTCTATCCGCAGGCAGGCAAACGGGGAGATTCCGCCCTCGTCCATTCCATTTATATGCAGATACAAGTGCCGTTCTTTACCACTTTCAGGCATTATCATCCGGATGACAAGTTGCTTTTCTTCAGCAATCTGGATCAGTTTCCCGATTATCTGGAACGATTATTCAAGGAGTTACGGATTGAGACTGTTACCCTGCCTTATCTCTGCATCCCTCCCAAAGGATGGTACGGGGCATGGAGAAATCAATTCTACCTGTATGATATCCTGCGCTATATGGAGAAAAGGATGCAAGCGGACGATACGTTGCTCATCTGCGATGCGGACTGTCTCTGTATGCGTCCGTTGGAGCAACTGTTCAGCGACACACGGAAATACGGTTCCGCCCTGTACGATGCATCCGACCGACCGGACCTCAGCGTGAACGGAATCACACTAAAGGAGATGACAGATATCTATAATGACTGTTACGTAGAAAAAGAGAAGAGAGAAAAAGAGAAGGAGGCAACGAAGAAAACAGGAGCGGAAAAGGAAGAAGCAGAGCAGCAAGATACGAAAAACGGAGTCACAAGAACAGAGCTTGTCCATTATTACGGGGGAGAATTTATCTCGCTGCGTGGTGATGTAGTGGCACGAATCAACGAAGCGTATCCTGCTTTATGGAATTATAATCTGGAACGTTTTGCCGCCAATCAGCCCAAACTGAACGAAGAAGCCCACTTCCTGAGCGTAGTGGCTACGAGGCTCAACATCCACAACAATATCGCCAATCAATACGTCAAACGCCTCTGGACCTACCCCAAATACAATACGGTAGAAAAAGGAGACGAGCAACTAGCGGTATGGCATCTTCCTTACGAGAAAAAAAGAGGATTGTATCTGCTGTACAAACACTTTGTGAACCACCCCACTTTCGATGACGAAGAGGCCTTCCGCAAGAAAGCCTCCGCCTACACCGGTGTGCCGACCGTTACTTTCGGGAAACGTATCCGCGATTTCATCACCATTCTTCTTCTAAAAATAAAAGACAAATGCATATACTGATACTTCCAATGTACTATCCTGAGAAGGACTCCTCCCCGCACCGGGGATATATGTTCTTCGAGCAGGCTATGCAACTGGCTAAATCAGGCTGCCGGACAGGACTTGCCTTCACGGAGCAAAGGCCTCTGAAGAACTTCACATGGAAACGGTTCCGCAAAGAGAGTCATTTTCAGATATCGGCAGAAGATAACGGCAGTTTCGTCACCATGCGCATGCACGCATGGAACCCGAAACTAAGCACCCGCGCGGGAGGAATCATCTGGTCTCTGCTGACCGTCTTGTTAGTACGGAAGTATATCCGCACTTACGGTCGCCCCGACCTGATTCATGCGCACTTCGGCACATGGGCAGGGTATGCCGCACGACTGGTTTATAAATGGTATAAGATTCCCTATGTCATCACAGAGCACGCCTCTTCCATCAACGGCAATCAGACGACACCGTCGCAGGCAGTAATACTAAAGAAGGCATACAGCGAGGCACGCAAGATCATCTGTGTCGGCACGAAACTGAAACGGAGCCTGTGCGCATACGTCAGTGACCCGGATAAAGTGACCGTCATACCGAACTTTGTAGATACGAACACCTTTGCATTCAGCCCTCACCGGACGGAGAAAGAGAAACATTTCACTTTCATCAGCATCGGAAACCTGAATAAGCGCAAAGGATTCTGGGATTTGCTGACTGCTTTTCACTGGGCATTCAAGGATATGCCGCACGTCTCTTTGATCATTGCCGGAGACGGAGAAGAAATGCAGTCACTCAAAGAGCAGATTCAGTCTCTCCACCTGCAAGAGCAGGTAAAACTGACCGGCCGCCTGTCACGGGAAGAATTGTCCGGGTTGCTGGGTACTTGCGATGCTTTTGTACTGGCCTCCTTTGCGGAGACATTCGGCATCGTATTCATCGAAGCAATGGGAACAGGCTTGCCCGCCATCGGCACCATATGCGGAGGACCGGAGGACATCATCACTCCCGAAAGCGGCTTCCTCATCCGACCGGGAGATGTGGATGCGCTCGCCGCTAAGATGAAAACATTGTACGATACCTACGAGTCGTTCGACAAAGAGAAAATCCGCCAGTCTATCGTCAGTCGCTTCGACTTTCAGTTGGCGGGGCAGAAGTTACGGCAAGTTTATTCAGAAGCATTAGAAATGTCCAAGCCCCCAAAAGCATCGGAATCATGAAAGTTACAGTCATAGATTGTTCAGTATCAGGCCATCGGGAAACGTATTATAAACAGTTTGCTCAGACATGGGCGGGCATGGGGCACGAAACGTCGCTCATCGCTCCCGATGGGAAAGGTGTACAGGAGACCGTTGCCTTTCAGCCTGTCTCAGCGCTTCCGCTGCTGCCGCTCCCTGCCGGAAAACCGTTGCAGAAAAAGCTGGTTGTACTGCGCAATGCAGTGATTCGGCTGCGAAATCTGTACAGGCTGCGCCGGAGTCTTCAACGGCTGAAACCTGATCTGGTCTTCTTCGCCTGCCTCGACGATATGCTGCCTACATTGGCTCCCTTATGGCTGTTCAATCTTTTGCTGCCCTATCAGTGGAGCGGCCTGCTGGTTCAGTCCGCCCTGCCGCCTTACCACCGAGGGATGCCCGATACACGCCCTTTCCTGCGAAGCAAGAACTGCGTAGGAGTAGGCATACTGAACGAATATTCAGCGAAAGACCTGGAAACATTTCAGCGCCACATTCTGCTGTTTCCCGACTTTGCCGATCTTTCGGCTCCCGCCACAAACTACCCGTTGCTGCGGAAACTGAAGGAGAAAGCCAGAGGAAGGAAAGTGATATCCCTGCTCGGTTCCATCAATTTCCGCAAGGGGATAAAGTTACTGCTAGAGAGTATCCCTTTATTGCCAAAGGATGAATATTTCTTCCTCATTGCGGGGAAATCTTCTCTCACCGCACAACAGGAAAACGACCTGCGGGCGTTCGGGGAGTCAAGGAATAACTGTCTGTTCTCATTGGAGAAGATTCCCGATGAAAGCTGTTTCAATGCCCTGATAGCGGAGAGCGACCTTATTTTTGCCGCATACAAGCAGTTCACCGGCAGCAGCAACCTCCTGACCAAAGCTGCCGCCTTCCGCAAACCGGTCATAGTCAGCCGCGGCCTCTGCATGGGCCGGAGGGTAGAACAATACGGAACTGGTCAAACCACCGGAGAAGACAACGCCGGAGAATGCAGCGCAGCTATCCGCTCGCTGTGTACCGAAACAAAGATGAACACTCAGGCTTTCGCCCGGTACGCCCACGAACACGAAGTGGAGAAACTAATCACATGTTTTAATCAAATCAGCAAGCATATACAATGAAAGTACTTTTTACATTCGGAGGAATCCCCCACTACCTGAATGCCATGCTCAACAGGCTACAGGCAAAAGGAGTAGAAATAACCGTTGTCAGTCCAAAGAAAGGGAATACGACCATAGGCAAAGGGGTGAAAATGGTAGAAGGAGGAATCTACAAGCATCTGACTACACCGGAGAAGAAGATGTTCTACGGAAAAAGCGCTTTCCCCGCCCTTCCCGAAATCATTGCGGAAGAAAAACCGGATATAGTGGTAATAGGATGGCCCTACTTCCTGCAAGTATTCTTCCAGCCCGCACTGAGAAAGGCTATGAAGTCCTGCAACGCCAAGCTGGTGATTCGTGAAATCCCCTTCCAGACTCCTCCCTACGGAAAGATCAAGGAATATTTCAAAGCCAATCCGATGCACGACGAAGGTATGCGCCTGCTCAGCAAGGGGACCGGATTCTATCTGCGCCAATGGATAACGGCAAGGATACGGAAGTACTGCTACGCCCAAGCTGCCGGAACGCTGAACTACTCGACAGCCGCCTACGACATCCTCCCCTCTTACGGAGTAAAGAAGGAGCAGATACACGTCACTTACAACTCGACCGATACGGAAGCGCTTCTCAAAGAAAAAGAATCCGTACTGGCTTCCCCCTCCATCCTTCCCCCGTGCGACCGTCGACTGCTGCACATCGGACGGCTCGTAAAATGGAAACGGGTAGATTTATTAATAGAGGCTTTCCGGAAGGTAGCTGCCGACTATCCGGAAGCGGAACTGGTGATCGTAGGAGACGGACCGGAACTGGACAACCTCAGACAACAGGCAAACGACCTGCAACTGACAGACAGCATCCGCTTTATCGGAGCCGTCTATGACCCGAAAACGCTGGGCGCCTATATGAACGAATCGAGTATCTATGTGCTTGCCGGCATGGGAGGGCTTTCGATCAACGATGCCATGACGTATGGTATGCCCGTCCTTTGTGCCGTATGCGACAGTACGGAACGCGACCTGGTCATGGAAGGCAAGAACGGCTATTTCTTCAAAGACGGAGACGCCGATAGTCTGGCAGATAGAATCAGAGAGATGTTCGAATCTCCCGAACGTTGCAAGGAGATGGGAAAAGAGTCGGAACGGATGATCCGGGAAAATATCAATATGGAGACAGTCAGCGAACGCTACCTGAAGGCTTTCCAAGAGATTCTTCGTCTCACTCATTCTTGCGATTCCGATAATTAGCCGGTGAAGTCCCCAAATGCATCTTTACGTACTTCCCGAAAAAGGACTGGTTGGGGAAATTGAACTCTTCCGCTATTTCCTTAACGGACTTGTCCGAACGTTTCAGCCGGTACTTGATATGTTCTATCGTCGTTTCATTGATCAAGTCCAACGGAGTCCTGCCACACGCTTGCTTGATGACTTTCGAAAAATGCTTCGGAGTGTAGCAAAGCGCATCCGCATAATAACTCACAGAACGGTGCATACCCTTGTCCTTCGATAATAGCTCCACGAATTTCCGCAGGGTATAATCCGCCTGTTTGATACCTTCTTTCGGGCTGTCCCCCTTATCGGGAGCATCAATTTCCTTGTGAAGCTGTCCCAGCATCTCACAAAAGAGAGCGGAGAAGAGATGTTGCATCACTTCCTTGTGATAATAATGAGGTTCATCATTGATCTTCGCCACAATCAAATCCCGATAGAACCTGAAAACAGGTTCGTCCCCGCCTTCGCTGATAGACTTCACCGGATTGTTGTGAATATGAGCGGCGGTATTCCACGTTTTCTTCTCCATTTTAATAATGCGTTGCAGAAAACGGGTAGAAAATCCCGCCAGCCTTATCTTATATTTAGGGCTCAGCATCGTACGACTGATCAGTGTATTGGGAAGACCGAGCAGCAAGTCGCCCGCCTGCAACTGATACGTCCGGTAGTTGATATCCAGCTGAATACACCCTTCCACACAGACGGCAATGAGGAAACAGTTCAGCCGGACCGTATCATTACTATACGGAATCCCGTCCAGACTGTTGACTATCGCAAAGTCATCGTCTATATAATCAAGGATATGCTGACTCTTCTTAAAGTCTTCTATATCTACTGTCATAATGTTCTCTTTTTCCATAGCCTCTCCTTTTTTACTTTTTGCAAAGTTGGTAAATAATAGGGAAAACAGAATGTCCCAAACTCCTTTATAATTGTTTGATATGTCGTTTATACGCAAATAGTTAGCCACAACAAATACAAATAACGAAAACAGGACATTCATAGAGAAAAATCGGTCACCATTGACTTGTTCTTTTCTCCTACTTTTGTTCTGATTTTAATAAAAGACAAAAAGAGTAAGTATGATTACAGTGAACAAAAATTGGATACGGCTGATAGGGATTGTCGGTTGTACAGTGTGGATGGCATCGTGCAAGCAGGCACCGGATGCAGGAGTGAAATCTTCTTATGCAGTCATGCAGATAGAACCAACGGACAAAGAACTTTCTTCCTCCTATTCGGCGACCATACGCGGGCGACAGGATATTGACATATATCCGCAAGTGTCGGGAACAATCGAGAAACTCTGCGTGACCGAAGGTCAGAAAGTACGTCGGGGACAGTTGCTTTTCATCATTGACCAAGTACCTTACAGAGCCGCGCTCAAAACCGCCACCGCCAATGTGGAAGCGGCCCGCGCCGCTACAAGCACCGCCGAACTGACTTACAAGAGCAACAAGGAACTGTATGCGCAGAAAGTCGTTTCAGAATTTAGCCTGAAGACTGCCGAAAACTCTTATCTCACCGCCAAGGCACAACTGGCACAGGCTGAAGCTCAGGAAATAAGCGCACGCAACAACCTCTCTTATACCGAAGTGAAAAGTCCCAGTGACGGAGTTGTAGGCGCATTGCCCTATCGTGCAGGCGCATTGGTAAGCGCCAACATTCCTTATCCGCTCACTACGGTCAGTGACAATTCGGATATGTACGTCTATTTCTCGATGACCGAAAACCAACTGCTCGCCCTTACCCGACAGTACGGCGACATGGACGAAGCGTTAAAGAATATGCCGGAAGTGGAACTGATTCTGAACGACAACTCAGTCTATCAGAAGAAAGGTACCATCGAATCCATCAGTGGAGTGATCGACCGTCAGACAGGGACCGTAGTGGCACGCGTGGTGTTCCCCAACGAATCACGGCTGCTTCATAGCGGAGCATCGGGCACGGTAGTAGTGCCAAGCATCTACAAGAACTGCATCGCTATCCCCCAGACAGCCACCGTGCGGATGCAGGACAAGACGATTGTATATAAGGTAGTGGATGGCAAAGCAGTCTCCACCCTGATCACCGTAGCCGGAATCAACGACGGACGCGAATATGTAGTGCTGGACGGCCTGAAAGCCGGTGACGAAATTGTATCAGAAGGCGCCGGACTGGTGCGCGAAGGCACACAGGTTAAATAAGAAGGAGACTGATTATGAAAGGAAATATATTTATCAAACGGCCGGTGATGGCTATCTCCATCTCCGTGCTGATTCTCGCCATAGGGCTTATCTCGCTCTTCACCCTGCCGGTGGAGCAATATCCCGACATCGCTCCTCCCACAGTCTATGTATCCGCCAGCTATACGGGCGCCGATGCCGAAGCTGTGATGAACAGCGTCATCATGCCGCTGGAAGAGAGCATCAACGGGGTGGAAGACATGATGTATATCACGTCCAGCGCCTCCAATGCAGGTCTGGCTATCATACAGGTTTACTTCAAGCAAGGCACCGACCCCGACATGGCGGCTGTCAACGTACAGAACCGTGTAGCCAAAGCACAGGGACTGCTGCCCGCCGAAGTAACGAAAGTCGGCGTAAGCACGATGAAACGACAGACCAGCTTCCTGCAAATCGGCGCGATGGTCTGCACCGACGGTCGCTACGACCAGACCTTCCTTGCCAATTATCTGGACATCAACGTCATCCCGCAGATCAAACGTATCGAGGGAGTAGGAGACGTCATGGAGCTGGGCGATACCTACAGTATGCGTATCTGGCTGAAACCGGAACGGATGGCACAATACGGACTGGTGCCTTCGGACATCACCGGCGTGCTGGGCGAGCAGAACATTGAAGCCCCTACCGGCTCACTGGGCGAGAGTTCGCAGAACGTCTTCCAGTTCACGATGAAATATCGCGGAAGACTGAAGAGCGTGGAAGAGTTTCAGAACACCGTTGTCCGCTCTCGTGAAGACGGCTCGATACTCCGTCTGAAAGATGTGGCGGATGTGGAACTGGGCACTATGACTTATAGTTTCCGCAGTGAGATGGACAGCCAGCCTGCCGTGCTCTATATGATCTTCCAGACAGCGGGTTCCAATGCGACCGCTGTCAATAAAGAAATTACCGCCCAGATGGAGCGGATGGAGAAAAACCTTCCGGAAGGAACGGAGTTCGTCACCATGATGAGTTCGAACGACTTCCTCTTCGCTTCCATACACAACGTGGTGGAAACACTGATTATCGCCATCATTCTGGTCATCCTCGTGGTATACTTCTTCTTGCAGGACCTGAAGAGTACACTCATCCCGTCTATCTCCATCATCGTGTCACTGGTAGGTACGTTTGCCTGTCTGGTAGCTGCGGGATTCAGTCTGAACATCCTGACCCTGTTTGCCCTGGTGCTTGCCATCGGTACGGTGGTGGATGATGCCATTGTAGTAGTAGAAGCGGTGCAGTCCAAGTTTGATGCCGGATACAAGTCGCCCTACCTTGCCACCAAAGATGCGATGGGCGACGTGACGATGGCTATCGTCTCCTGTACCTGTGTCTTCATGGCCGTATTTATCCCCGTCACCTTCATGGGAGGTACTTCGGGCGTGTTCTATACCCAATTCGGTATCACAATGGCAACTGCCGTAGGTATCTCCATGATCTCGGCTCTGACCCTGTGTCCAGCCCTGTGCGCCATCATGATGCGTCCGTCGGACGGAACCAAGAGCGCCAAGAGTATCAACGGACGGGTACGCGCAGCTTACAACGCTTCGTTCAATGCCGTGCTGGGCAAGTATAAGAAAGGGGTGATGTACTTCATCCGCCATCGCTGGATGGTATGGACTTCACTGGCTGCTACCATCGTCCTGCTGGTTTATCTGATGAGCACGACCAAGACGGGACTCGTGCCGCAGGAAGACCAGGGCGTTATCATGGTGAATGTCAGCATCTCACCGGGAAGCACGCTGGAAGAGACGACGAAAGTAATGGACCGGCTGGAAAACATTCTGAAAGATACGCCCGAAATAGAACACTACGCCCGCGTAGCAGGATACGGTCTGATCTCCGGTCAGGGAACTTCTTACGGTACGATCATTGTCCGCCTGAAAGACTGGAGCGAACGAAAAGGAAAGGAACACGGTTCGGATGCCGTAGCTTCCCGCCTCAACGCACAATTCCACTCCATCAAGGAAGCGCAGATATTCAGTTTCCAGCCCGCCATGATTCCGGGATACGGTATGGGTAACTCCCTCGAACTGAACCTTCAGGATATGACAGGCGGTGATCTTGCTACGTTCTATGACGCGTCCACACAGTTCCTCAATGCCTTGAACCAGCGCCCGGAAGTGGCTATGGCTTATACATCCTACGCCATCAACTTCCCGCAGCTCTCGGTAGAAGTGGATGCCGCCAAATGTAAGCGTGCAGGAATTTCGCCAAGCGCGGTACTCGATGCGGTAGGCAGTTATTGCGGTGGAGCGTATATCTCCAACTACAATCAATACGGTAAGGTATATCGTGTCATGATGCAGGCATCGCCCGAATATCGTCTGGACGAGCAGGCATTGAACAATATGTTTGTGCGCAACGGTACGGAAATGGCTCCGGTGAGCCAGTTCGTTACACTGAAACAGGTACTGGGACCGGAAACGGCCAACCGTTTCAATCTCTACAGCACCATCACAGCCAATGTGAATCCTGCCGACGGTTACTCTTCGGGTGAAGTGCAGAAAGTGATTGAAGAAGTGGCCGCAGAATCGCTTCCGATAGGCTACGGATACGAATATGGCGGTATGGCACGCGAAGAAGCAAGCAGCGGTGGTGCGCAGACGGTTTTCATCTACGCCATCTGTATCTTCCTTATCTATCTGATTCTGGCTTGTCTCTACGAAAGTTTCCTCGTACCGTTTGCCGTTATCTTCTCCGTACCGTTCGGATTGATGGGCTCGTTCCTGTTCGCCAAGATACTCGGACTGGAGAATAACATCTATTTGCAGACGGGTGTGATCATGCTGATCGGCTTGCTGGCCAAGACGGCTATTCTGATTACGGAGTACGCCATCGAACGCCGCCGCAAAGGGATGGGCATCGTAGAATCGGCCTACTCTGCCGCACAGGTCCGCCTGCGTCCTATCCTGATGACGGTGCTGACAATGATCTTCGGTATGCTTCCGCTGATGTTCTCTTCCGGTGCGGGTGCCAATGGCAACAGTTCGCTGGGTACGGGTGTCGTAGGCGGTATGGCTGTCGGAACGGTGGCATTGCTCTTTGTCGTTCCGGTCTTCTACATCATCTTTGAATACTTGCAGGAGAAAATCCGCAAACCGATGGAAGAAGAAGCAGATGTACAAGTGCTTTTAGAAAAAGAGAAAAGTGAAGCTGAACGTGAACGTTAATAAATAAAAGAAAGAATGAAGAAAAATATCATCCTGTTAGTTGCCATGAGTCTGACGCTGAGCGGTTGTGGCATCTATACCAAATACAAGCCCGCCACTTCCGTCCCCGACGATCTTTACGGCGGGGAAGTGGTGACGGAAGACACTGCCGGTCTGGGGAATATGGACTGGCGGGAACTCTTCACCGACCCTCATCTGCAGTCCCTCATCGAGACAGGGTTGCAGACCAATACCGACTACCAGTCCGCCCAGCTTCGCGTGGAAGAAGCTCAGGCAGTGCTGATGTCCGCCAAACTTGCTTTCCTGCCCGCCTTTGCGCTTTCCCCGCAGGGGACAGTGAGCAGCTTCGATACGAACAAAGCTACGCAGGGTTATTCGCTACCCGTTACCGCCAGTTGGGAACTGGACGTATTCGGCCGTATGCGCAACTCCAAGAAGCAGGCGAAAGCGCTGTATGCACAAAGTGAAGATTACCGTCAGGCAGTCCGCACGCAGCTAATAGCCGGTATAGCCAATACTTATTACACGCTGCTGATGCTGGACGAACAGCTCATCATCTCCCGACAGACGGAGGAGGCATGGAAAGAAACCGTAGCCTCTACCCGTTCCCTGATGAACGCCGGACTGGCGAACGAATCGGCTGTATCGCAGATGGAAGCGACTTATTATCAAGTGCAGGGTTCTGTGCTCGATTTGCAGCAGCAGATCAATCAGGTGGAGAACAGTCTTGCTTTATTATTGGCAGAGACACCCCGCAACTACGAACGCGGAACGTTGGCAGACCAACAGTTTCCTACGGACTTTGCCGTAGGAATCCCTGTCCGAATGCTTGCCGCCCGCCCCGATGTCCGCTCGGCCGAGCGGACGCTGGAAGCAGCGTTCTATGGCACCAATGCGGCACGTTCGGCTTTCTACCCTTCCATCACGTTGAGCGGAAGTGCCGGATGGACGAACTCCGTCGGGTCTATGATTCTCAATCCGGGCAAGTTCCTGGCATCGGCGGTAGGTTCGCTCACGCAGCCGCTCTTTAATAAAGGACAAGTGGTGGCTCAGTATCGCATCGCCCGTGCGCAGCAGGAAGAAGCAGCTCTCGGCTTTCAGCAAACATTGCTCAACGCCGGCAGCGAAGTGAATGATGCGCTGACTGCCTATCAGACCAGTCAGGGGAAAAGAATCTTGCTCGACAAGCAGATTGCTTCTCTGCAAACAGCCGTGCGAAGTACTTCTCTGCTGATGGAACATACGAATACAACCTATCTGGAAGTACTTACCGCCCGACAGTCATTGCTCAGCGCACAACTATCACAGACGGCCAATCATTTTACCGAAATACAAAGTTTAATTAACCTATACCGTGCTTTAGGGGGAGGACAGGAATAAAGAATATCATACTTCCTCTGTTTTTTTGATCCTAATGAAGAAGGGCTGCCGGAGAAGTGATTCTCTGACAGCCCGTTTTTCGTTAGAGGGCATTCCCGATAAGAAGTGTTATTAATTTTTGTTTCGCCCGGTCCCGCCATCGGCGCCAACGAACGGCATGATTTGTTTCATGCTCTGAAACTAAAAGTTTCATGCCTTGAAACCAACAGTTTCACACCGAGAAACCAATGGTTTCAAGCAATGAAACTATTTTGAAGTTATCGAAGCGCAGCTATGATTCTTTCGCAAGCCTGTCCGTCACCATAAGGGTTATGCGTTTCGGACATCCGCTTATACATTTCTTTATCTTGCAGCAGGGCAGTGACATTACTGACAATTGCCTCCGCATCCGTGCCGACCAGCTTCACCGTACCCGCCTCAACAGCTTCCGGACGCTCGGTCGTATCCCGCATCACCAGCACGGGTTTGCCCAATGAAGGGGCTTCTTCCTGCACACCGCCGCTATCAGTCAGCAGCAGAGTAGAATGTTGCATGGCATAAATAAAAGGCAGATAATCCAAAGGAGAGATCAGGTAGACATTGCTCAGACCGGAAAGCAGTTCATACACTGGCTTCTGCACATTAGGATTCAGATGAACGGGATAGACTATGTCCATCTCCGGGTGAAGAGCCGCCAGTTCTTTGATCGCTTTGCAGATATGCAGGAAACCATCTCCGAAGTTCTCACGACGATGTCCGGTGACGAGGATATACTCACGATCACCTACCGTGTAGCCTTTCTCCTGAAGTTCCTTCGCCATCTTTTCTTTCACACCGGCGGCGGTGGAAATGATATCGACTGCCATCAGCAGGGCATCAATCACCGTATTTCCTGTAATAAAGATTTTCTTCGCGTCTATATTCTCTTGCAGCAGATTTGCCCTTGACTGTTCCGTCGGTGCAAAGTAGTAAGTACAGATACGGTCTGTCACCTGGCGGTTCATTTCTTCCGGCCAGGGAGACAACATATTATAGGTACGCAATCCGGCTTCCACGTGTCCCACAGGTATCTGCATATAAAATGCCGCAAGGGATGCTGCCATCGAGGTAGTCGTATCTCCATGCACCAATACGGTGTCGGGACGGAAGTCCTTCAGCACTTCGCGCAGTCCGAGCAGTACTTTAGCGGTAATGTCATACAAGTCCTGATTGGGAGCCATGATATTCAGGTCATATTCGGGAGTGATGCCGAACACCTCCAATACCTGATCCAACATCTGCCGGTGCTGTGCCGTAACGCAGACACGTGTCTCAAAATGTTCCGTATCTTTCTGGAGCGCCTTTACAAGCGGAGCCATCTTTATCGCTTCGGGACGGGTACCGAAAACGAGCAATATCTTTTTCATCTGCTTTATTTAATAGAGTCTATACAACCTCTTCGCAATTAAACTACATTTTATCGTCTCACGCCGCAGAAGTCCAGTTCTATCTTTCCTTCTTCTCTGGGCAATGCAAGGAAGACATCGTGACGAACCAGCCAGACGATAATATCCGCTTTCTCGTATGCTTCCCGATAATCTGTCAGATGGAAGCTCTTATGAGTGCTTATATTAGGCTCGATAATCAGCACGTCCGCTCTCGATTCGGAGATGATGCGGGAAGCGATATATTTGGCGGGAGATTCCCGTAAGTCATCGATATTCGGTTTGAAAGCCAGTCCCATGCAGGCAACGACCGGTTCGTGCTCGTTCTGTTCCACAAACTTCTGACAGGTTTCCAATACTTTGTTCGCACACCAGTCCGCTTTGTAATCGTTCGTTTCACGGGCACGCTTGATGAGCTGCGCCTGTTCCGGATAGTCGGATACGATGAACCAAGGGTCTACCGCAATGCAGTGACCACCTACTCCGCAACCCGGTTGAAGGATATTCACACGCGGATGCTTGTTGGCAAGTTCGATCAGTTCCCATACATTGATTCCGGCTTTGTCGCAGATCATGGAGAGTTCGTTGGCAAAGGCGATCTGTGAGTCGCGGGAGGAGTTCTCCGTCAGTTTGCACATCTCTGCCGTGCGGGCATTGGTGCCGTGCAGTTTGCCTTGTACGAAAGCGGAATAAAACTCAATGGCTTTTTCGGTGGATGCCGGATCGATACCGCCTATCACGCGGTCGTTGTGCACCAGTTCGTATAATGTATTTCCCGGCAATACGCGTTCGGGACAATAAGCGATATGTATCTTCCCTTTCAGTTCGGGACGTTCTTTATAGATCACTTCCGCCATACGTTCGGTGGTATATACCGGAGAAGTGGATTCGATGACAAACAGGTTACCCTCCTGCAGATAAGGGATCACGGAACGGGTGGCCGCTTCCACATAGGTGATGTCCGCCCGATGGTTCTGCTTGAACGGGGTAGGCACTACGATAAAGAAAGCATCCGCCGCTTCCGGCTTGCATACAGCACGCAACTTTCCACTCTGCACTACGTCCCTGACTACCTGACCCAGTTCAGGTTCTACAATATGTATCTTTCCCTGGTTGATCGTTTCCACCACAGAAGGATTGACATCTACTCCTATGACTTCGAAACCGTGAGCGGCAGCAACGGCTGCCGTAGGAAGGCCGATATACCCTAATCCTAAAAACACAACCTTTTTCATGTTCAATATCTCCTTATTAATAAGTGTGGCAAAAGTACAAATAATATGTGACTTTGTACGGATTTTCACTGAAAACCACTACTTTTGTGCAAACATTTTGAAAGCATGAGGGTACTAATCATCAATACTTCCGAACGAATAGGTGGTGCGGCTGTCGCTGCCGGACGACTGATGGAATCGCTTAAGAACAACGGCATCAAGGCGAAAATGTTGGTACGTGACAAACAGACAGACCAAATCAGCGTCGTCGGCCTAAAGCGCAGTTGGCTGCACGTATGGAAATTCATGTGGGAACGCATCGTCATCTGGAAAGCCAACCGTTTCAAGAAGAATGATCTCTTCGCCGTAGATATCGCCAATACCGGTACGGACATCACTTCGCTTCCCGAATTTCAACAGGCAGATGTCATCCATCTGCACTGGATCAACCAAGGGATGCTGTCACTCAACACCATCCGCAAGATTCTGACTTCCGGCAAACCTGTAGTATGGACCATGCACGATATGTGGCCCTGCACCGGCATCTGCCATTATGCACGCGAATGCAGAAACTACGAACAGGAATGCCACCACTGCCCTTACATCTACGGAGGAGGAGGCAAGAAGGACTTATCTACCCGAATCTTCCGGAAGAAGAAAGAGATTTATAGTCAGGCGTCCATCACGTTTGTAGGCTGTAGCCGCTGGCTGGCGGAGAAAGCCAAAGTCAGCGGACTGCTCACCGGACAAACGGTTATCAGTATCCCGAACGCCATCAACACGAATCTGTTCAAGCCTCACAATAAGCAGGAAGCCCGCAGAAAATGCAGGCTGCCGCAGGAAGGGAAGCTGATTCTTTTCGGTTCTGTCAAGATAACAGACAAGCGAAAGGGTATCGACTATCTGATTGAAGCCTGCAAACTGCTGGCAGAGAAACATCCGGAATGGAAAGACTCATTGGGCGTGGTTGTTTTCGGCAACCAGTCGCAGCAGTTGCAAGACCTGATTCCTTTCCGCGTCTATCCGCTTCCTTATATTAAGAATGAGCATGAGTTGGTGGATATATACAATGCCGTAGACCTCTTCGCTATCCCTTCTCTCGAAGAGAATCTGCCGAATATGGTGATGGAAGCGATGTCCTGCGGTGTGCCCTGCGTCGGTTTCAACACCGGAGGCATACCGGAAATGATCGATCATCTGCACAACGGATACGTAGCTCAGCGCAAGTCTTCCGAAGATCTGGCCAACGGCATCCATTGGGTACTGACGGAACCCGAATATGCGGAACTTTCCGCACAAGCCTGCCGCAAAGCCATAGGCAACTATTCGGAAAGTATCATAGCGAAGAAGTACACGGACGTTTACAACAAAATAACAGGGAAATATGCATAGTGTCCATCCTACTCCCAAGTTCTCGATTATCACGGTGACCTACAATGCCGAGAAAGTACTGGAAGATACCATCCAAAGTGTTATCTCGCAGACTTACCACCACGTAGAATACATCATTGTGGACGGAGCCTCCAAAGACGGTACTCTCTCTATCATCGACAGATACCGCTCACGGATAACTACCGTCGTCAGCGAACCGGACAAAGGATTGTACGATGCCATGAACAAGGCGATCTCCCTTGCCAGCGGCGACTATCTCTGTTTCCTGAATGCGGGCGACTGCTTTCACGAAGACGACACCTTGCAGCAAATGGTGCACAGCATTCATGGGAGTGTTCTCCCCGACGTCATCTACGGGGAAACTGCGATTGTTGACAAAGACAGGCACTTTCTGCATATGCGCCGCCTTTCCACGCCCGAAAAGCTGGACTGGAGGAGTTTCAAACAGGGAATGTTAGTCTGCCATCAGGCTTTCTTTGCCAGACATACGCTGGTGGAACCTTATGACTTAAACTACCGGTACTCCGCTGATTTCGACTGGTGCATCCGCATCATGAAAAAGGCGCGTACCCTGCACAATACGCACCTGACAATCATCGACTATCTGGATGAAGGAATGACTACTCAGAACCGAAAGGCTTCTCTTAAGGAACGGTTCCGCATTATGACAAAACATTATGGATGGATAAGCACCGCAGCACATCATGCTTGGTTTGTACTGCGGTTGATTATCAAGCCGGGACAATAAACAGTATATTTCAGACTGACTGACCCAGCCAGTCTGAAACTATAAAATATAGAATTATATCTAATTCACCTCATAAAGCATTACCTGATCCAGTATCACTCCCTCATCCAATGCCTTGATGACCAGTTGATGTGATTTCTTGCCCGAAACGGGAAGTACAATTTTCCGGATTGCCTGATTACGGAGCACGTTCTCTTTCCATTCCTCGCTGCGTCCCTTCGTTTCGTACGCTATCACTTCAGGCTCGGCACCATCCAGAGAAACCGAGAAACGCAACTTATCGCCATGCACCGGATGATTGGGAAGTAACCGGATATCCACCTCTACCGAGTCCGTTTTCAGATTACCGAAAGAGAAAGTCAGCGCATCGCCTTTTCTTATCTCTGCGGCTTTGCCTTCATATCCCAAACCTTCGCAGACAATAGCGTTTCCCTTCTTTGCCTCCGCCCCGTTCCATTGACAGGCTGCTTTACGGTCTGCTGTCATCGGAGCAGTAGCCGCCTTTCTTTCCACACGGTTGAATACAGGGAGCTTGCGGGGTTTGAAGTCCATCATGCGATTCCATTTCCCATTCTCCAATGAGTTATAGTGTTGAGTCAGTGCAGCAATGCTGTCGTAAGCGGCATCACTCTTTTCCCAGTCTTCCTTATCGTGGCGTGCCAATTGGGCGTATAACAGTTTGCGATTCATTTGTGTCGCAGCCTGTACGGGATATTTCACCAGTTCGAAGTAAGCGCTCTGTCTGTCGGCGGGTACTTTAGAAGCAGCTTTCTCTACTGTTTCCGAAAGTTCGCTGTAAGCATTCAGACGTTCGTTTATCTCTCTTTCGCTCCACGGCAGGTCTTTGACTACCCGATAGACCGGATTCTTTTCTTCCTCCCGTGTATTTCCCATAAATTCGGGTTTGCGGATATGTGCCAAGCGATAATGTTCCTGCATAACAGGAAGGACGGTTTTTGCACAGGAGGTTCCCAGTTCCCGTTCCAGCCAATGTTTCAGATGTGCGGTCACTCCTTCGAAAGATACCTTATCCAGATTCCATGCCATATCCATGAACAGTTCTATCTGATACTCGGCAGGCTTGATGTCGCCGACGTTCAGTATCCACATTTTCTGTATTCCCTGATCGTAAGCCTGCTTCATCTGTTGATAAATGAGTGATGGACTCATGGTGCTCAACCATAAATGATCGTGCGGGCGTCCCCAGTAGGAAACATGATAATAGACTCCGTTGCCGCCTTTACGGGCACGCTCTTCGGCAGTGGGGAAATGGCGGATATAGCCGTAGTTATCATCACACCACATCAAGGTCACGTCTTCGGGCACTTGCAGTCCCGCATGATAAATATCGAGCACTTCCTTATAAGGAATAAAGACCTGCGGCACTTGTGTTACGTCTTTATTCACGTACTTTTCGAGCAAGCCGCGCTGGTCAACAAATACCCGGTTCAGGACGGCTTTCTGTTCTTCTACCGTCTTGGCTCCCTGCATCTTTCCATCGTGAACGCCACGCATACCCAGCGTGTAAAGTATCTCTTGTCCGGCAACTTCTTTCACACGATTTTCCCAAAACTGATAAACGGCCGGACTGTTATTCACGTAATCGTATGCTCCTTTTCCACGTATTTTCCATTCTCCGGCAGCATTGCACGCCATTGGTTCGCAGTGGGAAGCTCCCATAAAGATGCCATACTTTTTCGCTGCTTCCCGATTGCCCTTCGTCAGAAAGAAAGGCAAGGTACACTCATGCATAGCAGGCCAGTAGGTATTGGCCCGCAAACGAAGCAGCAACTCAAAAATACGTTCGTTGGTACGCGGTCCGATTTCTCCTTTCACGTCCGACGGTTCGTAAGTCTTGTTACTCCAAGGCATCAGTCCCCAGTCTTCATCATTAATAAAGATGCCCCGATACTCCACAGAAGGAGACTGCAACTCTCTAAACTTGCCCGAAAGGCGGAATGTCTCTTTCTTCTCCGGAGTCACATCCGCCCACCATTCCCAAGGGGAAACGCCTAGCAAACGGGATATTTCAAGTATGCCGTAGGCTGTACCGTGACTGTCGCTGCCGGCTACTACCAGCTTTCCATCTTCTGAGACGGCGAGCATGAAAGCCTGCTTTTTGTTTTTTAATGCGGAAATATCGATACCTGCCTGCTCAATCAGCTTGCTCTGTCCGATCGTTCCTACTATGATGTTTCCGGTGTTTATGTCTACATGGGCAGTTGCCGACAATACAGTCTGAAGGTCACGGGACAACAAGTCCAGCGAAGTACGCACCACCGGTGCTTCCGAACCGCTGCAAGCTATCGCAACCGGCTGACCGGACTGCAAGACAAAATCTTTTTGTTTACCTTGAGCGAACAAGGTTACTGCTACCCAAGCAAGGACGGAAAATAAAATTCTATTTCTCATAAATATTACAGTTTTACAATATCAGTAATGGTCACAAAGCAATCGTCGCTGCCATAAATTCTCTTCGTTTTATCAGTCCATGTGGGGCTGATGCCCGTAACTTCAATCACCAGTGTATATTCCCCTTTTGCCAATCGGGGAGTCTTAAAACGCGTTGCATGGTCATTCGCCTTACTATAGAAATCGACCAGTGAAGAATATATTTTTTCCCCTTTCTTATCGAGGATATTCATACGCGCATATCCGCTATGACAGTTCGTTTCACCCATAACAGCCACACAAGAGCCACTGAAGGGAATACTCAGCGTACTTCCTTTTACATTGGAAGATATTCTTCCTTCCTCCACTTTCCAGTCAGCTTCTTTACTGAACGTTATCTGCTTCAAATCGACGGTTTTTCCTTTGCGCAGAGGATTTACGGGTTTCAACTTATCAACGTCCCAGGAAGGCCAGTATTCCGGAATAGAAAGCTTTGTTCCATCCACCTGCATAGGCATCCACACATAGGTGGCAGCCGAAGCCTGATGCGGATAAGACCAACGATCGCCCATAAATATAGGAATCGTATCTTCGCCACACTTTAAAGGAAACACAAAAGTGGTCTGTGAATTATAGGTCAGGCTTCCTTCGGGAGCAAACAAACCTTGTCTGGTCCACGGGCCTTTGACGGAAGGGGCAGTAAAGTAGAAATTATCATTCTTTTCCCAACTGGTCAGATTGGAGAACAAGAAGAAATACGTGCCGTCTTTTTTAAACATTGCCGGAGACTCTCCGTGAGAACCACCTACTCCCGATACCACTTTTTCCTCTGCCGTACAGTAGTCCTTACTCAAACGATAGACAATTCCTCCGTGCAACAGCAGATATCCAGTACCGTCCGCGTCCTGATAAGTCCCCATATCCCAGCGGCGAATAGGCTTACCTTCATACAACAGAGGTCCGTGAAGTTTATATTCACCTGCTATAGTGCTACAGGTAGCATAACCGATATGGGGATCTTTATAGTTCATATCGTCTGCATGCATATACATCACATACTCGCCGGTAGAAGGGCATTTCATGACTTTCACACGCTCGCCTACACGATCAGGGCCAAGAATTCCGCTTGACTGCATCGGCAGTACAACACGTTCGAACTTCCAGTTCACCAAATCATCAGATGAATAACAACTGAAACCCGGAAATGCATTGCTCTTGTCCGACTTATATTCCCCGAAAAGATAATATCTGCCATTCTCTTCCACAATGCAGGCACCGTGGGCATTGACAATCTCTCCCCTGTCGTCAAACCAGGGAATTCCGTTATTTACTATTTTTTCGGTTTTCCGGGCCATGCCCGTTCCATAAGATACCCACAAAAAGGCAAACAATAACATCCAGTATTTCATGATATTCTTCTATAAATTCTTATAAAAAATATAAGGCACAATTAAATTACAAATTTACGATTAACTATCTATATTCCTATAGAGAATAGTACAACAAGCATGGAATATTGTACTATTTTTCTTCAAAACAACATCCCGCAGAACAGCCACACACTTTCCATCTCCGCCGTGCATATCATGCAGCATCTTTCATCATTGAAAAGAATAAGAATATTTAATGCACAAAAATAGGGAGAAGAACGCAATGAGACGGGAGGTAAATCGGGCAGATATAGGGGGTAAATCGGGCAATAAAGTAAAAGATTGTCATGTTACGATAATTCGCAGTCTGCTAAGTCAAATAAAAGAGAACTCTCTACGGGTTCTTCTGACATATAGAAAACTTTTTACCATCAATACTAAAATCGCAGTTGAGTTTATAATAAATAGTTGCATCGTTTATTATAAACGGTCTCCCCATTTATTATAAACTCCAATACACCTTTTAAGCACGTATTTCTTGATTTTATGCAACAAAAAAGGCTGCAAACCGTATAAAAAGTTGCAGCCTCAAGCTTATCACCGGTTCACATAGATGCTGATTTGCATATGATCCCCTTTGTGTTTTGTTATAATGTTACACTATTTTTTTCGGTTCGGTTAAGATGATTGATAAGGTGCATTTCGTTTCATTTTTTAATGGGTTGTTACTTTATTGCCTGTATGACTCCTGCAAATATACAACAAAAAAATGCCTTTGTCAAGTCCTGCGGATATTTGAATAATTAAAAAGCAACAGGCAGTGCAAGTAACTGATACATCAAAGTGCGTGCCATACGCTCCTGCCCTTTGGTGTCGGGATGCAAACGGTCATAGCCGGCATCATAGAAATAAATAAGCTGTTCTTCAACCATCGGATTCATACCTGTCACTGCATTAAAGTCTATGACAGGTATTCCCCATATATTTCCTGCCTCCTTAATAGCCTGCACATAAGCATCTATATATTCTCCGCAACCATTCTGATAGCTTTCATCCGGCTGGACATTCTTATCGCCGAAGTTAGCCAACGAACGATGCAAAGGAGTCAGCAGAACGATCTGCTTATCCGGGAAAAGTTTCTTCAGTTGAGTGATTCCTATATTAATACGACCTCTATAAGTGTCTTGAGTCATGACAGGCGTACGCTTTTTCCGCGTCACCATCTTCTTCATCTCACCGTGAGCAGACAGCACTTGCTCTTCTTGTTCCGTAAACCACTCACCGATAGGCACACTACTATTATAATCGTTTGTCCCCATAAAAACCAGGATAGCATCGACTTCTCCGCCATGTTCTTTCTTCAGCTTTTCCGCCTGACGGGGTACATCATCCCACTGCCTTCCACTAATGCCGTAAACAAAAGGAGTGATCCCCAGCCATTCTTTCAGAAAGTCCCAGTACTTCTTTATATTATCACCGTAGCAATTCGGGTCTGTGATGGAATCTCCGATGTATCCTACTTTCTTGCCTTGCCAGGGATGCTGAATACAACCTTGTTTATTTTCAGAAAAGTCTTTTGTTACAGATGCTTGCTCTTGTCCATACGCCAAACAAGAGGAGAGAAACAAAACTGTGCATATGATCAGAAACCTGTTTTTCATTGTTTTATTCTATTAATAATGAGGTACTCGTATTCAAGTATGGAAATGCAGCCTCAAAAATAGACAGTTTAAGCGAAAGTAGCAAGAATAAAAACAAGAAGATAAAGATAGTATCTTCTTCCCCCGTTTGCAGGGCAACTATAATCTGATTGCAGGACATATATAGCCAATGTGCAGGGTAACTATCTCCTGCACGTTGGACATATATGTCCTGCACGCTGGGCATATATGCCCTATAAATACTTCATATATCTAATACACAGACTTATTTTGTGTACATCTTCAATCGGATATATCCTTCCTTCGACTGATTTTTCAATGCAATCCCGATACGTGTATATGCCGGAGAGTTCACTTCAATCGTTTCGGAAGTAAACGCCACTTTACCGGATGCCTCAATAGCTACAATCATCTGTTCGGAATCAGTAGCCAGCAGAAGATGTGTATCGTCCAGGATTTTCCAGTCGGCTCGTGTCGTTATGGCTGTTTCGAATCGGATCGGTGTTTTCGCTGTAAATTCATCGCCAACTGTAAAGTTGCCTTCACCCTGGCGGTCGTAAACGAAAGTACGAATGAGCTTATCCAAATTGGGGGTGGAATAGGCAGAGGTATAGTCAATACTGAATACATCTTTTTCGTTCGTAAATTCTTTCTGTAGCACAACGCCTTTCGCTTTGCCACCCGAGGACTGTGTTCGTCCGTCTACTACAGGAACCGGATGGCCGAATGATCCTTTTATCTTATATTTCTGAGGAGCGTCTCCGTTAAAATAATCTCCGGGATAGGAGTTCGGACCGCCCTGATCGCCAACCATCGTTTCACTTCCCAAAGCTACGGCATAAGAACCGACATCATTGTGATTATGATTCTCCGCATTGGTTCCGCCCTTAGCGGATATGGCCAGACGACAGGAAGTTTCACCGGCAGGACGAGCAATCAAAATACCTGCCTGCTCATAATAAGCACGCAAAGCATCCGACTCTTCCTGTAATACCTGACGGATTCCGTCTGTCATTCCAACCTTTGCAACCCGGCTTGTGAAAAGTTCGAGAAGGTGAAGGGACAAGTTGTTTCCTTTGGGTAAAACAGGCTGTTCTTCTGCAGAAGTAACACCCAGCGCCCGGTCGCAGTAACTGAGAATAAACCTGTCCGGTGACAAACCGATGCGACAATCCGAATAGGCGGGGCACACTCCTTCATTCATCTGTATCTTCTTCCCATACCGGGCGATACGGACAAACTTGGGAGTCTGAAAGAAGTCCATCTTTCCCTGCGTTGCCCGGTATACTTCTTCACGCAACAGAATGTAGGCACGGAAACCATAATTATAATAACCTACACCTTCACTACAGTAGCCGTCGTCAGCGTACCCCTTCATTCCATACACGTTATACTTTTCGGCTGCCGCAACAAAGTAAGCACGTTCCTCCTTATCGGGCAACAAGGCAAGAGCCGCACCGGTAACACCCGCCAGACACACAGAGTTCCAGTTATTGGTAGCGGTGAACCACCAAAATGGTTTTGTCTCTTCCAGACAACGGTAGACCGGACGGAAAACCTTCTCACGGAAAGCACACTGCACCCGTGCCCTTACCTCCGGCGACAGACGATCGTCCAGCATGGTAACACACTGAGCAATACCGTTTCCGGCAGTAGCAACCACCAAGTCTACATAATAATCCGTTCCTTTATAATTCTTCAGACCGCGGTCGTGGGCAGGAATAGACCAAGGCTTCTGACTGCAAAGAGCCACCAGAGCTTTTTCGATGGCAGGGACATAACGCCTCTTATTTTCAAGGCATTCAGCCAAAGTCAGCCTGTACAGATATTGATAACGGGCATTCATCATATTCTCTCCGGGCAAACGAACGTTCGTCTTATTCAAATGCAGGTACAGTGAATCGACAAAAGGGGGCATCCCCTGCTTTAACAAAGCAGGAGCTTCCTTTTCCAGAAGTTGTTTAGCGTCGTCACTCTCTTTTATCTTATTCCAGAAAGTCCTGTCCTTATAAGACGTTCCTATCCCCTGCGGTCGATCGGGAAGCATAGCTGCAATTTCCTGAATACGGTTCTGCGGGATAGTAGCATTCTGTTTCGGAGCGTCTTCTGCCATACGATACATTTCCGTTCCGGCAAGCAGGAAAGCACCCGGTCCGTATACTTCTGTCATATTGCGGGTCACTTTCTTTGGGTCGGCACCGATAGGTTGTACATATCCTAGTTTACCGTCTTCTTCTACCGCAGAAAGCAGTGCTTTCCATCCTTTCTCTACTACAGGCAGGAACTTTTCCTTTGGTAAAAGTCCCTCGTTCAGTCCATAGGCAAGGGCATATACGAAGAAACCGCTACAGCTTGTTTCTGGTGATGGATAAGCGTCCGGATCGAGCAGACTTGCACGCCAGAACCCGTCGCTGCTCTGTAAATTAGCGATGCGGTAACAGAGTTTCTGAAACAGTTCCTGATAGAACGGACGATATTTGCTCTTGGCAGGCAGTTCACGTAGCATTTCTACCAGTCCGCCAAGCACCCAGCCATTGCCCCGTCCCCAAAAGACTTTGGCACCATTACTCTCTTTCATATCAAAATAACGGTGGTCACGGTAGAAGAGATTTTCTTCTTTATCGAACAGGAACTCGTAAGTCGCTTTGTACTCTTTATCCATAAAGCGAATGAATTTCTTATCACCAGTGATATTATAGAGTTTCAGATAAACGGGGGGTGCCATGAAAAGAGCATCACACCAAGTCCAGTGTTCTAATGTCGTGGCATCTCCGTAAGTCAACTGAAACGAACCCGAAGGAGGATTGGCGACCACCCACTCCGTACGCGCCAGAGTAGGAACAATCATGTCCTTTTGCTTGTACTTTTCGTACAGATACAGATAGGTTTGAGCAATACAAATATCATCTGCATGATACATCCGTTTATCTACCTGCCAATAGTTACGACTTCCCAGGCGGGTCAGCCATTTATAATAGAAGTCATCCTGATCGTCCTTCTCGGCGATCTCTGCCCAATAAGCAAGTCCCAGGAAAAAGGTGGCATTCACCCAGTTGAGATCACCATAAACAGCTCTGTTGTAATGACCGATCTGCCAATCGGCTACCCTACGCATCGATTGCTTCACTTCGAGTTTAGTAAACGATTGTGCATGTGTCGTGCATAAATAAGCTATGCTTAGAAAAAGAATCAAAAGTAATTTCTTCATAATATATTTTTTAATTTATATGCTTTGGATGCACCGGCATAGATACCGGTATTTCTAAAATCACATAAAACAGTCTTTCGCTCGCTGGATATTTCAGGAATCAGCAATTCAACTTTAATACAAGATTGTGTCTGCCCAGGATCAGCAATATGCAGTTCGGCATTGCCACTGTGTCCATCCTTAATCATCAATGCACAGGCTTTATCCACACTTACAGAAAGCTCTCCGTTACGGAATGTACTCTCTTTATAAAATACCATTTGCCATATTCCTAATTTCGTATGCCTCACTATCTGCATAGAATCCGTATTCGCCAGAATTTCGACGGGACTCTTCCTGTAGTTATTCATCTTGCGGGCAGAATGAATCCCAGGCACCACGATATAGGCATAGGTAGCATTCCGGGGATTACAACCATGATTAAATCCCAAAGTAAAGACCTCTTGCTGCTGCTCATTTTTAGATTCAGTATGATTAATGCTGTACCACGATCCCGTCTGTATCTTCTTGCTCAAAAAGAGATTTCCGCCGGCGGGAAAGACATAACCAATTCCATTGTGCAATACCCATTCGGGAGAATCATAGACGAAATCTCCTTCTTTCACCATCGACTGCTTCTTACTTTGTGACAATATGACCTCCTTTTTCGAAAGCAAACATTGATTGATAGTAGTACATACCGGTACACCGGCTGTCGAATTAACCCCCGCTCCCAAACAAATGATTTCATCATCGAAAAAGAACCAGGACTTTTTAGCTGCGGTATTTATATCAGCATAGGTATCAAAATATGAATAAACAGATACGCCATAAAGACTATCAGAGACTCCTCCTGCAAATACGGAAGTTCCCTTCGTTTGCCAATCAATTACAGTTCGTGGAATGGTATCCAGTTGAGGAGCAGTCACTCCAGGAATACGATTCCAGTTCCATACCGGAAAGATGCGGGCGTACTCGTCCCCTTCGGTCACGATGTTTGTACATCCGTCGGACATAAAATAGGTTTTCAGATTTTCACCATTCCCATATTCGCATCGCATGGTACGATTGGAAACCATACGAACGTCAAATGTATAGTGGGGACGGACATGAAGAGCATAGTCTCCTCTGAAATAATGAGTGTGTAACGGCTTTATTCCATAGTTGGCGGACTTCTTGCCTTCCAATCTGGCTATAATCGCATTGTATTCATCAATATGTGCCGGGTCGAGCTCCAGCATTCGTTTGGCAAACAAGGCGGCATGACTCTTTTGGGTAGCATTATTACGGCTCACTCCTCTTCCCAATACATCGAAAAGCATGTATTGTCCACGTATAACCTGATAATAAGTGCCGCACATAAAATGCCTCAGAAATTGTATTCTCTCATCATCCAATGCATATTTCGTTCCTTTAGTATATAGAGCTACCTGTGTTACTCCTTTCAGTATTTCGTCTCCATAACCACCGATATAAAGCTGCACGCCATGCTGAAAATAGCTGTTGTCATGCTGAAATCCTTCTTTCACAGTATATGATAGAGGACTATAAACATTCTCAACAGCCGTTTTCAAGTCAACATCATTCTTCTGAAGGCAAGCTCTATAAATCCAATGTAAAGCAATATCCGTCCGGTTGGCTCCAGTCCATCTGGCAGGATGTCCGCCGTCCTTCCGCATACGTTGCAAGACCTTTGTCTCCAATACTTCCGGAATCTGCCTTTTACCAACACGCATCTGAATAAGCAGAATACCGAGTTTCTGCGGCTCAGCAATCTGATTATACCACCAGTTATTACAATGTGGATTACGATGCTGCCAATACTCCAAGCCCTTTACTATCTTATGATACAAATCTTCATTCTGATAATAGGAATTCTTTGGATGAGTATAAGCAAATACAAAGTCATACAACCGATCCACATGAATAAGTGGCATCCAGTTAGTACGATCCCGGCGGGCATAATCTATATCTATAAAACATCCTTGGACGTCATCATACAGCTCCAGAGCTTTATCAATATTCGGATTTTCTGCAACCCCATCCCGAATCTTCTTCATTAGAATATCAAAATCATCATTCTGCAAGCCAGACGTACAAATAGAGGGGCAAGGTAAAACCAAATCCCAAGGACTCCATGCCAGCAATAATAGAATTATGATTTTATAATGTATCATTTTCATATATGCATGTTTATCATTTGGAGAATAAGGGGGTATGTCAAAAGTAACTAAATTCCCTTCTTGAAGGAGGAGAGCTTAGTTACTTTTGACACACCTTCTCATCCTTAAAATACAATCAGGCCGACCACTCAGGCTACTTCGTATATTTAACAGGTTTCGACCAGATTTTATCCAATACGTTTTCCTGCGGAGCATACAAGGTTTCCATTATAAAAGAATCGCCTGTAAAATCTTCTAAAACGTCCTGTCCTTCCTTATTATAATAAGAAATTTTTGTTGTTTCTTCTCCTCCCTTGTTCCAAGTTAGCCTGGATGCCACTAATGTGCTGTCCAGCAACATGGAATATTTGATGACCAGATTACCACTCTGCATACTCTTAGAAACAATGGAACGATTTAACAGATAGCTCTGGTACTGTGTCCCATAAATGGTTCCTGTAAAGTCTGTAGCCAATGATTTATTCAACTCATCATCTTCCAGCCAGGCGGAAAAAATGATAGACCCCTCCCGCATATTCTCTAAAAGAATATCCGTCCTCTTATTTTTGGCCAACTCATATCTGACAGTATCACTTTGATTCAATGCAAGAGCAATCTTTGTAGATCTCCCGTCTTTCACTATCGGAAATGAAATCAACACTCTTTCCCACCCATTACGCACGGTTATTGAATCTTTCGATAATCGTGTAAGATACATGATTGGACCATCCTTAACAAAGTCCTTATAAGTCGCATCCATTGACTCGCAAGATATAATGGAACAAAATATCAAGATGCTGACTGATATAAATATAAATTTCTTCATAATATTTGTCTTTTATATAGCAATTACTGTATTATTTTATCCTCCGGTGTTCCAAAGAAAGTAAGTTCTGCCACATTGATACGAGATGTTCCTACATTATAATTCTTGATACAAACAAACGTCACATATCTATATGCATCCAGATCTACGGAAAATTCGAGTTCATTGCCGTCTCTTGCCAGTTCCTTATCAGCATCAGTTAACGGGACAATAGCCGCCGGAATAACAGAACCGTCGGCTCTGGGCAATACTCCTTGATATAACCGTACCCATCCTTCATCATTTTCCGGATCAAACTTGGTTACATTATTATCATTTCGTCCCCAAATTTCTATTTCTTTCGGATACAGACCGTCAAATATAGATGAATAATCAGTTCCATTCCTTCTTCCATAGACAATCATACGGCTGAGCTTAAACTTCTTCCCTAAGTCCAGTGTCACCGAACTCGGCTTGGTAAAATCATATCCCGCTGTTGTGAGGGTCATGAAAGTATTATTGCTTCCAATAATTCCGTCATACAGATTCTTTGGGGTATTAGCATTCGGTGCCAGATAACCTTTGTATTCGCCAATAGCCAAGTATCCCATTTTTTTCTTATCTACTTCCTCTTCATAATATGGAGTCAGAGATATCTCCTTACTTTCAGAAAGATGTCCCCACCTATCCTTCACCACCACACTAAATTCTGAAGGAACGGCTTCCATACCACGTATGGGCTCATTAATCTCTTGCTTTTTGGTATATAAAGCTCCAGCTTCCGTCCATTTTCCTGTAGCATCCTTCCGGTACACATAAAAAGTAAGAGTCTCATTGCTGGTGTTGGATGTCTTTATCCGGATACCGGCAAAATCCGGTTTTATTTCCATCTCCTTATAAGCAGTGATATAAGGCGGCTCTTCCGGATTTATTTTTACTTCCAGAGGTTCAGAATAGGCTTCACCCGGACTTACAGAATACAACTTCACATTATACTCACCAGCTTTTTCAAATCCTTCCACCACTACAGAATCGGCAAAATACGAAGCATTGGTTGAACGTTCTCCTATCTCTGTCATATATACAGCCTTCATATAAAGAAAATTCTTATCACTGGGCTGTGTAAAATAGATTATAGACTTTCCCGGCAGATTTTTGACACCATTCAATACTACCTGTTCGGGCGGAGTCGTACTTCCATGGGGAGAATTCATATCACTATCGTTATCGCAAGCACTAGTCAGCAATGTGATGGCTAGTACTAAAAGGCTACTGTATATTATCTTTTTCATAAATCAAATGTCACTTTAATTACTTACCAACCATAATTTTGAACTAAGTTAGGATCTTTTCTCAACTCACCGATATCAATAGGCCAGAAATACATTTTGGGAGTGAAATCCCGGACAAGCACTAAGTTCTCACTATAATAATCTACATCAGTTTCTCCATAACGGACTTTCCAACCGGTCAATGGCTGTGTCAATTCTGTTGTCGCAGTTTTCCACCGACGGACATCCCAAAAATAATGTCCTTCAAATGCTAACTCAATACGACGCTCCTGCATGATGATTTGTCGTAGACCAGTCTGAGTAGCATACTTGCTGTTTCCTACATATTGGTCCCAACTTTCTTTTACGCCTTGAAGTCCCGAACGTTCTCTCACCATATCGATCCATGGCAATACCGTAGCATAATCCTCTCCTTTTTCATTTAAAGCTTCGGCATACATCAAATACAAATCAGCCATACGGATAACAGGGAACGGATAAGTGACCGATGTAAATCCGGAAGCCGCATCGGACATGACCGTCTTGTAGTTAACCACTTTCTTAGGCCAAATACCAGTCAGGTTCTGAGAGTGATCTGCCGGAATGGGAGACACATTTCCTCCTTTACGCGCATTCACCGAATACAAGCCCGAAAGTCCCGTCTTTCCTTGTCCGAACCAAATACCGCCGTCAAAGCCTAAGCTGGCATAATATCTGTGTTCACGTTCCAGATTCAATTTGACTGTTCCCGTTTTATAATTCAGCATAATAGTATTCTCATATCCGGGCTCAGCTTCCACCGGCGTGGGAGCCTGCACTTCAAATCTATTAGCATAATCCCATGTCTTATCTTCTTCTATAGGAACCCCATGTTTAGTATAAAATGAGTTAGTCAGTCCAAGAGAAACACCCAGATTGGTTCTGTTCGTAGCATTCTTAGCATTTCTGCCGGGAACCAAGTCACGCGGCATTGCCTGTATCTGATAGTTGTCATAAGAACCCGAACCGACCCATGACTGAGAGTTTGCCCATACCACTTCTTTGTTCCACTTCTCAGTGACAGCACCTCGCAAATTCATCATCAGCTTGTCGGACTCTGTCATGACCACAGTGGGATCATCAAAATAATATAAACCGAATCCCAAATCTTCGAGATAAGTAATGGCTTCTTTACACGCTTCGGCAGCCTTTACCCATTTCTGCTTCTTCTCCTCTTCCGTTTTAACCGGATTAAAGATTTTCACACCTCTATTATCTGCAATTACCTCATAATCCATATTTCCATTGAACAATGGACTTGCAGCGGTTACCAGAACTTTCGCTTTCAATGCTTTAGCCATACCTACGGTCACTCGTCCCAGTTCTTCAGCTTCATTCTCTATTTTAGCCGGAACATCCGGATTAGCAATCACCTTGTCCAAAGTTTCTGTCACATAATTGAAACAACTGTCCAATGTCTCCCGATAAGGATGCATTTCCTCCGTACTACTACTTACCGGAACATATCGATCCATAATAGGAATCGGTCCATACATCCTGATCAGATAGAAATGATAATAAGCTTTCAAAAATTCCACTTCACCGATCCATCTGTTTTTCTCGCTATCATCCATATCCGGTGTAGTATGTATATTCTCAATCAGAATATTACAATAAGCAATTCCCTCATATAAATGTCCCCATTGAGCACAATATGGTGAATCGGACTTTTGCAATCCTTGGGCTATATACCAGGCGCTGGTTCCCAAATAGCTCCGGAAAACATCGGAAATACAAAAATCACCGGCACCAAGCAAAGCTACATTATTTTTGAGACTTCCGTCACTAGGCATATACCTGTAGCAAGTAAACAAGACTTTTTCCGCTTCTTTTCTCAAGGCGAAAGCATGGTCTTCAATGGTCGGTATGTTATCCGGGACGATATTCAGTTCACATGATGTCAATATAAACACCGACAAACATGACAATATACATATTTTGATTTTTTTCATAACCATTCTTTTTAGAAACTTACATTTACACCAATATTGAATACACGTTGTAACGGATAATTAAGACCATTACCTGCCAATTCCACATCCCAATCCTTGAACTTACTCAAAACAAAAAGATTGGTAGAAGACATATAGAGCCTCAGATTGGACATACCCCATTTGCTCACAATTTTTTGAGGTACTGTATATCCCAGTTCAACCAATTTCAGTCGTAAGAAGGAACCGTCTCTCATGAACCATGTACTCAGTTCTTTATTGTTGGCAACAGAAGTGGTTGACAATCTGGGCCATGTTGCATAACGATTGCGGTTACTTTCCGACCAATAGCTATTTGCAATAAATTTCACTAGTTGATTATTAGTTTTCTGCTTCATATCCGGATCTTTAAAGAATGGAGACATCTTATCATAATCAATCCAGAAAGAAGACTGCGCCGAGCCGTGGAACTGGAAATTGATGTCAAAACCTTTATAGCTAAATGTTGATCCAAAGCCATAGTTGATTTCCGGACTAGTCGGATGTCCAATAGGAACTTGATCCAATGAATTAATTACTCCATCTCCATTCATATCCCGGTATTTGATATCTCCGGCTTTATAATCACCAAACTGTACAGGAGAGTTGGCCACTTCCGCATCGTCTATAAATAGCCCTTCCGCAATGTATCCCCACTTCTGGTTGGGCGAGTAGCCTATTTTGTATTTCCACCATTCCTTATCATACGTGTTATCTTCATATTTCAGATATTCACTATGCGCATAGGTTAAGTTTCCGCGTACTATCAAAAAAGCGTTTTTGTTAAGGTTCTTTTGATACTTTAAATCAAGATCCACACCGTGTCCTTTGGTCTCGCCAATGTTAGCATATACGTCTGCCTGATATCCCATTACGCTTGGAATACTGGCTCTTTTCTGTAATATGTCAGTACGATGTTCTGTGAAATATTCAGCTATCAGGTCAAATCCGTAGAAAGAAGCTTCCAATGCGAAATTAGCTTTACGGGATTTTTCCCATCCAATGGCAGGATTAGCATAACGTGAAACATTTACGCCCGGTCTGCTATATTTGTTTTCATACCCGAAAGATGCTCCACCTGCATTCATATTCACATTAGACAGATATAAGAAACGTTCATCGACTCTGCCAATCTTATCATTTCCCACCAAACCGTATGAGGCTCTTAGTTTCAATTTCGTAATTTTTGAACTGAGCGGTTGGAAGAATGGTTCGTTCGAAATCATCCAGCCACCACCGACGGACGGAAAGAATCCCCATCTGTGTTTCTTATCAAAGCGTTCGGAAGCATTGTATCCAAAATTGAACTCCGTGAAATAGCGGTCACTATAGGCATAAGTAAAACGTCCCGACACACCCATATTTCTTGAAGGCAAGCTCTCCTGCAAAGTTTTGTAGTTTGGATTCTTACTGTCGATATACTGAGTAACGATAAGACCACCTACGGAATGATCACCGAAAGTCTGATTATAACTGGTTCTCGTTTCGATTGTCATTACATTGTTGACAGTCTTGTCACCGGGACTAAAATCAAGGTATTCCGTTCCGGAGTCAGGATTGATGTTTTCGATAGAATATTTCTCTGTCATGAAATCATAAGAACTTAAAGCATAGTAATATGGCTTATATTGTCTGGTCTGACCGTAATATGATTTACGAGAAACGTTGAAGAAACCTTCAAATTTCAAACCTTTAGTGATAAAGTTCAAGTCCTGCGTAACACCTAATGTAGCAAGAAGAGTCGTATTCTCATATTCCTTATATCCTTTTACCATTTCAGCATACGGGTTAAGATAACTTCCGTCATCGCTGTTTCCAAAAAGAATGTGTTTGATATATTTATGTTGTTCATCGGTAGGATATACAGCGGGAAAAAGTACAGGATTAGACTTCATTACCATCTTATAAATATCCGATCCCGAATAAATAGGACCTTCATAAGTGTCAAAGATTCCACTTAAGTTTACTCTTACCTGGGTCGTTTTTGTCACATTGATGTTGACATTAGCCCTCATCTGATAAGTCTGAAGATTGATATTGTTGTTGAAGTTGTTCTTGCCGTCTACGTTGAGCAAACCCTGGTCTTTGGTATATCGCAGAGACACGTAATACGTAGCCGAATTTCCTCCGCCACTGATGCTCATGTTGGCTCTTCCATTCCAGGTCGAGTTCTTCATTAGTTGCCTTCTCCAGTCATTTGTAGGATAAATGATAGAACCAGATCCCGGAACGGTTCTGTCTATTTTATCATCACTATACATGACAGGGGCGGAAGGATCACGTGTTAAGATGGCTTCATTATGCAATTTCATGTAAGTGACAGGGTCTGCCAACTCAATATTACTGGTCGGACGAGAATTACTTCCCTCTATTCTTACATCAAACTTAGTTTTTCCTCTCTCTCCCTCTTTTGTCTTTACCAGAACGACGCCATTAGCTCCTCTCGAACCGTAAAGGGCCGTTGCCATGGCATCTTTCATGATTGAAAAACTTTCGATATCATCGGGATTCAAACGCCCTAAGTCCGTACTTGTAGATTCAATGTTATCAATCAGAATCAAAGGACTGGTGTTAAATCCGAAAGATGCGATACCACGTACAAAGAAACTAGCATCATCATCCCCCGGCTCTCCTGATGTCTGATAAGAAATAATACCGGCTACCTGGCCTGCCAATGCAGTTGTCATATTACTGCTCGGCACTCTCAGGCTCTTTGGCGAAAGTGTAGTGATAGAACCAATCACACTCTCCTTCTTTTGTGTTCCGAATGCCACAATTTCCACCGCATCAAGTTCATTTACGTTTTGTGAGAGTTGGATGGTAACGTTTGTTTTCCCTTTCAGTGGAAATTCTTGTGTGTTATATCCAATAAAGCTGACTACCAGCACATCCTTTTGAGGAGAAGCCATCAAAATAAACTTACCATCCAGATCTGTGACAGTTCCACTGGTGGGATTACTTTTAAGAGTAACATTCGCTCCAGGTATTCCTTCACCGCTCTCATCAAAGACCTGCCCGGTAATCTTAACTTTTGCATCACTTTGCTGCTGACTCTTTTCATCACCAGTCATTTTCTGTTGCCCATCTTGCGAATATGCTCCTATCGCGACAAAGCAAGCTAGCAGAAACAAATAAAACTTTTCAATTTTCATAAATTATTAGATTAGTTAATGATAAATACTTGTTTTCCATTTAAAAGAGATTCTTTCTCATTTCATTCATAGGCTTTTATATTTTAGATTCAACATTTTTCAGATTACATACAGAAACGTCTCCGATTACCAACCTGCGTGCTCTTCTTTGTTTTCACTCCAATCGGCACTTCGCTTCTTTTCGCCGGTATAGTTCCATTCAATCTCGTCAGTGTATTCTTTTCCATTATATGTTGCAACGGTTTTAATTGTATTCTTACCTTGTTCCAAGGTTACATCATCCAAGACATAGTGCACATCCGTGTAGCCTTGGCGTATACCCGTCAGTTCTTTTCCATTAAGATACACTTGCGGTGTACCTATGTTAGAATAAACAGTGACGGAAGTATGTTTTCGTTCGCGGTCGATGTTGCGACGCTGGGTCAGGTAGAGTACGGGATCTTTGCTCCAGTTAGCTTTATACCAGTAATAGGAGTCTTTTTTGATTTTCCGGTCAAAAGTGATCAACCCCTTCAAGTTACGGGCAGGTACACCGCCACGGCTCCACATCGGTACACCAAAGTCAAACATATTCCAAAGATAAGAAGCGATGATATAGGGATGCTTTGCAATGACACTCCATTGGTATTCATGTGTCTTGGTCTGAAAAGTTTCCGGATAGAAAGACTTTCCCCAGTTCAGAGCATCACCCAGATATTCTGTCTGATGGTCCAGATTTGCATCAGCACCATATTCCGTCAACATCAGTTTCTGCCACGGGTATTTCTCCTCCAGCCCTTTTATCCAAGGCTCGATATCCTGCAACTTTTTCTCATACCATCCGAAGTAGCGGTTCATTCCCTGAATATCCGCATTTTGATTGACCGGATGCTCTGCATGGCCATAACCATTTACAGATACAGTGTAGCGGTCAGGATCCTCTGTCTTGGCCAGATTATGCAGAGTTTGTGTCAGTCCTGCCGTATATTCGTGGGGCTGGTATACTTCATTGTGCAATCCCCATACATAAATGGAAGGGTGATTGAAACTTTGACGAATCAGTTCACGAAGCTGAGACTGTGCATTTTCAGCTTCATATCCTGTCACCCGATTCACAAAAGGAATCTCTGCCCAGATGACCAATCCCAAAGAATCGCAACGGGAATACAGGTAATCCGACTGTTGATAGTGGGCGAAACGGACAGTAGTTGCTCCGATATCCATAATCTGAGCCAAGTCGAAATCATGTTCTTTGTTGGTAAGCGCACTACCCAATCCCCACCAATCCTGATGACGGGTTACCCCATACATCGGGTATTTCTCACCATTCAAGTAGAAACCTTTGCCTGGCACAATCTCATATCTACGAACACCCAATGGCTGTACCACCTCATCAATTACTTTTCCGTCCGCCAGTAAGCGGGAAATAACCTTATATAAATAAGGGTCCTTACGTCCCTGCCACAGATGCGGTTTATTCAGTTTGAAGGTAGAAATGTAAGTCTGTGTTCCCTGCGGAGTGAGTACCAAAGGAAGGCGATGGGAAGTGACCTTCTTGCCATTCTGCGTATAAATGGTATTTTCGAGTACCAAGTCAGCAGGAGTAAGACTTCCATTGTCCAGCTTCACTTTCACTGTGATATCGGCAGAGCGTTTCGATACATTCCTTTGAGTAATATATACACCCGGAGAGGCACAATCGGTAACTGTAATGTTATTCTGTTCAGTAATAATCAGCCATACCGGACGATAGATACCTCCGTAAACCCCAAAAAGATTGTGATTTACCGGAATCACATCAGGACGTGAAGCATTATCCGCCTTTACCATTATCTCATTCTCAGCTCCCAGTTTCAATGCGGTTCCAATTTCAAAAGCAAAGGCGCTGTATGCTCCCCGGTGCATTCCGACAAGTTTACCGTTGACATACACTTCTGTGTTGGCGCCCACACCTTCAAAGCGAAGAAATACACGCTTCCCTTTCAACTCATTGCCAAAGAATTGTGTTTTCCTGTAATAACCAACTCCTTCATAGAAAGCATCAGCTTTTACCTGCATATCTTTAGCGTTCCAGGTATGAGGCAAGTTTACAGTTTCCCAGTCCGCATTCCATTGAGCAGCGACCTTCACCGGGTCCTGTGAAAAAGGCCCGCGTTTGAATAGCCATCCTTCATTGAAAGAGGTCACTTCCCGGGCAGAGAGTGAAAGAATCTGCCCGATAAGCGCTGATAAAATGAGTATATATTTAAACTTCATAGAATCGTTTCTTTATCATTTATGTTAAAGCATCTCGATAAATACTTTTTGTTCCTTTGGCTGCACGAACTTTAAGCTGAATTACATAAGGTTCACCCGGATTCTTTTTAGGAACAGATACGTTATATTCATTGCGGGTTGTCTCAACAACAGTGATATCTTCACCGGTAGTCAGCAAAGTGGCTTTTTCTACTGTAATGCCTTTCGGAGTCTTTACAATCAACCGTTCACTATAAGGCTGATTGAATACTACCATATAAACTTCATCGTTTTTACCACGTGTATAATATCCCCAGTCTTGTTTTTCAAATCCGGCATAATCGCAAGCATAAACAGCTTTTCCGTAACGATTCATCCACTTACCAATCGCTGTAGCCATTGCTTTCTCTTCGGGACGAAAATCACCATCTGCCTGAGGCCCGAAGTTGACAACCATGTTTCCACCCATGGAAACAGCGTGTACAATGCGGTCAATGACTTCAATCGGAGTTTTCACATAGCTCAATGACCAGTCTTTGTGATATCCCCATTGATTTTCGGGTATAGTCATGCAGGCTTCCCAGTCCCACTGTGTAACTTTGAGATCTTTCACCGGATCGGGCAAGCGGCGTTCGTAGCCGGATTCGTAGTCACCCATCAGACGACCATTGCTATCAAAATGACGCTTTCCTTTGTCATCAGCACGCAAGCGGCTATTGATGGCAACACCCGGAACAAGTTCCTTCAACATTTGTTCTGCATGAGCCGTCCACCAACCATTCTTTTTAACGCTGGCATCCCACGTACCATCAAACCAGAAGTCCTTAACGGTCGGGTAACGTGTTGCCAGTTCTTTCAGTTGATTATCGGTAAATTCCAGGAAACGGCTGAAGGCGATGCTATCTTCTTTTGATTTTATATCATAACGATAATCCGGATTACTCCAGTCCATCACTGAGAAATAGAAGTGTACATCAATTCCTTCGGCATTATAGGCTTTCACCAACTCGCCTAATATATCACGCTTATACGGGGTATTTGCTACAGTATATTTAGTATACTTACTAGGCCACAGACAGAAACCTTCATGATGTTTCGTTGTAATCTTGACATACTTAGTACCCATTTCTTTGGCCATCTTTGCCCATTTCTTCGCATCGAATTTCGTAGGGTTCCATTGATCCATCAGTTTCAGCCATTCATCAGCAGGTACTTTTGCCCAGCTTTTCAACCATTCGGCAGCTCCGCCATATACTTTTCCGTTCCATTCTCCCCCGGGGATAGCATACAGTCCCCAGTGGATAAAAGCACCCAGACGATTGTCACGGAACTTCTGCATGGCAAGGTCTTGCCGTTTACCTTCATTCGTAGCTCCATATTTCAAAGGAATTTCCTTCTTTGCTTCTTGAGCAAACGTTACAGAACTGACAGTAATCAATAATAAGAGTAATGTTATTAATCTGCTTTTCATGCGATAAATTATTGTGTTTTTCATACTTATTTTATTGTCTTTGATTCTATGTATTAAAACAGAATGAAAGCATTGCAAAAATAGGAGACCTATATGACATCTATAAACACAAATTTTGCAAAAAGAACATTTCTGAATCCACATGGAAGATTTGGTCACCTATAATGGAAGATTTGGATACATCGCCCTTCTTTTTCTGCACAAATGATGTTATCCAACGTATAGCAACCTATAGGCAGACATTGGGGGGACTAATACCTGGTTTGTCAGGTATTAACAGCTGACATATCAGGTATTAACAACTGAATTGTCGGATATTAATAGCTGATATACCGGATATTAATACTTGAGAAGTCAGGTAATGAAACAACTACTCCTTCCTACTCCTGACTCCTTGCGGAGCAATCCCGAAGAAGGCTTTAAAGGATTTGCTGAAATAACGGGGAGAAGAAAAGCCGAGCCGAACGGAAATCTCTGTTATATTTAGTTCCGGATGATCTGTCAGCAAAGACATAGCTTCATCCAGCTTCACTTTCAAGATGAACTCATTCGGAGTCAACCCGGTCATTTGTTTAAACTGCATATATAATTTGCTACGTCCCATACATAATTCTGAAGCAAGCGCAGTAACATCAAAATCAGGGTTCTCAAAATTCTCTCTGACAATATTTACACATTTCGTCAGCAGTTCTTTATCTTTCTCGTTAATAGCTTCCGCTACAGGAGATTCCGTAATGACCTTACCCGCATAATGTGCTATCAGACGTTTCTTGTTTTTTATCAAGTTATTGCAACGGGCCACCAATACCTTTATATTGAACGGCTTCGTTATATAATCATCCGCTCCGAACATCAAACCTTCTACAACATATTCCACAGAAGTCTGTGCTGTCAACAGAACGACAGAAATATGAGAAAGTTCTACATTAGTCTTGATTTTATAACACAAGTCCTTGCCTGACATCTCAGGCATAATCACATCACTTACTATCAGATCCGGTTGTATCTGTTGCGCCATCTCCAGTCCCTCGCGTCCATTACACGCAGTATATACATTATACATCGGTAAGAATATATCTTCCAGCATGGACAATAGTTCGGTATTATCATCTACCAAAAGAATCGTAGGCTTATCTTCTTCATCCATATTTTTCTGCGATTCAGGTTCTTTTATCTCTTCCGCCATCAACTGTCCATAAGAAGATACAGAAGTTTCCGGAATAATCAGTGACTCCCGACCTTCCGTCACAGCCATCTCTTCATCACTGAAATGTCGGTTCCCTAAAGGCAGAGACAAGATAAACTTAGTACCCTCACCAACAGTACTTTCTACCTCAATCTTTCCATGATGCATATTCATAATTCCTTTTGCCAACGCCAATCCGATGCCTGTCCCCAAAGTAAAGGAGGAGGAAGAAGAGGCATTCTCCGTCTGATAGAACCGGTCGAATATCTTCGAAATATGTTCAACCGGAATCCCAATACCCGTATCACACACTGAAACTACGGCCTGTGAAGCAACTTTCCTTACTTCTACAGTTATATTTCCCTTATTGGATGTATACTTAAAAGCATTCGACAATAAATTAAAAATCACTTTCTGTAACTGTATTGGGTCAAACCAGACAGAAATCGTTTCTTCTACAGAATCAAAGCGATATGTGATCTCCTTTTTTTGTGCATATTCATAAAAACACATATAAATCTGACGAGTAAAAGTAACCAAATTCTGTTCTTCGACCCTGAGTTTCAAATAACCCTGCTCCTGTTTGCGAAAATCGAGCAACTCGGAGATCAAATTCCGCATATGCCAGGCGTTTTTATATATACGCTGAATACGATTATAAACGGTTGTGCCCAAATCCATTTGCATCAATACTTCAATTTGCCCCAGAATAAGCGTTAATGGAGTACGAAATTCATGAGAAATATTAGTAAAGAAGCGCAATTTTACCTGATTGAGTTCTTCAATCCTCTCTTTTTCTTTTCGCTCAAACTCCAATGAAGACCTCAGAGCCGCCTGCCGTGTTTTAAAACGAACAAATGCGACCATCAATGCAGTCAGACAAAGGACATAAAACAGATATGCCCATATGGTAGCATAAAAAGGAGCGGAAACATGTATATTCAAGCAGATTGCATCTTTCAAACTCTCCTTATTTTCCATCGAACGAACTTTGAGCGTATAGTCTCCGGGAGGCAGATTGGTGTAAGTAACCGTAGTGCCGGAAGTCTGGGTCCACACTTTATCGAAGCCATCCAGATAATATTCAAACAAACGATTACGGTCACTATTATAATTAAAAGTAGCAAATTCCACTGTTACGTTATTCTGCTGATAGCTTAAAAAGATATCCGATGTTTTCGCCAATATCTCAGTCAGGATGCCGGACTCATCACCAGGAACTATTTCTTCATTGAAAATAAACAATTTATCAAAATTCAAGAAGCTTTTGACCTGAGATTCATAAAAGGACCTCTCTTGAAACATAGCCAATCCATTGGTACCACTTATATAAATAATCCCATTTTTGCTTCGATATAAAGCGGACCCCAAATTATAAGTCTGACGAAACAAGTGATAAGTCTCTTCTGTAACCTCTTTTTCACGATCAAAGATAGAAAGCCCTTTCCCATGCAAAACAAGCAGACAATTATCCCTGGCAGACTCGCAGATATAATAACAATAATTACTCGGAAGTACTCCATTGGTAGTTCCGTAAGACTTGAAAGCATCCTGTTTCTCCTGATACTTGAATATCCCCGCGCCAATTGTACTAAAATAAATATCTCCTTTATTATCTTCAAAAATATGCACGGTTTTGTATCTTCCTACCGTCAACGTGTCTTTCTCGCTATCCGCCAAATATTGAGTCACTTTTGAAGAAGATAAATTGACGCACACTATCCCTCCGCCACCAACAGCAAGCCACATACGCTGCCGGCTATCGATCAGAAACGTTTCAAAAGCATATTCCCGACTGATCAATTTCTGGACAGACGGATCATCCGTAAGCGGTGAGAATTTCTCGGTCACCGGATCAAAAAACACCGGACCACCTTGTGTCAACATCGCAATGCCATCCTTATACTCCTGAATATCGTTCACAATCTCATGAGGCAACGAAGCAGGGTCACCGGTAACATGATGGAGAGTGTGTCCCTTGTTCGATTTTAAATCCAGAACGAACAATCCTCCTAAATGAGTCCCCGCATACAATCGATTATTCTCCTTTCTATAAAAGATCGACTTGACATTATTACTCCCTAATGTCCCCTGATCTCCTTTATGATACATATATCGGGAGAAAACGCCAGTATCCCCATGATAACAATTCAGCCCTCCACCTTCAGTACAGATCCACACATTTCCTGCACTATCTTCAGTCATTTTACCGACTACCGGAAAGCTGAGACAGTCTTCACGTAAAGGTTCGGCACAATAAAAGCTATGATTATTCTTATCGGGATTGAATACATTCACTCCTCCATAATAAGTCCCGACCCAAATATTACCTTGCATATCTTTATGAAGAGAGAGAATAGAAGTATGGCTTAAAGAATTTGAAGAACTTCCATAACGCGTATAATGACTCCACGTATCAGTAACCGGATCGTAACAATCGATTCCCTTGAACGTACCTACCCAAATATGCTTAAAATCATCTTCCAGCACGCATCGGACCTGATTATCGGATAATTCACCCATTCCCGAATGACTAACATAAGCGGTTGTCTCCCGATTGGGAGAAATACGGTACAAGCCGTTCCAAGCTCCCACCCATATATTTCCGGAACTATCGCCTAAAATACAATTGCCCTTATCAAGGGTAAGTAAAATCTCTTGCCGAAGAGGGTCTTCACGTGATATTGCGACCAAGTATTTTCTGGTAACCACCCATACAGTCTCTTTGTCTACATAGAGTGCTCTCCCCACAAAACCTTTCTGCACACGAGCAAAGAATGTCAGCTCTGTACCCTGTCCCGTATAATAATAAATGCCGTCTGCACAACTCACCCAAAGTGTATCTTTCTTACAAAACAGTCCATACACACCTTTCTGTCGCAAACAAGTGAATTGCTCCGTATAAATATCCAGTTTAATCAGATCGTTTCCTGAACGAATATACATTCTTCCGTTTTTATCTCCACATAATTCGTTAATCTCATTATTAGTCAGTCCATGATTACTTTCCGAAGGCTGGAATACTTTTACATCCTTACCGTTGTATCTATTCAGTCCCTCAGTAGTCCCCAGCCAGACTGCCCCTAACTCATCCTGATAAATTGATGGGATACACACCTGAGATAATCCATCAGATACTCCCAAATGCTTAAAATAATGATTAGTGGCTTCCGCCATCACCATAGATAAAAGACTTAAGAGAAAGGTTATTGTTCTTCGCCACATTTTACACATAATTATATTGCGGGTAGCAAAAATACAAAAAAAACATAATTATTGGTTAAGAATCTCTTTAATTTATACCCTTCCAGCCGAAATGCAGTTTATTCATTTGACGATTCTTGCTAAAATACAGTCCCACAGTATTTTTTCAAGGAAAAATCAATGGTGTTTTTAGGTTAAAACCATATCTTTGCCACAAACTAAAAAGAATAATTGGATGTTAATCACATTTACATTCCGCAAGGATCTCGTTCTGTAAATAATCTGTAAGTCTTCCTCTCATTACAGATTATCCCTTACATTTTCTCCGGCATATTCATGTCAGAGTTGATTTCTATTTTCTAAAAAATAACAACTATTGTAGGATCAAATGGTTTTATGCATCCTCGTATGCCTCCATTTGACGTACACCTAAAACATTAAAAACAATGAGTAACAATAATACATCTATACATGATTTCGATTTTTCTTTCATATGTAACTACTTCAAGCTGCTGAAACGTCAAGGTCCCGGAAGTCCGGAAGCCACACGCAAAGCTGTAAGTTTCATCAACGAACTGACCGATGATGCAAAGATAGCCGATATCGGCTGCGGCACAGGAGGTCAGACACTGTTTCTGGCTGACTACGTGAAAGGACAGATTACGGGCATAGACCTCTTTCCCGATTTTATCGAAATATTCAATGAGAATGCGGTGAAAGCCAATTGCGCCGACAGAGTAAAAGGAATCACCGGATCAATGGACAATCTCCCGTTTCAGAACGAGGAACTCGACCTGATCTGGTCGGAAGGAGCAATCTACAATATAGGATTCGAACGTGGGATGAACGAATGGAACAAATACCTGAAAAAAGGCGGTTTCATCGCAGTGAGCGAAGCATCCTGGTTCACTTCGGAACGCCCTGCTGAAATAGAAGACTTCTGGATGGACGCCTATCCGGAAATCAGCGTGATCCCGACATGTATTGACAAGATGGAAAGGGCCGGATATACTCCGATAGCCCATTTCATCCTACCGGAGAACTGCTGGACAGAACATTATTTTGCCCCACAAGATGAAGTACGGGAGACATTCATGAAAGAACACGCGGGAAATAAAACTGCGATGGATTTCATGAAAGGTCAGCAGTACGAACGAAGCCTGTATAGTAAATATAAAGATTACTATGGCTACGTATTCTATATAGGACAAAAAAGATAATCATTATCTGTGCCGGAGAAGTTGGCAAGATAGGACAACTCTCCGGCTCTTATTATTCTTTATTTTGCATTAAAATGGAAACGAAAGAAATAAATAGGCAGGAATATAAATTACGGATCGACAAAGTGACCGAATATATTCATCAAAACATAGACCAACCTCTATCATTGCATAAGATGGCAGGAATCGCGTGCTTTTCTCCTTTCCACTTTCATCGCGTTTTCACGTTTCTGACGGGCGAAACACCGACGGAATATATCAAACGCACCCGGATTGAAAAAGCAGCACTGCTACTACAGAATGACAGGCAACTGTCTGCGACCGAAATTGCCAGTCGCTGTGGTTTCAGCAGTTTATCACTCCTCAGCCGCAACTTTAAGCAACATTTCAATATCACTATCCGTGAATTTCGTTCACAGGAATAAACACCTAAAAAGACATGGAAAATCAGATTCTAATTTTTCGGACCTCCATCACGAAGAGACGCGACATCAAGCTCATCGGAAGTCTCCTGGCAAAGTTCCCGCAAATCACCCGATGGAATGTAGATTTCGAGGACTGGGAGAAGGTATTAAGAATCGAGTGCAGCAATATCACCGCACTCGAGATTTCGGAAACACTCCGGAATAGTCATATCTTTGCTACGGAGCTGGAATAAGCAGTTGTTTCAGTTCCTCCACCCCTTCAGAAGCTCCTTTCCGAAGGACGTGTATCGAACGGGAAGTATGTGTATCCACCGGCTTCGGGTCTATCAGATACACCTCTGCTCCTCTCGGTACATAATGCAGCAAACCTGCCGCAGGATATACATTGAGCGATGTGCCGATGATAACGAATATATCCGCCTTTTCTACATATCGGACAGCTGTCTCAATCTCCGGCACCGCCTCTCCGAACCAGACAATAAAAGGACGCAACTGAGTTCCGTCACCAGCCTTATCCCCCATTTTCACTTCATACTCTTCCGGCTTCAGTTCCTTTATATAATGAGGGTTATACGGGTCTCTGCTGGAACAGACCTTTGTCAACTCACCATGCAAGTGAACGATATGGCTGCTTCCTGCCCGTTCGTGCAGATTATCTACATTCTGTGTGATAACCGTCACATTGAAATTCTTTTCCAGCTCCGCCAGCAGTTCATGTCCGCGATTCGGCTTCACTTCCAGCAATTGTTTCCTTCGTGCATTATAGAAGTTAATCACCAATGCAGGATCACGCTGATATCCTTCGGGAGTAGCTACCTGCTCCACAGGATATTTATCCCACAAACCGCCCGCATCACGAAATGTGCTGATTCCACTTTCGGCACTCATGCCCGCACCTGTCAATACTACCAGATTCTTCATAACCGCTCCTCCTTATTATTAAAAGATGTACAAATGTAATCAGAATCATTGAATAAAAGAAGACTTCCGCCCGCATAATCTAATCCAAGGTATACAAGAATTTAATGCTGCCCATACGAAGACTTACTGCCGGTCATGCGAAAAACTATTCGTCTGACAGATGTGTTTCTTTCGTCTGACAGTTGTCAGACGAAAAATCAACAGTTGTCAGACGCAAGTTCAACAGCTGTCAGACGAATAAATTCCAGCATAAACAAACTTAAACAGTAAGAACACAAAGATTAAATCTTAGGAATGAAGGAATTAATTCCTTAAAGAAAAGAGACTAACTTTCACGGATATAAGAATTTTTAAATACTAAATGCTAAATCATTCAAATAAAACGTGTACTTTTGCGATTCATAAATTTGCAATTGATTGAAAGCTAAAACCATGAAGGTGACATGCTTCAATCTTCAACAAAAACATTATATGGATAAATTCAGTTACGCTATTGGCCTCGGAATCGGTCAAAACTTATTAAGCATGGGTGCAAAAGGCATCGCCGTAGATGACTTTGCACAAGCAATTAAAGATGTATTGGAAGGTAATCAGACGGCTATCAGCCATCAGGAAGCCCGCGAAATAGTGAACAAGTATTTCGAAGAACTGGAAGCTAAGATGGGCGCTGCCGCCATCGAACAAGGAAAAGCTTTCCTCGAAGAAAATAAGAAAAAGCCGGGCGTGGTTACGCTACCCAGCGGACTGCAATACGAAGTGATCAACGAAGGCACAGGCAAAAAAGCGAAAGCTACCGATCAGGTAAAATGCCACTACGAAGGCACACTGATCGACGGTACACTGTTCGACAGCTCTATCAAGCGCGGAGAACCGGCTGTATTCGGCGTCAATCAGGTAATCCCGGGATGGGTGGAAGCATTGCAACTGATGCCCGAAGGTTCCAAATGGAAACTCTATATTCCGTCCGACCTTGCTTATGGCGCCAGAGGTGCCGGAGAAATGATTCCTCCTCACAGCACATTGGTATTTGAAGTAGAATTACTCGAAGTATTATAAATAAAAAATTTCAAAGCAAAATGAAAAAAGTTAGTATTTTTATGGCAATCGCCGCTGCTGCAAGTCTTGCTTCTTGTACAGCTCAAGCTCCTAAAGCAAATCTGAAAACAGACATCGATTCACTGTCTTACTCTATCGGTATGGCTCAGACTCAAGGTCTGAAAGGCTATCTGACAGGCCGTCTGGACGTTGATACTGCTTACATGGCAGAATTCATCAAAGGTTTGAACGAAGGTGCAAACAAGACTAGCAAGAAAGACATCGCTTATATGGCAGGTCTTCAGATCGGTCAGCAGATCAGCAACCAGATGATGAAAGGTATCAACCAGGAACTGTTCGCTGGTGACTCTACCAAAACGATCAGCAAAGACAACTTCATGGCTGGTTTCATCGCAGGTACACTGGAAAAAGGTGGCGTGATGACTATGGAAGCTGCTCAGGAATATACTCGCACAGCTATGGAAACTATCAAAGCGAAAGCTATGGAAGAAAAATACGCTGACAATAAAGCTGCCGGTGAAAAATTCCTTGCTGAAAACAAAACTAAAGAAGGTGTGAAAACTACTGAAAGCGGATTGCAGTACAAAGTTATCACTGAAGGTAAAGGTGAAATCCCTGCTGACACTTGCAAAGTGAAAGTGAACTATAAAGGTACTTTGATCGACGGTACAGAATTTGACAGCTCTTACAAACGTAACGAGCCTGCTACTTTCCGTGCCAACCAAGTAATCAAAGGCTGGACAGAAGCTCTGACTATGATGCCTGTAGGTTCTAAATGGGAACTTTACATCCCGCAAGAACTCGCTTACGGTTCAAGAGAATCAGGACAGATCAAACCGTTCTCTACTCTGATTTTCGAAGTTGAACTGGTAGGTATCGAAAAAGATAAGAAATAAGAAAGTATCTTTCTAAATAGAAAAAGGAAAGGGGTGCAAAGTCTTTGCACTCCTTTTTTTTGCTTTTTCCTATTTTTTTTCCCGTAAAAGAAGAATAATTAAAATAAATCTCTATATTTGCTTACTATTTGATAACAACAGGAAATTATAATTTATTATTATGGAAAAAATAGACAACCTCGACAGGCAGATTCTAGAGATTATTTCACAGAATGCCCGCATCCCTTTCAAAGACGTAGCAGCCGAATGCGGAGTGTCACGTGCAGCTATCCATCAACGCGTACAAAGACTGATCGACTTGGGCGTCATCGTAGGCTCAGGCTATCATGTAAACCCGAAATCACTGGGTTACAGAACTTGTACATACGTGGGAATCAAACTGGAAAAAGGTTCTATGTACAAATCAGTGGTGGCCGAGTTGCAAAAGATTCCGGAAATTGTGGAATGCCATTTCACTACCGGTCCTTACACCATGCTGACCAAACTCTACGCATGCGACAACGAACACCTGATGGACTTGCTGAATAACAAAATGCAAGAAATACCGGGTGTGGTTGCTACAGAAACACTGATTTCTCTGGAACAGAGTATCAAAAAAGAAATTCCTATCCGCGTAGAAAAATAACAGAATGGAATTCCTGAATGAATATCACCTTGCCGGGTTATTTATCGGAATTTGTACCTTTTTGATTATCGGCCTTTTTCACCCTGTCGTGGTAAAGGCCGAATATTATTGGGGTACCAAATGCTGGTGGATATTCCTGATACTAGGCATGGCAGGCGTCGCGGCATCACTGAGCGTCGACAATGTCATTCTGTCTTCTCTGTTAGGGGTATTTGCCTTCTCCTCGTTTTGGACCATCAAAGAGGTCTTTGAGCAGGAAGACCGGGTGAAAAAAGGCTGGTTCCCCAAGAACCCGAAACGCAAATATAAGTTCTGAGAAGAGAAAGTATTGTAGTTTTTTATTGTTAGAACTTGCATATTTCAATAGAAAATACTACTTTTGTCACCGCATCCAGTAAACGGATACACCGGACTTGTAGCTCAGTTGGTTAGAGCAACAGACTCATAATCTGGAGGTCCCTGGTTCAAGCCCAGGCTGGTCCACAAAAAATGGTTGTAACACAAGTTGTTACAACCATTTTTTATATCCGGCATCGGGGGCCGAATCTATTACTTCCTCTAATTTTTGCCTCCTTTCAGAGAATTTATTCCATGCCCAAAGTATATGAGAATATACTAGTTCCCACAAGATTATGATTTTAAAGATACGGAAGAGGTAAATAAAACGGGCATCATTAAAGAAACCCTAGATAGGGACTAACTAAAAAGGCAATAGTATCTTAAATCTCCTCCTTCGGGAAGGAGGGGTGGCTGAAAGCCGGGGTGGTAGGTAAACAAGGTTATCTCTAATTTACTATGAATAAAAGAATTGCGTATTCACCTACCACCTCCCCCTACGGGTACTCCTCCTTCCCGAAGGAGGAGATTTAAGATACTACCGACTTTTTAGTCGGCCAAAAAAAATCCCATTTTGAAAACCACTCTTGGCACCAAAATGGGATAACACAAACAAAACAAACAATATTGGAGCGATTTTCACAAACAGCTTCCTTTTCTTAATCTATATTTCATAACACTTATTAGTTCTCTCTAATGTGAAAGTAATATTTCACCGCAAAAATATTATTTCTCCATTACATATAAAAAATCTATATAATTGTAGTTATAAAAAATAATTTATTTAGATATAAAGATCTATCTAAAACTATTAAGAATAATTTTTAATAATCAAATAACTCTTTATTTATCAGCAACATATAATAAACAATCATTTATACTAAAACAAAAAACAATCCATAAAAGCGAACACTGACTTTCGCATTCAAAACGCAAAAGCGAAGCAAACAACCTAAAATATTTCACTTTATAAAATCACAATCCCAGCATCACAAACAGAGTAAACTACTCAACAAGTTTCCATTCTGAGATTTAATTTCTATATTTGGGAAATGTCCAACAAGCACTTATATATTTATCTATGACCGATACTATTTCATATCAATACGCTGCTCCGTCTGTGTTACAACGTTCGTCTGATCAAGACGAATTATTTCTGGCAAAATACAGTGAAATAGAAAAGAAAGAAGCTCCCTGTTTCTTTTGGGGGAAGTTGACACAACCTTATATGACGGCACGCTGCCTCATTGCGTTGTCCAACGTAGTACAATCCAGTTTTAATCTGACTCCTGCCCAGCTTTCCATGCTGAAAGACCCGATTGTAACGGCAGGAAATGAACGTTTACGCTTCGAAGGATTTTCGAATTGTGCAGGCGTATATGCCAGAGTCGACGTACTGCCCGATGGACACGACGGAGAGTTTCTGGAGAACGGAACAACGAATGTTGACTTCAATGCCGGTATGATTTCTGCATTGGGAAGCATCAGCAAACAAGAAAAAGTAGTGATGTCAGTCGGACCTAAGGAGGTAGGGCTTTACAATAAAGGTGAAAAAGTAATAGAACGCAAAGTACCGCTGCCCGTAAAATGGATAAAGGGGCTGACCACGGTACAGATTTACCAGTCTGTTGCCGAACGGATGTATTCTTTCAATCGCATACAGACTTTGCAACTCTTTCAGACACTCCCCAAAGGAACCGTGAAATGTGACTATTATTTGGTGATGCGCGGACAAAAACCGGCCTTTTCACCGGTGAAAAGTCTGAATGCCGTTTGTATCGGAGGGGTACATCGTCTGCGCCTGCTCGAACCCCTGTTGCCATTTGCCGACGAGCTGAGAGTCTTTGTTCATCCGACAATGCAATCGACCATCTGGCAACTCTATTTCGGTCCGGTTCGTTTCAGCCTTTCCCTGTCGAGGGAATGTTGGCGCGGATTCTCAGGAGAAGGTGCGACATTGGACGCTCTGCTTGAAGACGTACCGGAGAAATGGATAGAAGCGATGGATAAATACAGTTACGCCAACCAGCAGTTCAACCCCACTCTTTTCGCTATTGAGGAGCACATTGATCTCGATAAGGTGGATTCTCTGTCCGCACGACTGGCAGCTATGGGGTTACTGGGATTCGACTTGGATGAGAATAGTTTCTTTTATCGTCGCCTGCCTTTTAAGACAGAGCGCATCCTGAGTCTCAATCCGCGTATGATGGCTGCCGAGAAGCTATTGGAAGAAGAGAAAGTGGAAATTATATCAAATGACGGAAACCGGACAGAAGCACGTGTCGCTGGGAGCGGAGGAGTAAGACATACGGTTATTTTGGACAGGGAAAGTGAAAAAGAACGTTGCACCTGTACCTGGTTTAGCGGCAATCAGGGAGAACGGGGAGCCTGCAAACATATTTTAGCAGTAAAGAAACTTGTACAATGGAAGAACTGAAACGCGAGTTGGAGAAATTATCCAAAACTTATGTGGATACTCCGGAGAAAGAAGAAAAGATATTGATACCTTTTATCAAAAGGTTGTTAGAACTTTCAGTGAAAGAACGGAGAAAACTCCTGCCCACTATCCGGGAACTGCAATGGATAAAAGGCAAGTTTAGTGAAACTTTTTGCGATCATCACCGGGCACGCTTTCTGGGTGCCGTACAGTTCGTATGTGGCAACAAACGAGAAATGGACCTGGGATACCACATAGACTTCAACTTACTTTGCAAATTGCTTTCTCTTTATACTCCCAGTTGGCTGGCAGAGTATATAAATGATGCGGAAAGTTACTTGAATTTCAATATATCCTACGAACAGCTCATGCAGCTGATAGATATGGGCTATATGCAGGAACTCTCTCCAAAACGTATCGCACAAATATTGCCCGGTTATATCTGTATCAGATCTTCCATTCCTAAAGGGAAAGACACTTTTAACAGCGATTTACTATTAAAAAGAGAAATCACCCTGAAAGAACACATTTGGTATCTTTTCGAACTGGAATCATCCATTGGTTATCATAATGACCGCGCCCAAACAGCCTATAAAGAAGGGACCACCTCACGGGATGAAAGCTTTAGCGCCGCCTTCTATCGCTTTTCTCTCGACGGACATCTGGACAGAAACCGGCTTCTGCGAGCAACACTTTCCACCTTCAACCGAAGTTTTAAAAAAGACATGGTAAATTGGTTTGCCGGACTCTTTGAAGAATTGCAGCCAAGGGTTGAAGAACTCATATCCCTGCAAGAGGAAATTATGCAAGTGTTCACCTCTCCATACACCAAACCGGTGAATGTGATGTTACAGCAATTAAAAAAGATTGCTTCCGAAGGCGAATTCCGCTATCAGGAGTTTATCGAGCGTGCGACTACTCTTTTCTTTTCCAGCCCCAAAAACTCACTGCTTACTATTTATTCCATTTTTGAGCAGATCGTTGCCGGGCACCCCGAAATGAAAGAAGCGTGTTGCATCCCACTCTGCCAACTATTCCTGAAGAAAGATGAAAGCCTGCAAAAGAAAGCTGCCAGCTTTATATCAAAGTACGGAGACGCATCCTCTTCTACATTGCAAGAGGCATTGCTATCTTACCAACCCGAGATGTTCCAGAGCGTACAGGATATACTTGTTTCTTTCATGAAGCAGCCTGCGGAAGAAGCCGGCCTTCCCGAAACAACCTTCCAAGAAAAGGTTCGTATTTGTCGGGAAGACAACCGCATCCCGTTTCCTGCCAATAAAGAAGATTTTCTGTTCCAGCTCAGCCGCCTGTTCGACATGAATGAAAGTTGGGAAACAGACACAGCGATTGCCGCCCTCATCGCCTTCCATCCTCAGTTGGATGAAGAAGATTTCAGCCGGATGGAGCCTGTATTCCAACGGGCAGCCAACATCATTATCAATAGTTGGGCGGTATACGAGAACTTTCTTGCCACTTTCCTGCTGGAATATCAACGTTTATGGACACAAAAAGACACTGCCAACCAAGGATTCCTAAGTAAGCTCTTCACCCGCCTGGAAGAAAGACTCAAAGGAATAGACGCAAACAGAGGTGCCTACGACGAACGTGCTTTCAAACGTCTTGCAGACTGGCAACCAGCCTACAGCAATAGAACTTGTTTTGAACCTATCAAACAATTGTGGCTGGAAGTAATCCGTAAAATCCAAAAAGGCGACTCATTACCTTTACTCTCTACTCCGACACATAGCCCGGCATACATCCAGGCCACCGAACTTGTACGACGGCTCGCCGTTTATCAGGAAGCGAATGCAAAGCCTTGTTCATGGGATTTTCAGCTGGCCATAGCACGCTGCGCTTTAGAAGACAAGGAAGAAGCCATTGCTGTCGCCCGACAATTATTAAATAATGAATATCTGCATCTTTGTCTCTTTTTATTAGATAAAGGGACGCAGCCCGAACCACCGTACAATCATCCATCTGCCTGGCTTGCAGCCGGACTGGTGAAAGAGCCGGATACTGAATTCGAAGCATTCAAAAACTTCTCCTGCAATACGCTGCCCCACAATTACCTGACAGGAAATTATGGCTGGAAAGAACCGGCACAGAAAGAAAATCAATATGCAGCAGATGTACGTCTGCTCCAGCTCGATTTCTACAAGTGGCATGAGTATGCAGAACACAACAGCCACCAGCTTTGGCAAGAACATCTGATCATCAACAGCAGATACAATATAGGCGATTCCGACTATATGGAACGTCTGTTCAGCTTCTTCCCCAACCAACCGGAACCACTGGTTGCACAAATCATCAACTGCTACATGGACTTCGGTTCACCGCAGGAAGAGAGCAAACGCAGTGTAGCCAATGCTTTACGTATGTTATTGTCTTTTCACTGTCCGCTCCGGGAGATGAGTTTACTGTTGCTGGGCGGAGGCCTGCTTTTTACTGACAAAACCGTCCGTTCATACGCTGCGGAGCTATGGGTGGAAGGCATCGCTAACAACAGAATAGCCAATCACCGGTTAGGAGAAATAGTAGCACGAATTATCAATATGGGCATTGTTCCGCTAAAACGCTTCACCACAGAAGTGTATGAAAGCATATACAAACGAAGCACCTTTCACAATCAACAACTGGAAGAGTTACTCACTGTATTGATCGGCGGATTGCCCGACAATCCGGTCACCGGACAAAAACAGTTACTCGAACTCTACGCGGAAGTACTTCGCATGAACGGTCATTGCGTAACTGACGAAAAAGTCCGCAAACGCCTGGAAATGTGGAAAAAGAATACTAATCTAAAAAAAGTAGTTACTGCATTAGAAAGGTGATAAGTAATAGGTAACAGGTAATAAGTAATAGGTAATATTGCTTGGTATCAGTTTTTTATCATTTCAGGTGATCTTAATTGATTTAAAGTAGACTAATTTATAAACACGGATATTGTTATCATATATCCTTCAATCAAAATTATAACCATGACTGCACTAGAAACACAGCTTACCGAGATAGTAGAAAAAGAGCAAGGGCAGAAGATCATTCCTTTTCTGCAGAAACTGACACAGGAGGAGCGGAAGAGCCTCATCCCTTGCCTCAGCCGGTTGGAAGAATACTATAATAAGTTTGTCCAGATGGAAGAAAGGACATATGGTACGCGTGCCACGTCGGGCCAGCATCACATTATTGATCTTGCCGCCCTTGTGATATTTCCCCTCAAGGAATTTCGCAAACACGAATGGGGGATAAACACAGCGCATCTGAACGAGATAGCCGCATGGCATATTCCCACGTGGCTGGACAGTTATTTCGTTGAAGGTGAAGGTAAGGAGTTCGGAGGCTTCTACAATATGGACTATGAGATATTGATGGACTGGATAGAAAGGGGAATTCTCACCGTTTCCCCCTCTCCACAGACGATAGCAGGTTATCTGGTTAACTATATCCACACTACCCCCGTATTAGAAAAGCGGGATATTACAATCAACGAGCACATCTGGTATTTGTTTGAATACGACTGCGGGCAAAACTGGCACGCCAATCCGGCCAAAGGATATCCTTATTATACATTCCAGCACTTCACCGAGAACGGAAAGTTAGACCGTATGCGTGTACTGAAAGAGTCTTTGCTGGCAATCAACCGGAACTTCAACAAGAACCTGTGCAGCTGGTTTGCCGGTATGTTTACGGCACTCAATCCCAGCGTTGAAGAACAACTGACATTGCAGCCGGAAATGTTTGCCGCACTATCTTCTCCCCATAGCCGTCCGATCAATATCATCCTCGGTCTTCTGAAGAATCTGTGCAGCCATCCACGGTTCCTGACAGATGATTTTCTGGATCAGACCACTGTCCTCTTCGCTTCGGACGTAAAAGCTGTCCATCAAAACACGCTGGGAGTTCTCAGCAAACTGGCGAAAGAGAAAAAAGAATATCATGATGCCATCTGTTGCGCTGCCACACAAGGGTTGATGAGTCGCGACGAATCTACTCAGAACAAGATAGTGAAACTGATTCAAACATTTGGAGAAACAGAGTCGCCCACATTGAAAGAAGCACTCTCTGCTTATGCAGAAACAATGCTGACCAGCACTAAAAAAGAGTTGGCAGCTTATCTGAAAGACAATGTTTCAGATGCTTTATCTACCGATAAAGTCTTGCTGACTACTCTTGACGAGCAGGCAAATGTCGCCTCCTTCGACTATGAACCGATGCCACCCATCCTTCGGGAAGACAACCGGATACAGGAAATTACTTCCATCGAAGACCTGCTATTTCTGGCCAGCCAAATACTAGATTCCAATGAGCTATACCACTTCGACCTTTTCCTGAATGCGTTGGTAGAATGGAATGAGCAACTGGAAGCGAAACATATCACCCAATGGACACCTGTTCTTCAACGTGCCTATAAGTTACTTATCAATGGCGGAAGTTCACGCAACGGAATATTGGATTCTATGATGGCAACGTTCCTTATCGACTATGCAAAACTATTAATCAAGCGTTTCCCCATAGAAGCAAAAGAACTGAGCACCCTGCACGAGAAAATGGTGCAGAAAGACGAACTTCAGAAAGGTCAGTGGAGATATCGCAATCTGCAGAAAATAACCATCCGCCAGAAGAGTAATAAAAGAACGGAATTACCTATTCACAAACAATTACTGTGCCGGACATTAGACCTTTTGGAAAGCAACGAGAACCGACTTCCCATGCTATCCACTCCTACGCATACGCCTGCATTTATTGACCCCATAGTTCTGATAAAAAGACTCGGACAATATCAGCAGGCCAATGCCGAGCCGGACGATATGGATATGCAGATAGCCCTGTCGAGGATGGCATTGAATGATTATCCCTCGCAAGACCTTCCGACTGTCCTTCAGGAATTGGAAGGGGAATACCAAAATTTGTTTTCCTTCTTGATGGGAGCAAAAGATGCAGTTCCACAAGCTCCCTTCGCCCACCCTTCATGGTGGATGACAGCAGGATTGATCAAATCACCGGAGACGGTTTATACTGAATTTAAAGATTTCTCTTATAGCAAAAGCTCACGCGAATTTCTGACGGGAAACTTCTCATGGTGGACTTTCCAAACGCCTCATTCATATACTGATTATCACAACAAAGTGGTCAACTGGACATCTTCAACCCTTAGTTTCAATGTTCCGGAAGGAGAGAACATCCACATCGTCAACAAAGGAAAGTATGATGAGAGAGTGAATTATCACTCGTATGACCCGCATCCGCTACTGGTGGAAATGTATTCACAGATAGAACGTTATGACGATATACAAAACGATCTGCCCCGCCTTGTATGGCTAGCTCCCAATACACCGGAACCATTGTTTGTATGGTGCATCCGCTGTGCCATTTATGATCCGATGCTAAATGAAGTGAGAGAAGTTGGTATCACCCAAGCCACTATAGAGGCACTTCACCAATTAAGGCACGAATGGCATGAGACCTCTTATCTGCTGGAAGCGAGTTGTATGCTGGTAGCCGACAAGACTTCCCGTTCTTATGCCGCCGGAATATGGACGGACCGTGTCAACACAGGATGTATAGACAGTGCACGTATCGGCAGGATACTGGGTTCGCACCAACGTACCGGATGGGGACCTCTGAAAAGACTTACCGACTTGATACAACAGCAAATGATAAACGTCAGCCCACTACACAACCGGGAACTGGAGCTGCTACTTACATCACTGATTGCCGAACTTCCGGAACAGCCTGTCAAGGAACTGAAGAAGCTGCTGGAAATATATTCGGAACTGCTGTCTGTCAATAACAGCAGAGTAACGGATGAACGTATTCTGCAACTACTCGAAATATGGAAGAATACGGCCAATCTAAAAAAAGTAATAGTCAGTATCAACCGCTGAAAATCCGGATAAATCACAGAAGAAGGTGTGCCGGTATTCAGACTATATTTGCATATAGGGTATAGTTACCGTTCATGCAGGGTATAGTAACCTAACATGCAGGATATATATGTCCAACGTACAGGGGATATATATCCAACACGCAGGGCATATATGTCCAACGCGCAGGATATATAGATCCAACAAACAGCGTAAAAAAGGCTTTTTATTGGTGCTAAATTCAAAAAGAAGTATCTTTGGCACACAAAACCCAAAGGAGTAATGATGATGCTGAAATATAGTTTATCTGTCTTTTGCTTTCTGCTGGCAGGGTATTCCTGTGTACCGGGGCATAAGGAGACGAAGACATCTGCAAAGGTCGAAACAACGTGCACAGACTCTATATGCGCAGGACCCGGAGATATAAGCCCCGAAGGTACAGCATCCGACTGTATATCCTTTGCTCATGCGGACTCCATTGATGCAGATTCTATTTATACATCCCCCTCGCAGAAAAATGAATCCGCCAGCACACTGGTTCCAAAACATCAGAAAAGCCCGATGGCTCTTTACATGGATTCTCTGGGACTAATAAATATAGCGGAGCTGGACAACAGCATCGCCATCAGCCTAATGTACACAAAAGCGGATAACTTCACCGGAGAAATTCTTTATGACAACCTGTCCGAAGCCTATCTGCATCCTCATGCGGCGTATGCCCTCTTAAAAGCACAAGAAGCACTGAAGGCACTGCATCCATCTTACAGTCTCATTATTTACGACGCTGCACGTCCGATGTCCGTACAGAGAAAAATGTGGGATGTGGTCAAAGGAACTTCCAAATACAGATATGTCTCCAACCCCAACCGTGGAGGCGGACTTCATAATTACGGCCTGGCGGTAGACATCAGCATTCAGGACTCGCTGGGGCGACCGTTGCCTATGGGCACAAAGGTCGATCATCTTGGAGTAGAAGCGCACATCACCGAAGAAGGCGAACTGATACGCAACGGAAAAATCACCAAAACAGAACGTCAGAACCGGATATTATTGAGGAAAGTAATGAAAGCCGCCGGATTCCGTGCATTGCCCAGCGAATGGTGGCATTTCAACTTCTGCAGCCGAGAAGAAGCCCGGAAGAAATACAACGTAATACCATAAACAAGTCCACCATATAACGCCGAATATAAACAACCTATGATGCAAATCTCCCCCGAAACCCAGCTCTTTATCCGCGAACATCAGACGGATGATGTACGTGCTCTGGCCCTGCAAGCCCGAAAATACCCGAATGTAGATATGCCGACCGCCATCACACAGATAGCAGGAAGGCAGGTTGCCGCCGAAAAGATTCCATCATGGAGCGACATGGATGATATATGGTACCCGAAGCACCTATCACTGGAGCAATGCTCGTCAGAAGTCACCGCCCGCTACAAAGCAACCCTTTTAAAAGGTAACTCCCTGACGGACCTGACCGGAGGATTCGGAATAGACTGCGCTTTCCTTGCTGCCAAATTCAAATCCGCCATTTACGTAGAACGCCAGCAGGAACTCTGCGAGATAGCAGCACACAACTTTCCCATCCTGAACCTAAACCATATCAACGTAAAGAACGAGGACGGAGTGAGTTATCTGCAAGCTATGTCTCCGGTAGACTGCATCTTCCTCGATCCTGCCCGCCGCAACGAGCACGGAGGAAAGACTGTTGCCATCTCAGACTGTGAACCCGATGTAGCCGAACTGGAAGAACTCTTACTGAACAAAGCGGGACAGGTCATGGTCAAACTCTCGCCCATGCTGGACTTGTCATTGGCATTGAAAGAGTTACAACACGTACAGAAAGTTCACATCATATCTGCCAATAATGAATGCAAAGAATTACTACTGATACTCGGACAAGCATCGGTAGAAGAAATATCCATCCATTGCGTAAATCTCCCTACCAAGGGGATACAGGAAGAACAGCATTTCGTATTCACCCGCGAACAGGAGCAGTGCAGCGAATGCAACTATACCAACGCACTGGAAAATTATCTCTATGAGCCGAACGCTTCACTCCTGAAAGCCGGAGCTTTCCGCAGCATCGCCTCCGCATTTCCTGTTAAAAAACTGCATCCTAACAGTCATCTTTATACTTCTGATGTGTTGGTCGAGAGCTTTCCCGGCAGGGCTTTCCACATCATTAGTCAGTGCAGCCTTAATAAAAAAGAACTAAAAGAAAGTCTCGGAGACTTGAAAAAAGCAAATATCACAGTACGTAACTTTCCGGCTACGGTTGCCGAACTCCGTAAACGAATCAAATTGTCGGAAGGTGGAGACACTTATCTGTTTGCCAGCACCTTAAACAACGGACAAAAAGTACTGATCCGCTGTGAGAAAGCCTGAGTCTGTAATAGCATTACAACACAGCCCCTTCCTGCACCATTACATCAGTATATGAAATAGGAACGATAAAAAAGGATAAGGATCACTCAGCTGTCCTTAAAATCCCAGACTGAATTTCCCGAAAAATAAATGAGAGTGTGTCAAAAGTCAATAGTAACGAAACTGGGGCTGACAAAAAAGTCGGCAGTATCTTAAATCTCCTCCTTCGGGAAGGAGGAGTACCCGCAGGGGGAGGTGGTAGGTGAATACACAAGCTATTGCTACTGACTTTTGACACCCCCATTAATGAGTAATATTATTACCGAAGTGTTACACTCAATTTATTCCCCGAAGGTATATCCGAACTATTGCCATACATGATTTCATATTTTCCGGGCATAATACGCATAGTATTTGTAGTCGGATCAAAGAACTCAAATGTAGTTGGCAAAAGATCAATAGATACAACACAAGTCTCTCCCGCCTTCAGCGGTACCCGACGGAAAGCGCGCAAACTCTTTATCGGCCCTTCCGCATCATCTACTTTGCGGACATACACCTGAATAACTTCAGCTCCATCATACTTCCCTGTATTCTTCACATTGACTTTAAAATTCAAATCCTGTCCGGCAGATATAATTTTCTTATTCAAACGTCCTTTAGAAATATCGAAAGTAGTATAACTCAATCCGTATCCAAAAGGAAACAAAGGAACTTCCGTCATATATCTATAGGTACGATTCTTCATACTGTAATCTTCAAAATCCGGCAACTGGTCCGTACTCTTATAAAAAGTAACGGGTAGCTTTCCACTCGGATTAAAATCTCCGAACAGAACGTCCGCCACAGCCAGTCCGCCAGACTGCCCAGGATACCATGCCTGCAAGATAGCATCACAAGACTCCATCTCAGGAACCAATGCGACTGCCGATCCGGAACAGTTGACAAACACCACCTTCTTCCCTGCTTTCTTCAATGCTTTCAGGATATCACGCTGCACTTGCGGTAGTTCAATTGAAGTACGGTCGCCGCCAGCAAATCCGGGACAATTAACAAAATGTTTTTCTTCTCCTTCCAGATCCGGCGAAATACCACCTACAAAAATGACAATATCCGTGTCTTTTACTTTATCAACAACTGTTGTAGCAGGGATCTGCCGATAAATACCTAAATCAAACTTCAACAAAGCCTCTGCACCTGCCTGCATATACTCTATTTTTATTTTATAGTCCTGCCCTGCTGTAGCTTTCAATGTATATTCTCTTTTTGCACTGGCATGTTCTCCCCAATAATCAATTACCTTACTGCCATTCACATATACCCGATAACCATCATCTCCCTCAATAATTAATGTATAATTACCATCCTTTTTCGGACAGAAAGTACCTTCATATATTGCTGTGAAATTGTATAATCCGACTCCTGTAGCAAATACCGTATGACCACCGTTACTCAGATTAATCGGAGAAGTGTATTGCTCCGTAGCAGCCACATCACCGCTCATATTCATATTATTCCAGTAAGTGGCGGTTAAGCCATGATATCCCTTGTTGGAAATCTCATTGAAGTAAGAATCAAAAACCTGATTCTCCAATAATTCACATCCTTTTTCGTAAAGAACGTTACCAACCTTATTGCGTATTCCCTCCAAAATGGTATAGGTATGCGAAGGTACTCCTTTATAATTACCCCATTGCATGACTGAATCTACGGCATTGGGCCCCATTACAGCAATACGTGCCGATGTTTTTGTCAAAGGAAGTATACCGTTATTATGAAGCAATACCATTGATTTGCGCGTTATATCCAAAGCCATTTGTCTGTGCAAATCGCAATCTACAGTGTCGATACCGATTTTACTCCAAGCAACAATGGAATCCGGATCCATCTCGCCCAAGGCAAAACGAGCCTCCAGCAAGCGGCGCAAACTGGTATTTATACGTTCCTCCGTAATCAAACCTCTCTCTACAGCCTCTTCCAGATGAGCATATTCGACACCACATTCCAAATCTGTACCATTAATCACAGCAGAAGCACTAGCATCAGCTGCATCTTTATGCGTTCCATGACGGTCTTTATAGAAAAAATCGCTGATAGCACCACAGTCACTGACCACCAAATGCTTATATCCCCATTCATCACGCAAGATTTGTGTCAGCAACCGGTTACTGTCACAACAAGGTTCTCCCTCAAAACGTTGATAAGCGCACATTACCTCCTTCACATCCGCCTCTTGCACAAGCGCTTTGAAAGCAGGCAAATAAGTCTCCCACAAATCACGGGAAGAGAGATGCTCTATGTCAAAAGAATGACGTTTTGCTTCAGGACCACTATGTACAGCATAATGTTTGGCACACGCATGAGTCTTATCATATTCAGCATCTGCCGGTCCTTGCATGCCTTTTACTACAGACACTCCCATACGAGTAGTCAGATAAGGATCTTCTCCAAAAGTCTCCTGTCCCCGCCCCCAACGTGGATCACGGAAAATATTAACATTAGGATTCCAAAAAGTAAGTCCTTCATTTCCATATCCATATCTGTTACGGCGATGTGCATCATGAAATTTAGCACGTGCTTCATCACTAACGGCTATATATACCTTTTCGATAGCATCATCATCGAAAGTAGACGCCATCCCCATAGTTATTGGAAACACAGTAGCCAATCCATTGCGGGCAACACCATGCAATCCCTCGCTCCACCAATTGTAAGGAGCAATTTCCAAACGCTCCACTGCGTGAGAAGAGTTTTGCATCAACCCAATTTTCTCTTTTAATGTCAATCGTCCCAACAAGTCATCCGCACGTTCTTCCGGAGACAGTTGATGATTCTTATAAGGTTCATTTTGCGCCAAAGTGCCGGTTAATGCAACTACGCTGAAACATAAAGCGAATACTACTCTTTTCATGGTATCTTTTCTTAAATTTAATTTGATTCATCTTGTCCTTTCAAAAATACTACTTTTTCTCATAAACTCTACTGTAGTATCATACAATTATAGCTTAACCGTTTCCTGATATCTTATATCTTCAGAGGAAGCACCTACCAAAAACGTATATTGCCCTTCGGGAGTGACGAACCGGCCCGACTTTTCATCCCAATAACGCAAATCTTTTTTCGGGATAGCTATCGTGATTTTCTTTGATTTCCCCTTATCTACACAGACTCTGGAAAATCCCCGCAATTGTTTTATAGGCATATAAGTCCCAGTCTCCGGATAGTGTACATACACTTGTACCACTTCATCACCACTATACTTACCTGTATTAGAAATTTCAATGTTAACATTTATTGTATCGTTCCCAACAGTAATACCTTTATTCTTATATCTAAATTTGGTATAGCTCAGCCCGTAACCGAATTCATACAACGGCTTGCCTTCAAAATACTGATACGTTCTGTTCTTCACGGAGTAATCATCGAATGCAGGAAGTTCATCCAACGAGTTATAATAAGTCAGCGGAAGACGCCCGGCCGGATTATAATCTCCAAACAAGACTTCGGCCACAGCATTACCTCCTTGTTCTCCCGGATACCAGGCATTCAATATCGCCGGGATATGCTCGTCCATCCAATTGACTGCCAAAGAACTGCCGGCCACCAATACTACCACCGTATTCGGATTGACCTTATACAATTCTTTAATGAATTCCTGTTGGTCAACAGGTAATTCCAAAGAATAACGATCCTGCCCTTCCCTCTCGATTGACTTGTTAATCCCCAGAACAGCTACGGTTACATCACATTCTTGGGCAGCCTTGCCTGCATCTCCAAACTGTGCCAACCGATTTATATTATCTATTTGTGGAGTTTTCCAATAGAATCCGGCAAAACACTGCCCGCCATTATCAAAATACTCTACCTGCAAATGATACTCTTTACCAGCTTCCAAATCAACGACTGCATGATCCATCATAGCACTACGCTCCGTCCATGAGTCAATCAGTTTCTTCCCATCAAGAAATAGCTTACATCCGTCATCTGTTTTCAATCCTAGCGTATAACTACCCGAAACGATAGGTTTTAATACGCCTGTCCAGCGAATAGACATCGGAGCTTCCGGCTGAAAGCGATCGGGTTTATGAGCAGGATCATACAGTAACTCTTCTTCTACGCGAACCGACGGGTTACCCTGCAAGCTGTTATTGTTATAATACTCTACCTTCAGTCCGTTCGGAAAGTAGTTCTTTGTCACAGGATCAAAGTCCGAAGTAGCTGAAACCCACGGAGCATAAACGACTTTTACTCCTGCTTTATCAGCATATTTTTTTATACCGTCTAGTACGGAAACCGGGGTGTTCTTAGGATTGCCGCTATAATCTCCAAACTCGCAATGTCCCGCATTGATTCCCACCACTGCAATCGACTTTATCTTTTTCAGGTTCAACGGCAGAAAATTCTCCTTATTTTTCAGAAGCACCATACTCTGCCGCGCAGTTTCCAATGCCAGTTCCTGATGCTTTTTACATCCGATTACAGAAGGCTCTATCTTATTATACGGATTCAAAGACGGATCATCAAACAATCCTAAAAGCATTCTTCCGCGAAGTACACGATAAGCAACGGAGTCAATTTCGGCCTCACTCACCATGTATTGTTTATAGGCATTCAATAGTCCCTCTCCATACACCCGGCTCCCACATTCCAAGTCCAGACCGGCTTTGACAGACAACGTAGCAGCCAATTCCAGGTCCTTCACATACTTATGCTGCGTAATCATCCATTCGGGCGCACTACAATCTGAAACAATATATCCGTTGAACCCCCAGTCTCCACGCAGCACCCTCTTAATCAAGTACGTATTAACTGTGCAGGGAATGCCATTTACGGCATTATATGCCATCATAATAGATTGTGCTTTTCCATCCACTATACAATGTTCGAAAGCCGGCAGGTAATATTCACGTAAATCACGTTCAGAGATTTTTGCATTACAACTTGACCGGTTATGCTCCTCATTATTGGCAGCAAAATGTTTCGGAGTAGACACCGTTTTCAAGTATCGGGGATGATTTCCCTGTAAACCATTTACAAAAGCAGTGCCCAGAACTCCGCTCAGGTAAGGGTCCTCACCATATGTTTCCGGTGTGCGTCCCCAACGAGGGTCGCGGGCCATATTTACTGTCGGCGACCAGAACGTAAGGAGATCGCTTGCACCAGCCAATTGCTTCTTGCCATAATCCAGTTCTTTCCAGCGGCCACGGGCCTCATCAGAGATAGCCGAAGAAACCTCATGCAGCATAGCCGGATTCCACATAGCCGCCAAACCGATAGCCTGAGGAAATACAGTGAATTCACCCGGACGCACCACTCCGTGCAATGCCTCGTTGCCATGATTATACTTATCAATATTTAAACGGGATATTTCTTTCGCATCATTCAACAACAAAGAAATCTTTTCTTCTGCCGTCAGCCGGGACAATAAATCAAGAATACGCTCATGTTGGGGAGCATTCATATCACGAAACAACTCATTTCCGTTTTGCGCTTGCACAATCAATGACAGTGCAAACAGAGTAAATGAACAGCTTAATAGTTTCAATAATTTCATAGTATATGTTTGTTAAATTAATATGGTATTAAAAGTCTTAGGAGCCAGTTTGAGATTGATCACCGAACCCTGGCAAGACAAAACAAGGTTTTGATCTTTCGTATCTTTATTGACACAAAAAATAACAATCTGTCCATCCGGATTACGGAATACCAGTACATTCTCTCCTTTCGATACCTTCAACCGTCGAGCACCAACCTTCACAAAATGGCTCAGATGTTTCATCAAATAGAACTCCGGAGTATATGCAACCCTTTTAGTACGCGAATCAACCCGTATCAATGAATTCTGTCTCCACCCCCAAGAACTGGCTCCTTCATCTTGAAGAACCATATTGAAATACATATAAGAGTTGACCCCACCATTGAGATAAGTTTGCAGTAAATCGAATGTATGCTCCGCTGCAGCCCAGTCAATACTCCCACCACCGCATTCATTCTCCGTTTGCATTAGTTTCATGGCCGGATACTTGCGATGTATAGTGTCCACAATATCTTTCCCTTCCCACTGCAAACCTATTCCACGCAGATACCTGAAAGCCGACGGATGTTGCATCACACAGTCCAGGTCTTCCATCTTATTACAGTTGAAAGTACCGAACCACAATTCAACATCGGGATGTCTTTTAGAGAAAGCAGGACCCAAATATTTCCCAATGAAGTTTGCCATAGATTCCGGCAACCAGCTACAATTGGGCCATTGGTGTTTTGTATAAGGCTCATTCTGAAACTGCAACATAGAAACGTTTATCCCATTTTCTTTATAAGCATCAATAAACTTGGACAGATAAAGTACATAAGCAGCCAGATATTCAGGTTCTTGTATAAGATGATCGCCTGTCACTTCATTCTCTTCCGTAAAATCGTTATGATCGCCGGGGGCAGTTGCATAATGCCTCGTCTTCTTCATCCATACAGGAGGGCTCCATGGAGATGCCCACAGTTTCAGATCCGGATTGAAGGATAAAGCAGCCTTCACATAAGGAATCATTGCCGTTTTATCGCGTTCTATACTAAAATTCTTCATTTCAAAATCACCCGGAGTTTCATTAAAGCTATACCAATCGCGAGCAAAGTCATTGGCGCCAAGCGGGATACGGCAAAAAGTAAACCTCATTCCATCAGGTCCGAAGAGTTCACGCAATACGGCATTACGCTGTTCCTGTGTCAACAATGACAAAGCATCCCATCCCAGTTCGCTAAAGGTCCCTCCAAAGCCGTCGATCACCTGATCTGCAGTCGCAGAAACAACAATATCGGCATCAAGGTTCTGCTGCTTTCGGACATCAACGGATGTCTGCTGCCATTTTACTTTATCCGATGAAGTATACATTTTCGCTTTCTGTGCACTTACAAACATATTGTTCAGAGCCAACAAACTCAACAAATATAAACATTTTACCTTCATGTGAAATACATATTATAGTTCATAATCTTTTTACCTATCCGGTGATGATATATTACTCCATCATATCGAATGAAGGAGGTATGGCATCAGCATCCGATCCCCATTCCATATTACATCGGTTTCCCATCACAAATTCCAACTTACCGCCCTCCCTGATATCCTGATGGGTGAACCATGGCTTGTTCCAGGATTCTCCATTTAACCGGGCAGACTGAATATACTTATTATCGACAGAACAATTACGAGCTACAATATCAAGCGTCCTTCCGTTCTCCAGTTTCACTCTGACAGCAGAAAAGAAAGGACTCCCAATGTGATAAACGGGCAAACCAGGCGTAACGGGATAAAAGCCCATCATGGAGAAGACGACAAAAGAAGAAAGACCACCTCCATCTTCATCACCGGGAACCCCCATCAGGTCATTTCTAAACCATTGATGAATCAAAGAACGAATCCGTTTCTGCGTTTTCCACGGGGCTTGTGCAAAGTTATACATATAAGGTATATGCAAAGAAGGCTCATTACCCATCGAAAACTGTCCTACATTTCCCGTATGATCCGGAAGTTGGGCATAAAATTCATACTTGGACCTGCCCAGCCATTCGCTAAACGTAGCATCCAAATTACGGATAAACTGATCCGGTCCCCCCATCAGCTTCACCAAATCACCGGCATTATGCTGGACATCCCAGCGATAAACCCACGCATTGTTCTCCCCATAATATTCGCGGGCACCCATACCACCGGAAAAACGGTAATCAAACGGTTCGATAAAATTGCCGTGTTTATCTTTGGGATGGAAAAAGGAGGTCTTCGGATGAAATAAATTACGGTAATTGTAAGAACAAGAATAGTAATGACTTGCTTCTTCCTCCAATCCAAGAGCTTTGGCAATGCGTGCCAGGCACCATTGATCGTAGGAGGTTCCCAACGTCACGGCTACCGATTGCCGTTTCTCAAAAGAATTCACCTCGGGCACTGTCTCTTTCTCACCTTCTGCAAGTGACGGTATGTATCCTTTCTCTTGATAAAACCGATCCAGCCAACCAGCTTTTGCGCTCGACCAAGGAGCTAATGTCTTTTCTTCTATCGACGCTTTGGCATAACGATACATTTTCAACAAATCGAAATCGCACACACCCTTATACCAGGCATCTGCGGCTACCGACACGCCATGATTACAATTCATTCGACGGGAGTCGCCTGTCACTTCCGGGAAATTGGGAAGCCAATGATCCCTGCCCTGTTCTGCCATTCTTGAAAAAGAACGAATGATATCGATCTGCTTTTTCTGGTCAATTAATAGTCGCAAGGGATGGGCTGCTCTATAACTGTCCCATATCCAGTCGTCGGTATAGTACGCATAGCCTTCGTCCGAATGCACCTTATTGTCATATACACTATAATAACGTCCGTCTTCACTAATGTTTACCGGACGTTCCATACACCGATACAAAGAAGTATAAAATACATATCGATCATTTTCCGTACCACCCGCTACTTGAATTTTACTCAGTTCGTCATTCCAGATACGACATCCCGCAGCTGCCACTTCTTCCAGATCATAGTTCCGGATTTCCCGCCTCAGATTTCTTTCGGCCTGCTCTACGCTGATGTACGAAACTCCATAACGAACATTCAAGGATAATGAAGCCGTCGGCCATGATGCTACTACACACATGCCTTCACCTTGCGCTTTGCGCATGTCTTTTTTCCATTGCCCAGAATGAAAGACGCCGATATTCTCCGGCTTTACATCCATTTCCATATAAATATATACCCGCAGATTGTTCCATATATTCTGATAGCCGGAAACCACATTCCCGTTAATCTCCAGTTCGCCATTTCCACCATTGAATATAAGGTACGGTGTTTTTGCTGTCTGCTTATAATCAAAATGATAAATGGCAGATTGATGAGAAGGGGCAAATTCTGCATGAAGCTGCTGTTGGCACAGATCAACTTTATAATGATAGGGTTTTATTGACTCGTTATCATACTCATAATCGAATACCCGTACCAACTCTGATTCTTCACCTTGAAACGGAGACAAGTTAAAGACAAAAGAACCTCGGTGACTGATTTGCAGTAAAGGTAATCCGTGAATCTTATCTGATAGATAATCCCCCCTTTGGGGGTAAACCCTCAGCATACCGTTGGGCAAGTGCACTAACGGATAAGTAGGCACCAGTAAATGACTAATGTTACCCATATACGGATTTACGTAATCTACCGGATTTTTGACGAATGAGGCGGCAATGGCATTCCTTATGAAACCTATTCCGCTCACCAATAGAAAGATTAGTATTCGCTGTCTTATCATAATTCTTATAAGGGCTAATTTATAGCCATACGATGTATATTCTTAAAGTATTAATAGTCTTATCAGTGCCAAGCCTTTGGCATTGTTGTGCCAAGCACGTGGCACAACTGTACCATAAGCTTGGCACAAGATAGATAAAGCATAGTTTAGCTCTTCTCTTAGTTATTCTACCACATCAACATTGGGATAGTCCACCCGCAACACGTTTTTAGACATAGAGAAAGTAGCTTCAAATGACATATTCAATGGTTCCAGTTCGTTGGTTGAGTCAACATATTCATAAGAGATCTCCAAAGTGGTCACCTGTGAATAGTAACGGTTATCGTTATAATTCATTTCATATACCCGCTTCATGTTTACGTTTTTGAGTGCAAAGCCGAGCCCTTCGGTTCCTTCTCCGGGGCTTACCGATATATTGCCGGTTGCGTCTTTCATTATTTCAATCACGTAGTGCAGATAATCATCCGTATTGGAACGGTCCTTCTCGCCCACAAACATATAGCATTTCTCATTATTAATGGCATATAACCGACAGCTGGTGACCTCCGTAGTATAAGAAGTACCTTTCTGAGTAACGACTCCTTTACCCATATAGTCTCCCGAAAAATCATTGATAAAGCCAATGTGAGCCAATACTGTCGTATACTTTTTAGCTCCTTTCGGCTCACCTTCGGAAGAAGTGATTTCGAGCGGCAGCACATAATCATTATACAGACTTCCCACTTCCTTTATTTTATTCAGGTTGATAAGAATAGAAGCTCCTGTCTTCAGTTCACCGCGAGGAATAATGTATTGTTCAGAGTCAAAAGAATAACATGACTCGGGAAGCAACTTATAAAACAAGTTTGTCTGATTTTTAAACTTCTCCTTATTGTATCCGGCCAGCGTATCAGGATCCACACCGATCTTCACCACAATATCATTTTCATTGCCGGAAGTTCCGTTTACCCCAAAGTAAACAGGCAGTCGTGCCGTATTATCATCAGCAACCTCCAGTTTGTATTCTTGCCAACCATTATGAGTAATATAGGAGTATTTACGAAACAACTCATCAGCCAGCGAATCATTGCATGATGTGGTTGCCAAAGCAAGCAACAACAAGCATGAGCTATATACAAGTATTATTTTTTTCATAACTAATCATTTATAAGTTACCAACCAGGATTTTGTGTCAGGTTCACATTACGCTTCAATTCATAAGACGGGAAAGGCCAAAGATACATTCTCTGCTCAAAGTATTTATGGACAGAAGTAATGATGGTCGGTTTGTAAAAATCCTGAATGTGTGTTTCAGCATTACTAATGTTAATGTTACATCCTTGCATCAACTGGTTTTCTTCTACCAGGGCATCTTTCCAACGTCTTAAGTCAAAATAGCGCATGGCATTCTCACCCAACAGTTCAATCTGTCTTTCTCTCTTCAATTTAACTCTGAAATCTGTTTGATTCTGATACGTTTCCACCGTAAAATCGGGAACTCCTGCACGCATACGAATTTGCTTCATGGCTCTTTGCATCTCTTTCCAATCACGCTGGATACTGATCTCTTCACCCAGATAATTAAACACCCGGTGTACAGCTCCTTCTTTTAGCTCATTGAGTGCTTCCGCATAAATCAATAATACTTCAGCGTAACGTATCGTAGGCTCGGTTTTATTTACGGTATATCCACCTTGAGATCTGGCATCCTCATCATTATAATATTTCTTGAGGCTGATTCCGGTGATCGGACAGTCTTCTTTGAACCCCTGCTTACCATCGTTCAGTCCTCTATAATAAAATATCTGCTGGTCACGGAAGTTGGATTCTGCCGCACTCTCTGCTTTCCATACCGAGCCGTTGTAAGCGATAGAGGCATAGAAGCGGGGTTCGCGACGGTTGTACATCAATGAAACATTGTCTGGCAGGAATGGGTTATCTTTGGAATTTGCCGAGGTGGTAAATCCTTCTGTTTGATAATAACCGGTAGATTTCGCCTCATCAATGGTTTGCCCGTTGTCCATATAGTAGGCATTTACTTGTTTCAAAGTCACTGCAAGACGATTGTCTCCAAATAAAGTCCGGGGCATTGAACGGTAAACCCAGTCTCCAATAGTAGATGTTCCTACTTCTGTGCGGGTAAATATCAATTCAGGATTCTTCGAACCTAATATCGTTCCGTCAAAGATAGATTTGTAAGACCGCAAAGGATCGACATTAGCCCAACCTTCCGGGAAATTCTTATCTGAATATTCGGAATGATAAGGTGGGCGTTCGTACTCTGATACATTCACTGCAGGAGGAGTAATATAGAGACTATACAAGCCCAAATCTATTACATCCTTTGCAGCGGCAGCGGCTTTTGCCCATTTGCTCTCATCATATTCTTGAGATACCAGTTGATTTCCTTTATTATCTTTCAAGTCAAACAGATCGGTATTACCATTAAACAAAGGGCTGGCAGCATACACTAGAACACGTGCCCGTAATGCCAGCGCAGCTCCACGCGTGGGATGCCCCATATTGTTGGTCGTCCGCGTAGCGGGCAATGAACGTGCTGCTTCAGCCAATTCCTTATCTATAAAATCTACAATGAAATCAAAATGTTCCCGTGGTAAGGACAGTTCTTCGTACGAAAGATTGACGTCCAATCCTTCGATGGGTATAAACGGTACCGGCCCTAAAGCCCGTATCAAGCCCCAATAACTATATGCCCGCAAAAAACGCGCCTGAGCCTTCATATCGCTAATCTCACTCATTGTTAGTTCGGGGCAATTGCCAACATTCTCGATAAAAGTAGATGCTCTGCGAACACCTTCATACATTCTCCAAATGCGACCTTCAATCTCCGAGCCATCCCATAATTGATTAGATGAACTATAGTTACCCTCCACATAATTTATCATATCCGGATGGTAAAGATCATCGCTGGCCCAACGGAAGGGTTCGTAAAACTCACCGGCACGCCCCATGACATCAAATGTAGTCGCCAACCAGCCTTCCACATAAATACGTTTTGAAAAGGCGGAGTCCAATGTCAACTGATCGTAAAAGTACTTATCAACATTTAGGTAGTCAGTACAGGAATGAAAAGAGCCTGTACAACAAATGAATAATATGATATATAGTATTTTCTTCATAATTATTATTTTTTAGAAACTAGAAGCTTACTTGTAGATAACAGGAAACACTCTTGTTGATAGGATAATTAGAACCCATTTCATTTGTACCTTCCGGATCCCACCAACCGAATGGAGCCCATGTCAACAGGTTCTGCCCAATAAAACCAATACGCATATTAGTCATTGCAAACTTCTGGCAGAAAGTACGAGGCAAGTCATACGAAATTTCCACATTACGCAAGCGCAAATATCTTCGATCTTTCAACCAAAATGTAGAAGTACGATTGTTGTTACCATTATTACCATAAGTCAAACGTGGCCAATCTGCATTCGGATTCTCTGTTGCCGGATTTCCTGATACCTCTTTAGGAATCCATCGATTACCATCCACCATTACCTGGAGGATGTTACCGTTGTCTTCATCCCTAAAGGCATGAGGACCATAACCTCCTACGAAGAAATCACATTTACCAGTTCCCTGCAGTAAAAAACTAATATTCAGATTTCTCCAGCTAGCACTAAGTCCTGCACCATATTGCAGTCCCGGCTGCTGGCGATATCCCAATGGGACTTTATCGTCATCATTAATTATGCCATCTCCGTTGACATCCTTATATTTTATATCACCTGGCAATACAGGAAATCCACCTGGGTCTTGCTTGGGACTACTATCAATATCCTCCTGATCTTTAAACAGTCCTAAAGCTATGAACCCTCTAGTTTGGTTCAACTGGAAGCCTTTTTCCATCTGATACCACAATTCATTAGCCGCCTCATCTCTATCTATAATATCTGTTGTCTGATATGTAAAGTTGCCACGCAATGTCAAATCGACCTCACCTATCCGCTGGTAAAACTCAATATTTCCATCCCATCCTCGAGACTTCATTTTTCCGACATTAGCCATAGGAGTTAAATCTGCTAAACCAGTTGTCAATGGCATGTGACGACGAGTCATGAAAATATCATCGCGTTTATCCAAAAAATAGTCAACCGTACCTTTTACTTTTCCATTAAAAAAGTCGAAATCTACTCCCACATCCAACTTTTTAGCAACCTCCCAAGTTAAATTAGGAGTACCTACTGTGGAAATCTTATAACCCGGTGTCACATTCGTGTTGAATTCTCCCCATCCATAACTACCGTCCGAATACGTACCAATCAACGTAATATAAGGGAAACGGCGGCCATCTAACACATCATTACCTACCTCACCATAAGATGCTCTGACTTTAAACATACTCAACCAAGGAAGTGCTTTCTTCACAAACTTCTCTTCCGACAATACCCAACCTACAGAATAAGCAGGGAAAAAACCGAACTGCTTGCCACGTTCAAAATTCTCAGAACCGGTATACCCACAGTTGAATTCAGCAAGATACTTATCTTTATAAGCATACGTCACACGACCTGAATAAGCCAAGTTACGATGTGGAATAGAACCTATTAGGTCATCATCGTTAAAGTTTGCATTCGAAGTTTCCTCCTGATACACCATCGCAAATGCACCTACACGATGTTTATTGGCAAACAAACGAGAATAATCAAGATAAGCCTGTAAATAATAACGTTTGTCTCCGCTTATCTCCTTACGCTGTGTCATAGGACTGGCACTTTGCACTCTACGCAAAATCAAATTACCATATTCGTCCCGCCGCCTTTCTGCTTCCCATTGTTCCTCATTCTTGCTCCTTATAACTGTATTGTTGTTGTAAGTATCGAATGCAAATGTACCACTGAACTTTAAACCCGGTGTAATAAAGTGTAAGTCCTGATCAAGCGCGACACTACTTTCCACTTTACTTTCCCAAATAGTACGGTATCCTGTCTGAGTCATTTTATACTCGGGTGTAGCGTCTCCTTTCACTCTCGTCCACTGTCCTGTAGACCATTTACGTGGTGAAGTTAGTGGAGTATATTCTGCAAACGATTGCCAGATATCACCAGAACCACTGGAAGGAGAAGTACGATTAACCAACCAACCACCTACGCTAACTTTCAATATGGTTGATTTAGTAATATTCATATCAACGTTAGCACGATAATTATAACGTTCATACGTTGCATTAGTATTGTAACGATTCTCTGAGCTAGAAGTACGATATCGTCCTTGTTCATTTTGATACATACCGGATACGAAAAACCGTACATTATCGCTACCACCGGAGAAGTTTATATTGGCATAATAGCGGGGAGCCCCTTTTTTCAACATCAAATCCCTCCAGTCTACATCAGGATATAAGTCAGGATCGATCCCATTTTTTATTATATCAATTTCCTCATCCGTATATAAAGGAGTCTGATAACGTGCTATTCTCGCCTCATTTGCCAGCGTTGCCCAATCATACGAATCCGCATATTCCGGAACCTTCACAGGCGTAGTCCAGTCAAAACCGGTTTTAATATTAATTTTCACTTTACCCTTCTCACCTCTTTTTGTAGTAATTAGGACTACTCCATTAGCACCGCGTTGTCCATAAATAGCTGTAGCAGAGGCATCTTTCAATACAGAGAAAGATTCAATATCTTCCACAGGAATTTCATTGAAATTACGTTCCACTCCATCTACGAGAATTAAAGCTCCTGATTTAGCACCGAATGTACTCATTCCACGAATCCAGAACTCCGAATAATTCTCTCCCGGTTCTCCACTGGATTGCATGGCAATAATTCCCGGCACGACACCGGCTAATGTATTGGATAAACTCCCTGTAGGAGCATTCAATTGAGCAACATCCACATTAGTGATAGCTCCGGTCAGCGTACGCTTTTTCTGGATACCGCTGGCTGTTACTACCACATCATCTATTTGCGTGTTTTTCTCTTCCATTGTCACTGTGAAATTATTCTTATCTTTAATCTCAAGGACTGGATATTCCACAGTTTTATAGCCGATAAAAGAAATTTGCAAGACATCATGTGTACCAACTTTGATGGTAAAGTTACCGTCTATATCAGAAACAATGCCCAAACCCGGCTGATTTTTAGCAACAATAGTGGCTCCCACAACAGGCCCTATATTATCTTTCACAGTACCTTTTATGGTTACAACATTATTTTGAGATTGCGCACTTAGTTCGCAACTCATTCCTAAAATAAGGAAAATGAATAATATATATTTTTTCAGATCACTCATGGTATTTCAGAATATAATTGATTAATATCATTCGATAGCTATACGTCTGATCACATGATTATCACGGTCGGTGACATAAAGAGTGTGATCTGTATACAAGGTTATCGCCTCCGGTTGGTTGAACTTAGCCTGTTCGGGCAATCCGTCTCCGAATCCCCATTGTTTAGGAAGTCCTGCATACAATGTAACATCACCATCAGGAGTAATTTTACGAATGCAATGATTGAATTTATCCGGCACTATCAAATTACCATCCTCATCCAATATCGGTTGACCTGGATTATCAAAACGGGCAGCAGGGCCTTTACCACTGGCATATCCCGGCACATCCCATTCGCCTGCAAGCATCTTGGCATCTCCAAATTCATGTGTAGCAGCATTGTAAGGTACCTTCTGAATACAGTGCCTGTTTCTAACAGAAATATACAATTCTGTTCCTTCTTTATTAAACAATAGCCGCATCTCCGTTTCGCGCGCACCGTTATTTAACTGAAACAAAGGAGTCACATCATTAAAGCCCGGTCCGTCATATCTATAAATAAATCCGTCCACTTTATTATTGAAAAAGATTTCTCCAGTTTTAGGGTGAACAGCTATGCCTTGAGTTCCCACTTTGGCCCCCTTGCATAATCCGCGTACATCCATAAAACCTCCATCACGAGTGACATAAATGATATTAAAGTCTGTCTTTACATCATTTGCATCCGAAGGATAGGAATAATTGGTTATATACAAAGTATCCTGACGAGGACTGAACGCCAAACAAGTCGGAGATTGGAAAGGTCCTTCCGAATTTTGCAGCAAAGTTTCTACATTGCCTTGATACGCACGGCGTAAAGCACCATTTGACCAAGTGCCACGTCCCTCATCGATAAAGAAAATAGCACCATCTTTATCAGTCAGCAAGAACCAAGGACGCCGCAATTTTGATGACGCATAACCACCGTCATCTCTTCCTTCTTGATTATGCTGCCCCACCACTGTCGTCACATTCCGTTTGAATTGATAAATGAATTCTTTACCAGAAGTATATTTCTTCTTCGCTTCCGCCTTACCGATATACAAATCGACGTACCCAGTATCAGCCCTTGCAGGAACAACGGCATAAATGATGGTGTCATTCACCCCAATAACTCTCGCATTCTTATTATTTACCGTCACTTTGACATAAGAAGTGTCCGTTCCAAAATTTTCTCCATAAAGAACCAATTGTGTAGCCAGTCCTCCACTATCCGGAGAAAAAGCTCTAAAGACAGACTCCTTATTCAAGTCCGGTGGATAAGCTGCTGCCGATTTAATAGGAGCCAAGTCATAATCACAGCCAACGACACAACATACTGCGATTGCAGATAAAAAGATTAATTTCAACTTGTACTTTTTCATACTGTGTTTCTTAAAGATTAACTTACAAAGGATTTTGTTTACTTCACTAACTATTAGCAATGAATAAAGCTACGCTATGAACTGTTTTCCATACTACAGATATTAAAATGTTAAACCACTATTAGGATGACCAATAATTATCCATTCATTTTTTATATAAGTGATAAATTTCAGCCTGATGCGCTGACAAACGATATAAAAGTTTGTTATCCTGAACATTTACCTTGTTGCCTGACCAACACTCAATTCCTCCTGCGACCTTATTCGGATCAATGCCCATATCCTTCAATGTTATTTTACCTTCTTTTAAAGTGTCATCATAATTAAAATAAGCAATATAATACGCATCTTCAGTCTCTAAAGTAAATAAGTCTACGGCCCGACTGGGACCAAAAACTTTATGTCCATAAACCGGCCTGAATGATTTGCCTAAACTTACAACCTTATTTATACGTTCATTGACAGAAAACTGTCTCACCTTTTCCTGTGCTGCTTCCGAACCTACATAATTACCTTTTGTACTTAAGTTATCGCCATTCATAAAGTATCCTGTCACTGCACCAGTCGTTATGCGTGACTTATTTTCCGCTTCACTACGATCTCCCATCACCAAATGGTCGGGATCATTATAAGCATATATATGGTTCAGCCACCAGCCATAAGAAAGACTATTCATCATGTAATTGGTATGCCACATTTCTCCCCATGCATCGCAACTAATACGGCGAGCATTCGCATACTGATAAGGGAAAAGAGGCGATATAGACTCAACTATAAACATATCGTTTCCACAACGTTCGCGTAAATATTTCATTCCATAATTAAAAGCTTGGGTTCCGGTAGTTATATCTTTATTATACCAAGAATCTGCTTCTATCATACCAGCAGTAAGAAAATCTAATTTCAGATATTTAAATCCGGCAGCTTTAAACTTATCTATAAAATAATCAATTCTAGATAATGTGCCCGGAGAAGTAGGGTCCATACAGCCGACGCCATATAGTTTCTTTGTATAACCATTTACTTTTAAATGTGTTTGGCTATACTTACAGCCATTTCCTCCTTCAATATCCCGTTCACTCTCCGGAAACCAGTCATTGAAAGGAGTCCAATAAATACCAGGGATTTGACCATTAGCAACACAGCGTCTGGCAAAATTCTCCAATTGTTCCCAACTCAAATTATCCCAATAAGAATCCAAACCAACAAAAATCACTCCATCAGTTCCAAATCCTCCCTTTCCCTGAAGATGCTCTTTTACAAAATCAGAAGCAGAACACGCTCCTTCATAATTCACATGGGTACTCATTCCTCCCCAACTATTCCAGCCATAAGGAGTCCCTTTTGTCCATTCACATTTCGGAACAATCATAGTATTTGCCCTGCCAAACTCTTCCATTCCCAAACGCCAATCATCAAAGAGACCGATAAACATTTTCACCGATTTTACGGTCATTCCCTTAACACAACCATGCGGCTTTAAAACTTTCCGACCTTCCACTTCCAGCTCATCACGTGTCATCGAATGACTCACTCCGCAATAACATTCCAATTTAGAAATAACATTCGTCCTGTTTCCTCCGGATCCCGTCATCCGAATAGCAGATTTCCATGTATCATGTTCTATAGAACCAATGACAAGCCCCTTTTGAGAATTACCATCAAAAATAGAAGTTACCTCAAAAGAGATAGTATCCCGCGGCAACTCACCAGTAGCATGTATGTCATCAATCCTTTCTGAACGCGATAACGGTAGTGAGCCATACGTTATAAATCCATCGTTATCAAAAGGAATAAACAGCATGCGATTTCCATCGCTTTTCGGCAAAAAGTCAGTCGACTCCGTTGTATAAACCGGAGCAATGTAATTTGTAGAAAGAGTCTTGCCAGTCGTAGAAGTTAAATAGACTTCCGTAAGAAAATAATCCTTTCTTGGATAAAAATAAAAAACCTGTTCTATTGAAGGTACATTATCTTTTTTATAATGTATCACATATTTATGAACTAAACCTATTGAATCAACCTCATTCTTTTCTGTAATCTCTACATTTGTATACTCTGAACTATCATAAAATACTCCATCATTATTAAATCTAACAGATATATTACTCAATATTACAGTCGACTTTTTTAATATATCTATTCTTTTACTTTTTTTATTCCAAGATATATGCCACTTACTCTTAAAAGCATCACAAGTACTAACATTAAGTTTCCCTCCCAATACTAATGAGATCAATAACAAAGAAAACGAATACTTGGAAATTAGTTTTAGGACATTCATTGCCATTAGTTTAAAGTTCAACAAAGCCATTTTTATTTGGATAGTCCAAAAGTAGACGCTTCATAACTAATAAGATTGCAATATAGAAGCAAAAAATAAAAGATTAGTTTCAAAACACCAGCCAAAGGAAGCAGATGCGACCTTTACGTTATTTTATGCAACCAATGTGTTAAACAGAGACTATATAAATACTGTCACACAAATCTTATTTACGACTAATTTGTTATTTTTTGAATTATCCATTCTTTTATTAATATTTAAATTTGCAACAAACATTTTACTTATGATGATCATGAAAAAATCCATATTGAACATAGTCTTTTTTCTACTGGTATCTTTATTCACCATACCCGGATACGCCTTAAACAATTACTATTTTACCATTATTGGTAAAAACAAAGGTTTATCACAAACAGATGTGAAAGCGATCATTCAAGACAGTAATGGATTTATGTGGTTTGGTACTCGTAACAAATTAAATCGTTATGATGGAAAGTCCTTTAAAATCTTCAATTGCTATGACCAGGTAGCGCAGAAACAAAACAATAATATCTCTTCTTTATTTGAGGACAAAAACAAGCAACTCTGGGTAGGTACTGATAAAGGCATTTTTATATTAAATCCGCAGAATAATGTATTTACCTATATGAATTGCAAGACGGAGGAGGGAATAGCGATGACGGATTGGATAGCAGAGATGAAAGAAGACCGAAATGGAAATATATGGATAGTGGTCCCCAACCAAGGTTTGTTCCGATATATACAAGCCAGCAAAAGCCTGAAGTTTTATGAATTCGGAGAGAAAAGCGTACCGGACCATGGGAACCCTCAAAGTATATGTATCGATCAAAGTAGCCGGATCTGGATTGGAACAAACGGGAAAGGAGTTTATTTGTACAATGAGAATACAGATCAATTCATTCAGCATCTTGGAGATGCACAAGGAAGCACTCTTGCCGGTGAGAACATTTATACAATGACAGACGATGGAGAATATTTGATACTCGGCATTCACGAAGGTAAACTACGTAAGATTAATAAACGGAAAAATATTGTAGTTGATGTAAATGCTCCGGAAGTACATTATAAGATTATACGTTATGTCACTAAATTAGATGATAAGTTATGGGTAGGAACTCAAGCAGGTATATACATTATAGATGAGGACAATGAAATTATCCACATACACAATGACCCGATGTGCAATTACTCTCTTTCTGATAATCAGATTGGTAAAATCTATCAAGATAGAGAAGGAGGAGTTTGGGTCGGAACCAATACAGGAGGAATCAATTACTTGTCAAGTTCCGTCCTCAACTTCACCCGCTACATACCTTTACACCAAAAGGAAACGATTAGTAGCAAACGGATACGAAAGATTATAGAAGATAATAACCAAAACATATGGATAGGAACTGAAGATGCAGGAGTCAATGTATTCTCTCCAAACACACAGAATTTTAAAAAACTAGGAAGAGATATAGGTGACAAAATGACTTCCGAACAATCACTATGTATGTTAAATGTCAATGGGAATATATGGGTCGGCTTATTCAAGAATGGACTTGATATAATTTCTACTAAAGACTACAGAATACGACATTATTCAGGGCAACAACTTGGTCTGAATGAAGCAAGCATTTATGCACTCTGTGAAGATAAATACGGAAATATCTGGCTGGGTAACGGATGGGGTGTATATAAGGGTAACGGAGAAACCATGAAGTTCGTCAACATGTCCGAATTTGGTTTATGTTATATTTATGATATCATTGAGGATTCACATGATAATTTATGGGTTGCCACTATGGGAAATGGCGTATTCAAATATAATTTAGAATCAAAAAAGATAGAGCATTACACTAATAATATTAACGATAATCATTCTATCAGTTCCAATTCGGTCAGCAGCATTACTGAAGTTAGCAATGGGGATATATGGTTTGCAACAGATCGTGGGGGAGTTTGCAAATATAATAGTAAGAATAATAACTTTCAGAGAATCTCTCTGCCGGAAGGATTACCGGACGACAGCGCTTACGAAATCGTAGAAGACAAGAATGGGAACCTATGGTTTGGAACTAATAACGGATTGATACGAATGAATCCCAAAGACTTCAGTTTCGAGGTTTATTCTACCGATAATGGTTTGCCAAGTAACCAATTCAGTTATGAATCTGCACTGGCAAGTAGTAGCGGGGAGTTGTTTTTAGGAACCTCCGAGGGTTTAATCTCTTTCTTTCCGGATAAAATAAGCCGAAATAACTTTATTCCTCCTGTGTATATCACTTATATTCATTCTAAAAATGAAGACCCGACTGATAAGCTTAACAAAGAAGAATATAATAACACATATCTCGACTCGTCACAGATCGTACTGCAATACGATCAAAACAATATTGAATTAGGCTTCGTTGCATTAAGCTTTGCTTCTCCCACTGCCAATCAGTATGCATATAAGATGGAAAATCTCGACCAGGAATGGATTTACACAAAAGACAACCAGAGTGCGACTTATGCCAATTTATCTCCCGGGAAATATAAGTTCATAGTCAAAGCCTGCAATAACGATAATGTATGGAACACTAAGGGAGCTTCTATTGAAATAACAATACTCCCACCTTGGTGGAGAACATGGATAGCCTATACATGCTACTTTATAGCTATTTCATTGTTTATCTGGTGGATAAACAGATATTATGTCTATGTAAACAAGAAAAAGAATCAGGAGAAGCTTCGCCTGTTTGAAAGTGAAAAAGAAAGAGAACTATACAGTTCGAAAATAGACTTTTTCACTAATGTGGCTCATGAAATAAGGACTCCTCTCACACTAATCAACGGACCTTTAGAAGAATTGGGAGAAATGAATATTAAAGACCCAAGAATAAAAAAGAATATCGAACAGATGCAAAGAAACGTGCTGGAGTTACTGACGTTAATCAACCAGATATTAGATTTCAGGAAAATTGACGCCAATAAAATCACTATGAACTTTATAAACTACAACATACCGGCTATCATTAATGATGTATATCAGGAGTTTCTGCCAATGGCTCTATCCAACAACAAGAAATTCTCATTAGCCTTACACAAGGAGAATCTTTATACACGTATTGACAGAGAGTCTTTTATCAAAATACTCAATAACCTGTTCTCTAATGCCATCCGCTATTCCGATTCACATATTGAAATAGAATTTACTGTCAATAAGAAACTATTTTGCCTGACAGTGAGCAATGACGGTGAAATTGTTCCGGCAGATATGGCAGATAAAATATTCGACCCTTTCTATCAACTAAAAAAGAATGCGAATGTAAATGCAAGTTCCGGTATAGGATTATCATTAGCCCGGTCACTCACAGAACTGCATCATGGAACATTAACCTATGAGTGTCGTAGCAACTTGAATGTGTTCACATTAACAATTCCAATAAGCGAAGGTGTGCAACAAGAGGATCACATAGAGATGTTCAATGACAAATTTACGGAAATACAAACCAAGCAGGAGAAGATTTTAGTGGTAGAGGACAATATTGAATTGTTGTCGTTTATGGTCGAAAAACTTAGTCAGAGTTTTTCCGTTGAAAAAGCAACTAACGGAGCTGAAGCATATGATATCATAGTAACCAAAAATATTTCTCTTGTCATTACCGATGTCATGATGCCTATCATGGATGGTTTCGAACTATGCAAAAAGATAAAAACAGATATCGAGCATTGCCACATACCAGTAATTTTACTAACAGCCAAGAACGATCTGAACAGCAAAATCAAAGGGCTTGAAACGGGTGCGGACGTTTATGTAGAAAAGCCGTTCTCTTTCAAGTATCTGATAACACAATTGAACTCATTACTTGAAAACAGGAAACGTGAGAGGGAGGCATTTATAAAGAAACCTTATGTTACATCTCAGTCTATCGGCTTGTGCAAAGCAGACGAGGAACTGATCAATAGAATCATAAACATCATACTGGATAATATAACAGACTCCAATTTCGGTGTGGAACGTTTGTCCGAAATCACCAATATGAGCCGCTCAAGTTTACATCGTAAGATAAAAGCCCTTTCCGGCACATCTCCAACTGACTTTATTCGATTAATTCGTTTGAAGAAAGCTTCGGAATTAATAGCTGACGGGCATTACAGAACAGGAGAGGTATGCTATATCGTAGGCATCAATTCGCCTTCATATTTCATTAAGCTATTCCAGAAACAATTTGGTATGACTCCCAAAGAGTTTGAGAAGCAACAGAAAATGACAAATACAGATGAATTAAATATAAACTTAACATCATGAAAACAATACGTATTATCTTATTAGTGACCATTATCATTGGGGTTTATTCATGTTCTTCCAAAAGAATCTATCCGGGAGAAGTATGGGAAGATACGACCCATACAGCTATTAATGCACATGGAGGCGGTATCTTATTTCATAACGGTACTTATTACTGGTATGGAGAATATAAGAATGACTCCACTTATCATGCCCCAGGCGTAGAATGGGACTGTTACCGGACAGAGGCAGGCGGTGTGGCATGCTACTCATCTAAAAATTTACATACTTGGAAATTTGAAGGAATCGTATTGAAGCCCAACCTAACGGACTCAACTTCAGACATTCACCCGTCGATGGTGATTGAACGTCCTAAAGTTGTTTACAACGAAAAAACAGACAAGTTTGTCATGTGGATGCATATTGACAACTACAACTATTCAAAAGCTGCCACCGGAGTAGCTGTATCAGACAGTCCGACAGGTGATTTCCGTTACCTTCACTCTGTCCGGCCACACGGAGAAGAAAGCCGTGACATGACTCTCTATAAAGATGAGGATGGAAAGGTGTATCACATTTATTCCTCCAAAGGTAATTCGACTCTATTCATCCATCTGCTTTCTGACGATTATTTGAAACATACGGATACATATACTATTGCATTTCCCGGAAAATACAGAGAAGCACCCGCTATCTTTAAAAGACAGAATACATACTATATGATCACCTCCGGGTGTAGTGGATGGGATCCTAATGAAGCAGAATATGCCCTCTCAGACGCTATGCTCGGAGAATGGAAAGTAATGGGTAATCCCTGCATTGGAGAAAATGCAGGTAAAACATTTGGCGGACAAAGTACTTTTGTACTGCCCGTTTGTCCGGAAAAAGACAGATACATAGCCATGTTCGACAAATGGAACAAGCTGGATTTAATTAATTCAGGATATATCTGGCTTCCCATCAAGTTTCAGGGAGACAGCATCAGCATACAGTGGCAAAATGAGTGGTCGCCAAAAGATTTCTGATATAAACCTTATTCAACAAATAAACATAATATAACCAACGCTATGACAAAGAAGCACCTTTTCTTTTACTTCATTCCGCTACTCTTTGTAACAAAAGGGTACGCAACGAATGCACAACAACCCATCAACTTAGGTGAAACTCCTTGGAAGTTCACCAAAATCATCCATAAAGAGATTAATCTGGCAAAGGATGCTCAAATATTATATGGTACTCAAGTTATGTCTGTTATTAATGACGGTGATATTAATACCGAATGGAAAACGGAAGGAACACCTGATGCAAACTGGATGGTAGATTTGAGAGACGTCGAGCAACTTGACAAAGTAAAATTTGTCTTTAAAGGAGATGGAACCCAATTTGTAAACATACAGATGGAGGGATCGCGTGACAATGAACATTGGGACTCATTGTCGGAAGCGACAGAAAAGAAAGCCTGCCATCTGAACAAACAAGGTGACATAACGAGCACTGGCAGTACCGGCACTGTGGGATATGTGGAAACTGTCATCAATACTTCATTATCAATCCCTATCAAATCTTCTTATCGTTACATCCGGTTCTCTATCACCGGCTGCTCATCCAAAGACGGTAAGAAACTCCCGGTCAGTATCAGTGAACTCATCATTCATCCGGTAGAGCAACAAGAGCACTATTCGGACGGGCAACTGGCTTCTTTATCTCATGATGACGGTAAGTGGGAGACTGTTGGCATCCCCCATTGCTACAATGAACAGGATACTTATTTAAATGCGAGTACGGGAGAGCGCTGTTGGCGGGGCGAAGCATGGTATAGAAAGAAGGTTTTCTTTGACAAAAAAGACCAAGGGAAAGAGATGTTCCTTGAATTTGAAGGGGTAAACATCGGGACAGTTGTTTATATTAACGGGAAAGCCATCCCCGGAAATAGCAACGTTGCGCAACCCGGCATTGTGACTCATGTAGGCAGTTCATTACCTTTTGTAATAAACATTACTCCCTATATCCATTGGAATGCAGATAACCAGATTGCCGTTAAAGTGTCGAATGCAAAAGGCACGTTCTTTACCTGGCCCGAGTTCGGAGTAAATGAAGGATTCGGACAGGCGATGGGAGGAATTGTCTGCCCGGTATACCTGCATAAAAAACATAAAGTCCATATTCCCTTCAACAGTTACTCACCGGCAGCGAAATGGGGTACTTATCTGGGAACCGTCTCAGCTACACGTGAAAAGGCTGAAGTGCGTTTCCAAGTCAATGTGGAGAATATGGACCAACAGGCACGTCACATCGAGCTAAGAACCTACCTGAAAGATGAACAAGGGAAAGTGACAGCCACCTATATCAGCCAACAGATAATCGGAGCAGGAAAGACACATTTGTTTGACCGGACGGAGACTATTTTAAATCCCCATCTTTGGTATCCGGTGGGCGGTTCGGGCACCCCTTATTTATATACGGTAGAAAATCAAGTATTTGCCGACGGGAAAACTGTAGATACTCAAAGTGAGCAATGGGGGATCAGAATGATCACTTGGGATAAGGATCATTGTTACGTCAATGGCGAGAAATGCATCTTGCGGGGATTCGGAAACAGAAACATATACCCCGGATTAGGTGCGGCTGTTCCGGCATCATTGCAATGGCAAGACATTGCTTACATCGCTCAGTGTGGAGGAAATACGCTGCGCATAGGTCATCAGCCTCCGTTTACGGAAGCTTTTAAAGCTTGTGATATGTATGGCATATTGCTGATAGTCAACAGCGGAGATAATGAATGGTCATTGAAGAATGAGCCAGCCAACACATACAAAAAGGAGTATGACCGCGATATGGTCGTCGCTTTTCGTAATCACCCTTCGGTTGTCATATGGGAATCTAACAATGGATTGGCATATGACGGCGTAAAATATTTACCCTCGTGCACGCTTGAAGAGGTTAATAAATGGGACTATATACAGCCAAGATTGGTACTCAACCGGGATGGTTTTCCTCCCGAGTGGAACAAAGAGACTCCTATTGTCATAGGATATACGAACCGTTATGAAAAAGTGGAAGGCTATCCTTCATTGAATACTGAAGTGTATGGAGCCAATTGGTCGGGTGTTCCCAGTTGGTGTATCGCACGTTTCGACTATGATAATGAAAAAGAATTCTCAATGGATTATGTGGAAAACTATCTTCACAACATTGACAATCGTGCTTGCGGTTGGATAGATTGGATGCTGGCAGAAACCTACGGGGAAGGATATACCATTTATTTGAATGGAATGAAGAATCAAAAGAGCTTAGGCTCATGTGCAATGGACGGAAATCGTTTCCCCAAATTAAAGTACCGGATTTATGAGAAAGCACTATGGGTGCCTTTTTCACAGAAACCGGGAGTCGCCCTACAGAGTCACTGGAATTATTCCGGAGCACAGGAGGTGGATGCCTGGAGCAATTGTCCTTATGTGGAGCTCTTTATCAATGAAAAGTCAAAAGGAATAGCCAAACCTGAACAAAGGACACGACGCTGCACATGGAAACAGATACAATGGGAACCGGGAAGTGTAAAAGCAGTAGGACTGGATTGGAATAGAAAGCCTGTATGCTCAGAAGAGATTAACTCTTCCGGTGAACCATATGCTATAGAAGTCTCTGTAGAAAAACCAGTAGTAAAGCCAAACGGCGAAACATTCGTATTGAAAGCAAATGCCTCCGATGCCTTTATTGTTACAGCCAGAATTATTGACAAGGAAGGGCACTGGTGTCCGCTGGCCGACAATCTGCTGAAATTCGAGGTTGAAGGCGAGGGAGTATATAAAGGATCTTACAACTTCTACGTAACAGAAGGGAAAGACCTCTATTATCACACTCCCGGCGATCAAGAGTTGCAAGCGGAAGGCGGATTAATGAGAGTCGCAGTAAGAAGTACTTTTAAACCCGGAAGAATAAAAGTAAAAGTGAGCTCGGATGGATTAGTCTCGGGCGAAGCTATTGTCCAATCTAAAAAGGTGAAGAAATAATAAGACAGATAAATGGGACTGACTATCCCTCACATCATAGTAAGTACATAAGATGCGGTCCGCTATATGTGTTTAAAACTAGCCGTTGTTTGTATGTTAAGTTACTGTATCCCATACGTTATCCTATATATATTAGTGCGTTAACTAACCGACATCTTCATCGTTCCACCCAGGTGAACAGTCCTTATCACCCTGGTAAACAGGTCAGTTCATTAGTGTGCAATGATCTGTTCACTTGGGTGGAACGATGAAGATGTCGGTTAGTTAACACACAAACAATTAGTTGATAAACAGGTTAAGTCAAGGTATACTACATGCAAAGAAGCGGTAAAGTACATCTTATAGAAGGTACATTTTAGCGGAAAGGACAGGTACTTATGAATGAGATGAGCGATAATCTCCCCCCAAAAAGAATGAGAGATACCTCTAAATACAATGAGAGATAACGGAAAACAGGTACTTTTTGACGAAAAACAATGAGAGACACCTGTTCGAGAAGGCATCTCTCATTCGTTATACTATTGACTATCAATAGACTAAACAGATCATAGTGAGACCGTGAGACTAAAATTATTTTTTTCTTTTCAGGAGAACGATCCTACAAAAGTATTGCGATAACAAAAGCGGCTAAAGCCCGCACTCCCTCCACCTGCGGAAAGAAGTCCGACACGTAAAGAGCAAAACTCACCAAAATTATTATGGTTCAATATAGATACATCCAATCCATCCGTCAGCAAGGTCCACTTCTTTCCATCTTTACTGACGTTAATCGCCATATTATTGCCATCATTCCGCATTCTGACAATAAAATGCTTACCGAATCGATTAGGCAATTCGACTTTCTTATCCACATTCAGATAAACGGTAAACGTTTTTCCGTCGGAAGTAACTCCGGCATATGCCTTTTCATTATAAAACAAGACGAGCCCGGCAGTATTGCCCTCACCGACATTAATCGCTACTTCCGCCTCATACTGTTTATCTCCTACATCCACCAACAGCTTACGTCCGTCAGCAGGAGTCTCCCCATAAGCATCCATCCATAATGTACCCTGTTCAAAACGCAGTGCCTGCGGATCATATTGTTTCCAGAATGTCCATTGAAGCCCCAGCTCCGGTCCCATAAAACTATCAGAGAGTTCTAAACCATGTTTTATCTGCTGCTTCGACATAATCGGGGTAGCTGTAGCTTTGGTACGAAACCATCCATCCTCTGTCCATTCTACAGGCTCCATCAGTGTGGACCGTCCCAAAGTATGGAAGCCTTTGGCATAAGCATGATAAAATATCCACCAGTTACCATTTACATCATCTACCAAAGTTCCATGTCCTTTAGACCACCAATCCTCCGTACCACTATATGTATGCACAATAGGATTATATGGAGAATTCTCCCATGGACCAGTAATATTTTTCGATCGGGCGGAAACCACCATGTGACTTGTTGCCGGACCTGCTGTTCCTCCCTGTGCCGAAGTAAGATAGTAATAACCATTATGATAATTCAGTTTGGGAGCCTCCAGACACATACACTCCGTTTCCCATGTATCGGGATACTTCCAGCCGTCATATACCTTCATCTTCTCACCGACTGTAGACAATCCGTCTGCCGTGAGCCGGATAACCGCTCCATCATTGACATACAAATAACGATTCCCGTTCTCATCGGCTATATGTCCCGGATCAATGCCACCCACTTTCAGGTCGACAGGCTTACTCCACGGACCTTTGATATCTTTTGCCCATACTACCCAGTTAGTCCCTGCTGAAGGATAATAAATATAATAAGTATCTTTGTATTTTATCAAGTCGGGCGCCCAAGCCGAACCTTCAAATTCGGGCAAAGCACGACATACCGGTTCCCAACTGATCAAATCTTTGGAATGCCATATGAGTAATCCCGGTTTATAATAAAAGGGAGAATGAGTCATATAATAGTCTTCGCCATCGCGCAAAATTGAAGGATCGGGATAATCACCCGGCAATATCAGCTTTGGGTATTCCTGAGCATTCGGACTAACAGCCGGAACTTGATTCCCCATCATAAAACGGATTTCTTTAGCACGAATCAAGTCGAAATAATTAAGAAACGGAGTGAGTACCTTTTTCCCGTCCAGAAACACAGACTGAACATACTTATTATCTTCCGAAAGATTCTCTGCTTTAATAGTCAGATCATGGTCTTGCAGCCGAAGCGTGATTTCCGGGAATTGAGGAGCACCGATAGCAAATTCATTGCTTCCGGGAGTTACAGGATAGAATCCCATAACAGAGAAAAGATACCATGCCGACATTTGACCGCAATCATCGTTTCCATTCACTCCATCAGGAGCATTCTTATAATTTTCACGTACATGCTTACGCACCAGTTCCTGGGTTTTCCAAGGTTTTCCACAATAATTATACAGATAAACATAATGATGTCCAGGCTCGTTATCGTGCCGATAATGATTGCCTTCGAAATTCTGGTCCAGTTTCTCTGAGAATTTATCTTCCCCACCCATCATTTCTATCATGCCGGGGATATCTTGAAGTACACAAAACAGATAAGTCCACTTGGAACCTTCGGTCAATCCCTGACGAGAATGATCGTCCAGATCGATCCATGTACCATCATAATTGCGCGGCAAAAAGAATCCTTTTGAAACATGATACAAGTTCTTATAATTCTGGCTGAACTGCATCAATCGCTTGTAATCTTCCTCTTTTCCCATTTCTTTGGCGACTTGCGCTATGCACCAGTCATCATAAGCGTATTCCAATGTTCTCGAAACCGATTCGGCTGTCTTATCATCCGGCACATAGCCAATGGAATGGTAATAACTTGCCCCGGCACGCCCTTCAAACGAACTCCAATAATTACGGTCTCCATAATTTCTTTGAGTATCACAATCGGGAGGAACCATGGCGTCTTTACGCATTGCCTCATAAGCCAGGTTGGTATCATAATTGCGGATACCTTTCATATAAGCATCGGCAATCACAGCATCGGCATGAGTACCTATCATGATATTGGTATAAGATGGATTAGGCCACATCGGAATCCATCCCCCTTCTTTATACATCTGCAATAAGGAAGTAATCCAGTCACCGGTCAACTTGGGTTCCAACAACGTCATTAAAGGATGAAAAGCTCTGAAAGTATCCCACAAAGAATAGTCATTATATGAGAATCCCTCATGTATCCGATCGTCAAAAGCGCTATAATACTTGCCATATTCCGAGAATTCACGAGGAAACAGATAAGAATGATAGAGTGCCGTATAAAAAATACGTGCCTCATCTTCACTTACACCTTTAAGAGTGAATCTGGACAATTTATCATTCCATGCCTGCTTTGTTTTCTCACACAAACGTTGAAAATCCCAGTCTGGCACTTCTTTCTCTAAATTTATGCGGGCCTGATCGAGACTGATAAAAGAGGTAGCCAACTGTACTTTTACTTCCCGATCGTTCTTACGGAAATCTATATAAGCTCCCATACGCGTTCCGTGTAGTTCCGTCTGCTGAGGATAGAGTGTAGAATCACTCCAGCAACCAAATTCATTGATATCGCTATTGAAACGAATGATGAAGTATCCTTTAAAGTTAGGAAGTTCCGGTCCCAACTGAGACGATTGGCGATCAGGATTATATCCCACGATCTCATTCCTTTCCTTATCAATCTTCACCCATCCTTTAATCGTCTTCAACCGGTGATCGTAATGATTACACCAGTCATTCAACTCAGAATTAAGGTTAATTCCCTGAATAATCAAACGAGGGACTTTGTTTTTTGGAAAACGAAAGTTCAATAAAGCACATCGGCTGGAAGCCGTCATTTCTGCAGATATCCGGTTTCGTTCGTTATCGGTCAGTGTCACGGAATAATAGTGGGGAGCCGCCTTCTCATCTTTATGGCTGAAACTCATTTTCCTCTCTTGGGGAAGGACTCTCGCTTCTCCTTCTCCAACCTGGGGCATAACAGAGACGTATCCATAATCTCCCATCCAAATGGTGGGTTGGTGTGAGCCGAGAAATCCCATGATATGACCATCATCATAAACATAAGCCATAGTACCCATTTTATTCTCTCTCGTCTGCGGCAAAAAACTAGTCATTGCAAAAGGAATACCGACATAAGGAACAGTCCCTCCTTCACCCTTGAGCGCAGTTCCGATCAATGGATTTACATACTCCACCATTTCTTTATTATGCCCAAAAGTACAAATGCAGGCTATTAATGCCATCAGTAATAAAAACTTTCTCTTCATAGTATTCATGCGTATATTGTTGTATTTACAGATTCATTCTTCAAATGACCAAGTTATAAAAGGATCCATTTACAGTCAGCAGTCAGCTTTATCTGATTTCTGTCTCCCGATACATTTATCTGATTCTCACCTTTTCTCAGCGTCACATTCTCCCAAATATAAATATTATCATTTTTCAACGGATTTCCGTACTCTTTCCCATTCACTTTCAGAACAATATGATCACAATTAGAATAGACTTTGATACGGGTCAGAGAATCGTTTCTTGCAATATCTCTTTTACTGGTAATATGCACCACCGGCTCTTCCGACCACAATGATTTATAATAATAGAAAGCATCTTTTTTTATTTTTCTATCGTAAGTAACCAATCCTTTATCATTCATCCCCTGCATACTCCCTTCATTTCTGAACGCACTTGCAAAATCGAACATATTCCAAACAAACGATCCCCATACAAATGGGCTGTCCTCAATGGCCTGATAATTCTGTTCGTGCACTATCGACTGCCATTCTTCAGGATGAAAGATTCCATCGGCTTTAGGCACCTTTCGGTCACTTTGCCAATGATGCCACACGTTAGCACCTGCGCCATACTCACTAACTGCGATCCCCTTCTCTCCCACCAATCGATTCCAATGAGCTAAAGATGACTTCATTATTGAAGGCTCTCCCCAATACCACCCCGGATAGGTATTATAAGCCATGATGTCCGTAACTTTATTCTCCGGCCTATTCTCTATATTGGCAGCAGCAACAGTAAAACGATCCGGATCTTCCGCATGCGCCAAGTCATTTAATTCTGTAACCAAGCCTTTTACATCTCCTTCGGACAATTCATTGAACAGACTCCAACAGAAAATAGAAGGATGATTGAAGTTCTGCCGGATCAACTCCGTCAACTGTAACTTTATGTTTTCCGTAAAATCATTACTCGAACATGCCTTACCCACAAGTGGTATTTCCGCCCAGACCAGCATCCCTTCCTTATCGCACAAAGAATAAAAAAAGTCAGAATGAGGATAATGCGCCAACCTGATACCAGTTGCTCCTATTTCTTTTATTATTTCCATATCCTGCAATTGATCTTTGTGATTGATTGCCCATCCTTTGTCCTCTCTATCTTGATGCCGGTTTACTCCTTTTATCTTATACAATCTGCCGTTCAGTAGAAAACCCTTTTGATCATCAATACTACAATATCTTAATCCTACATACTGCGATAAGGTATCCAGCACCGCGCTTCCTTTCATTATTTCCACGAAAATACGATATAAATGAGGGGATTTGCGCCCATCCCACAAAACAGGGTCTTTGACATGAAATGTATTAATAAAACTCAAATCGTTTCCCGTGATTTCTGCTTCTTGGGTAGAATTACAGTCAATCAATTCACCTTTGGCATCGAACAGAGTAGTTCTTACTGTAAGTCTGGAAGCATTTTTCCTGCTATTATCTACTTTCGTCTGAATAGATAACCAAGATTGTTCTGAGTTCGTTTTTTGTCGTATATAGATGCCCGAAGATGCAAAATCAAGTGGTGTAATACAAACTTCAGACAACAGCAATAAAGAGACTGGACGATATATTCCTCCAAAGACAGTAAAGTCTCCCGCTAAAGGAGCAATATAATTATTCTCACTATTTGAAACTTTTACTTCAATCAGATTATTTCCTTTCTTAAGTAAGTGACTCAATTCGAAACAAAAAGCATTAAAACCACCTCTGTGTGTACCAATATTCTTTCCGTTTACAAAAACATCTGCCACCTGACTGACTGCCTCAAAACGGAGAAAAATTCTTTTCTCCAACATTGCTGATGATACATATAATTGATAGCGATATTCACCCATCCCACGAAAATATTCCGAAGTGGTACCGTCGTGTGCATTCCATGTATGAGGAATCGATACTTTTTCCCAAACAGAATCAGTTTTATCCAATTTAAATTCCCAGCCTTCCTCCAATATATGTTGTTGCCGCAACTGTGCATTAATATGAAAAAAAGAAAAACAACATAACATTCCAGTAACAATAGATTTTAAGGACATATACATAAGTACTATAATTTAAGATGATGATTACTCTGTACGATAATGCTAATGGGACAAATTTAGCTCAGATATTCATTAATTAATAATACAGATTCGTCATTTTATATAAAATACGTAGTACATAGTTAAGAAGAAAAGTCGCAATTAAGACCAATGTGGTATTTTTTGAGACATACATAATAAACAGAACTCAAATATGATTTGGTAAACAAAGTAGGAACTATCTAAAATTAAAGCACTTGTAAGTTACTCTTTTCTGATTATTCTCTGCAACTAAAATGAAAGAAGCGACAATAGAATCTCCCAGCCTCGCTTCACCTTATCTTTCAAGAATTTCAAGGCCTTACCCATATGTATTTCTACAGTCTTCTGACTAATACCAAGCCTCTCGGCTATCTCCTTGTAACTCAGGTTTTCTTCACGGCTCAACAAGAAACACTTTCTTTGTTGTTCAGGAAGTGAATTGATTAACCGATCAATGAATATTTTTAGTTGAGAAGCGCAATAATCTTCCTCCACAGTAGTGGAGTTATAATAACCTTCGTTTCCATAGGCTACCAAAACAGAGGTTTTGAAAAGATTCTCATTTACTCTCTTCTTATTTTTATTAAATACGATGTTTCGGGTAACAATAAAGAGAAAACCTTTGATATTTTCATCTTCCTTCAGTAAATGCCTTGATTCCCACAACTTCACAAACACATCCTGAACAATTTCCTCTGCATCAGCAATTGTAGCGATGTACAATCGGCTAAAGTCATAAACCTGACTCCAATACTCGTTATACAAATCTATAAACGCTTGATGATCACCGCCCTTAATAGCCAATACTCTTTCTCTTTCGTTCATATTTGTGCAAATATTAGTGACAACAAAGCTATACATTATTTAAAAGATACAAAAATAAAACACATTTTTTTTTTATATCCGATAGGGGTAAATGTAATATGGGGAGTATTTAGTATGTAACCGAAGTCAATAACGATCATTATCACTAATATACAAAGACGTGAATTCAATAGAACTCATTAATATTATAAAAAAGATGTTAGCCGACAGACTGACAACTTCCGAAAGGGAACAGCTTCTCAATGAGAAGCCTATGGTTAACTTTCAGTCTCAACAATGGGATAAAGCTCCTAAAGCTCATATACAAGATCATGTTCCCCCGCACACCATACTCAATAAGATTATGGTCAGATGCCGGAACGAAAAACAGCCTTTAGAGAGAAACAAGAAATACTATCGTATCGGATATTCCATCGCTGCCACTGTTGCCATCTTCATTATCGGCTTTTGGATTGCCAACAATATTTCATCATCCGACATTAATATCAGTGCTCCAATGAATGATAAGCTGGCAGTCATGTTGCCGGACAGTTCGGAAGTATGGCTCAACGCAGCTTCCCAAATTCGCTATCACAAGTCATTCCTGAACAACAGAGAAATCTTCCTGGAAAAAGGAGAAGCTTTCTTTAAAGTAAAAAAAGCTCAGGGAGCACCCTTCAGGGTTTATTTCCGGGAATCGCATATTGAAGTGACCGGAACGGAATTCAACATCAAAGCCGGACACATGGAATCAGAAATTACCCTGTTCACCGGCTCCATCAAATTCCAGGCAGAAGAAGGACAGCAAGAACTGCCGATGAAACCGAACGAACGAATCGTATACAATACCCAAACCAAATCAATTGTACGTACGCATATAGATATCAACGAGTATGACTGGCGCTCAAGTAAATATCGCTTTACCAACAAGCCATTACAGGAATTCATCGATTTTATCAACCGTTCATACCATGTAAACATCATAATTAAAGAAGAAAAGCTCAAAAAGCTGAAGTTCAACGGAACCATACATAAAGACGAGCCGCTTACCAATATCATCGAAAAGATATGTATCAGCCTCGATTTAAAAGAGAAACAAGAAAATAACGACATCATATTATATTAATACATTAAAAACAAATTATCTATATATTCACTATTAACCTTTTAGAAACATGAAAAACATGCATTTTAGTAACAGCATACTCAGATATGCCGTTCTATTGATTTGCTTCCTTCCAATGGCTCTCTACGCTCATGGCGCACAAGGAAAGAGAATCATTCTCAAGGGTCAGTCCATCACCATGCAACAGGCTATTCAGCTGATCGAAGAAAATAGCCAGTACACATTCTTCTTCAAGTCCGGCGTTGTCGCCAATGACGAGAAAAAGGACTACGATTGCGAAGGAGACATTAATGAAGTTTTAAGAAAAGTATTCAGTAACAGCGGAATTGACTATGTCATCAAGAATAATGAAATTATCTTGAAAAGCGCGAAAGCAGAGACTGTTCAGCAAAAAAGTCAGGGACCGAAAAAGTCGGAAATCGTAGGTGTGGTAGTCGACGCCAATACAGGTGAATCCATTATCGGTGCTTCCGTACAAATCAAAGGGGCTGCTACAGGAGTAATCACCAACATTGACGGAAAGTTCACGATCATGGCTGCTCCTTCGGATGTTATTCTCATTTCTTATGTAGGATACACACCCAAAGAAATCAAGATCGGTTCACGCAAAGTGTTATCCATCGATTTGAATGAAGATGCCAAGCAGTTGGAAGAAGTAGTCATCACAGCTTATGGTACAGGACAAAAGAAAGCCAGTATGGTAGGCTCTGTTGAATCTATTAAACCAACTGAATTAAAGGTACCTTCTACCAATCTGTCTACTGCATTTGCCGGACGTCTGGCTGGTGTTATTGCCGTCCAGAAAAGTGGTCAGCCGGGAGCTGATGGCGCCAACTTTTGGATTCGCGGTGTTTCGACCATGAACGGAGTCACCGATCCACTAATCATTCTGGATGGTGTGCAGGTAAGTTCAAGTGACCTGAATAATCTTGATCCCGAGATTATCGATAGTTTCTCTATCCTGAAAGATGCTACCGCAACAGCGATGTACGGTACCCGTGGTGCCAACGGTGTGATGATTGTAACCACCAAATCGGGTATGAATCTGGATAAGCCGATTATCAACTTCCGTATGGAAGCACAAATGTCTCAACCGACCAGTACCCCTAAATTCGTAGACGGTGCCACTTACATGGAACTTTTCAACGAGGCCGTAAACAATGACAATAGCGGTGACGTGCTTTACAGCCAAGATAGAATTGACGGAACACGTGCCGGATTGAATCCTTATATCTATCCGAACGTAAATTGGTATGACGAATTGTTCAAAGACGCTTCTTATAGCGAAAAGTTCAACTTTAACATCCGTGGCGGTGGTAAACGTGTAGACTACTTCTCCAGCATCTCTGTCAACCACGAATCCGGTATGTTGAAGAATCGTTCAAAGGATTTCTTCTCCTATAATAACAATATTGAAATCATGCGCTATAACTTCCAGAATAACATCAACGCCAAATTGAGCAATTCTTCTAAGTTGTCCTTGCGCCTGAACGTACAGTTGCGTGACATGACTACTCCTAACCAGGGAGTAGGAGCCATCTTTACCAATGCCATGAATACATCACCTGTTGAATTCCCGGTATATTTTCCGGATGACGGTGAAACACCTTATATTAAATGGGGAGCTACAGAACGTGTCAACGCCGACTATCAGACCAACCCGGTGGCTCAGGCTGCTACAGGCTACAACAAAGGATTCCAAAGCACAGTCATTGCAGCACTGGAATTTAACCAGAAGTTGGATTTCATCACCGAAGGTCTGAGTTTCAAAGCACTGGCTTCATTCAAGAACTGGTCGAGTTCCGAGAACAAACGTGAAGGGAAGTGGAACAAATTCGCACTGACCGGATACGAAGACGATGGCAATGGTGGCTACACCTACACAACAAGCCGTATTGGAGACGAATATACGACAAACCTGACCGCAAAGAATACAAATTCCGGTGACCGCCGTTTCTATTTGGAAGGAATGGTCAATTACAGCCGTACATTCGGTGAACATGACGTCAATGCGATGCTAATCTATAGCCAGGACGAACTTGTAAACAACACACCGGGCGATGGGAACTTTATCGGTTCATTGCCTCAACGCAAACAAGGTCTTGCAGCACGCGCCTCCTACGCTTATGCCGGAAAGTATATGGCTGAAGTGAACGTAGGATACAATGGATCGGAGAACTTTGCCAAAGGACACCGTTTCGGTCTGTTCCCCTCCATTGCCGCAGGTTATAACATCAGTGAAGAATCTTTCTTCAAACCTTTGAAAAACGTTGTTTCTAAATTGAAGCTACGCGGTTCGTGGGGTCTGGTAGGTAACGATCAGATTAATGGGAGCCGTTTTATCTACATGTCTCAAATTGATCTGGGCGGCAAAGGATTTACAACAGGTGTCAATCAGAATGTAACCTACAATGGTCCCGTTTATCAACGCTATGCCAATGAAGATATTACATGGGAGGTAGGAGAAAAGATTAACTTCGGAGTCGATCTACAATTGTTCCACTCTCTGGACCTTACTTTTGATATCTTCCGCGAAAATCGTCGCGACATCTTCCAGGAGAAAGGGACCACTCCGACATATATGGGTACAGCTACCACTAAAGTATACGGCAACCTGGCAGCTATGCGCAATCAGGGATTTGAATTAGCAGCCAGCTATAACAAGCAGTTCAACAAAAACTGGTTCGTCAGCTTCAAAGGAACTTTCACATATGCGCATAATGAAATCACCCAATATGATGAATCACCGAAATATCCATGGCAGTCAAAAATCGGAGTCAGTGCCAATAAGAATGCCATTTATATTGCCGACGGACTCTTCATTGATGCAGCAGATATTGCCAACCACCAACAACAATTGGGAGCGGCAGTGATTCCGGGAGATATCAAATATATCAATATTTCAAGAGACTGGTACGGATATGATGATAACCTGACAGATACAGACGACTGGGTATGGGCAAAACATCCCGGCGTACCGGAGATTGTATATGGCTTCAGTCCCTCTATTAAATGGAAGAATCTGGATTTCTCCTTCTTCTTTCAGGGAGTAGCCAAAACCTCCTTCATGGTAAAAGATTTCCATCCCTTCGGTGACAGTATGCTACGCAACGTACTTTCATGGGTGGCAGACGAACGCTGGAGTCCCGACAATCAAAACACCAATGCGACTTACCCGCGCTTGTCACGCAAAACCAATAACAATAACAACAAGTTGTCCAGCTATTGGGAGCGTAACGGTGCCTTCCTGAAATTAAAGAATGCTGAGATCGGATATACCTATAAGAATATGCGTTTATACATCAGCGGTTCTAATCTGATGACCTTTGCTCCGTTCGATCTGTGGGATCCTGAACAGGGTGGTGGCAGTGGTCTTTCATATCCGACCCAGCGCGTATTCAACATTGGATTCCAAATGACTATTAACAACAAATAATACCTTAAAGATATGAAAAAGAATACACTATATCTATTTATCCTCTTATTGATTACAGGGCTGAATACTTCCTGTAACTATCTGGATATCGTTCCCGACGAAACAGCCACGGAAAAGGATGCCTTTGCCAATCCCCGTGCTGCACTGCGATATTTATATTCCTGCTACGGATATCTGCCTCAGTCAAACATGGTTCAGTCATGTATGGACTTTACCGGTGACGAAACGATCAGCCCGTTTGCCGAAAGTTACGTAAAATTCGCTGAAGGTTCTTATGACTCAAGCAATACAATTATCAGTTATTGGAATACACTGTTTCAGGGAATACGTCAATGCTATTTGTTGAAAGAAAATATCCACTCCGTTCCTAAGATCAGCCAGGAGGAAGTCGATCTTTACACGGCAGAAGCCGACTTCCTGATCGCCTATTTCCACCTCCTTCTGATCAAATGCTACGGGCCGACCATTTTGGTAAAAGAACTTCCGGCACTCGACACTCCCGCAGAGAATATGCTTGGACGTCGTCCGTACGATGAATGTATCGACTGGGTTGCCGACTTACTTGACGATGCAGCCACCAGACTTCCTGCCACACGCAATAGTTCGGATTATGGGCGTGCCACGAGCGTCATTGCCAAAAGCTTAAAAGCACGTATGTTGCTTTATGCCGCTTCACCATTATTCAATGGGAACCCTGATTACACAGACTTTAAGAACCCGGACGGCGAACAGCTCATGTCGACCACTTATTCGGAAGAAAAATACAAACGTGCAGCAGATGCAACATGGGATGCCATTCAGGCTGCATCAGGAGCCGGTCACGAGCTCTATATAGCCAGTACTACAAGTAATGCTTATCCGGAACCGACCAACCTGACAGAACGCACACTTCGTATGACTTTCATGGATAGCGAAAACTACAAAGAAGTCATTTTCTCCGAAACCCGTAAAGCAGGTGCTTATGGTATTCAACGTAAATCCATACCTTTCTTCCCACGTGGCTCGTGGAATGGTATAGCCCCCACTATTACCATGCTCGACCGCTTCTACACAGTCAATGGATTACCGATTGACGAAGACCCCGAATTCAATACAAACAACAAACTGGATATCGTAACCATCCCTGAAGGCACTACCTATGCCGAACCGGGAAAAAGAACATTATACATGAACATGAACCGCGAACCCCGATTCTATGCGTGGGTTGCATTTGAGAACGGTTATTATGAATGTCGTACAGACGATAAAAGATATGCTTATCACAAATTCTGGGGTGCTGAGCGTTCTGAAGGAGACAAGTGGTTGACCGGATTTCTGGCAACAGAAAACTGCGGTGTCAGAGCCGATGACGGAAAGATAGTCACTGCGGCACGCTCTCAGAACTACTCCAAAACAGGATACCTGAACAAAAAAGGTGTACACCCAGGGATACAAGCTACCGTTGGTACCCCCGGACCAACGGTAGAATATCCATGGCCTGTGATACGTCTCGCCGAACTTTACCTGAACTATGCCGAAGCCTGCGTAGGATATGGTAAAGAAGGATATCCCGAAAAAGGAATGGCTTATCTGGACAAAGTACGCGAACGCGCCGGACTAAAACCGGTACTGGAAAGCTGGGCAAATGCCAAAGTTCCTTTGACAAGCTATGACGGCCAATGCGGTCCCGACGGCAGAGTGATGAAAATCGTCAGACAGGAACGTATGATCGAGCTTTATCAGGAGAATCATAATTTCTGGGACATCCGCCGCTGGAAAATGGGAGAAACTTATTTCAATGTCAAGGCACGTGGTCTGAACATTCTTGCCGAGACAATGGAAGACTTCGCCAAGATTGTGGAGATACAGGACAAGCGTACATTCGATGCACCCCGTCAGTATCTGATGCCTATTCCGGCAGGTGAAGTAAGCAAGAACCCGAACATGGTGCAGAATCCGGGCTACTAATCAATGATGAATAACAATTATTAAAAATAATCTGATCATGAAAAAGATACTTATAACGATATGTCTTATCGGAGGATTAGCCATGCTCTGGTCTTGCAGCGATGACAAAGATTCCTATCCGGTACCCAGCGACATCGAAAATCTAAAAGCGACTCCCGCTCCGGGACAGATTACCCTGAGCTGGACCAACCCTGCCGATGAAAACTTATATTATGTACAGATAGAATATACAATCGGAGCCACAGGAAAGTCATACAGAAAACAAGTCAGCCAATACGCCAGCGAATTGGTAATAGACAATCTGCTCCAAAAGTACGGTGAAATAGACTTTACTGTACAAGCCTTCAATCGTGGCAATACGGCAGGGCCCAGCCACCAAATAACGGCTCAGGCAGAAAAAGCCAACCCTACTTTCGGCACTCCCGTAAAGATAGATCTGGACTATAAGAAAATATGGACGAATGCTCCATTTCCTACCCGTCCGATAAAAGACCTGGTAGACGGAAATATAGCAACCTTCTTCCACTCGTGGTGGAGCTCACTAGTGGAAATGCCACATTATCTGGTAGTAGATTTAGGCGAAGAAGTCAGCGCTATTAAATTCCGTTCGACTAATACCAACCGTGCGAACGATAGTTCATGGAAAACGATCAACTTATATACAAGTGATAGTTATAATCCAGCAGAATGGTTTGATGGCGTCGAGAAAATTGATGGCAATACAGTGGATATCTCACAGGCAGGCACCCACAAGGAAACTACCTTAACAGGGCTTCCTAACGGAGTGAGCGAAGTGTATAACTCGGAGATAATTCCGCTATCAAAACCTTCCCGCTATCTTTGGTTCGAAGTGACAGAGACCACGAAGGGAACCCCTTATTTTGCTTTAGGAGAACTAGAAATCTATCAATGTTCAATGGTCGTACTCGAATAAAAAAAGAATGAAGAAATATATACTGCTTTTCTTTCTATTATCGTTGCTGCCATGCCTGTCTACGGCATGCTCTGACGATGACGGCTCTTCAACCCCCAATTTAACCGTTGGAAAAGAGACAGTTGATTTCAATAGTGAGTCCGGTAGCCAGAATGTAGCTGTTACTACCAATGTGGATATCTGGACCGTCAAATCAGATAAAAATTGGTGCCACCCGTCTGCAGACGGGAAGGCACTGAAAATATCTGTAGACGAAAGTGACGAACGATACGTGCGCAAAGCAACCGTTACCGTTATAGCTGCCGACCAGACAAAGACAATCACAGTACGCCAGTTGGGATACGAAGCAGCCATTTTGGTTGACCAGCCCAGCTTTGAGGTAGGTGTTATCGGTGGAGAAATCCAGTTTAACGTGACGACAAATGTAGAAGTAGCCATCACTTTGCCGGAATGGATTACCGCAAAACCTGCCAGCCGTGCACCGGCCACAGTCACCACCCCCCATAGATATATGGTGAAAGCGACCGGACTTGACAGTCAACGTCATGGCAACATTGAAATAACAGAAGTATTACCGACTATCGATCCCGATACGGAACAGGCAGAACCTGTAAGCGCATTCGTATTTGTTACCCAGAAAGGTCTCAACGAATTTGCCGAAGGCAATGGAGAGGACGTAAAAGGTGATATCAAAATCAAAATAGTGAGCGGGACGGCTTCTTCTTTTCAACCCGGCAGCAACATCGAAAAGTCTTTTGACGGAGATTATTCGACACTTTATCATTCCAGTTGGAGTAATGGTGCAAGCAACTATTTCCCCATCACATTAACCTATAATTTTGAAACAGTCACAGATGTCGATTATTTGATATATCATCCGCGCAACAACGGAAATAATGGTAGATTTAAAGATACAGAAATACAATATTCAGCAGACGGTCACACATTCACAAAACTTATTGATAAGGATTTTCAAGGTTCGGCTACGGCAGGCAAAGTAACATTTGACCAAACGATACAGGCGAAGTCTTTCCGTTTCATCGTAAAGAGCGGTTCCGGCGACGGACAAGGATTTGCTTCATGTGCCGAAATGGAATTCTACGCAAAGAATCCCGTGAACTTTGATTATTCGACTCTCTTCACAGATGCAAGTTGCAGTGAACTGAAAACAGGTATTACGGAAGATGACATAGTGAAGTGCGAATACCCGTTCTTTAAGAATATAGCCTACTATATGATTAAAGGCAAGTATCCCAGAGAATTCCGTATCAGTGAGTTCAAGGCATATCCCAATCCGGATATCCAGTCGGAAACCCACAAGACCAACCCTTACAGCCAGTTGGACAATCCAACCGGAATATCGGTCAAGGCAGGTGAAAACCTGATTGTGCTGGTGGGAGACACACACGGATATGACATCGGACTGCGGGTACAGAATCTGGATGCACCGGAGAATGACGGTTTTGGCGGAGTGACCTACTTACTGAATCAGGGAATCAACAAACTTACTATCAGCGAACAAGGACTGGTGTATGTGATGTATGTCACAAAAACGCTGGACGATCCGTCAGCGGCCCCAATCAAAATCCATTTTGCATCGGGAAAAGTGAACGGCTACTTCGACTCGCAAAACCCGGAGCATAACGGGCGTTGGTCGGAACTGCTCAACAAAGCAACCAACCGATATTTCGATATACTGGGGAAATATGCCCATCTCACTTTCGAGACGAGCGACCTTCGGACCTACGCAGGTTCCAAAGGAAAAGAACTGATAGACCTTTATGACAAGATCGTGTGCAGCGAGCAGCAGTTGCTGGGACTGGAAAAATACGACAAAATGTTCAGAAACCGGATGTATCTGAATGTCATGTATCATTCTTATATGTACGCTACAGCCTATCACACAGGCTACAACCGAACGACCATGAATGAAATCTGTAACCCGGAAAAGCTGAAGACAAGCGCATGCTGGGGACCGGCACACGAGATAGGGCATTGCAACCAGACCCGTCCGGGAGTATTGTGGGGCGGCAACACGGAAGTGACGAACAACATCATGTCCGAGTACATACAGACCACCATTTTCGGCCAGCCCTCCCGCATACAGGTCGAAGACATGGGAATCACCTACCGAAACAGATACTCCAAAGCATGGAGTGGGATTATTGCCACCGGAAGCCCGCACGCCGACTTCCAGAATCTGGGAAAGAATAATGCCAACGATGTATTCTGTAAGCTCGTTCCCTTCTGGCAACTGGAACTCTATTTCGGGAAGGTGCTGGGCAGGACTCCGTTGCAACAGGCGGACAAAGGAGGTTTTTATCCGGAAGTATATGAATACGCCCGCAATAAAGACTACACCGGAATGACTCACGGAGAAATTCAGCTCGACTTTGTGTATGCCTGCTCCAAGATTTCCGGTATGAACTTACTCGACTTCTTCACTAAATGGGGATTCCTGACTCCGGTAGACAAAGAACTGGACGACTACGGGAAAAAGCAGCTGACCGTGACACAAGACATGATAGACGCTCTCAAACAGAAAGTGAACGCACTGGGAGGCACCCGTCCGGATGTCGCTCTAGAATACATCTCGGATAATACGTACGAACTGTATAAAACGAAACCCGCCATCATCAAAGGAGAGAATGCTACTCATGCTCCCAAGACATTTACGGTAGGTTCCGGCGATAATGCGATGACTTACAACGGTGAGACCATCACGATCAAGAACTGGACCAATGTAGTGACGTACGAAGTGAAAGATGAAACCGGCAAATTCATCCTCATCTGCAGCGGCGAAAATGCCCCTTCGTCTGTAGATACATTCACCATTCCGGTTCGCTGGAAAGATGGTTTCCGGTTAAGCGCCGTTTCCGTTACGGGCGAACGTATCGACATTCCAATGAATTGATCGTATCTCAGATACATTCAAGATAACTTTTTATCGGGTTAGGTATCGAAGGGTGTCCGCAGGCGGGCGCCCTTCTTGCGTAACACAATCGTAGCATATTTGTTACGCGTTCTTCAATCAACTGTAAAAAGCAAGAAACGTCAAACCTCTACTTTTGCAGCAAATAATTAACGCACGCTAACATTTATGAAACGATTTCTCAGATTAGTCTCTTTGACTCTTTTAATCATGAGTACAAGCGGAAATACTTTTGCAGAGGAAAAAGTAAACGTAGCCCGACAGGGTACGATCCGCGGACGCATAGTAGACACTTCCAAGCAAATTCTTCCGGGAGCCTCCATCTACATCGAAAAACTACATACCGGAGTGACAAGCGACGTCAACGGTTATTATACATTCGCCAATCTCACACCGGGCACATACACCGTGAAAGTCAGCTACGTAGGCTACTCTCCCGTCGAAATGAAAATCACCATTCCGGCAGGAAAGACGCTCGAAAAGGACGTCGTACTCAATGAAGGACTCGAACTGCAGGAAGTAGTGGTAGGCGGCGCCTTTCAGGGACAACGCCGTGCCATCAACTCACAAAAGAACAACCTCGGAATCACCAATGTCGTTTCAGCCGATCAAGTCGGAAAGTTCCCCGATTCCAATATCGGCGACGCTCTCAAACGTATCAACGGTATTAATGTACAATACGACCAAGGGGAAGCCCGCTTCGGACAAGTCCGCGGTACCTCCGCCGACCTCAGTTCCGTGACCATCAACGGCAACCGCCTCCCTTCTGCCGAAGGCGATACCCGTAATGTCCAGCTCGACCTTATCCCCGCAGACATGGTGCAGACAATCGAAGTGAACAAAGTCGTTACCTCGGATATGGACGGAGATGCCATCGGCGGCTCCATCAATCTGGTGACAAAAAGCACTCCTTACAAACGGATGTTCAGCGCCACAGCAGGAACCGGCTACAACTGGATCAGCCAGAAAGCACAGTTGAACTTAGGATTTACCTACGGCGACCGTTTCTTCAATGACAAACTGGGAATGATGGCCGCCATCTCCTATCAGAACGCTCCGTCAGGATCGGACGATGTGGAGTTTGAATATGACGTCAACAAAAAAGGCGAAGTAGTCATGGTGGAAGCACAGAAACGCCAGTACTACGTAACCCGCGAACGCCAAAGCTACTCACTGGCTTTCGACTACGACATCAACCCGAACCACCGGCTGACGCTGCAAGGTATCTACAACCGTCGCCACGACTGGGAAAACCGCTACCGCGTCACCTATAAGGATTTGGATAAGACAGGACTAGACGACGAAGGAGATATGCAGCAATCCGCCCAGATCGAGACAAAAGGAGGAACACCCGACAACAGAAATGCCCGTCTGGAATTACAACAGACAATGGACCTCAGTCTGAGCGGTGAACATCAGTTCGGAAAGCTGTCCGTCAACTGGGGAGCTTCCTACGCCCGTGCCAGCGAAGACCGTCCGAACGAAAGATACTTCAGCCTGAAACAGGACTTCCTCGGCTTTACCGTCGTAGATGCCGGCGACCGTTTCCCTTACGTGACTACGGACGTCAACTTGCACAACGGAGAAGCGGACGGCGAAAGGGGCAAATGGAAAGTGAAGGAACTGACCGAAAGCAACCAGGAAATCTACGAAAAAGACCTTAAGTTCAAAGTCGACTTCGAACTTCCGCTGACAAACGGTATCTATGGTAACAGCCTGCGGTTCGGAGCAAAGTACGCCTCCAAGACCAAAGACCGCAACACCCTTTGCTATGATTACGCAGATGCGTACAAGGACGCTTTCGACAAGGATTACATGAACAACCTCACCAGCCAGATTCGTGACGGATATATGCCGGGAAATCAATATAAGCCGACCGATTTCGTATCCAAAGAATACCTGGGTTCACTCGACCTCAGCAGTATGGAAGGCGAACAGGTACTCGAAGAATCCTCCGGCAACTACCACGCCCGTGAGAACGTAACTTCCGCCTTCTTCCGCTTCGACCAGAACTTGGGAAAGAAGATAAAAATGATGGCAGGCTTACGCATGGAAGCCACCCACATCAAATACAACGGCTGGAACTGGAACGTAGCCGACGACAAAGACGAGACAGAAACTCTCGAACCTACCGGAAACCATAAGAACAGCTATGTCAACTGGCTCCCCAGCCTCTTGTTCAAATACGATGTGAACGACGACTTAAAGCTCCGCACTTCGTTCACCGAGACACTGAGCCGCCCGAAATACTCTGCATTGATCCCCTGTGTCAACATCAACCGCAGCGACAACGAACTGGTGATGGGTAACTCCGACCTGACCCCGACCATCTCCTACAACCTCGACCTCAGCGCAGACTACTACTTCAAAAGTGTCGGTCTGATCAGCGCAGGTATTTTCTACAAAAAGATCAATAACTTTATCGTCGATCAGGTTATCGGTGACTACACCTATCAGAACAACGAATACAAGAAGTTCACCCAACCCAAAAACGCCGGCGACGCCGACCTGCTGGGCGTAGAACTGGCCTATCAACGCGACTTCGGCTTCATCGCCCCCGCACTGAAATGTATCGGTTTCTATGGTACGTACACCTACACCCACACCCAAGTGAACAACTTCAACTTCGAAGGTCGTGAGAACGAGAAAGACCTGTCCCTGCCAGGATCACCCGAACATACAGCCAATGCTTCCCTTTACTTCGAAAAGAAAGGCTTCAACGTACGCTTCTCCTACAACTACGCTTCGAGCTTCATCGACGAAATGGGAGAAGTGGCAGCCCTCGACCGTTACTATGACGCAGTGAGCTACATGGACCTGAACGCCAGCTACACCTTCGGCAAGAAGATAAAGACCACGTTCTATGCAGACGCCACCAACCTGCTGAACCAGCCTCTTCGTTACTATCAGGGAACCAAAGACCGCACCATGCAGGCGGAGTACTACGGTGTAAAGATTAATGCCGGCGTAAAAGTTAACTTCTGACAATGCGAAAAGCGAAAACCTCCGTTCCTAAGAATGGAACGCCCCGTTGGTTTTAAAGGAACGGGGTCTTGGTTTTAAACCAACGCCTCGTTCCTTTAAAACCAAAAGAACAGAGAATTTCAGTCTTTCAATAACGGCAATTATAAACAACTAATAATCAATATAATATGAAGATAAAAAGCTTATTCATTCTTCTTTTTCTTTCCGTCTTTACATTCGCTCACGCACAGCTCACGGATTATTCCATCTTTGACAAGAAGTTTAACTTCTATGTAGCCAATGATTTAGGTCGCAACGGCTACTATGACCAAAAGCCAATCGCCGAACTGATGGGCACAATGGGCGAAGAGATAGGCCCCGAATTTGTATTAGCCACCGGAGACGTTCACCACTTCGACGGAGTGCGCAGCGTGAACGACCCTTTGTGGATGACCAACTACGAGCTTATCTACTCCCACCCCGAACTGATGATCGACTGGTTCTCCATCTTAGGCAACCACGAATATCGCGGAAACACTCAGGCAGTACTGGACTACACGAACATCAGCCGCCGCTGGTCGATGCCCGACCGTTACTACACCAAGGTATTCGAAGAAAAAGGAGCTACTATCCGCATCGTCTGGATAGACACCACTCCGCTGATTGATAAATACCGCAACGAAAGCGATAAATATCCGGATGCCTACAAGCAGGACATCAGCAAACAGCTGTTATGGCTGGAATCTGTGCTGGCAAGCGCCAAGGAAGACTGGATCATCGTGGCTGGTCACCACCCCATCTATGCCTACACTCCGAAAGAAGAAAGCGAGCGGCTTGACATGCAGAAACGCGTAGACAGCATTCTGCGCAAGCACAACGTAGATATGTACATCTGCGGTCATATCCACAACTTCCAGCATATCCGTGTACCGGGAAGCGATATTGACTATGTGGTCAACTCCGCCGCCTCCCTCGCACGCAAGGTAGAACCCATCGAAGGTACAAAATTCTGCAGTCCCGAACCGGGTTTCTCCGTTTGCTCTATCGACAAGAAGGAGCTTAATCTGCGTATGATAGATAAAAAGGGAAATGTACTTTATACAGTGACCCGAAAGAAATAAGTTCTCTATTAAAGAAAAAAATTCTACTCTCAGAAAAAACACACACGACAAAGGGCGTCTCCTTCGCGATGAAGGGGGCGCCCTGATTTATTATAGTAATCCTTTATTCAGAGATCATTTTGCAATATTTCGAGTTACAGTACATACTCTCGTAGGAAATTACTTTTATAATAGGCAATCAGCTACAACACGGACTTCAAGTCCAGAACTTACAATAGGACACGATGCGGATAATCATTTATTTTAATTTTAGCACCCGTTAATATTGTTTTAAATATTTAACAATGAGTATTATCGCTGGGGTGCGCTACGATAAAAGTCATTGTTTTGTAGTTTGAAGACTTGTTGGCAATTACTAAAATGTTGTATTGATCTTGGTACGACATGTAATATCATCTCTTCATGTGGTCCAGGCTTATCTATAACTCTTTTTACAATTCACCCAATATTGGAAACAAGCCCAAAAGGTATGTTTTTATCAATTAAAATCCGCAAACACAAAAACATTATTACTTTCCTCATTTTCAAGAAGTGAAGCAACCAGTTCTTTGAGTTTACCACTGAGCTTGTTTTTGTAATATGCTTCTTCGAGTTCAGCAAAATCCAGTTCAAAGTGGTATGCATGTTCATAATAATTAAAAAGCCGGGGATTGATATACAACTCTTTTCCTTCAAAATCGGAAAGAGTTATTTTTTGGCGAAACAGTTCTCCTGTTGCTTTGTTGCGCATATAATACTTTGGTGTCGGAGATTTCCCTGTTTCCCGATAAGGGTAAACCGCTATAAACTGATATTTTCCCGCATCCATGCAGATATCCATAACCGTCATTGGGTTTTGACTGCTCAATATTGGTTTTTTGTGCATATATGGAGTTAAATGCTTTTCTTTGCTGTAATGAAAAACGGTGTCGGATTCGGGATTGTATAAAAGTAATCCGTCAGCCGACTTTCTCACACGTCCGTAATTCACCTGACTAGTAAATACACTGTTTTTATAACTCAGATCTATATTTTCGTTTGGTAGTGAGATATAATCCAGCACTGTACCATCCAATTTGGAAATAAGAAAGAAAACTGAATCAATGGTTTGTTCTACTTCTGGGGCATTGCTTTGCATGGTAGATTGCCACAATTTCGTGTTATCATACACCAATATGGACACATCGTCAAACAAAGCCATTTGTCCGTTAACATTCACCTGAGGTAAATTTATTTTCCTTTTGAATTCACCCAATGATGAATAGACCATAATATGATTGCTAAAGTCGGGCGAAACAAACACTTCATCATTTGCCTCATCATACATTAGCGAAGCTGCATCGCTGTATTCTTCCGGTCCCTGTCCCCTACGGTTAAAATGTGATTTGGGATTTCCCTCTTTTGAGAAAAACAGCACGCTGTTCTGAGAGCGGTCTATAACAATAATATTGTTTTCGGTTACATAATCAATGCTGCCTTTATAGAGATAATCATCAGTTTTTGAATTGAGGTGCAGATAAGAGACACCCGCAATATCGGTGAGCTCAATTTTCTTTTCGGGATATTCTTCGGTGACATCAATAAATGCCAGTTTCTCTTGCAGTTCGTTATTAGAGGTGCAACTTGCAATTACAAGTGATAAGACTAAATAGAATACTTTTCTCATATTCGTAATATCTAAAAATTGTGCTAAGTTAGTCTTTTTTCTATTATTACGTTTGAAGCAATCATAAATATTCCAGCATATACACGAAAACATGAAATAAGAGTAGACTAATCAGCAATCAAAAGTAACGGTAGACAGACTTGTATATCCCCAAATATACAGCTGGGAATATTTATTACTTATAGATGATGAGCCTATATTACTCTGATTTATTACTCTGATTAGCAGTATCCGCAGGTTTACTCTTGCTTAGATCATCCTTGGGAATCGTTGTTTCATTCCCATCACGGACAGCCATGTAATGCGGAGACATAATCTCGATTCCCGCTTCATTAAACTTATCCTGAATAGTCTGGTGCAAATCAGAATAAATCTGCGCCATCTTATGCGCCTCTTTGATATAAGCATTAATCTGATACACCGGATACCAGTCACTCAACGAAGTTTCCAGCACAAACGGGCGCGGATCATCCACCACTCCGGGGGTATTCAATGCAGCATCAATCAGTATCTGATTGACCTGACGCCAGGGAACATCATAACCGATGGATACCTCCGAATGGATAATCAAGCCATACTCCCGTGCCGATGTACTATAATTCACCGTATGAGAGGACATAATAAAAGAATTGGGCACCGTCACCACCTCATTTTTCGGAGTGCGGATACGGGTGACAAGCGGCGTCTTCTCTATAATATCGCCGGTGGTATCGTTCAGTTTAATCCGGTCGCCCATCTTGAACGGGCGCATATAAGTAATCACCAGTCCGGCAATAATATTGCCGATAACGGTACTCGATCCGAGCGAAACAATCAATCCGACAAAGACCGAAATGCCCTGAAATACACCCGATTTAGAGCCTGGCAGATAAGGGTAAATCATTGCAATCATAAACGCGTAGAGCAGGAACCGGACGATGTGGAAGGTCGGCATTGCCCAATCCGGATAGAAACCATTGAATTTGAGACGCCCCGCCTCTATCTCACGAGCCAGATAAAGCACCATACGTACCAGATACTTCACCGCATACCAGATAACAACAATTGTAAACAGATTGGGGATATAGTCTATAATATCCACAAAGATATTCCGAATCGGATTCCAGATATAACCTAGTAAGCGATAGGCTAATCCTTCGGTCTGCGGGAAGATGATAAAAATCAGCGGGACAGTGATTACCAACTGTATCCCCATAAGGATATAACGCCCGATGCCGGCAAGGAAGACCAAGAGATTGGCTTGTTTCTGGGCATCCAGCAACTCGTATCCCTGGATAGACACAGGCTTTATCTTCGTATCTTTCAGACGCAGGATGCGTACTTTCAGTTTGCGGAACAGCCAGTTGGTCAGACGGAAAAGGAGATACTGGCCGACAATCACCAGCAGGAAATAAAGGATACGTTTCGCCATCCGCCACACGCTATGTTCCGCTTTCATCTCATGCAGTTTGGTGATCACATTCTGCCGCCTCTCCTTGGCAAGGGAGTCACGGGAGACTCCTTCCCACAAAGCATCCTGGTCTGTAAGAGACAGCAATACCTTGTTGCCATACATCAGGTCGGAAACAATATCCGAATGGTCGATGGAGACGGAATCGGGACGGAGATTAAAACGCTTTCCTATCTCTTCGATAGCGGCACCAGTCATCTGTGCCCGTTGCTGGGGAGCGTATCCGCCGCGTTTTGTAAAAAGATAAAACAGGGTATCACCTTCGGCAATGACGGGTACTCCTTTCGTGAACTGACGCAAAGAGTCGATACGCTGCCGTTGCTGGGATAATTTCACCGAATCGGCTGCCATTGTCTGAAGCCTCATCTGCTCCATCTCCATGCGCATATTGGCTTCATTGAGCCGGGCCTCTTCCAGGGATTTCTGCAAATTTGCCACACGGGCAGAATCTGAATCCCGGCGCAAGGAGGTTGGATGCGTTGCTACTGTATCTCCGGCAAAGATCTTCTTGACTGCCTGCTCCAGTTGCGCCTGTACATTCACCGCAAAGGATGCCATGATCAGCAGTAGCGCAAACCGTTTTATTTTTTTCATATCCATATAGAATGATTCCAGTTTGTGAATGAAATATAAATTCACTTTTCATTAAACATAGCAAACATACGGATTGTTTTTGACATAACAACTTCCAAAATGATTATCTTTGCCACCAAAAGAGAAAAATTATGAATATACTGTTCCTCATCGGAGGATTAATCCTCATTCTTCTAGGAGCTAACGGACTGACAGACGGTGCTGCTTCCGTAGCCAAACGTTTCCGCATACCTTCTATTGTCATCGGACTAACCATTGTTGCCTTCGGCACGTCCGCTCCGGAACTGACGGTGAGTGTCTCTTCTGCTCTGAAAGGAAGCGCAGATATTGCTATAGGTAATGTAGTAGGAAGTAACATTTTCAATACACTGATGATCGTGGGATGTACGGCACTGTTCGCTCCGATTGTCATCACCCGGAATACCTTACGAAAGGAGATTCCGCTCTGTATCCTTTCGTCTTTGGTGTTACTGATATGCGCCAATGACATATTCCTGGACCATGCCACAGAAAATATACTGAACAGAGTAGACGGTTTGCTTTTACTCTGCTTCTTCGCTATCTTCATGGGATATACGTTTGCTATCGCTTCTCCCCAATCTTCTCCTACACCGGAACCGGCAGGACATGAACACACGGCACCGGAAGAAGAGATCAAGCTACTTTCGTGGTGGAAATCCATTCTCTATATCATTGGCGGACTGGCAGCACTCATCTATGGAGGTCAGCTGTTCGTCAACGGAGCTACAGGGATTGCCCGCAGCATGGGAGTCAGCGAATCCATTATCGGATTAACGCTGGTAGCCGGAGGAACTTCCCTGCCGGAGCTTGCCACTTCCATCGTCGCCGCACTGAAAAAGAATCCGGAAATGGCTATCGGAAATGTAATCGGCAGTAATCTCTTCAATATCTTCTTTGTATTGGGGTGCAGCGCCAGTATCACTCCCCTCCATCTTAGCGGAATTACAAACTTCGACCTGTTCACACTGGTAGGTTCCAGCATTCTGCTCTGGCTGTTCGGGCTGTTCTTTGCCAAGCGGACCATTACACGGATAGAAGGAAGCATTATGATACTTTGCTATGTAGCGTATACGGTGGTACTGATTTATAATTCTTAATAAAGTAATCCATACCCAACAATAAAAGGCTACCGGTAATCATACCCGAAGCCTTTCACTTTTATCATAGAAACAAATCATTTATTCCACTTCAACCGCAGTCAATACATTCACGCCATACTTTCCATCCTTAGAAATCCACCAGTCCGTATCCCCATTGGCACAATGGATGGCATAACGAGGATTATATCTGAGTCTGTCCGATCCGTCCGGTATCCACAGACCTAACTTATAAGTTCCGGCAGTCACCGAGGCAGGGAGTTCAAGAGATACATCCACTGTATGCATCAGCGAAGTATAAGCAGAATCCTTTGGTTCGAACGGTTGCCAGTTCTTTGGATTGGCATCGGTCGGAAATTCCGTAACCTCTCCTGCATCATCAATCAATACAAAATAAACAGGATGTTCACCAAATACGGTGGCAAAACCTCTGTTCTTCAAGCTCAGTTTCAAGACGTTCTCCTTTCCACTCACGAATTTGGAGGGAAGCTGAAGTGATTGAAGCTCAATCCGGTAACCCAGATGATCACGTATATAATCGAACATATTGCGTTTTACCTTCGTTCCGTCTTTCTTCCGGAAGTAACTGTCGGACACCGGCATATGATGCTGGAGAAGGGAGTCTTCCGTTATCATCGTTTTCTTCCAGACCACCATGGAATATTCGGGCGGATTATTCTCGTCAAACCGGTTGTTGGGATGTTGCTCCTTATAATTATGTATGATACTTAGCGAAGTATAATGCTGGAGGAATAAACGTCTCGCCGCCTGCATACCGTCAATAATCCATCCGGCAGAAGGACTGTCCGGATCAGCGCCCACGCTCCAGAATCCCCAGGGCAGTTCACCGTCTACTACGAGGTAAGGAGATTCCGCCACTATCTGATCGAACTTCGGTGTCCCTTCGTGCATATCGGCATCCCATCTGTCGGGGCGTATGACAATGAAGTCATCATGGAAAGAAAGTCTCTTATAAAGTTCCGGTTTATCTTTCAGCAGGTTCTTAAATTCCGGGAGTCTGACTTGTACATTTCTCTCCGCAGGAACCACAGAAAGCAGTTTTTCCAATACGGCAGCCTTTGTTTCTTCCGAGTTTTCCAGTCCCTGAACCGAACTGTGCCATTCGCCCCACGCGCCAATCATTCCGGCTTGTACGACCAGAATCAGGTCTTTATTTTTCTCCAGGAAAGGTTTTAATTGATCCAAGTGCGCCAGTATCTGTTCGCCGGTAGGACCGACAGGCGACCGTCCCATAAAGTCGCGTTCGTAGGCAAAGCGCAGTACGGCCTTTTTTCCTTGCTTTTGCAGTTCATCAAAATATGCCTGCATGGTCCGGAAGTTTTCTTCAGACAGTTCTTTACCTATTAAATAAGTCAGATAAAAGTAGCTCTGTGAGAGTGAAACACTATCTGCTACATATTTAGCAGACAATTCATTCAGTTCTTCGGTAGGAGTGTCTTTTTCGTGCAGCACATCCACCGCGGTTTCCAGCCGGAATCCCCTGCCCGGGTTATATAATCCATTTTCTCCCTGCGGGTCATCTACACAGATTCCACGAAACTCCAGCGTCCGTTGACTATGACCGCATCCGCTTGCCAATAAAGCAAAGAGTGCAACTATCATGCTGCTACCTATCCAATTCCTTTTCATAGTAATAATTTTGTTTACCGGACAAATGTATGACAAATCCGGTGACAAGCATTATTTACCGGTCATTTTGTATAAGAAAGTATCAGCATCTGATAAATAACGCAAAAGTATTAGTTAATGCTAAAATTGTATTTGCCCTGCTGTCGGAATAATTCTACCTTTGCCATACGCTTCAGCTATGCCTCCATAGCCGTAGATTTAATCTTAAAAATAAGGCAATACATGAAAAGACTTCATTGGATCTTACTATTAATGATTCTGCTGATCCCGACAGAAAGTATCAGTGCCAAAAAGAAAACAGAGAAAAGTGACAGAGAAATCTGGTGCGACGTAATGTACCGGATGGCTGCTCCTGTATTAAGCAACATGAGCGAAGGTCTGCTGAAACAGAATATGCTCGTAGAATTAAGTCCGACATGGGACGGGCGCAATCAGAACGTCACTTATATGGAATGCTTCGGTCGTCTAATGGCGGGACTGGCACCGTGGCTGTCATTGCCCGACGATGAAACTCCGGAAGGACTCCAACGCAAACAACTGCGGGAATGGGCATTGAAAAGCTATGCTAACGCGGTAGATCCCGCTTCCCCCGATTATCTGTTATGGCGTCAGGAGAATCAGACCTTGGTGGATACCGCCTTCCTGGCAGAAAGTTTCCTGAGAAGTTATGATGCCTTATGGATGCCATTGGACAGCATCACCAAGCAGCGGTATATCGCCGAATTTACGGATCTCAGACGGGTCGATCCTTCCTATAGCAACTGGCTGTTGTTCAGCGCCACCGTCGAGTCCTTCCTTCGGAAAGCTGGTGCGCCCAGTGACACTTACCGCATCAGTTCCTCTCTGCGCAAGATAGAAGAATGGTATGTAGGTGACGGCTGGTATTCGGACGGACCTCGTTTCGCATTCGATTATTACAATAGCTTCGTCATACATCCTATGTATATAGAAGCACTGGAGATAATCACCGAAGCCGGCAAACGTGAGAAGATAGGAAATATGCCCGGCTGCAACTTCCATGAAGCGATCAGACGTGCCCAACGATTCGGAGTAATCCTCGAACGCCTCATCTCTCCGGAAGGTACGCTACCTGTTTTCGGACGTTCTATCACTTACCGTACCGGCTCTTTGCAGACATTAGCGCTGCTTGCGTGGCGCAACTGGCTTCCCGAAGAATTATCAAACGGACAGGTACGCGCAGCCATGACGGCTGTCATCCAACGTATGTTCGGAGACGGCCGCAACTTCAATACAGCAGGCTTTCTGACACTGGGATTCAACGGTTCCCAGCCCGGTATCTCCGATTATTACACTAATAACGGCAGCTTGTATATGGCATCGCTTGCTTTCCTCCCGCTAGGTCTGTCTGCCGATGATCCCTTTTGGACGGATGCTTCACAATCCTGGACTTCGAAAAAAGCATGGGAAGGAGAAGAGTTTCCGAAAGATCATTCTTATCATAAAGAATAAGTGAGAATCAGCGTCTTATAATAGTTTCCAGTGCGACTGGAAACTATTGTCCATTCACACCGGAAACTGTTTTATCACAGCCAGCTCTTGACTTTTCCTTTTTTATTTTGTATCTTTGAAGGTAGTAAAAAGAAGAAAAGCAATATGAAACGTATAAAATATAAGACATAACAGCAGTCAATAAGGCATCTGTTTCCATCTATAAAGGAATGGAAAAGGGAGAAAATCAGCACTGATTTTCTCCCTTTTTGTTTATATAATTCCAAGGTTACTCAGAAATTTCCCAAAAATAGTTTTTAATAAACTTGGATACCGTTTATAATAAACCCTTCAACTATTTATTAAAAACGCTCAAACGGTTTATTATAAAACTGTAAGGATATTATTGTAGCCAAGCCGAAAGGATATTCATATTTGAGCAGAAGAATCATTAAAACGGTCAATATTATAGACAAATAGTCAACGACAGAATTTGACAGCCAAAGAAACAACGCCAAGCAAAAGACAAAATTTTAAAAGAAATACCATAAAAGTATTAGTATCTGCTAATATTATATTTGTCTCCCCCTTAAAATAGTCTTACCTTTGCTCATCATTAGTTATGGCCTTTGATTCAATAACGAATAAAACATTAACCATATAAATAAAAGTATCATGAATAAACAAACCTTTTTAACACTACTTGCTACATTCGCACTCCTCTTCAGTTTCACTTTCTCCTGCCATGCCAAAGGAAAAGACAAAGCTAAACATGTTGTTTTCATCGGTTTGGACGGCTGGGGAGCCTACAGCCTTCCCAAAGCAGATATGCCGAACGTAAAGAAACTGATGGAGGACGGAGCTTACACACTGAAAAAGCGTTCTGCCCTCCCCTCTTCCAGTGCCATCAACTGGGCATCCATGTTCATGGGAGCGGGACCGGAACTTCACGGATACACCGAATGGGGATCTAAAACACCGGAACTTCCCTCACGTGTATTAAATAAGAATGGTATCTTCCCTACTGTTTTCCAATTACTGCGCGATGCCCGCCCGGAAGCGGAAATCGGCTGCCTGTATGAATGGGAAGGAATTAAATATTTAGTAGATACGCTGTCTTTAAGTTATCACTATCATGTTGCCGACTGCAACAAGACTCCGAAAGAACTGGGCAATATGGCTTCTTCTTATATTAAGGAGAAACACCCCGCTCTTGTTGCCATCTGCTACGACGGCCCCGACCACACCGGACACACTGCCGGACACGACACACCGGAATATTATGAGAAACTTAAAGAACTGGATGTGTATGTCGGCCAAATCGTTCAGGCGGTAAAAGACGCGGGAATGCTGGATGATACCATTTTCATATTAACTTCCGACCATGGAGGTATCGATAAAGGTCATGGCGGAAAAACAATGCAAGAAATGGAAACTGCTTTCATCATATCCGGCAAGAATATTAAGAAAGGACTCCGGTTTGACGATGTAAGCATGATGCAATACGATGTGGCGTCCACTATCGCCCGCATCTTTCATTTAGAACAACCACAAGTTTGGATAGGTAGACCCATGGAGATTGTTTTCAAATAATCATTCAGGATGATTAATAGGATGGGAAAAGGAGAAGCTAAAATAACTGGCTTCTCCTTTTTTATTTATCTATCCACGCTCATAAGATAGGAGATTATAAATACTATTTCTTATAAGTAACAAAATGAGCAGTCATAATAGTTTTATTTCCTATAAGTAATAGAAATCACACCTCCACAGCTGTTAATTACCGAATAATACTTGCATCAACATACATATCCTTATACCTTTGTCCCCCGGTAACACAACATAATATAACTTCAATCATAAAATGTACTCTTTTGACATTCTTAATAAGCAATCCAACTGATTAAAGCAGCATTCAAACATTCTGATAGGACATCTTATCTTTTGTTTATTCAAATTAAAATACAATACGATAGAATTGTATTAGTAAATGATAAAATACTACTTGTCTGACGGAGCATTATCGCCTACTTTTGCATCATCAGTTATTGGTTGAAGTTTCCATGGATCAATCAACAATTGAATAGAGTTTATAATCTAATACAATAAATTATGAGAAGAAAAATTTATTTTCTACTATTCTTTTTTCTTTGCCTGACTAGCATTCCACTGGCAGCCCAGGATATTGAAATAAAAGGAATGGTAACAGAAGCTACAACAAATGAACCCTTACCAGGAGTCACAGTCAGAGTGAAAGGTAAAGACACCGGCACAGTAACAGACATGGATGGTAAATACTCCATCAAAGCGAATAAAGGGAATATACTGATATTCTCAACAATAGGTATGAAACAAATAGAAAAAGCTGTCACGTCCGGAACTCCAATCAATGTATCTATGGAAGAAGATAATATCGCTCTGGAACAAGTAGTAGTGATTGGTTATGGTACAGTGAAGAAGAGTCATCTTTCGGGGGCTGTAGGTTCGGTTAGTGCAAAAGAACTTAACGGTCAGGTTGCTTCTAACGCAGCCACAGCCCTACAAGGGAAAATACCCGGAGTATCAGTAGCCAGTTCCAGTGGTGATCCCAATGGAAGTATGACGATCAATGTACATGGTATCAGTTCTTTATCCAACAACAATCCACTTTATGTAGTAGACGGAGCATTTGGAGATATCAGTATGGTCGATCCTAACGATATTTCCTCTATCGAAGTTTTAAAAGATGCTGCCGCGGCAGCAATCTACGGTTCACGTGCAGCAGGTGGTGTTGTACTGATTACCACTAAAAGCGGTCGTAAAGACATGCCGACTAAATTAGATGTCAATTTCTTCACAGGAGTCAGCCAGACTCCCAAAACACTGAAAGTTTTTAATGGAGAAGAATACAGCCGCTTCGCACGCTACTACAAATTAGCAGGCGACGGTTATGGTGCAGAAAATGGAGCTACCCCTTTCATTGGAGAAGGCACAGACTGGCAAGACGTAATGCTGCGTACTGCCATGACTTATAAAGCCAATGCTACCATCAGCGGCGGTTCCAAAAACGGTTCTTACAGTTCGTCAGTCAGCTACCTTAATAAAGAAGGGATACTGCGCAACACTGATCATGAATCTTATAATATCCGTTTGAAAAGCGATTATTCATTCTTCGACAATCGCTTGACAATAGGTGAATCTATGATTGTAAATCTGACAAAAGGTAGTGGATACATTCATCAGGATACCATGTTCGATATCTTTCAGTTCCCGTCAGTAGTACCGGTATACGATCCTACAAACGCAGGAGGCTGGGGTACTTCCAATGACATCAATTTACCGAATCCATTGGCTGAAATGACAGTCAACGACGAACGGACAGAAACAACCAAGATTTTCCTTAATGCTTATTTACAGGCTGAAATCATCAAAGGACTAAAGTACAAACTCAATGTAGGTATCAGAAAAGAGCATACTAAGTGGCGTTATTACAAGGATGTATACGATTTAGGAACATTCGGTAAAAACGACAAGCCCGACCTTGAAGAAAAATCGTCAACATGGGAATCATGGGTATTAGAAAACACCCTGAATTATGACCGTACATTCGGCAAACACAATTTGTCACTCCTTGCCGGATACTCTGCCCAGAAAGACAAAAGTTACAGCCTTTATGGTAAAAATGGAGATATGCCCCAGTTCATTGAAACAATGCCGGGCAATGTAGATCCTTCCAACCTGAAAGCATCCAGTTCGCTGAATGAACTTGCATTGGTATCTCTGTTCGGACGTGTCATGTATTCCTTTGACGACCGTTATTTATTCTCGGCATCTATTCGCCGTGACGGTTCTTCACGTTTCAGAAGTGGACATCAATATGGTGCATTCCCTTCTGCTTCTATTGGATGGAACATCAACCGCGAAAAATTCTTTAAACCTTTAGAGAATGTATTCGATCAGTTGAAGCTGCGTTTTAGTTATGGTAAACTCGGTAATCAGGAGATGACCAGCTACTATCCGACACAAAGTGTAGTATCGGACGGCATGAACTATGTGATGAATAATTCGCCTTGGTTTGGTTCTATGCCATATGTGCAGGCAATCTCACCCGCCAATTTAACATGGGAAAATACGGAGACCTATAACATCGGTTTAGATGTCAGTCTGCTAAACGGACGATTGACGCTTACTGCTGATGCTTACGTTAAGAATACAAATGATGTGCTATTACCTATTCCTTCTACCGCATCTACCGGTATCAGCGGAAACTCTATTCAGAATGCGGGACAAGTACGGAACAAAGGATTCGAACTTGCGGTCAACTATCGCGGTGCCATCAAGGAAAAGTTCAACTATTACATCGGTGCCAATATCGCAGCCGACAAGAATGAAGTGACCAAAATAACATTAGGCGGACAAAACCTGATGATCTCCGGATACAGCGCACACGGTGCCGGTGGTCGCGGTATCAATATGTTTGCAGAAGGGCATCCGATGTCATATTTCAACCTGATCGAAACAGACGGATTATTCCGCTCGGCAGAAGAGATCGCTAATTATAAAAACAAAGACGGTGAACTCATCCAGCCCGCTGCACAAGTTGGTGATGTCCGCTACAAAGACTGGAACGGTGACGGCAAAATAAACACAGATGACCAGCATGACGTAGGAAGTCCGTTCCCCGATTTCACTTTTGGCATAAGACTCGGCGGCGAATGGAACAACTTCGACTTTAACCTTTTCTTTGACGGAATGGTAGGCAACAAGATATATAATTATCCCCGTTATCGCCTGGAATCAGGAAACTTCAACGGAAACATGAGTACCGTATTGGCCAATTCATGGAGACCGGACAATCAGAACACTGATATTCCTCGTTTCTCTAAGACTGACGGTGCAGACAACAAATGGGCATACACCGACAGATGGCTGGAAGACGGCTCGTACATACGTTTGAAAACATTGGACATTGGCTATACATTACCCAAAGTTCTGACAAAGAAAATCAAACTTGAAAACGTAAGAATATACACTTCAATGGAGAACCTGTTCACATTGACCAAATATTCCGGCTATACCCCCGACCTGGGTGAAAGTTCTGTCGCAGGTGTTGCTTACAATGTATTCTCAAGAGGTATCGACCAGGGACGCTATCCATTGCCCCGTACTATTTCTTTCGGAATACAAGTCAACCTGTAATACCTTAAATTAATATTAAACATTAAACAGTTTATGAACATGAAAAGAAATTGGTTATCATATATGTGCATGGCAGCTCTTTTTTCCGGAGCGCTGACATCGTGCAACGAATCCAGCTTTTTGAATCTGTCGGACCCCAATTACTTCACGGAAAGCAACTTCTGGAAAGATAAAGCAGATGCAGAAAGTGCTTTGGCAGCCGCCTATTCTCCGATAAAAGGAGCCATGTACGGATACTTCGGCGCATTTGACGGCTGGCTAAACTTAAACGGTCGTGGTGACGATATCTACACAATCAAAGGAGAAGAAGTTCCGATGTGGAATATTGCAAACTTCCTGAACTCGCCCTCTACCGGAAATGATCCTTACGGAGCGCTTTATTCAGGCATCCAGCGTGCCAACATCGTACTGCGGTATATTGATCAGATACCTGCATCAGGTATTACTGAAGAAGACCGCTCGATGATCAAAGGCGAAGCACTCTTTCTGCGTGGCTATCAATACTTCCTGTTAGTCAACAATTACAAAGAAGTGCCTTTGAGACTGATTCCATCCAACGAAGATGAAACCAATAAAGCCGCTGCTACAGAAGCTGCATTATGGGCACAAGTAGAAGAAGATCTGGATAACGCCATCAAATGCAACCTGCCAGTAGAACGCTCTACTGCCAAAGAACGCATAACTAAAGGTGCAGCTATTGCAATGCTGGGCAAAGTATATGCCACCCAACACAAATATCCGGAAGCCAAACAGCTATTAGGTACATTACTGAAAGCTCCTTATTCTTACGAATTGATGGACAACTTCGAAAAGAATTTCACAAATGAAGAAGAGTTCAATAAAGAATCCGTATTTGAACTGGCATACAGTCCGGACGGAGACTACTCCTGGAGCAATGAAAGCGGTATCTGTTTAGGTTGCTATATTCCTCAGTTTATCGGTCCGGTAAAATCCGGCGGATGGGCTAAATTAATGCCGAACTCCCTGATCGTAGGAGAGTTTACAAAAGAAACACGTCCGAGTGATGCAGATACCAAGTTTGACAAACGTATGTATGCCAGCCTCTTTTTTGATGCTGCCAACTATGGAGATAAAGTTCCTAACGAGAAATGGTATGGAAATAATTACTCCATGGATGATCTTTGGGAAGGCAATGAAGGAAAAATGGCAGGCGGAGCACCAAGTTTCAACGTCAATGGGACAGCAGGTAAGTTCCTGATAAAGAAAAATACTGCATATTATGTGGATGACAAGGCACCGGACAACATGGGCAACAAAGAAGGAAGGTCCAGCAATTTGCGCGTAATGCGCTTTGCCGAGGTACTGTTGCTTTATGCTGAAGCATGCGCCAAAACCAATGATCCGGATGGTGCCAACTATGCTTTAAAGCAAATCCGCCAAAGAGCAGGACTTACGGAAAAGACTTTTGCACAAGCTGAATTAATGAATGAAATAGAACACCAATGCTTATTGGAGTTCTTTGCGGAAGGACATCGTTTTGACGATTTGAAACGTTGGTATTCGCCCAGCGAAATTCAGTTGATCTTCAAGGCGAATGGAAAACAAGGTGCGGAAAACTTCCAGGAAAAACACCTTTATTATCCTATACCGACAAGTGAACTAAACAATAATACTGCCATGGAACAAACCAGTTTATGGAAATAAAAAACCTAGCAAGATTAACTTAATAAAGAAACAACATGAAAAAGATATATTCATTATTATTCGTATCCCTCTTTCTATTCATTGGATACTCTTGTGACGATGGAAGTCTGAGTCACAGTGACGTCTACATTCCGGACCCGGTAGAAGAAACAGACGAGGATGACGGATTCTCAGCCGAACCCACCACAGAAGCTGTCATCAAAGTACAGTTCGGAGAAGGGCACGAACATCAGATAATCGATGGCTTCGGATGTGCCTTTGCAGAGTGGTCACATCGTATATGGAACAACATGATGCGCGAAGATGTAGTCAATGATCTTTTCGGAGAAAATGGCTTGAAGCTGAATATTTTCAGAGGTGAGGTATTTCCACACTATCAGAACCCTACCACAAACGTCATTGACTTCGGAATGAACCGTACCTTCAATCTTGCAGCCAACGATCCCTCTATGATCAATGATTACTGGAGAGACTTTAACGGTTCCGGATGTGGCGAACAAGTACAATTAGGTCAAATGTGGCTGGTAGATATCCTGCAGAAAAAATATAAAGATGTGAAATTTATATTCTCTACCTGGAGTCCTCCCGGAACTATGAAATCTAACGGAAAGCCCTCAGGCGGTAGCCTGGCGTCCGGTGCGGAAGATGCATATGCTAACTATCTGATTGACTTCATCAAAGCATACACTGAAAAGTTCGGCATTGAGATATATGCAATATCACCATCTAATGAGCCTAACAGCAGTGGAACGGGATGGAACGGTTGTAGCTGGAGTTATACCAATCTGGCTAACTTCTGCCAGAAGAATCTTCGCCCGGCTTTAGATAAAGCAGGTTATCAAGACATGAAGATTATCTTTGGAGAGCACTCGTGGTGGAAAGCAGGAGTCACTTTTCTTGAAAATGGCTTGAAAGCCTGTCCCGATCTGGTTAACTCCAACATTATTGCAGCAGCTCACGGATACACATTAATTGGCAACACTGAGTTTGTACAATCACCACTCTGCGCTGAAAATAATATTCATTTATGGAATACGGAAACCAGTTCTACAGACACATACGATCCATCCTGGAAAAACGCGATGCAATGGGCTACTACTTTCCATAATTATCTGGCAGTTTCCAACCTGAACGCATTTATCTGGTGGGCAGGTGCACGTCCTTGTACGAATAATGAAGCGTTGATCAGACTGGAAGAAGCACTTCCCGGAACCAATTATGAAAGAGCGTCCCGCTACTACAGTTACGGACAATTTACTAAGTTTATCCCGGAAGGAAGCCGACGTGTGGATATCAAGACTGTTGCTCCCGAAGGTGACGAAGAAGCATTCCCGAAAGAACTGTTGATGACAGCTTACATCAAGGACGACAATTATACGATCGTACTGGTAAACAATTCTACAAGCAAGGCCTTCGAAACCAAACTGGAAATTGAAGGAAAAGAGTTTCAGACCATGATCTCGTATACATCAGATGAAGGAGTTAAGTGGCAACGCAAAAAAGTAAATCCATCTCTCAGCGGATTGCGCTCCATTACAGTCCCTAAGTTTAGTGTAGTAACCATCACTGGTAAAATGAAAGATATTGAAGCTGAATAAATAGTCTAAATAAACAATGAATATCATGAAAAGAAATCTATTATATTTGGCAGGATTCCTGCTTGCAGCCGCTACTGTTTTCTCCGGCTGTAATGACGATGATCCATCCTATCACGACTTAGTGCCAAATACGCAGGAGTTGATCATTAATCTGGATGAGACCCCGGAAGGAATCATTCAAATAGTTCAAGGTAACGGCAATTATAAAATTACAAATTCCAATGAAGATGTAGCAACCGCCATTGCCGAAGGTAACAAAATTAAAGTAACAGCTCTGAAGGCCGGTAGTACCGACTTATCTATTACCGACTGGGCTAAAATGAGTACCAATGTCAAAGTCATCGTCGATCAGTTAAGTGAACTGGTTTTGTCCAATTCGGCTACAACAATGTATCCGGGTGAAAACAAGACAGTCAATGTTTATACAGGAAACAGAGGCTACAAAGTAACAGTTGACAAAGAATCTGTCGTGAAAGCTACAGTAGATGAAGAAGGACATATACAGATAGAATCTCTGGCACCAGGCAATGCAACAGTTACAGTGACCGACAGACTGAACAAGAGTGCGGAATTTTCAGTAAAAGTAATAAAGAAACTTGTAGTTGACAATAGTGAAGAAATTGCTTATTTGACAGTCGGTGAACCTTTGACAATCAAGATTCTGGACGGTAACGGAGGCTATACCTGCACAAATAATGGTTCTGCCACTTATCTGAAATGCACGATAGCGGAAAATGGAACAGATGTTATCATCGAAGGTCTTAAAAGATATCGTTTCAACAAGACGGTAACAATCAAAGACCAGGAAGGAGAGTCAATCAGCATCAATATAGTCTATATCGACGACCTATATCTGGAGAATCCATCATATCGTTACTTAATAGCAGGTTCATCTTCTTATCAGTCTGTCTCTACCTCGGCAGTGGGTTCCATTACTCATTCGGAAGAGTTCAATATGTCCGAAATTATTATAAAAGGAACAGGAACTTATGCCAGCGGTTTTGCAGTTCAGTTTACAGGTGATTTGACGAAAGGCAACAAAGGTGATGCGGTACTGTATAAAGTAACAAGAAATGCAGTGGACAAAAAAGTGAAATATCCGATAGAAGATTGCCGGATCGATAAAGTGGAAGATGGTTGGTACTGGGTCAGCTTCTTAGAACCCAATTGCACCATCCGCTCTTATATGATTACCAAACAATAGTTTATAGACTTGACACATGTATTTTTTGAAAGTACCCCCATACTTTCAAAATGACAAAAGTACAAAGAGACTGTCCCTACAACACCGTATATCTCAGGTATGTCTGGCTTGTAAACAGTCTCTTTTGTCCTGTCAAGTAATACAAAAAGGATCGCAAGCCGATGCTTTACTCTAATTTTATGAATTGATATGAATAGATATGATAACAGACTACATATTCTCACTAAAGAATATGATGAGCTCATCTCACGTGAAAATGAAAAGATACTGCCCGGCAATGGTGTTTTTGAACGATACAAATACCCCATTCTGACAGCAGACCACCCCCCGCTGGAGTGGAGATACGACTTCAATCCGGAAACAAATCCCTATCTGATGGAACGTTTCGGCATTAACGCCGTATTCAATGCAGGCGCTATCAAATTCAACGGGAAATATCTTATTATGGCACGAGTAGAAGGGCATGACCGCAAATCATTCTTTGCCATCGCAGAAAGTCCCAATGGTATCGACAACTTCCGCTTCTGGGAATATCCGGTACAACTGCCGGACCTATATCCGGAAGAAACGAACGTCTACGATATGCGTCTGACAAAACACGAGGACGGATGGATATACGGTATCTTCTGCTCGGAAAGCAAAGATCCGGACGCACCCGCAGGAGACCTCACATCGGCCATTGCAGCAGCAGGAATCATACGCAGCAGGGACCTTAAAAACTGGGAACGCCTGCCCAACCTCGTCTCCCAAAGCCAGCAACGGAATGTGGTACTGCACCCCGAATTCGTAGACGGCAAATATGCATTGTACACCCGTCCGCAGGACGGATTCATCGATGCAGGCAGCGGAGGCGGTATTTCATGGGCATTGATAGACGATATCACTCATGCAGTGGTCAAGAAGGAAATCGTTATAGAACAGCGCCATTATCACACGATCAAAGAAGTGAAAAACGGTGAAGGGCCTCATCCCATCAAGACTCCCGAAGGATGGCTACATCTGGCACACGGAGTCCGTGCCTGTGCAGCCGGGCTCAGATATGTCCTATATCTGTATATGACGTCTTTAGATGACCCCAGTAAAGTGATAGCCCAGCCGGGAGGTTACTTCATGGCACCCGTGGGAGAAGAAAGAACCGGAGATGTATCCAACGTGTTATTCTCCAACGGATGGATCGCAGATGAAGACGGAACGGTATACATCTACTATGCTTCCTCCGACACACGGATGCACGTAGCGACTTCTACGATCGAACGGCTAATCGATTACTGCCGGCATACACCGGAAGACAGACTCCGTTCCACGACTTCCGTGAAAAGCATATACGATATCATAGAAGCCAATAAGCTCGTGATGTCGGAAAATGCCGTTATATTATAGTTCCGGAAGCAGTATTATCATCTGTCTTTCAAGATGTTCCATTCTGCATGATGGATATTAACAACTGAGTTGCAGGGTATTAACATCTGACACGTCAAGTCTTAACACCTGACGTGTCAGCTATTAAAGCCTGAGAAGTCAGATAAATAGTATCAGTATGAGTTAAAATAATATTTGTTTCTTCCCCACATTCGACCTACTTTTGTACCTGATAGATTATTAATGTACAAAACCTAATCAAAATAGCAACATGAAATTACACACATCCGATCTTCTGATCATCTGCGCCTACCTCATTGCCATGATTGTCATCGGACTCATACTGAAAAAACGGGCCGCACAAAATATGGACTCCTATTTCCTGGGAGGCAAATCACTGCCCTTCTATATGCTTGGCCTGTCCAATGCATCCGGGATGTTCGACATCACTGGTACGATGCTAATGGTTTACTGGGCATTTGCCTACGGATTCAAAAGTCTCTGGATTCCCTGGCTGTGGCCGGTATTCAATCAGATATTCCTCATGGTTTATCTGTCGGTGTGGTTGCGGCGTTCCAATGTGCTCACCGGAGCCGAATGGATCAAAACCCGCTTCGGTAAAGGCAAGGGAGCGACACTCTCTCATACCATCGTTGTCGTATTTGCGTTATTAAGCGTACTCGGATTTCTAAGTTACGGATTCATAGGAATAGGCAAATTCATGGAAATCTTTATTCCCTGGGAAGTCATCTCACCCTACATTCCTTTCACTGTTTCACCGGAGTATGTTCCGCATGTATACGGTATCTTCTTCACAGCTATCGCTACCTTCTACGTCATGTTGGGAGGAATGCTGAGCATCGTATGGACGGATGTCGTACAGTTCCTTATCATGACGGTGGCAGGCATCGTTATCGTAGTGATCGGTATGCAGATGGTGGCGCCGGATATGATACACTCCTTTGTACCTGCCGGATGGGATTCCCCTTTCTTCGGATGGACGCTCGATATTGACTGGAGCAGCCGGATGAGTTTGCTGACCGAACGAATGGCGAACGAACCTTACAGTCTGATAGGCATCTTTGTCATGATGGCGTTGCTCAAAGGCATCTTCATGAGTATGGCAGGGCCTGCGCCCAACTATGATATGCAGAAAATTCTGTCCTGCAAGTCTCCCAAAGAAGCAGCGATGATGAGCGGTTCCGTATCCGTCGTGCTATTGATTCCCCGTTATCTGATGATTATGGGATTTGCATTACTTGCCATCTATTTCTTCAAGGAAGACGGCGGACTGACACAGATGGAAGTGACCCGCACAGACTTTGAGACGATTCTTCCCCATCTGATCACACGATATGTTCCGGCAGGACTTGCAGGATTATTATTGGCAGGTCTACTGGCAGCTTTCATGTCGACCTTTGCCTCTACCGTCAATGCAGCCCCCGCATATATCGTAAATGATATTTATCTGAAATACATCAATCCGAAAGCAAGCGTGAAAACTCAGATACGCAGCAGTTATGTCATCTCTGTGGCAGTAGTGGTGGTGAGCACTGTCATCGGATTCTTCCTGAAAGATATCAATGAAATCTTCCAGTGGATTGTAGGTGCACTGTTCGGAGGATACATCGCAGCCAACGTACTGAAATGGCATTGGTGGCGTTTCAACGGTGAAGGTTACTTTTGGGGAATGACTGCCGGAGTAGTGGCAGCTATTGTGATGAAATTTACCGTTCCGGATGCATGGGTACTTTATTTCTTCCCCGTACTGTTCGGCGTCTCTCTGATCGGATGTATCATCGGGACTTACAGCGCTCCGGCTACAGATGAAGAGACTCTGATCAACTTCTATGTCAATGTACGCCCGTGGGGATGGTGGAAACCGATTCAGGAGAAAGCAATCGCCCGCTACCCGCATATTCAGGCGAATAAAAACTTCAAAAGAGATGCCTTCAATGTGGCGATAGGAATCATCTGGCAATGTACGCTTACCATCATCCCAATGTACCTCGTTGTCCGCGAACAGTTAGGACTCTGGAGTTCTATCGCCTTGCTTCTGATTACCACGCTGATATTAAGAAAGACCTGGTACAAGCCTTTGTGTAAGGAGGAAGCGAGATACAACGAAGAGATGAAACAAATACGATAAGTATCAGCATAATTAATTTATATCATAAATTTAGGCACGGATGACACGGATTTCACGGATTTAAAAGATCGGTCAATTAAAAACCACGTTAACCCGTGTCATCGTGCCTAATAAAACAGAGAACCGACTATGAAAAGACTATCCGTAATACTCTTGTCATTTTTACTATATCTTCCGCTGTGCGCACAATTTAAAGGAACCGTCTATGTCGACACCAATCAATCGGGCACATTCGACAAAGGAGACAAACCGCTGGCAGGAGTGATGGTAACAGACGGAATGAACGTAGTAAAAACAGATAAAAAAGGCCGGTTCTCACTATCGGGATTCAAGAAAACCCGATTTATCAGCATTACTACACCTGCCGGATTCGAGACACAACAATTCTACCTCCCTGTCAAGGAGGACAGAAAAAGCTATGATTTTATAGTGACCGAAAGCGAACGGACCAAGACCAGAGAACACTCCTTTATCCATATCACCGACACGGAAGTGACCGGAGGAGTGGGGCGTTGGGTCACCGACTTACAACAATACATAAAGAACGAACAACCGGCTTTTCTGATTCATACCGGAGACATCTGCTACGAACCGGGACTCACAGTGCACAATCAAATTGTGAATGCACAAACAATGGACTGCCCTGTCTATTACTGCATAGGCAACCACGACCTGGTGAAAGGCAACTACGGCGAAGAACTTTATGAATCGATTTATGGCCCGACATGGTATTCGTTCGATGTCGGCAACGTGCATTATGTCGTTACTCCCATCGACCACGGAGACAACCCGACCGATTACACGCAAAGGGATGTATACAACTGGCTGAAGAATGACCTCGCCCTGATGAAGAAAGATCAGGCGCTTGTTCTTTTTAACCACGACCTGTTTACTCCCGGCGATAACTTCGTATTCAAGGCAGACAAAAAGGATATCCTCGACTTTCGTACCTTCAACACGAAAGCACAAATTTACGGACATATGCACTACAACTACGTCCGCAATCAGAAAGGCATTTATACCATCTGCACCGGCACACTGGACAAAGGAGGCATCGATCACTCCCCTTCTTCATTCAGAGACATAAAGATAGATGCCAACGATCACCTCACAACGCAACTGCGTTATACTTTCATCGAACCGCAAATCGCTATTGTTTCTCCGATGAAGAATCAAGCAGCCCCCATACATCCGGAAACCGGCTATCAGCTTCCGGTCTCGGTCAACACCTATAACTCACAGGCAAAAACATCGTCTGTTTCTTATGTGCTGAGCAATCCGGAAGACAACCGGGAAATAGCCAAAGGCAACCTGTCGCCCCTCACCGACTGGAACTGGAGCGGAAATATTCAAATACCCGCTAACGAAAACGGAAAGAAACTGAACCTGACAGTGACTTCATCCTTCAACGACGGAAAGGAAGCGACTGCCACCAGTCAGTTCCTTTATCAGAAAGATTTCAAATCGACTGCTATCGCAGGGAAGGACTGGAATACCCTACTTCAGAACGCAAGTCACTCCGGTGGAATAAATGACTCCCAAATCAAACTCCCCCTGCAACTACAATGGACAGCGAACACAGGAAGTAACATCTTCATGACCTCCCCCCTCATCGCCGGACAAAGAGTATTCATTGCCACTACCGATGATAACACGTCGCTCAACACTTATATCTGTGCATTCGACTTCCATTCCGGCAAACAACTATGGAAGTTCCGCACGGAAAACTCGGTAAAGAATACCATTGCCTGCGAAAATGGAATCGTTGTAGCCCAGGATGCCTCCTGCAATCTGTACGCCCTCGACGCAGCATCCGGAAAACCACTGTGGCAACAATACATCAACTTAAAGAACTATCCCTATCTGACCGAAGGACTGACAATTGACAAAGGAATCGTCTATGCCGGAATCGGTGCCGGACTTTCAGCCTACGACCTGAAAACAGGAAAAGTGATATGGACCAACACGGACTGGAAACAACGGGAAGGCTCGACCACCACGTTAACCATCGCCGGAGACGTACTAATCAGTGGTACCCAATGGGGAGGACTGTATGGCAACGACATCCGCACTGGCAAACAACTCTGGAAGCTCTCCGACAACGGACTCGGCAACCGAGGTGCTTCTCCGGTCTACAAAGACGGAAAATTATGGCTCATCTCCTCCAAAAGCTTTTTCCTGATAGAACCTCAAACCGGTAAAGTACTCCAGCAAAAGGAACTGTCCGCCAATCTGGACGTGACATCTACTCCACTCGTAACCGAACAAGAGATTATCTTCGGCAGCGCAGACCGTGGAGTTTTCGCTCTCGACAAACCGACTCTTTTCATCAAATGGAGAGCCGAGACTTTGCCTTCTCTTGTATACACTGCTCCTTATTCTTCTACGCCGCAGGCGGGAGTAGAAACAAGCCCTGTATCTTCACAAGGAATTGTCTATATCGGAGCTTCCGACGGGTATTTATACGCCATCGACCAGTCAACAGGGATTATCAAAGACAAGTTGTACTTCGGAGCACCAGTTTTCTCAACGATAGCCGTATCGGGAAACAGAATGATAGTTTGTGACTTTGCCGGCAATGTTTACTGCTTTGCATCTAACTAAATTTGCCGGCCTCTCACTCTTCCTTATCATAATGAACGAAACCAATCGGTTTACGTTTCTTATGCTGGGGTACTTGTTTCTGTTTATCAGCCAATTGCGATAAAGCTAAATAGATGCCGTCCAATTCTTTGCGGGTATCTTCGCTAAGGTCGTTGATTGCCTCCAATGTTTCCTCACCTATCTGATTGATCATTGCGAAAGCTTTGCAACCTTGATTCTCCAACTCTTGTATGCGCTGTTTCAGCTCTTCTATTTCTTCATTCTTGGCTTCACTAGCCAATACATATTGGCGGATACTGACAAAAGCACGCATAATATTGATATTTACCCTAATGGCTACTTCCGAATGCAGGACACTTGAAAGCATGGCTACACCCTGTTCGGTAAAAGCAAACGGCTTGTAAGCACTGAAGTTATACTGGGGTGTCCCATTTTGGGATACCCTACTGGATAACAAAGAGTTAGCCTCTTCTGTCGAGAGTTCAAACATAAAGTCAATAGGAAAACGGTCAATGTTACGTCTTACGGCACGCTTTAACAAGCGGGTTTCTGTTGCATACAATTCCGCCAAATCGAAATCGAGCATCACCTTCTGCCCTCTGATCTCATATATTTTATTCTGAATAATCTGCAGTTCCATTTGTGTTATAGTTATTTCTGACAAAGGTACTCCAAATATCAGTCCAAGCAACGATTCACTACCTTTTTATTTTCCGGAATCGGGCCTCCCCCTGTACAGTTTTTCCCACCCGTAGCGTTGTAATTTAAAGATTATCACGTATCTTTGCCCCTCAATCATAAATACGAGATATGGCTATTACAATCAAGAAAGTCTCTACAAAGAGAGAACTTAAGAAGTTTATTCGCTTTAATTACAGGATGTATAAGGGCAATCCATATTCCGTGCCCGACCTTTACGACGATATGCTCAACACATTCAACAAAAAGAAGAATGCGGCATTCGAGTTCTGTGAAGCAGATTACTTCCTGGCATACCGGGACGACAAAATCGTAGGTCGTGTGGCCGCTATCATCAATAACCGCGCCAACGAAAAGTGGGAATGCAAGAACGTCCGTTTCGGATGGATAGATTTCATTGATGACCCCGAAGTATCATCCGCACTCATCAAGACCGTCGAAGACTGGGGAAAAGAGCGCGGCATGACCCACATCACAGGTCCTCTGGGATTCACCGATTTCGATGCGGAAGGAATGCTGATCGAAGGATTCGACCAACTCAGCACAATGGCTACTATCTACAACCACCCGTACTACCCCGTACACATGGAGAGACTCGGTTTCGAGAAAGACGCCGACTGGGTGGAATACAAAATCTACATCCCCGATGCCATCCCCGACAAGCACAAGCGTATCTCCGAACTGATTCAACGAAAATACAACCTGAAGATAAAGAAATACACCTCCGGAAGAAAAATAGCCAAAGACTACGGACAGGAAATCTTCGAACTGATGAACGAAGCATACAGCCCGCTCTACGGCTACTCCCCGCTGACGCAACGGCAAATCAACCAGTACGTAAAGATGTATCTCCCGATTCTCGACTTACGGATGGTTACCCTCATTACCGACGCCGACGACAAGCTGGTATGCGTAGGCATCTCCATGCCGTCTCTTGCCGAGGCCCTGCAAAAGTCACACGGCCGTCTGCTCCCTCTAGGATGGTTCTATCTGCTGAAAGCACTGTTCATGAAACGCCGTGCCAAAATGCTTGACCTGCTGCTTGTAGCAGTCAAACCGGAGTACCAGAATAAAGGTGTTAACGCTTTGTTATTTTCCGATTTAATTCCGGTTTATCAAAAATTAGGTTTTATCTTTGCGGAAAGCAACCCCGAACTGGAACTGAACGGAAAAGTCCAGGCACAATGGGATTACTTTGAGACTAAGCAACATAAGCGCCGCCGTGCGTTCACCAAAGAGATTAAATAACAGCTATGGAAGAGAACGAATTGATATCTGTAGACAACAACAATGCAGTAGAGTACACTGACGACAACATCCGCCACCTGAGCGACATGGAACATGTGCGCACACGCCCCGGTATGTACATCGGTAGGCTGGGCGATGGCGCGCACGCCGAAGACGGAATCTATGTCCTCCTCAAAGAAGTCATTGACAACAGTATCGACGAGTTCAAAATGCAAGCCGGTAAGAAAATCGAAATTACCGTTGAAGAGAACCTCCGCGTCAGCGTACGCGACTACGGACGAGGCATCCCGCAGGGAAAGCTGGTAGAAGCCGTAAGCGTACTGAACACGGGTGGTAAATACGACAGCAAGGCATTTAAGAAAAGCGTCGGACTGAACGGTGTCGGTGTGAAAGCCGTCAACGCATTGAGCTCTCGTTTTGAAGTACGCAGTTACCGTGACGGTAAAGTGCGTATCGCCACATTCTCCAAAGGAAACCTGCAGACCGACGTGACGCAGGACACCGAAGAGGACAACGGAACCTTTATCTTCTTCGAACCGGACAATACGCTGTTCGTCAACTACTGCTTCAAGCCCGAATTTATCGAGACCATGTTGCGTAACTATACGTACCTCAACACGGGACTCGCCATCATTTACAACGGTCACCGCATCCTGTCGCGCAACGGTCTGGTAGACCTGCTGAACGACAACATGACGGCAACCGGCCTCTATCCCATCGTCCACCTGAAAGGAGAAGACATCGAAATCGCCTTCACTCACACCGGACAGTACGGAGAAGAGTATTACTCCTTCGTCAACGGTCAGCACACCACACAGGGGGGTACCCATCAGAGTGCTTTCAAAGAACATATCGCCCGTACCATCAAAGAGTTCTTCAACAAGAACATGGACTATACCGACATCCGTAACGGACTGGTTGCCGCCATCGCCGTCAATGTGGAAGAGCCGATCTTCGAAAGCCAGACCAAAACGAAACTGGGATCTACCAACATGACTCCCGGCGGCGTGACAGTCAACAAATACGTAGGCGACTTCATCAAACTGGAAGTGGACAACTTCCTGCACAAAAACGCGGACGTAGCGGAAGTAATGCAGCAAAAAATACAGGAATCGGAAAAGGAACGGAAAGCCATCGCAGGCGTCACGAAGCTGGCACGCGAACGTGCCAAGAAGGCCAACCTGCACAACCGCAAGTTGCGCGACTGCCGCATCCACCTCAACGACCCGAAAGGGAAAGGAATGGAAGAAGACTCCTGCATCTTCATCACCGAGGGAGACTCGGCGAGCGGTTCCATCACCAAAAGCCGTGACGTAAACACTCAGGCAGTATTCAGCCTTCGCGGTAAACCGCTGAACTCGTTCGGACTGACGAAAAAGGTAGTCTACGAAAACGAAGAATTCAACCTGCTGCAAGCTGCGTTAAATATAGAAGACGGCATAGAAGGACTCCGTTACAACAAAGTGATCGTTGCCACCGATGCCGATGTGGACGGTATGCACATCCGCCTGCTGCTCATCACGTTCTTCCTGCAATTCTTCCCCGACCTCATCAAGAAAGGTCACGTATATATTCTGCAAACGCCGTTATTCCGCGTACGCAACAAGAAGAAAACGGTGTACTGCTACAGCGAGGACGAACGGGTGAACGCCATCAACGAACTAAGCCCCAACCCGGAAATCACCCGATTCAAGGGACTGGGAGAAATATCACCGGACGAATTCAAGCACTTTATCGGCAAGGATATGCGCCTGGAACAAGTGACATTGCGTAAGACAGATGCCGTAAAAGAACTGCTGGAGTTCTACATGGGCAAGAATACAATGGAACGACAGAACTTTATTATAGACAATCTGGTTATAGAAGAAGACTTGGCATCATGAGAAAAGCAATATTTCCGGGTACATTCGACCCCTTCACCATCGGTCATTATTCGGTAGTGGAACGTGCACTCACCTTTATGGACGAGATAATCATCGGGATCGGTATCAACGAAAACAAGAATACCTATTTCCCCATCGAGAAAAGAGAAGAAATGATCCGGAATCTCTACAAGGACAATCCCCGCATCAAAGTGATGTCTTACGACTGTCTGACGATAGACTTTGCCCAACAGGTAGAAGCACAATTCATCGTTCGCGGCATCCGCACGGTCAAGGATTTCGAGTACGAGGAAACGATTGCCGACATTAACCGCAAACTGGCGGGCATCGAAACCATCCTGCTCTTCACAGAACCGGAACTGACCTGCGTCAGCTCAACGATTGTACGCGAGCTGCTGACTTACAACAAAGATATCAGCCAGTTTATCCCCGAAGGAATGGAGATAAATTGAAAGTCGGTAGTATCTCTATTGAGGCTGACTTTAAAGTCAGCCTCAGGGGAATGAAGATAGTTTGGATAACGCAAAGGTAACTTGCGAAACTTGAAATAATAATTAATGATGATGAAGAAGATTAAAGTATACGCCCTCCTGGTTTGTCTGTTGGCAACGTCTACTGCACAGGCCCAAAGTTTCGGCTCTGCCGCCATGCGCAAACTCCAAATGGCGGAATTCGCGATTTCCAACTTCTACGTAGACAAAGTAGATGAAGACAAACTGGTAGAAGAAGCTATCATCAAGATGCTGGCACAGCTCGACCCGCACTCCACTTACTCGGATGCCGAAGAAGTGAAGAAGATGAACGAACCGCTTCAAGGCAACTTCGAAGGCATCGGCGTACAGTTCCAGATGATCGAGGACACCCTACTCGTCGTACAACCCGTCAGCAACGGCCCCTCCGAGAAAGTGGGCATCCTTGCCGGCGACCGCATCATTGCCGTCAACGACTCCGCCATCGCAGGAGTAAAAATGAGCACGGAAGATATCATGAAGCGCCTGCGTGGCCCGAAAGGTTCGAAAGTCAACCTGACCATCGTCCGCCGTGGAGTACAAGACCCGCTCGTGTTCACCGTGAAAAGAGATAAGATACCTATCCTGAGTCTCGACGCTTCCTACATGATTCAGCCAAAGATCGGATACATCCGCATCAACCGCTTTGGCGCAACCACCGCCGAAGAATTTAAGAAAGCAATGAAAGACCTGCAAAAGCAAGGCATGAAAGACCTCATCCTCGACCTGCAAGGCAACGGCGGAGGATATCTGAACGCCGCCATCGACCTTGCCAACGAATTCCTCGGACAGAAGGAACTGATTGTTTACACCGAAGGCCGGACCGCACAGCGCAGCGAGTTCTTCGCCAAAGGAAACGGAGAGTTCCGTGACGGCCGCCTCATCGTACTGGTAGACGAATACACCGCTTCCGCCAGCGAAATCGTGAGCGGCGCAGTGCAGGATTGGGACAGAGGTATCATCGTAGGCCGACGTTCTTTCGGCAAAGGACTGGTGCAACGTCCTATCGACCTGCCGGACGGCTCCATGATCCGACTGACCATTGCACGGTACTACACCCCTGCCGGTCGTTGCATCCAAAAGCCTTATGACAGCTCGACCGATTACAATAAAGACCTGATAGACCGCTTCAACCACGGAGAACTGATGAATGCCGACAGCATCCACTTCCCCGACTCATTGAAAGTGCAGACCAAGAAACTGAAACGTACCGTCTACGGCGGAGGTGGCATCATGCCGGACTACTTCGTTCCGATTGATACGACACTCTACACGGACTATCACCGGAAACTGGTCGGCAAAGGAGTCATCATCAAATTCACAATGAAATTCATCGAAGACCACCGCAAGGAACTGGCCGATAAATATAAGAAGTTCGACAGCTTCAACGAAAAGTTTGTTATTGACGACGATATGCTCGCCACCCTCCGCGAAATGGGTGAGAAAGAAGGGGTGAAGTTTAACGAAGAGCAGTATCAGAAGGCACTTCCGCTGATCAAGACACAGCTCAAAGCACTGATAGCCCGTGACCTCTGGGATATGAACGAATATTTCCGCGTCATGAATACAACGAACGAAAGCGTGCAGAAAGCATTGGAAATCCTCCGTTCGGGAGAGTATCAGAAGAAGTTGAAATAAACATCGAAAAATAAAACGGATAAACCGTACCCGATCAGACACCTTGGTTGTAGTATAAGTAAAATCATTAAAACAGAAGTATGATACGACAGTTTGGTTTTACTTGGACAGCAATCAGCTGGTTACTGATGGGATACGGTTTATTTTTTGCCCTTTCCCCTCTGCAGGCGCAGACCGCCATCAAGAAATTCTCACTAGAGCTAAAGAACGAAAGCCTGCCCGAAGCACTGAAGCAGTTGGAAAAGGCAGGAGGAAAAAACATCCTCTTCACCTACAACGGAACAGAAAGTTATCGGGTGACCGTCAGCATCCGCGAAAAGACGGAACGCGAAGCCATCGACCTTGTACTGGCCGGCAAACCCTTCCTTTGCATCGAACGGGAAGAGTATTTCGTCGTGCAGCGGAAGAAATCGGACAAAGCCATCGCCACAGAAGGCAAAGTATATGACGAAAAAGGAGCCCCCCTGCCCTTTGTCAACATTCTCGCCCTTGCCGCCGATTCCAGTTTCCTTGCCGGAAGCGTGACCGAAGAAGACGGCTCCTTCCATCTGCCCCCGGTAGCGGGAGAAGACTGTCTGCTGAAAGCGACCTACATAGGATATCGCCCGCAAATCATCCCCTGCCGGCAACAAAACACCATCCGCCTGCAACCCGACACAGAGTTACTGAAAGAAGTAGTCGTCACCGCCTCCCGCCCGCTGATAGAACGGAAAGGCGGAACGCTGAAGGCCAATATAGCCGGAACACCCCTTTCACTGATGGGATCGGCCAAAGAAATGATCTCCCACCTCCCTTTTGTCACCGGCTCGGACGGAGAATTTACCGTACTGGGCAGAGGCACTCCTGAAATCTATATCAACGGCCGCAAAGTCAGAGACAAGACCGAACTGGACCGTCTGCAAGCCAATGAAATACTATCGGCAGAAATCATCACTACACCGGGCGTACAATATGGCTCTTCGGTAGGCGCCGTCATCCGTCTGCGCACCATCCGCAAACGCGGACAGGGAATGAGCGGCAGTTTCTACACCGACTACTCGCAAGGACACGAACCGATCGGCAACGAAGGCATATCCCTGAACTACCGTACCGGCGGACTGGATATTTTCGTAAAAGGAGACTTTGCGGAAATCAACAATCACACAACCAACATCTCCAGCCAGGACATTTATGCTTCGTCCGACTGGAACCAATCGACAGAAAACAAAAGCAAACAAACCTACCGCACCTTCAACGGCGAACTGGGATTCAACTACGAAATCGACGAAGACCAGTCATTCGGTATGCGCTATATGCCCGGCACGAACATAGGCAATGCACATACTACCAATGCAGGGACCACCCTCATCCTGCAAGATGGCAAAGAAGTAGACCACCTGCACGCTCTCCGCCAAACAGATGCCCACACCGGCTGGTGGCAGGCAGCCAACGGATACTACAACGGCACTTTCGGCAAATGGAACATCGACTTCAACGCCGACTACCTGTACGGCCGGGACCGCATCCGTCAATATGCCGAAAACAACGGAACCGAAGACGCCACTTCGAGCAACCGCGTACGCAACCACCTCTATGCCGCCAAGCTCCTGCTCACCGCCCCACTCTGGAAAGGCAAACTCAGTTTCGGCACAGAAGAGACATTCACCAACCGCCACGACGTATTTCTCCAAAGCGGCTTCTCCGCCGATGCCGACGACCGCATCAAACAAACGATGCTCTCCGGCTTCATCGACTACAGCCTGCCATTGGGAAAGTTCAACATCCTTGCCGGACTGCGCTATGAATTTCAACAAACAGATTACTACGAGAAAGGGATTCACCAAGACGACCAAAGCCCCACCTATCGCGACTGGATACCGGTAGTCAGCATCAGATACACCTCCGGCAACTGGTTCTTCGCCCTTTCTCACCGGACGCTGAAATACAGTCCCAGTTATGACATGCTCACCAGCGCCGTCACCTATCAGAACAAGTACTCCTACCAGAGCGGAGACCCGTTTCTCGTTCCTCAGATACATCGTGCGACTTTCTTTGATGCCGGATGGAAATGGATCAACTTCAGCCTCAACTACGACCATTGCTGGAATATGTACACCAGCTACACCCGACCGTATGACGACATCAACCATCCCGGTGTATTGCTGTTCGGCAGAGCAAGCATTCCGCATTCCAACCGATACGGAGGCAGCATCGTCCTTTCGCCAAAGATCGGCATATGGCAGCCTCAGTTCACCACCGGTATTGACTGGTTCAACTCTCACGCAACCTCCATAGGCATTACCCAAAACTGGAATGAACCGCGATTCTATTTCATTTTTGATAACAACTTCAGTTTCCCTAAAGGTTGGTTCTTCAACATCAAAGGAGAACTGGCGCCCGGCGCCAAACAAAGTTACGCCATCTGGAAAACCGAAGGAAGAGTAGATGCCCAACTGACCAAATCATTCCTGAAAGACCAGGCGCTGAAAGTATCGGTAACCGCGAAAGACATCTTTCACACCGGCTACAGATACTTCACCATCTATGGCGACCGTACCTTCAGTTCCAACCGTGATTATACCGATCAGCAGCGTTTCGGCATCCGGCTGAGCTATCAGTTCAACGCCACGAAGAGCAAATATAAAGGAACCGGAGCCGGAGCAAGCGAAAAGTCACGTTTGTAATTCCCGGTTTCACAAAGATGACCAACAAGTCGGTTCCATCACAAGAGAGGCTGACTAAAAAGTCAATAGTATTCCCAATCTCCTCCTTCGGGAAGGAGGAGTACCCGTAGGGGGAGGTGGTAGGTGAACACATTAAAGTTACTACTGATTTTTTAGTCGAACTCGGGGAAAAGTACTATTTTTGCAGCTTCAGAATCCAGATAAAGAATGTTCCTGTTCCATAAAAACCAGACAAAACGAGAAGCCTTCGGGCAAATGTTTACGGAAATGTACCCGCGAATGGTCCGTTATGCCTCACAACTGATGGGCGACGGAGAGGAAGCACGGGACATCGTAAGCGAAGTGATGGAGCAGGCTTGGAAACACTTCGACCAATTGGACGAGGCCGACCGCGGAGGCTGGATTTATACAGCAGTCCGCAACACCTGCCTCAACCGGATGAAGCATCTGCAAGTGGAACGGGACAATGCGAAAGCACTCTACGAAGCAACGCTGGCCGATGTAAAAAGTAACTATCGGGAACACGAAGCACTGTTGCAGAAAGCGGAAACGATAGCCCGAAGCCTGCCGGAACCGACTTGCACCATCCTGCGGCTATGCTATTACGAACATCTCACCTATCGGGAAGTCGCCCAACAACTCGGCATCAGTCCCGACACGGTAAAAAAACATATATCCAAAGCATTGCGTACACTACGCGAAGCCATGAAAGAATAAAGAAGGAGGATACGCTATGGAAGAAAAAGAAAAACGTACCAGCAAAGAAGAAGAAGGTTCCGGCTACGGACTGACAGCAGACAGCGACCATTGTGAACTGACAACAGACGACCGTACCCCATTCTCCGAAAACGCAGAAACACGCCGTCTGCAAAATGCCTTTGGTGAAGCGTTGGGTGATCTGCCTCTGCCGGACGAAGTCCGGGAAGAATGGACCACATTCCTGCAACGGCAGGCACAGCAGAAGCGCAAACTTTATCTCCGCATCTGTTTATCCGGTGGTGTGGCAGCAGCCATTGCCCTGTTATTGTTACTTTGGTCCCCTTGGCACATCACAGGCAAGGACGGCATCCAGCAGAACATCGAAATCTTCACCGCCCTCCATGCACCGGAACAAATTACCACTATCGAAGAGAACGGCAGAATCATCGTATCTACCCCGCCCGCCACGACCACCCGCCTCACATTGGAGGACGGAAGTCACGTCCTTTTAAGTGCAAACAGCCGTCTGGAATACCCCAAAGAGTTTTCCTCTCAGGGAAACCGCACCGTAAACCTCACCGGAGAAGCACGCTTCGAAGTGACCAAAGACGCCCACCGCCCCTTCATCGTCTCCGCCGATAAAATGCAGACACAAGTGCTGGGCACCGTATTCGACGTAAATGCCTATCCCGGCAATGCCCCCGCCGTCACCCTGTATCAAGGACGAGTAAAGGTCGGCAAAGCAGCCTCTCCCCTTGAGAAAGAAATAGTACCCGGACAATGCGCCACATTGACCACTAGCGGTGACATCCGTCTGACGAAAGCCACGCAGACTGAAAAAGAAGGATGGACCAAAGACGAGTTTTATTATGACAACACCGAAATGATAACCGTACTGCAAAATATAGGAACCTGGTATAATATCAGCGTCATCTGCCATTCTGCAGACCTTTTACACAAACGAGTCCATTTCCGCTTCAGCCGGAATGTTCCGATAAAGACTCTACTGAATGTACTGAATGATTTAGGCATTGCACACTTCCAGTATAAGGATAAGCAGATAGTAGTAGAATAAACGCAATCACCTCCTGACGAAAAAACAAACTTTCATCTGTCATCTTTCACCATTGGTCGCCAAACTCCTTATTCATCGGGGCTTCCGATGATGAAAGATGATCTTTCAATCTATCACCCGATCTTTCATCTTTCACCTCAAGAATCTTTCACTTCAAGCACCTTTTATCTTCGGGCAAATCCCGTCTATTCTTGTTTCCCGTTTACTTTCGATAGCATGCGCAGTATGGCACCATAAAAGAAAGAAATCCCTCTTCTCCGGATTTCGTTCTTCCTGCTCAATCCGTTCTTCTTTTCCCATGTACAAAAGCCCTTCATCAACTTCGAACGTATTTCTTCTGTCTCGCATAGCTCACACCTATTCTGCACATAGGTACGTGTCAATACCAAACGAATGATTTCCCGATTCGGACAGAAGCATTCATCTTTAGCCAAAGCAGCCAGCACCACATCCAGCAGGCAAAGGGTACATCGTAATTCTGTTTCCGATAATCGGTCGATACTTTCAATCTGTCCAAAGCTGGGCCAGTTGTCTTTCAAAAAGGCAAGTTTATTGGTGGAGCTTTGTAAATCAAGCTTCATCAGGCAGGGACGGGGACAAGTAGAATCATTCATCACTACTATTTTTTATTTGTTTGTGTATTCGCATACCTTCATGAAGAAGGCGCGGAAACTATTACTATATTACCCCATGAGAGGCTCTGGTAAGCCCGCGTCTGAATAATAAGCAATAGCTCCACGCCCATTAGAAGTATATAACAAATTTATATACGAAATGAACGTGGAGACTGACCGCCTATTATCTGCAGACGCAAAATTTACCAGATTTCTCAAAGCAGATAATAAAAACGTTATCTCCAAATCAATAAAACATATCTTTGTTTAGAAGATACGCCACAAATATAGGCATATTTTCCTAATAAGAATACCATTAAGGAAGTAAAATGAGTAAATAGAAGGGAGATGAACAAAACCGTCTACAACCAACAGACTATGTTCCTTCATCGCACGAGATACAAGAATGATTTCCCTTTCTTATTGCCTCTGCACAAAGAACAAGCTGCACGAATACCCAAAAGAAGCAGGAATACTTTGTTTATCTCCCTATTATAGTTTATCTTTGCTACTGATATAGCTAGTTGTTCACGACCGTGAGCAGCTCTTACCACGGCCGTGATCAACGCTCTTCACGGACGTGAGCAACGCTTACCACGGCCGTGAACAACTAATGATGCAAGCACCTTCATCCAACAATGCAGGCATCATAAACCAAAGATAAAGGCAGGATAACTTATGTATGAACGCTTGACAGCAAGCAGACAATCACTATATAACCCGAGTTCTGTCCAAGTCCGGAAACTAATGATTAGTTTTGCAGATCAAAGGTAGCTATATCTTTATAACAAACAAGAAACGACGAATATGTTATAACGATGTAAAGCAATGGACGAAATAGAGAAAAACAACGGTGAAATCATCATATACCGGACAGAAGACGGAAGGACACAACTTGAAGTCCGTTTGGAGAATGAGAACGTTTGGCTGTCACAACAACAAATGAGTGAACTATTCCAAACTTCCCGTACTAACATAGTTGAACATATAAAGCACATCTTTGAAGAAGGTGAATTAGAGGAAAATTCAACCTGTCAGATATTCCGACAGGTTCGAATAGAAGGCACAAGAAAGGTAGAAAGAAGTATACCTTTCTATAATCTTGATATGATCATATCATTGGGATATAGAGTAAAATCACGAGTTGCCACCCACTTCCGCCGCTGGGCTACCGAACGTCTGAAAGAATATCTGATCAAAGGTTTCGCCATGGACGACCAACGTCTGAAAGAAATAGGCGGCGGCGGTTACTGGTACGAACTACTCAACCGTATACGCGATATCCGTTCATCTGAAAAAGTACTCTACCGGCAGGTTCTCGACTTGTATGCCACCAGTGTAGACTATGACCCAAAGGCAGACGAATCCATCCGGTTTTTCAAAATCGTGCAGAATAAGTTACACTATGCCGCCCACGGCCACACAGCAGCAGAAGTGATCTTCGAACGAGCGGATGCAGAAAAGCCATTTATGGGACTGGCCACATTTCCCGGCGAACAACCCCGGAAAGAAGATGTGCTGATAGCTAAAAACTATCTCAATGAAAAGGAACTGAAGATATTGAACAACCTGGTTTCCGGATACTTCGACTTCGCAGAAATACAAGCTATCAAACGTTCGCCCATGTATATGTCGGACTATATACATCACCTGGACCTCATCTTATCGACCACCGGAGAGCAAGTTTTGCAGAACGCAGGCACGATCTCTCACGAACAAGCCAAACAAAAAGCTCTGGGCGAATACCGAAAATATCATGTCAAAACCCTGTCGCCTGTAGAAGAGGCATATTTTGACAGTATCAAGAAACTGACAGCCGAAACAAAGAAGAAGAAAAAGAAATAAAATACAATAAACAGTATCATGGCAATACAATTTGAACTCTACAAGTCTCCTGCCCGGAAGGACGAAGAAGACAAGGAACTCTACCACGCACGGGTAGTCAACTTTCAGCATATCGACACCGACTATCTCGCCAAAGAAATACAACAAGCGACTTCGCTGACCGAAGGAGATGTAAAAGCGGTCCTCGAATCACTGAGCCACTTTATGGGATCACGCCTCCGGGAAGGGGAACGTGTTCACCTCGACGGCATCGGCTACTTTCAGGTAAAGCTGAACAGTCTGGAACCGATCACCTCGCCCAAGCTGAAAGCAAACCAAATGAAACTCAAAGCAAACATCGGCTTCAAGGCGGATAAAAAACTGAGAAGTTCGGTGAGTGTCGTCAAAGTGGAACGCAGTAAACTGAAGTTACACTCAGTGCCACGCTCCAACGAAGAGATAGACAGACTGCTGACCGCGTATTTCAGTAATAACCAAATACTGACCCGCTCGGACTTTCAAGGACTTTGCAAACTTACGCTTACCACTGCCGCCCGACATATCAAACGGCTGAAAGAAGAAAAGAAGTTGCAGAATATCAATACTCGTCAGAGTCCGGTTTATGTTCCGATGCCGGGGTATTATGGTAAGCCGGAAGTAGAAGACACCGTAAAATAAGGGAAAGACAGAAAAATATGGCTTCAATAAGGGTGAGAGATGCTGCATCAGAACAAGAAAAGCAATGAGAGATGTCCCCTTTTTGACGAGAAAAGGGTGAGAGATACCTGTTTCAAAAGTATCTCTCATTATTTATTCAGTTGATTATGTGAACCTTAGTACAAAAGAGTGAGACCGTGAGACTAAAAAAGTCTTTTCTTTTCTAGTGGGCGCTGAGTCGAACCGTAAATCAATTATTCGTATTAATTAAATTGATGACCACTTTTACCATCATGTCTTTTTCTTCTGTCCGGCTCTCGGCAATCATAAGCGTGAGTGCCACAAGCGTATTGTTGCCTATCAGCTTCGAGCCGTCGGATTTATATAAGATACCATTCTTTTCGAGAAACCAAAGGAAAAGAAAAGCGGCAATACGCTTGTTTCCGTCACTGAACGAATGGTTCTTCACGACGAGGTAGAAAAGCATGGATGCTTTCTCTTCGATACTCGGATAAAGATCTTCTCCACCAAAGGTCTGATAAATGGTATTGATAGAACTTTTGAACGATTGGTCTTTTTCATTTCCAAACAAGTCACTGCTTCCAAACTTTTCCTGCAATAAATGAATAGCGCCCATCGCTTCTTCGTAGGTGGCACGAAACTCCCGGCTGGGAGTAGTGGAGACTACTTCCAGTTGCTGGAAATCGTATTTATCAAGTGTGTCCAGACCATAAGTGTAGTCGGTGATGACACGCAACAGTCCGTTAGCCTCATCCAATGTTAGTTGCTTGTGCTCGATGACGTTGGAAAGGAGGTGAACAGTATTCTTCAAGTCTTCCAATTGCTCTATCTTTACTTGCTGGTTGATGGCATAACCTTTAATCAGGTATTCTTTCAAAACTTTGTTTGCCCAAACACGGAATTGAGTGCCGCGTTGCGACTTTACACGATAGCCGACGGAGATAATCACATCCAAATTATAAACAGCCGTCTCATATTGTTGGTCACTATAACTACCCATATGTGCAAATTTTGCACATGTGATATCACGTTCAAGTTCACCTTCCCTATAGACATTATTAATATGCCTGCCTATAACAGTACGATCCTTCTGAAACAATTCTGCCATTTGAGCCTGAGTCAGCCACACTGTTTCATCCTCCAACTTCACATCAATTGAAGTCTTCCCATCTTTTGTCTGATAAATGACAATATTTCCTCTATCGTTCATAAAATGCCTCCTTTTTTATGCATTGCGCCCGTCCATTGCCTTGGTTAGCAATGGACGGGCGTACAAATGTAATACTTTAAAAAAGAAAAAGGCGACATACCGGCCTTTTATTCGACCGGACAAACCCATAATTGACTCTTATATTAAAGCGATTGATTCAATAAAGTTATAATCGAACGTGCCGGAATCCGAACTGTTCTTCCACTCTTCACTTTCTCAACGGGTAGCAGATCTTCTCCTTCTACATCCGAAGTGCGATACACCTGCCATCGAGTTTTCTTGCCATTTATCTTATTGATTGAAAACTCTTTGTCTTCCTGCGCATAGTTAATGAGAACAACAGCGTATGAGCCGTCCGCATTTTGATAAGCAGAACACATCAGTCCTTTTTGGTCCGTATCGCCTCCGGGGATTAAATTCCCCGCTTGATCGAAAGCAGAAACCGACAGGCGGACAGCTCCCGGACGGATGAAGCGACTATAATTACCCAAAGCCCACATGAGTTTGGAGTCTTCTACCCGACCATCCTTCAAGTCATCATTCGTGTATTCCCGAATCAGCCCGTCTTTATAATCGCCGCCGATGGCACGCCACCACTGCCAGCTCTTCGCTCCCGCATATACGATGTCATGATGGATGATACGGGCAACGTAAAGTGCCGTCTTCATCGTACGGTCGAAGCCGTGACCGCCGCCTATCTCTTCGTCATTCCCCATGATACAGGTTTCTGACTGCCAGAAGCCGACGTTGTATTTATCCAGAGCTTCACGCAGTTGGCAGCGCATGGCACGCAGTTCACTCAGAGGAGTCGTTGTCCAGTAACTATGACCAAGCATCAGTCGGGGCACATTGGGCGTATCACCCAAATACGTATCCACACTGTCGGGGCAGAAGAAAGCCTGAATCTGATAGCCACGCTGCCAGTCCGTCTGATGAGTACGGAGCATACAGCGATAGTCCGAAGATTCGTTCACCATAATCTGTGTATCCATTTTCCGGTTCACAAACTCCCGGCTTAGCAGACGGACGGTTCGGGCTACTTCCCGATTGGTTGCCGGAGAGCCTTCCTGCTTCGGTCCTACCCAGTTCCAATGCCCGTCCGGTTCGTTGAAAGGACAGATATAGTTGAACTTTATCCCGTCGTGCTTCTCTACTCCTTCTACTACATCGGCCAGGAAACGGACATATTTCTCGTAACATTCCGGCTTCAGATTGGCGGTTCCTCCACGACCGGTATTGGTAGCCAGGCCGTTCTGAGTATAATAGACAGGAGGGGAGTTCAGAAATGCGAGGAATTTAGTGACGCCCCGTTCTTTTGCCAGTTTCAGAAAGTTGCGCTGCCCCTGTTGCTTGTTCCAGTCGTAGATTCCGTCGGCATTCATGAAGCATTCGGTACGCATCCACGAAGAACCGATCTGACTGGCTTCTCCCTGCTCGGTACTACCTGCACCGACATTGAAACGCCAAAGAGACAGGCCGATTCCTTTCGGTTTTCCATTCGCATCGTTCTCTGTGCTGAACAGCCAGTCGGCTATCTGGTTTTGTTTCTCCTGTGGCCATAAGCCAAGGATGTGCATACTCCAGGCATCGGAAGCACCGAAGTGCTCCATTGTCTGTAGCGGTTTGTCCACTTCAATCTGATAACGTAGGTCGGGGGCGGGCTGGGAACAGCTGGTAGCTATACCTATATATAAAAAAGCTAAGGCGACTGACAGTAATTTATAGTTCATCGTGAAATTTGTTTTTTATAATTTTAAAGTGATAGTACAAAAATACGTGATTACAGCTAACCTTGGAGAACACAAAACGACCAAAAACTACCACAAATCTTGCAATGTCACAAATTATAAGGCTGAATAAAATAAATGGCAGATTTAAGTATTCCTTAAACCTGCCATTTATTATTTCATCGACTTAAAGCAGCTCCTTTTTCTACCTTGCTGATAACCTAATTTAGTTACTAGATTTACAAGTCCATTTAGTTGCTACCTGCATCTTCATCCTGATAGGTAAACGTACCCACCATCTGATAAGTCTTGCCATCCGCAGTATACTTATAATCTACATTAAAAACTTTCGAGTTCTGATTATAAGTACATGTACCATCAATCAAGTCAAAATCCTCCCATGCCGAGATAGTGACATTGTTACCAGCATCAACTTTCAGTACAACAGCATGTTTCTTGATATTGGCAGTTGTTTCTGCCTGTTGCTCGTTATAGAAACGCACTGCATTTTCTTCTGTAGCTTTCAATGTTCTGACTATAGTAATAGAAGTGGATGCAACTATTTCATCATTACTATCCAGTTCGTGCCGAAGAGCTTTGAAGATGTAATTACCTGAGTATTTATTTACCAGATTGAAGGATACAATAAGTGCCGAGTCCTTCTGGTTGATCTCATAACCGGCAGAAGAAGAAGCAATCTTGAAAGTTATCGCATAGAGCGAATCGCACTCCAGACCTTCTGTTTTAACTTTAAAGGGAACTCTCGCATAAGTTTCGCCGGCTTTCAATGTAGTAGTATAAGAAGGTACCTCAAAAGCACTGGTAGCAAGTCCCTGATATTTGATATCGGTGGCAAGGAACTTGAACTTTTTATTATACCAGTCAATTACACTGTTATGGCTTTCCAGAGTCACATCCACATTCCCGTCAATCAAAAGAGAGCCACTTACACCCACTGTAATGAATCCTTCCTGCACTTCACTGCTATAAGCAAGCTCTTTAGTCACAAGATTGCTGGAAGCGCCGATCAGATAGAGCGTCTTCTTATATTGCTCCTTATCAAGCGGGCTTTCATAATCACAGCTACTTAAAACGACCAATAACAAAAGTATCGGATATAGTATTTTATTGATATTCATAACAAACGTTTTTTACTTAATTATTAATTCTGTACTTCGTGTGCAAAATTACCATCCCGGATTCTGAACCAGTTTCGGGTTCTTATCCATCGTTGTACGAGGGATAGGCAGGAAGTAATCTTTATAAGAGAATACACGATGCGAACGAGTATTATTGATCACTGTTTCCGTATGGAATGCTTTACGGTCTGTGCTACGTGCAGCAATGTTCATACCTGTTACAGGCTCATTGTATGCATCGATCGCATCTCCCCATCTACGCAAATCGTGATAACGTCTGCCTTCACAGAAAAACTCCACACGTCTTTCACGCTTAATCAAATCCCGCATCGTAGTCACATCCCTTGCATCATCCGCTGTAATCCCCGGCAAACCGGCTCTATAGCGAACCATATTAAAGTATTTCACCATCTCGTCCACATCACGGCTCACTGTAATCCCATTCTCTTCATCGGTATATGTATTACTTCCCAACTCATTCAATGCTTCCACATAGTTGAGCAGCACCTCTGCATAACGCATGATCGGGAAAGTTTTCGACTTCATCATACCTTTCAGCTGATCCTCTACATAATGAATGTACTTCTTGCAGGTAAAACCAGTGTGGTTATAATCTTCAGGATGATCGGACGACGGTGCAGCAGTACCATTAGCATAGTAAGTAACTGTCTGCTTAGTCTGATTACCTTCGGTTCCGATGTAAGAAAGTCCGCTCCAGTAGCAATGGTTAAAACCTACGCTGGCATAGAAACGCATTTCCATCTTATCAAACATCTTAGCAGCATCGGACGGAAGTGTATAGTCAGAGAAAGACTGTGAACTACCACCAATGGCTTCCCAGTAATTTGTGGGATAAAGTGGTGAGTTATTGATGTCGCTACCGTCTTCCATACGGAAAGCTTTCACAGTCGCATAAGTAATATTCAACCCATTACCACCACCCAGGCTCGTAGGAGTAGCAATCCATGCCGGAGAGTCGCCAGCTGTACTAGAGTAGCCGCACATATAAATAAACTCGTCATTATTATAAGCCGGAGTTTCACCATTGAACATAAAAGCATAAGAACGAAGCGCATCTATACCTCCCGCTCCATTAGGATAGTTTTCGTCAGGCACATTCTCCGGTAGCGGTTTTGTGTCTAGTTTTCTCTCAACAGTGTGCAGCTTATATTTAAAGCTACCAGCTTCCGAACCCTTAATCAAACGTTTGGCAAGAAGAGCGGCTGTTCCCCATTTGGATTCGTCTTTGACTTGAGGCATAAAGTTGGTACCGTCCGAACGCTTCCAATCAGCATAAAACTCATTTCCGTTGTACCAAGGACTTGCTTCGATCAGTCTTACTCTTCCCATCAATGCCAATGCCGCTCCCGAAGTAGGCAGATTGACTAGGGTAGACGTACGGCTGGAAGGAAGATATTCGTATGCTTTCTCGAAATTCTCGCAGATATAGTTAATACAATTCTCGTATGTCTCTCTTTCCAATGACATGCTTTCCGCACTGGCATCCACATCATAAGCCATCTCAGGCACAATGGGCACAGGTCCGTAAGCCTCTACCAGTTTATAATAGAAATAAGCTCTCAAGAAATAACAACGTCCCATAAAGTCACGCAAATCGCTCGTAGTAATATCCTCACATTCATTGATTCTTTCCAAGACGAGGTTGGCTTTACGAATACCTTTATACCAAGTACCATAGTTATTATAGAAATCACTCTGTGGAGTCACTTCGTCCACCATCAGCTGGATAGCTTTATGACGGGAGTCATTCCATGATGTAAAGTTCTCGTCCGAAGCTCCCTGATAAGGCGACCAAGCATTGGTCCACAAGTCTCCTTCATTAGGTAATAACTTTCCGGCACCATTGATATATTCTTCCAGATATTCCTTACGTTTAAATACAGAGTCTAGCTCAAAAATCTCATCGAAGTATGAGTCTACATCCAGGTAGTCGTCACAGGAGGTAAACATACTTCCTGTGCAACACATCAGTGCCATAGCGGCTATGCAATATATTTTTCTGAAATTCATAATTATACGATTTATGATAATGTTACAATTGAAACGGGATTAAAACGTCACATTAAGCTGAAGGGTGAATTTCCGTTGCAGAGGATACACGGCACCGTTTGACGATGCCTGCTCCGGGTCCCAAAGTTTCACCTTATCCCACACATGCAGGTTTTCGCCTACAAGGCTCAAGGTAGCGTTCTGTACACTAATCTTATCTCGCAACCATGCGCTGGTGAATCTATAAGACAACTCGATATTTTTCAATCTGAAATAGCGGCCATCTGCCAACCAAAAGGTAGATGCGCGGTTATTGTTCTTATTCTCACCATAAGTCAGACGCGGGAAACGCGCGTTCGGATTTTCCGTACTGGCGTCACCGGAATATTCTCTCGGTGTCCAGCGATTCTTTTGATCAGCTACAATGTTAAGTACATTGCCTCGCGTTTCCCAAGCAAACGGATAGTATCCTGACCCCCCATAGAAATATTGCACTTTACCTACACCTTCAAAGAAAATGCTGGCAGTAAACTGTTTGTATCTGAATTCAGCAGCAAAACCATACTGAAGAGTCGGAGTATTCGAATAGGATAACGGTACAATATCATCATCATTGATAACACCATCACCATTGACATCTTTATACTTAATGTCACCTGGACGCACATCAGAAGAATAGGTTTGAACAGGACTACTTTCAATATCTGCCTGATCTTTGAACAAACCTAAAGATATCAAACCGCGTTGCACTCCATAAGGAACGTCTACAAAAGACTGATAAGGATATACTACGCCTGATTGCTCCCAATAGGTTACGTTATTGCGGGCGAATGTCCAGTTGCCACGAACTGTCATTCCAAAATCTTTGGTGAAATTATGGTTGAACGTTATGTTTCCATCAAATCCCCATGATTCCATTCCACCGATGTTGGTATACGGATTGGTTACAAAACCTGCTTCTTCAGGAATGTTGGCACGTTGCTGGAAGATACCTTTGTTTTTATCCTTAAAGATGTCGGCAGTCAGTTCCACTTTGTCATTAAACATTTTCAGGTCTACACCAATATCCATTTTGGTTGTCTCTTCCCAGTTCAAGTCATTGGCACCTACGCGGCTCTCGCCAACGGTGCTACCAGGCCATGTTACTGAGCTATAATCGGTAGACACAGTAGAAAGGTACGGGAAACGGATTTTCTTGATACGGTCATTACCTACTTTACCCAAAGAAGCTCTGAGTTTGAAGAAATCGAGGAACGGAAGTTTTTCACGCGTCCATTCATACTGAGTAGGCACCCATCCCAAAGCTACTGCCGGGAACCACCCGTAGCGGTTGCCTTTCTTGAATTGCTCGGAACCGGTATATCCTACATTGAATTCAAACATATAAGTATCCTTATAAGAATAAGTAGCACGAGCAGAAATAGCCTGATAACGTTTAGGAATGGAACGAATTCTTTCATCCAATGTGGTGTCGTCATCATCATTATTCAGATAAGAGTCTTTATTTTCCTGACGGTAGGCATTAAGTAATCCGGTCACACGATGGTCTTCGCCAAAGATTCTTTCGTAATTGATATTTCCTTCAAAATAATACTGACGGGCAATGCGGCGATAATCGCTGTAAGTCATATCAGTAGCACTCGATGTACGTTTAGAGATCAATGCTCCATTCTGCTTTCTTCCTGTGGCGTAATATAAGTCCGGAGTCTTGGTACGATACTGGTCAAAGTAGCCGGTATAGTTAAACGAGAATACGCCTCTTGCAGACAGTCCTTTTGTGATGAAATCCAACTTCTGATTCAGACTGGCATTCATACGGGTGGCCTGTGTTTCACTGATCTTATACCCTGTATAGTTCAACTGTACATAAGGAGAAACCTCATCCGAGTTTCTACCAAATGATGGAAGAGTACCATTGGAGTATTTCACCGGAACGATTGTTGCCGGAAGATTAGCTTGCGCCGACCATAATGCATTGTTATTATCACCATATCCCGGAGAATTACGTTTAGTGATAATCGTTTCCATATTCAAAGAGAGTAGAGTTGTTTTAGTCATATTGGCGTCTACGTTCGCTCTGAAATTATATTGATGGTAATCCACATTAGTATTATGTTTACTTACCGACTTATCTTGTTTGAAAACAGCTCCTTGGTTCATGATACCCATACTTACATAATAACGTGCATTGGTACCACCACCAGAAAGACTCAGGTGATGTTGATTGTCAATCACATAGTCATTCAGAATCACATCTCTCCAATTCACATTCGGATAAAGATCCGGATCGAGACCGGAACGGAACAGTTGGATTTCAGAATTAGTATAAATCGGATTCTTACCTCTGACAACACGTGCTTCATTAGCAAGGTTTGCATAGCCCACTGCATCTACATACTCCGGCATGCGGGGAGAATAGGAATATGTGGCATTTGTCTTGAAGTTAACAGTTAACTTACCGGCTTTACCTCTCTTGGTAGTTACAATTACTACGCCATTGGCACCACGCACACCATATACGGCAGTTGCCGAAGCATCTTTCAAAACTGAGAAACTTTCAATATCTGCAGGGTCGAGTGTATTCAAGTCACCTTCTACACCATCAATCAAGATCAGCGCCGAAGCATTTGCCCCAAACGTACTGATACCACGTACCCAAAATTCAGAGAAGTTATTGCCCGGCTCACCACTACGAGTCACACCAATGATGCCCGGCACACGACCTTGAAGCATATTGGATACGGAAGTAGCAGGAACCTGCAACTGTGCCGGATCAACAGAAGTAATAGCTCCCACAACAGAAACTTTACGCTGTGAACCACGACCTACTACCACTACTTCATCCAAACTACTGATACTTTGTTTCAATACAATAGTCTCACGCTCTTTAGATTCGGTTACTTTCACTTCTTTATTCTCAAAACCTACATAAGAAAACACAACGGTAGATTTGGGAGGAATATTATTCAAACGGAACTTTCCGTCCAAGTCGGTGATTACTCCGATAGATGTCCCTTTCACAGCAACACTCACACCTATAAGTTCCAATCCATCTTCACCAATGACAGTACCGGAATATGTCAATCCTCCCTGCGCATAGGCCATAGAAGAGAAGATGCCGCATAATATAAATAAGATGCTTATTATTTTTTTCATGATTAATTCCTGATTAATGTGTTTATTCTACTGAGTACTTTCTTAAAGCCGGATTTTCACGCTGAGCAATCCAAAATCCACCATTCCCGTCATAACTGATATCTTGGGGATTTGCAAATAAAGCAATATCAGGAGAACCATCGTCATCACCTTTTACACCAGCTGTACCCAAAATAGTAGTTACATATCTTTTTTCCATTTTCTCATCATAAGCTATTTTACGAATCACATGATTATTCTCCTGACAAACGAAAATATTACCATCTTCATCTATTGTAAGGCCACGCAAAAACTGGAATTTTGCCTCATCAGTCAGAAAACCATCTGTAGTTCCTGTATTATTCTGGTTAATCTGCTCGTAAGCATGTGTACCATCTTCTTTTACCCAAACTTTCAGAATCTTATTTTTATCAGTAGTTACATAGAAACAATCTTCAAAAGCACTATAAGCGATGTAAGCGAAAGGACCGCCACTAAAATCATTATGTTCAAACAAAATCTCATTATGAGTTGGATTATTGACTTCAATACGTCCCAAACGACCATTTCTCGTAACATAATACAACCATTGGTTATCACCATTCAAAGCCACAGCCCAAACATCGGTACCTGAACTGATATCACTTAGTCGAGAAGGAACCCATGCCTGCGATTTCTTATAAACATAAACGGTATTAGCTCCATTAATGGTAGCACCATAAGCCAATGTTTTATCATTGGATACCGCCACTTTTCCAACCACAGGACCGTTTTGGATAGTAATCACAGCATCTTCGTCTATAGAAACATAACGTATACTGTTATTATTCCATGCCTGACCTATGATACCCGACTGTTCATCAATGCAAGCTACACCAAACATCTGCCCAAAAGTTGCCTCAGCCAGACTTCCATCTTTACCGGCACCATCAGCTTGTACAAAATCACCGGCAATAGTAGATACATTCTCAGAAACAGAATACTTAAAAGTCTCATCAGCCACCACAGTCTGATCATTCACCTTAACCGTAATCTTATTGAAACCTTCTGCCTGACGTGGTGCCATACAATAAATCGTAGTATTATCTACTCCCACTACGGCAGCCTTGTTCTCCTTTTCCATATTATCAGTAAATAATACGGTTACCGCAGATTTGTCATTTCCAAAGTTATTACCTATAATAATCACTTTCTCTGCTACCCGACCGGTGTCCGGCGTAAAATAGTCAATAGTGACAGGTTTGTTCGGGTCATAGGAATCCGTACCTGATTCCTTGTTGTCATTACAGCACATCAGCACCAACGACAAAAACCCTAATAAGGGAAGAAATAGTCTTTTCATAACGTTTTTCTTTTTACATATTAAATTATTGGTTCACTAAAAATTCTTTATTGGCATATCAGCGTTATAAACGCAGGAAAATAAAACAGCACATATAATCAGGAAAAAGACATCGATTGACGAATGACTTTAGTTTTTTAAAGATTATATTAGTTTTCATTTTCATAATATTAGTTTATTTCGTTGTTATCTACAGCAAAGATACGAATGAGTGTAGATTTTACATTATAAAAATCATTCAAAAAACGTAGAGAATCATTCATAAACGATTTACACACGTTGGCTGCAAGAAACACAACTCCTTTCTTCCTCTTTAACAGGACTTTATATAAATATGAATAATATAGATCGAGTTTAATAATCTATAGAGTAGATATTCAATGATGACGGACTACCTTTATACAACGTCTCTACATTTATTATTAACGGTGCCGAATTATCGGAGTTATAACATCGAATGACTGCTTCACCCTTTTCATTCGTTTTCACATTCGGATTCCAGTATAGTGTGCGGCGAGAATCTTCCGTATAGAGAGGAGCGCCATTAGGATAAGCTGGTGAATAAAATTCCAAGGGCTCATTATATCCTTGTATATAGGTATGACGAATCCCGCGCCGGGCTTTATAAGTTTTGTTCGGGTCCCAGTCATCAATCGTAGTGATGGAGCAAACTACTACTGACGATTTCTGCAACGGACCTTTCTTCATAGTCTTTCTATCTTTCTCACCCCAAAGTGCATCTGGTCCGGAATCCGCACCTATAGCATCCTGCAAAGGCAACTCACTCAAATCTCCATCCTGCCAGCGACCACTCCAAAAATTATTTGCTGTAAATTTCGTCACTCTATTACTCTGCTTGTTCATCACAAAAACAGATTCCCCTCCTGCCTGATCATAATAAAGCATGATAGATTTAATAGCATCCACATCTTTGTCCAACACATAATCCGTTTTACCATAAGATAAAACCCCGCCGTTGACTATAAATAAAACTCTTGAGTTATTATAGTGCAGGCTCAGCGAATCACTCAATCTGAAATTAGGATTTAATTCCTTCAACAGCATAGGCAGATTGTACACCGCTTCTCCTTTATCACGCATTTTATCTACCACCTGCGTTATATTATAATAACCCAGAATCTCTTTTTCAAAGCGTTCAGTTTGCTTCAATAACAAGTTCAGACGCTTGGCGTTCACCACCACTTCATCCAGCAAATGATGATCCGGTCCGAATACAGAATCTTTATAAGCAATATCCAAGGTGTCCAACAACTGTTTCAAATCACCCGCCTCTTTCCATTCCGGATTCAGCTCATAATAATCAAGTTTCCGTAAGGAAGGCTCAAAATTACGGAACAACTTCACGACTGCCTGCTTGTTCCACTTCTTTCCCTCGTTCCGTGTCTGTATGAGAGCATCCATAGAACCGCTAAAACCATCTACCGGCGCACTAAAATACCCCAATGAATCCGTTTTTGTCATACCTGCAATAGAGACCGAATCCCTGCGCGCAAGAATACTCACCCCGACATTCCGTAACGCCTTACCGAAATAAGATTCGACCTGTCCATACAGGGTCAGCGAGGTCTCCGGAAGATACCGAGGCAAGAAAGGACGTTTACCTATCAGTCGGGAAAGGTCATACTTCCGCCAGCCACGTACCAATAGGAGGACATCCAACATTTTGAAACGTTCGGCAGACTGGTTCTCAAAATAAAAACCGGGTTGATGAATATAGCCTTTCAGATCGGAGACAAGCAACAAATCCGTATAAATGGAATGATCATATTCCCGAAAATCAGACTCCACACCGTTGCGGATAGATACAGAAAGATTGGCCTGTACCGGACGATTCAGATGATCTCTCACTTTAATCCGGCAAGTCACCGGCTCAAAAGGGCGATATAGGGCGTGATCCGTTTTACAGGCAAGGAGCATGGAAGAACGCGGCATCACATAACAAAAACGCTCGCATAACGTTTCCCCTTTCAGATTGACCAGAGATATCTGTTGCACTCCGGGCGGTAGTTCTTTAGTCGAAATCCGAAATTGACAGTTCAATTCATCTTCAAAGTCCAGTGTCATACATTTGTAAGGTCGCCCCTGAGAAGATACAAAAACAGCCAGTGTGTCTTTCATTGCCTGTGAACTGCGGGCTACAGTGATATCCAACATTTCCCGCCGGTTATCGATTCGGAGTACATATCCTTGTGGAAGAGCTTCCGGAAGGTCAAACTGATAAGTGGAGCCTTCATAATCAATTTTTGCCACACCCGCCTTTTCTTCGGGCTTATACTCAAAGTAACCCATCCCGTCATGCAATGAACGGATATGCGCCAGTTCTTCACCACTCGGCAAAACCACTGTTCCCTCTACATCAGCAGCTCCTTTGTCACGGCTGGTGGCTTCAAAAGCTACAATCGAAGATATGCCTTTCACCAATTGTCCGCCCTCCGGAAAAAAGCGGACTGTAAACTTCTTCTCTTTATCCTTCGGCCGCTGTTTCATCGAAGCGTCCATACGATAGGTAGCTATACTCCGAGGAGTCTCTTCATCGCTCAGCCGTTTCCGATAGACGGGTAATACACGGGAAAAACAGGAAGGGTTATCAAAAGCAAGCATCCACTTTGTATAGGCACGCATTTCATAATAACCGGTAAAGAAGGTATTGTTCAAAATGATTTGTCCCGTTCCCTCCCCATCCGTAAGCTGAATAATTTGCCGCTCTACGACATTTCCCAACTGGTCCAGTAATTCTACATACAAAGGTTTGCTGATCGTCGTCGGTAAGTTTTGTTCAGCCGTCACTACATACGCTTTGAACCAAATCGTATCACCAAGGTAATAACTTGCATTATCCAAATGAAGACTCACTTTCTCGCGAGGGTACGAATCTGCGAAGTTCTGCGCATAACGGAAATATCGGGAAAAGATTGTATCGGATGACTGCGCATAAGCGTTCACTGTACACAAGATGAACAGAGTGGTAATAAAAAATGCCTTCCAGCTTTTATCATGTTCGTGTAAAGAATCAGATTCCATTTTCTGCAAGTATTAGATTCGGTTATTTGATTGATTGCAAAATTACAGATGTTTTATTTTATTCGCTGTAAAAATCATGCAGAAAGGGTAGAAAATCATGCAATGAATCATTTGTCTATACTAAATACAAGATTTATTTGTACTTTTGAGAGTAAATATCAAGGATTACATAATATCTGAAACGATGAAAACATACATTGCGGCTTTCTTCCTCCTGCTATCCGCCACATTTGCGGCAGCCCACCCTTACCTCATCCAAAGATTAGGAATAGAACAAGGCTTATCCAACAATTATGTATTGAGTATCACGCAAGACAAGCAGGGATTTCTGTGGTTCGCCACCGAAGAAGGGCTGAATAAGTTTGACGGAACCCGCTTTATCACCTACTATAAAGAGGAGCAATCTTCTTCTGTCCAAAGTATTACCGGCAACGAACTCAATGAAGTGTATGCCGATCCCGTGCAGCCTGTCATCTGGATAGCCACCCAGCGGGCAGGACTCAATGCTTATAATTACGAGACGCAGAGTTTCAGCGTCTACCAATATAATCCGGAAGACCCGCAAAGTCTGATAACGAACGATGTCACTCACATTACCTCATCCGTACAAGCCGGCAAAGGGTTATGGGTATGTACTTATTACAGAGGTATAGAGTATCTGGACATCGCTACCGGGAAATTCACTCATTATAACAAAAGCACAGTACCCGCCCTTCCCTCTGAGCAGACCTGGACAGCCACGGAGGCTGAGGATGGCAAACTATACATCGGACACGTAGAAGGCGGGTTGAGCATCCTCTCCCTGAATGACAAATCCGTGAAGCACTTCGTCCATGATCCTCAAAATCCGAACAGTCTTCCGGGGAACGATGTGCGTTGTATCTATAAAGATACCAACGGAAATATATGGATCGGAACCAGCAAAGGTCTGGCCCTGTTCAATGCCAATACAGAAACATTTACCAACTTTCATAACAATCCGGGGAATATTCACGGAGCATTGTCAAGCTATATCTTCTCCATCAAGCAGCTCAAAGACAACAAACTCTGGATTGCAACAGAACTGAACGGAATCATGATACTGGACTTACAGCAAAATCAGTTTCTGCTGCCCGAACAAATACGCTTTGAGTTTATCCGCGAAGGAGACAATAACTACAGTTTGTCCAACGCCAGCGCACGGTATATCTTTCAGGACTCTTTTAATAATATCTGGATAGGGACTTGGGGAGGAGGAATCAATTTTATCAGCAATGCTCCTCCCGCATTCCATACATGGAGTTATTCACCCACCCAAATGAATGAAAGTTCGCTGAGCAACAAAGTCGTTAGCAGCGTCTGCGATGACGGACAAGGAAAGTTGTGGATAGGAACTGACGGAGGAGGTATTAATGTATTCGAAAACGGAAAACGGGTGGCCATTTACAATAAAGAAAACAGAGAACTTCTGTCCAACTCGGTGCTTTGTTCGTTGAAAGACTCGGAAGGCAACCTATGGTTCGGCACCTATCTGGGCAACATCAGCTATTACAATACAAGACTGAAGAAGTTTCAGATCATCGAACTGGAAAAGAATGAGCTTCTCGACGTACGCGTCTTCTATGAAGACAAGAATAAAAAGATATGGATAGGAACTCACGCAGGGGTGTTCGTTGTAGACCTTGCCAGCAAGAAGGTGATTCATCATTATGACACCTCCAACAGCCAGTTGCTGGAAAATTTTGTACGCAGCATTGCCCAAGACAGTGAAGGACGTTTCTGGATAGGAACTTTCGGAGGAGGAGTCGGGATATATACGCCGGATATGCAACTGGTCAGGAAGTTCAACCAATACGAAGGTTTTTGTTCCAATACGATTAATCAGATATACCGGAGCAGTAAAGGCCAGATGTGGCTTGCCACCGGTGAGGGGCTGGTATGTTTTCCTTCGGCCCGTAATTTTGACTATCAGGTCTTTCAAAGAAAAGAAGGACTGCCCAATACACACATAAGAGCTATCAGTGAAGATAAGAACGGCAACATCTGGGCAAGTACCAATACCGGTATCAGTTGCTATATCACCTCTAAAAAATGTTTCTATACCTACGATCACTCCAACAACATCCCACAAGGAAGTTTCATCAGCGGATGCGTTACCAAAGATCATAACGGGCTCATCTATTTCGGCTCTATCAACGGATTGTGTTTCTTCAATCCCGATATTGCCATAAACAGTCCGCAGATTCCTCCTGTGGTTATCACTAAAGTGAGAATTCCCGGACGACTCACAAGTCGGGAGAAGAACGAAACCGCTATTCCCATCTCCGAAGGAGAGATAGAATTGACTCATGAACAAAATAGTTTTAATCTTACTTTCAACGTACAGGACTATTCACTGGCCAACCAGGTGGAATATGCCTATATGCTGAAAGGACTTGAAAACTCATGGTATACGATCAACGAGCAAAACAGCGTCACCTTCCGCAATATTCCTCCCGGCAAGTATGAGTTTCTGGTAAAAGCCCGTCTGCACAATCAGGACTGGTCGGAGGACACGACCTCTCTCAGGATACATATCAACCCTCCTCTCTGGCTGACCTGGTGGGCAAAACTTATTTATATTCTGATCACTATCAGCATTATTTATACTATTATCCATGCCTATAAGAAGAAAATAGACCTCGAAAGTCTCTATACCCTGGAAAAGAAAAACCACGAACAAGAACAAGAATTGAATCAGGAGCGTTTACGATTCTATACCAACATCACTCATGAGCTGCGCACACCACTCACTCTGATTCTCGGTCCGCTGGAAGATATGCAGAAAGACACATCACTGCCGACCAGACAGGCGCAGAAACTTTCTGTCATCCACCAGAGTGCCCTCCGGCTGCTCAACCTGATCAATCAGATTCTTGAGTTCCGGAAAACGGAAACGCAGAACAAAAAGCTATGTGTTTGCAAAGGCAACATTGCGCCCCTGATTCACGAAATCGGACTCAAATACAAAGAACTCAACCAAAAGAAAGCGATCGACTTTCAGATTCAAATAGAAAAAGAAGAGATGCCTCTGTTCTTTGACAAAGAAATCATCACCATTATCCTCGATAATCTGATTTCTAATGCCATCAAATATACGGAACAGGGAAAAATAACCTTGAGCTTGTATCCCACCACACGAAACGGAGTCACTTATACGGAGATTAAAGTCAGTGATACGGGATACGGAATCTCTGCGGAAGCCTTGCCTCATGTTTTCGACCGTTACTATCAGGAAAGCGGCAAGCATCAGGCATCCGGCACAGGTATCGGACTGGCTTTAGTCCGAAATCTTGTAGAACTGCACGAAGGCGAAATCCGGGTGGAAAGCATACAGAACGAAGGAAGTACTTTCTATATCAGCTTATTAACAGACAATATCTACCCCAACGCTTTGCATGGAGACTCTACGAAGCAAACAGAGGAGGAAATGATATCAGAAGCTGTTCCGGAAGATTCTCAAAATACGGAATCGGAAACGAGCAAACCTATCCTGCTGATTGTAGAAGACAATGAAGATATACAGAAATACATCGCCGAATCTTTCTCCGACTCTTTCGAAGTAATCACAGGCAGCAACGGTGAGGAAGGGAAACAGCAGGCTCTCAACCGTATTCCCGATATTATAGTAAGCGATATCATGATGCCGGTAATGGATGGCATCACGCTATGCCGTCAACTAAAAGAGGATGTGCGTACCAGCCACATCCCTGTCATCCTGCTAACGGCCAAAGATTCATTGCAGGATAAAGAAGAAGGATACGAAGTGGGAGCGGATTCTTATCTGACCAAGCCTTTCAGTGCTTCACTGCTGCGAAGCCGCATCAACAATCTGCTTGATTCGAGAAAGAAACTGATTGCTCAATTCCAGCAGGCCGGAACGAATCATAACCCCAATTCTCATTTGGATGAAAAGCGTTCCATAATCACCGAGGCGCTCAGCAAACTGGATAACGAATTCATTGAGAAAATCACGCAACTGGTTGAGGATAACCTTTCTTCGGAGAAGATCGACATCACTTATCTGTCCGACAAGATGTGTATGAGCGGTTCTACGCTCTACCGGAAAATGAAAGCACTGACCGGACTTTCTACGAACGAGTACATCCGGAAAGTAAAAATGCAGAATGCGGAACGGTTACTCCTCGAAGGAAAATATAATATCTCGGAAATAGCCTATAAAATAGGAATGAACAGTACAGGCTACTTCCGTCAATGTTTTAAGGATGAGTTTGGTGTCTCTCCTTCAGATTATCTGAAGCAGTTCACCTCCCCAACTCCTCCACCATCGTCTTAAACAACGATCTGCTGTCATTCAGCGGCATATCCGTAGCCAAGTCCCAGCTCATCATTCCTTTGAGCTGCTGGTCCATCGCATAACGTGTCTTGGCACGGATATTATTTTGCCCGTCAAAGACATACACGTCTCCTTTATAGGTTACTTCGTTTTGTGCCGGCCCCGTAATCAGCCCGTCCTGCACAAAACTGAAGTAAGCCTCAGTCTTCTTTGAGCCATCTTTTGTCACGCCATAGAAAGGAACGCCTGCCACCAGCTTTTCCTTTGGAATGCCATAAGCCAACGCCATCTGTATATCCGAACAGTATTTCTCCATCGGGAAGCGAACCGGCGAAGGACCGTAACACTGATAAGAAATGAAATCGACCGCAGCAATCGCCTCTTTACTAATCTTATAACACACAGGATGCAGGGATACGCTGAACACATATTTATCTCCCAATACCTCTCTCATCTTCAGAATAGCCAGACTGTAATCTTCATACTCTTTTTCAGTCTCCGCCCATTCAAAATCCAGATCGATGCCATCGAGCTTATTCTTTTCCAGTATCTTCTTTATGTTTTTGGCAAATGCAACACGGGCCGCCTCATCTGCAACCATCGCTTTCCACTCGCCACTGGCAGCGCCCAGACGAAGTTTTGTCTTTGTTCCTTTCACATCCGCACGGACAGACTTTATCAATTCCTCCCAACTAGTCACTCCTTTCCCATTCTCAAAGATACGGGGATTCTCAAACGAAAGCGACCCATCTTTATTGGGACGGACGTTCAGAAAAATCAGATCATCACTCGCCCTTAAACTCTCGGCAGAAATACGTCCGCGATTGTAGAAATTACCCCGTACATACGAACTAATGAAGCAGTTTTGTTGCGCATACAACGATAATCCGACAAACAAGAGAAGGAAAAATACAATTTTTCTTGGTAGTAGCATAATAATTGATAATTAATGGGTTTTGATCGCAAAAGTAGGTACAGGCAAAGAAAACAAATGTTCAAAAATCACTATAATACTTCCAAAAATCAACATAAAGTTTCTTATTGAGAGATGTAAAACAAAAACATCCTTTTAAAAAGGGAATTAAGTGTTTTACCGGAATCAATTACATTAAATCGCAAAAGTTTTCCGGATTATAATACAAAGTGAATGACAATCACTATCTTTAGGCATAAAATCAGTTCATATGATCATTTATCTACATGAAAGCAACCGTCTAACTTAGACTGACTTTTGAAGAAATGCAACATCTATACGTATATGAATAAACTCGTACTTACCGGTCTGCTGGCAGCCGGAACCATGACGCACCTGCAAGGCGCTCAACCTGCCGGACAACGCCCCAACATCCTTTTTATCCTGAGTGACGACCACACCTCCCAAGCCTGGGGCATCTATGGCGGAGTACTGGCAGAATATGCCCACAACGCCAACATCCGCCGGCTGGCAAAAGAAGGGGTAGTGCTCGACAACTGTTTCTGCACCAACTCTATCTCAGCACCCAGCCGTGCCAGTATCCTCACCGGTCTATACAGTCACCGGAACAGACTGTACACCCTTGCGGACTCACTGGACACCTCCATCCCCACCCTTGCCACCCTGCTACAAGCCAACGGATACCACACCGGACTCGTCGGCAAATGGCATATCCAGTCGCAACCGCAAGGATTCGACTACTACTCCATCTTCTACGATCAAGGCGAATACCGTGACCCGACTTTCATAGAGAGCACCGACCCGTGGCCCGGCAACCGCCGGTTCGGCGAACGGGTGCTCGGCTTCTCCACCGACCTCGTCACCGAGAAAGCCATCCGATGGATGAAAGAGCAGGACGGCAACCAGCCCTTCCTGATGTGCTGCCATTTCAAAGCAACGCACGAACCCTACGACTACCCGATACGCATGGAGCATCTCTACGACGGCGTCACCTTCCCCGAACCCGAAAACCTGCTGGACTGGGGACCGGAAACCAACGGCCGTTCTTTCAAAGGACAGACACTGGAAGAGCTGGAACGTCGCTGGCGCATCGCATCACAGGACCCCGACAAGTGGTGGTGTCGCTACCCCGGACTGCCGTTCAGCACCGAAGGGATGCAACGGACGGCCGCCAGACGTGCTTCCTACCAAAAGTTTATCCGTGACTACCTCCGTTGCGGCGCTACCGTCGACGACAACATCGGCAAACTCCTAAACGCTCTGGACGAAATGAATATCGCCGACAATACCATCGTCATCTACGTCTCCGACCAAGGCTATTTCCTAGGCGAACACGGCTTCTTCGACAAACGGATGTTTTATGAAGAATCGGCTCGTATGCCTTTCGTTATCCGTTATCCGAAGAAGGTACCCGCAGGAAAACGTCTGGACGATCTGATACTGAATGTCGATTTCGCACCGACGCTGGCAGAATTTGCCGGAGTAAAGATGGAGAATGTGCAAGGAGACAGCTTCGTCAGCAACCTGGAAGGCAACACGCCGACCGACTGGCGAAAAGAAATCTACTATCGCTACTGGACCAATCATGCTATTCGTCCCGCGCACTTCGCCATCCGGTCAGACCGTTACAAGCTGATCTTCTATTATGCCCGAAATCTAGACATGACTGATACGGAGAACTTTGACTTTACTCCGTCATGGGACTTCTATGACTTACAGAATGATCCGCACGAGAATCATAATGCATACAACGATCCGAAATATGCACCTGTCATCAAACAGATGAAGAAAGACTTATTGAGACTTCGCAAAGAAACCGGAGATACGGACGGGAAATATCCGGAAATGCAGGAACTGCTTGAAAAATACTATAATAAGTAAGTGACTGGTACGGAAACTGAACTGTCGCATTTATAACTTGAACTTAGGCAGCTGCTACAAGTGAAAAAGATAGCAGTTTTGCCCTAACGCTCTCATTATTCGCGTGTATCCCTTTATTCATCGGCATTTCAAGCATTACAGCAAGTATGGTGGCAGAGTGAGAGCAAGGGTTTGCTCTCACTCTGCCACCACGGCATATAGGTCGTTTATCCTACATTATACTTTGATTTACTGGGTATTAACATCTGACGCGTCAGCTATTAACGATTGTCATGTCAGCTATTAATAATTGAGAAATCAGGTATTAACAGCTGAGAAGTCATCCATTATTGACTGAAAAATGAAATAATACCTTTCGAACGGACAGGTCAATCAGAGCAACTTATGCGGTCAAGTGAGTTGAATCGAGCTGTCATATGAACGAAATCGACAGTTGTTCCAAGAAGTTTCATTACTTGAAACAGTTTGTTTCATGCCTTGAAACACTTGGTTTCAACAGGTGGAACTAATGATGAAACTACTTGTTCTGAATATATCATGTAAAGGGATGAAGAAAATGCTGCAGATGGCAGATAAAAATGTATTAATGTATTAAAGAACGCCATTCAGGAGTCCGTGAAACTTCAAAGTTGTGCAAACAAAACCAATAAAGACAATCATATCCCCGTTTCTGCTAAAACATAATGGAAGAAAGAATTTTATTTTCACAAAAAACGACTATCTTTGTCCCTGTAGACAACGATTCACGGATAAAACCCATGTCAAAAGACTCACTTTGTGCTCAACATACAGATTGCTCAGGATGCCCCAAAGCGATGGAAAGTACTCTTATTCACAGAAATCTGCTCAGAGGGCAGCATATTCCGAAGGATAAGTGCACGCAAAACTGCATGCTCTTTATGATCGAGGGCGAATTGCTGATCAACAGTGACGAACATCCCGGAACGACACTACACGAGAAACAGTTTATCCTGCAAGCCATCGGCTCAAAATACGAGATACTGGCACTGACGGACGTATCATACATCCTTTTCTGGTTCAACGAACTGCCGTTGCTATGCGAAAACCGCTACCGTGAAATCATCGACCAGGCAGAAGGCCCGCTGACCTACACCCCAATGGTGATGAACCCGCGCCTGTTCTATCTCATCAACGACGTAGCCGCATACCTTGACGAATCGACACCCGCCTGCGGCAAATATATCGACCTGAAATGTCAGGAGATGGTGTATATGATCACCAATTACTATCCCCTGCCCCAGTTGAGGGCTTTCTTCTACCCGATCAGCACCTATACGGAAAGTTTCCAATACTTTGTCATGCAGAATTACAGCAAAGCGAAGAACGTCGAAGAATTCGCACATCTGGGAGGCTATAACACCACCACCTTCCGCCGTCTCTTCCGAAACTTATACGGCGTGCCCGTCTACGAATGGATGCTGGAGAAAAAACGGGAAGGCATCCTCGAAGACCTACAGCACTCTAATATGCGGATTACAGAGATTTGCAACCGGTATGGTTTCGACTCGCTGTCCCACCTTGCACACTTCTGCAAAGACTCCTTCGGAGACACCCCGCGCGCCTTGCGCAAGAAAGCGGCCAATGGCGAAAAAATCGGAAAGATCACCGATTAAGGAATTATTTCTTTAATTCTTTGGTCAATCAATCTATTTCCCCTATTTTTGCAGTCTGTAAGAGGTGTAAAACGTCGAAATTTTAGTTCTAACAATTAAATAATTTAAATTCAATCATTTATGTGGTTAAGTAATTCATCTGTAGGAAGGAAAGTGGTGATGAGCGTTACCGGTATCGCCCTTGTCCTGTTTCTAACATTTCACATGGCGATGAACTTAGTTGCAATCATCTCGGCTGATGGTTACAACATGATTTGTGAGTTTTTGGGAGCAAACTGGTATGCGCTGGTAGCTACCGCAGCACTGGCTGCTCTTTTCATTATTCACATCATCTACGCGTTCTGGCTGACAATGCAGAATCGCACAGCGCGCGGTAGCGAACGCTATGCAGTGGTCGACAAACCGAAAACTGTAGAGTGGGCTTCTCAAAACATGTTGGTGTTAGGCATTATCGTTATCGTAGGCCTCGGTTTGCACCTCTTCAACTTCTGGGCAAAAATGCAGTTGCCGGAACTGATGCACAACCTGGACATGCACGCTGATACACTGACGCTGGCTTATGCGGCAAACGGTGCATATCACATCCAGCAGACATTCTCTTGTCCAGTTTATGTAGTGCTCTACCTCATTTGGCTGTTTGCTTTGTGGTTCCACCTGACTCACGGTTTCTGGAGCTCCATGCAATCACTGGGATGGAACAACAAGGTATGGATCAATCGTTGGAAATGTATTTCTAACATCTATTCTACGATTGTAGTACTCGGTTTCGCACTCGTAGTAGTGGTATTCTTCGTGAAATCACTCCTTTGTGGCGGTGCTTGCTAAATAGTAAATTGTAAATGATTAAATTGTAAATAATATTATGATCAAGATAGATTCAAAAATTCCAGAAGGCCCGGTGGCTGAGAAATGGACCAACTATAAAGCTCACCAGAAATTGGTGAACCCCGCTAATAAACGCCGTTTGGATATCATCGTTGTGGGTACGGGTCTGGCAGGTGCTTCTGCTGCTGCATCCCTCGGTGAAATGGGTTTCAGAGTATTCAACTTCTGTATTCAGGACTCTCCGCGCCGTGCACACTCTATCGCTGCACAGGGTGGTATCAATGCTGCAAAGAATTATCAGAATGATGGTGACTCCGTTTACCGTCTGTTTTACGATACAGTAAAAGGTGGTGACTATCGTGCACGTGAAGCCAACGTTTACCGTCTGGCCGAAGTATCCAACGCTATCATCGACCAATGCGTAGCCCAGGGTGTTCCTTTTGCACGCGAATACGGCGGTACACTGGACAACCGTTCTTTCGGTGGTGCACAGGTATCACGTACGTTCTACGCTAAAGGCCAGACCGGTCAGCAGCTGTTGCTGGGTGCTTACTCCGCACTAAGCCGTCAGGTAAACGTAGGTACGGTGAAGTTGTTCACCCGTTATGAAATGCAGGACGTTGTAATCATCGACGGACGTGCTCGCGGTATCATTGCCAAGAACTTAATCACCGGCGAACTGGAACGTTTCGCTGCTCACGCCGTAGTAATCGCTACCGGTGGTTACGGTAACGCTTACTTCCTGTCTACCAACGCTATGGGTTGTAACTGTACAGCTGCTATCTCTTGCTACCGCAAGGGTGCTGTATTCGCTAACCCCGCATACGTTCAGATTCACCCGACTTGTATCCCGGTACACGGTGACAAGCAGTCCAAACTGACTCTGATGTCCGAATCTCTGCGTAACGACGGTCGTATCTGGGTTCCGAAGAAGAAAGAAGACGCTATCAAATTGCAGAAAGGCGAAATCAAGGGAAGCGATATTCCTGAAGAAGACCGCGACTACTACCTGGAACGCCGTTATCCGGCATTCGGTAACCTGGTTCCGCGTGACGTTGCCAGCCGTGCAGCTAAAGAACGTTGCGACGCAGGTTTCGGTGTGAACAACACAGGTCTGGCCGTATTCCTCGATTTCTCTGAAGCTATCAACCGCCTGGGCATCGATGTAGTGCTTCAGCGTTATGGTAACCTCTTCGACATGTATGAAGAAATCACTGACGTTAATCCGGGCGAACTGGCAAAAGAAATCAGTGGTGTGAAATATTATAATCCGATGATGATTTATCCGGCTATCCACTACACAATGGGTGGTATCTGGGTAGACTACGAACTGCAGACTACCATCAAGGGTCTGTTCGCTATCGGTGAATGTAACTTCTCCGACCACGGTGCAAACCGCCTCGGTGCTTCCGCATTGATGCAAGGTCTGGCCGACGGTTACTTCGTATTGCCTTACACTATCCAGAACTATCTGGCAGATCAGATTACTGTTCCTCGTTTCTCTACCGACCTTCCGGAATTTGCCGAAGCAGAAAAGGCAGTTCAGGCTAAGATCGACAAGTTCATGAGCATCCAGGGTAAAGAATCAGTTGATTCTATCCACAAGAAACTGGGTCACATCATGTGGGAATACGTAGGTATGGGACGTACGGCAGAAGGCCTGAAGAAAGGTATCGCCGAACTGAAAGCAGTCCGCAAGGAATTCGAAACCAATCTGTTTATCCCCGGTTCTAAGGAAGGTATGAACGTTGAGCTCGACAAGGCTATCCGTCTGTATGACTTCATCACTATGGGCGAGCTCGTTGCTTACGACGCATTGAACCGTAACGAAAGTTGTGGTGGTCACTTCCGTGAAGAATACCAGACTGAAGAAGGAGAAGCAAAACGTGATGACGAAAACTTCTTCTACGTAGCTTGCTGGGAATATCAGGGTGACGATGAAAAGGCTCCTGTATTGATCAAAGAACCGCTGGTATACGAAGCTATCAAGGTTCAGACCCGTAACTACAAGAGCTAATCGGTGAAGTTAAACATTTAAAAGAATTAGACGAAAATGGATAAAAATATATCATTTACACTGAAGGTATGGCGTCAAGCAGGCCCGAAGGCTAAAGGCGCTTTTGAAACCTACCAAATGAAAGATATCCCCGGTGATACTTCCTTCCTCGAAATGCTGGATATTCTGAACGAACAGCTGATCAGCGAAAGAAAAGAACCGGTTGTATTCGACCACGACTGCCGCGAAGGTATCTGCGGTATGTGTTCTCTTTACATCAACGGACATCCGCACGGTCCTGCAACAGGTGCTACTACTTGCCAGATTTACATGCGTCGTTTCAACGATGGTGACACCATCACTGTTGAGCCTTGGCGTTCGGCCGGTTTCCCTGTCATCAAGGACTTGATGGTAGACCGTACTGCTTATGACAAGATCATGCAGGCCGGTGGTTACGTAAGCGTTCGTACAGGTGCTCCGCAGGATGCCAACGCTATCCTGATCCCGAAGCCCATCGCTGACGAAGCTATGGATGCCGCTTCTTGTATCGGTTGCGGTGCTTGTGTAGCTGCTTGTAAGAATGGTTCTGCCATGTTGTTCGTTTCGGCAAAGGTCAGCCAGTTGAACTTGCTTCCGCAAGGTAAACCGGAAGCTCTGCGCCGTGCGAAAGCTATGTTGTCCAAGATGGACGAACTCGGATTCGGTAACTGTACCAACACCCGCGCTTGCGAGGCTGAATGTCCGAAGAACATCTCTATCAGCAACATCGCCCGCCTGAACCGCGACTTCATCATCGCTAAACTGAAAGACTAAGCGTGAGCTTGATTTGATTAATAGCATAAATCCCCCGTCGGCGTTAGCTGGCGGGGGATTTTCTTTTTACTCATTAGCAAAAGTATAATAAAACGACTCAGTTAAGTTCATAGTAAAGTTTGTATAAACGCAAATCGCTTCTCATAATCATCCTCAGATATAGATAAAGCAAGATAACTATCTGACATGATCCACCCATTGAGTTCTTCTTTATATTCAAAATTACTGTTACAGTAATGAATGTAACGTGCGATATTTGCTACGTCATTAAAATAAAGAATGGACTTATTGCATTTATCATGTTCTAAAGCACAGACTAAGACAACATCATCTATTTTAATTTCAATGCCTTTACTTACCTCCTCCTTATACAAGTACTCATATATACACATCTCTTTTTTAAAGAATAATTTTTGAATGTGACTGCTCGTATTATTTAATACGCTTCTACCTATATATAGTAGGTTGTCAAAGTTTGAATGCAAATTAAGTGTATCCATCTCATCATTTTTTTTATTGTTATTACTCAACTGAATATTCCATTAGCATTATTATATCTCACCATACAATCATATATGATTGCGGATATGCAAATATAAATACTTTCCTTTGAAAACAATCATATATGACAGAGATTATGCTTGATAAACAGGAAACTTTAAATGAGATAGGTACTAAAATTAGAAAATTACGGGAAAGTAAGAATCTATCTATCCAAGAATTCGCAGATAAACTTGAAATGGAGTACAACAACGTTATTCGAATAGAGAAAGGGAGAACTAATTTCACTATTGGTACTCTTGTGAAAATAGCCAATTCCCTAGAAGTAAATTTAAAGGATATAGTATAGCAATTTGAGATGCAAGGATTATACAACTCCTTAGAACGCTAACCTAAGGAGCTGTATATATGAAGCATAACTATTATCAACTGAACTTCATATATTGACTGAAATGTCTATGCAATTACATTTAAAACAATTTGCGGATAAGACATCAATACTCTTGCAAACCAAAATCAATGCCAATCAAAAGTAAACAAAAGGTTTCAACTCATTTCCTTGTTTATCCACCGGATAAAGAGCTCCTTCCTTCTCTAATTGAGCAGACATTTCCTGAATCATCTCCCTGCATTTATCCGGATGTGCGGAAGAAAGTTCATTTCTTTCTTCCGGATCGTCTTTCAGATTGTAAAGCAAGGCTTTGGGTTGTTTCGGAGTCTCGGGAAGATAATAATAAATCAGTTTCCAGTCGCCCATGCGATAGGTGGTGAAGTAGCTGCCGCGGTGTGCGTGAGGGAAGTGCATCAGGAAAGACTCGGGACGCTTCTTGTCCACCTTACCGCTCAGTTGCTTTTTCAGATCGAATCCGTCTATCACGTAGTTTTGGGGAACTTCGCATCCTGCCACAGACAGAACAGTCGGATAGATATCCATGATTGTGCCCAACTGTGTCTGCATACTTCCTACTTCAATAGGCAAGTTCTTCTGTACTTTGCTCTTCTTCTCAGGCTTTGCCCAAGCTGCGATGAAAGGAACACGCATACCACCTTCAAACTCCGTCCCCTTTTTACCTCTCAGCGGAGCGGAAGAACCATAGCCACGTTCATCTCCCAATGGAGCATCACCACCGTTATCTCCTAAAAAGAGAATCAGCGTATTTTCGGCAATTTCCAGCTTTTCGAGTTGGTCCATGATGTCGCCTAATGATTTATCCATGCCTTCTATCAATGTAGCAAAAGCTCTTGCCTGCTCGTTCTTATCCGGGTCGGTGTAGCGTGACAAGAAACGTTTGTCTGCCTGGAAAGGTGAATGAACTGCGTAATGGGCCATATTCAGATAGAAAGGTCGTTTTTCTTCTACGGCTTTGGTGATCTCCCGATTCGCTTCTATAGTCAGCGCTTCACTCAGGAAGGTATCTGTACCGTGATATTTCTCCAGGTCAGGAACTGCTCTAATCTTCTGTCCCTTGATATGCCCGTATCCCCATTCGCCATAATAGCTGCCGGGATGTCCAATGCCGGAACCTGCGATATTTACATCAAAGCCGATATTCAGCGGATTCTCTCCTTCGCTTCCCATACAGCCGAAATGTGCTTTTCCTACATGAATGGTTTTATATCCGGCTTGTTGCAAGACTTTCGGTATGGTAGGCATATCTTTTCTGAGACCTTTCCAGTTCCATTGGGGCGGTCCGAAAGGATTCCGGTTGTTGCTCTCGGCATTAATCCAGTTAGTGACTCCATGCCTGGTCGCATTCTGTCCGGTCATGATGGAAGCTCTGGAAGGGGAACTCACGCTCTGTGCGTAAAAAGTAGAAAAACAAATACCCTGTTTAGCCAGTCTCTCCATATTCGGGGTATGATACCAGTCATTCAGCGGATGACGCACCGGCTGACCACTCTCATCTGCGATAAAAGGAACCGACGTATCCATAAGTCCCATGTCATCTACAAGGAAAACAATAATATTCGGGCGCTCCTGAGCTACTCCGCAAACGGAAGATGCCAAACCACCCAATACACAAAATTCCTTAAAAGCTCGTTTTGTTCTCATTACATAGTATTTATGATTTATATCCTAGTTATTGTACGTGCCATAATAGATTTCAAACTCAGACTCTCTTCTGATTACACAAAAGAGTATTAGAAAAATATCCTATTATCTTTCATTCATTCAGCATAATCTATCATGTTATTATTCTGCTTTGAAACCTGATTTTAATTCGTTGAAATAAAAAGTTTAATTTCCGTATCCGCCTTATCATGGCTTTATTTGAAGTGATCTGACTTTATAATAAAGATGTATTAGACTGGTTTTAAAGGAAACAGCTAGCAATATACAACAAATGTACTACACCCACAAAGAAAAAAATAGTTTTTGACTTTCTCTCTGAAAAATTATCAGACGTTCTTCTTGCTTGTTCTAAGCATACGTGGAGAAGCTCCAAAGAACTTCTTACAGAAATTGGAGAAGTGAGGCAGAGACTCAAAACCGTATTTATAGCATATTTCGGAGATACTGTACTCAGAGTTATTCAAGTCATCCAAAATACCTTCCTTACGTCGCGCCTGCATCCATTCGTATACCGGTTCGTGGAATACATTATTGAAGATACGCCGCAAGGTGCTGACGGTATAACCTCCCAGTTGAGCCAGTTCTTCTACCGTTTTTACTTTCTTATAGTTCTGAAGGATGAAGTATTCAAAAGTGGTGGTGTATTTCGAGAGTGGATGCACCAAACTAGCCAAGTCATAATCCGAATAATAGTAGCTTAGCACAAACGCCAGTTCTTTGCGCTTTAAAGACAGCAGATCCCGGCAGACTTTACTTTCACTCAAATAGGATTTGGAACCATCCAAAAAGTATTTCAATTCAGGAATTATCTTTAAAGGAGAATAGATAAGCGGAGAAGGTACATCCTTCATGATATGATTGAAACGGAAGTCACAGAATAGTTCCGGCTGAATAAAACGATAATAGATACATTCGCACTCGGTCATCGCAAGCATCTCGTATTTTGAACCAATAGCCTGAAGAATAAATTCACCTGCTTTCAACATCGTACCTGCATACTCCTGACTATTAACCAAGAGCTCTCCCTTTATCAAAAAAAGGATGAAATTATCTTCACACTTCCGGGCTGGTTGATGGTAGCCCCTTGTATGGGTAGTGTGAATGATAGCATTGTCTACGGCTTTCGGACAGTTCTGACAATCCCAAGTACCCTGACAGATTGATGACATATATTTGTGTTGGCGTTTGATTTGTTCCTGTTTGCAACAAAAATATATGAAATCTTTTACATGGCAATAGAAAAGGGAGGAAAAGTGAAAAAGAGGTTATTTTTACATTTTTTTTGTAATATAAAAAGGAGAGTATTTTTACTTTTAAAAAAGCTATTCACTATTTTATATTATCAAAAATTCCTAAATATAAATTTTACACTAGATTTTGACTTTCAAACATAACTAGAATTAATTTAAAATTAGGGGACTATCTGAAATATCATCAGATAAAGTCCCCGGAATATTTTATTTTCAAATAATCAAAACAGACATTTGTTTCTTAATAAATACGTCCAAATTATTTATTTACATCAGTATTTACATCTGTTTTTTCTGACCATGAAGTGTCATCAGAAGACCCTGTCAAATTTATAGCATCACCATTTAAAGATAATACATAAGCTGTTTTAGAACCAGCTTCCCAGTTCCCTGTCAATTTTACCGTAACAGGTTCACTCGCACTATGAACTTCAAGGCCACCCTTTTCTGCACTATATGTTACTTTAACTTCTACTCCGGCTAAGGATTGGGGCATAAGAATCATTACCTGTGTTAAGGCATCATTTAAAATTGTGGCTTCTGCTTCTCCTATAACTTTCTGATCATTTAATGTGATTGCATAATTTCCAGTAGAAGCGTTATCCTCTACAGCCCACTGTCCAATAGATGTATCAGGATCACCCCCATATGTGAAAGTACCTTCTGTTCTTACCTTATTTAGTTCAATCTTAGAAACTGTATATGTAAGGTCTGCGTCATTACCTTTCAATTTAAAGTAAACTTGAGCCAATGCATGCTTAAAATTCAAATTAACAGAAGGATTATTGTTTTCTTTACTTTTATTAGCTTGCTGTGCTACTAGTAAGTCTTCTTGCTTATTAACATCCGTTAACACAGTATATTTTAAAGTAGGAAACTTACCGTCTTCTTTAGCATACGTTGCAGTAGCCACTCCTCCATATCCAAAGAAAGTAACCTTACCAGATGTCGGCCAATAATAACGCCCTGATGTAGTCCAGCCTCCATCTTCACCTTTAGTATATTCAGCACTAGACATTATAGTAGATGTAACAACTCCCGTAAAATTCGTTTCACCATGAGAATACCCATAGGCTGTAAATTTCTTAAAGTCCTTATTCTCTATTATAACGGCTCTTGTAGATTTACTTACAATAGTACTAAAATTTATCTCCGCATTCTGTGCTGGATTCTCAAATTCTTCATTCTGTGAGCAGCTTGTAATTGTTGCAACTGCTGCAATCGCCAATAATACCTTTTTCATAATCGTATTTTTTTAAGTTTATAATATTGTTATATTTTGCTTATGCTTTATCTCAAATTACGGGCAAAGGCACCTCCTCCTCTTCCCCCCAATCACCAACATCACCGCCAATACCACCATCACCACCAGACGAATTTTCCGGCTTATCAACCTTCACCTCATCATCATCAAGCGGTAACTCTATATCTTTAGAAGGCTCATCGTTGCCTCCCCCTTCACCACTCTCCGAATTAACAATCACATCCGTTATATCAACCTCTATCTTCTGTACCGTATTATCCACCTTCACAAATGCCAGCGTAAACTTTATAGCAAGACTTGCCCGACTCATCGCCCCTTCCGGTAACCCAAAAGCAGTAAAACTACCCGTTACTTCGCCCGAACACCCTTGCGCTTCAAAGTAGATAGGAGCATCGTTCATCATCCCGCAACATCTGCCCAAACAGTAACAACCCGCCATACCTTCCACACTGCCTACAATTGAAGAAACATATTCCAGCCCTTCCACCTTGATCTTGAAAGAATAGGTCTTTACCACTAATTTCGGTTTCCAATCCAGTAGAAGCTCTTCTTCACTGTTCGCTATATGTAAATCATTGATCTGCACTACGTATAAGGGATCAGGTCCCCATACCATTTTTTCCGTTCCCGCTATTCCCAGACCATTGCAATAGCCTGTAAATGCTTCAATCGTCTCATAGGCTTCCTCTCCTCTGATCTGCACCGTTTCAGTGTCGTAGTTGTAAGCCACTACCGAGTAACGCCCCGGCGGCACCTTTACTTTTCCACCTCTTACTGAAAGGTATGTATCAATCTTTCTGCCTTCCGCACTCTTCGGATAAAAAATCACCCGAACCCCTTCCGGCAACTTATCGGTAACACCGTTCCAATCTAACTTTATATCTACCCCGCTTACGGGATAATCATCCAATAGTTCGCGACGGCTACATCCGGTCAGCATCAGCAGCGAGGACAGAAGCACAAGAAGTATGTATCTTGTATCTTGCATAACGTCCTTATCTCCCTCTTTTTATCAGCCATACCAGAGAGACTTTCGCCTTGGTAGGACCTATAAAGTTATAACGTCCACTAGTTGTCCACACGATATCCCCCTCGTAAGGAGTATATTTCTTATATTCTGTTGTCAGATACCCGATGCCGAAGCTAAATTCGAGCGACAGATGGCGAGCCAGTTGCCGCGCATACCCGTAGGTCACTCCCGCAGCTCCGTAATAATCGCCCCGATAACCGTCTCCCTTCCACTGGAAATCGTAAATTCCACCTTCAGCATAAAGCCCAATAAAATGCCCTGTCAACCGGTTGCGCTTCTGACGATTGCCCAACCAGCAACGTCCTTCCACTCCTCCCGAAAGAAGCTGATAACAGAAATCATGTTTACTGTTCAGCCACCACGGGCATTTGTATTCAGCATTTAAAGACCACCTTTTGCCTACCGGAATCTCTACTTCCAGATTTGGCGCCAACGCCAAATCGTACAACAGATTATTCTTCACTGCAAGCACCGTTTTACTTTCAACCGGCCCTTCTGCCTCCGACACTACCACCTCATCCTCATAAGCCATACTCTCTTTACTTTCTCCCTCCGGCTTATCAGGTTGATCGCTCGGAAGCGCCTCTTCCTGCTTTGAAACAAACAATCCGAAGACAGAAGATACCGGTTCAAAAGTATTCTTTTCCATTTCCGGAACCTCCCGGACAACCGTAATCTCAGCGCGTCTCAACTCAGGTAACACATTGCGGACAATGTATCGGTAAGCCATTCCCTGATTCAACTTCTGCAACAGTTCTTTTCGCTTCACAGTGTTATCCCGATGATAATCTATCAACATCAAGACTTCTTCCCGGTCCGGCAAGTCTGAATCCGACGCCACCAACTTACGAAGTTCAGACCAATCTTCTCCTTCCGAAGTAAGTTTAATCTTTTCGACATCAACATACGGATAACGTTGCCTTAAGAACTCTCTCATCGAATTGTTTCTTCGGACAGATAATGCGGCATTGTAAACCGAATCTCCGTCAGGCGATACAAAAGTGACCACATTGAGCGCAGTGATATATCTTGAATTTATTTTTTCTTCAAGCAAAGAATCTAAAACATTAATTTCATGATTATTAGTTTTATAACTAAAATCAATATCTGTTTCTTCCTTATCGAAATATATCACCACCCGCCTGATAGTGTCACTCGCAACCGTGAGAACCGGAATCGCTGCATACACACTTTCTGATAAAGCAAGAAATGCCATGAGAATAACGCATGTATAGATCCCGTTTTTCATAATTGTTCGTTTCTGTGAACAAATATAGAAGTTAATAACTAAATAAAATCATACTACCGGAACAAAAAAACAGGCTTGGAAGGTTCTGTGAAACGATTGGAAGGAATTTGCAAGTTTTAAGAGTATGGATGGATAGAACAAGCGTAAAAAAGCGAAACTCCAGAAGTTGAAAAGCTATTTTTCCACGATACTACACAGAAGTTATAAATGAAAAACATCTGCCATCTGCAACAAAATCGAAATAACTATTTAATCAACATTTGATTACAGCGTTGCAGATACCTGTTGCAGATAAGTGACAGATACCACCATCTGCAACACCGGTATAAACAGGGAAGGCGCCGCTTATATCGGAAATGGAAGATAACCTCCTATTATCGGAGAAATGATTTCCGAAGCAGAAACGACAGTATCCAGGAAGGAAACGATAGTTCCCAAGGCGGGAAACGATAGTTCCCAAGGCAAGATACTGCAGTTCCCAAGGCGGGACACTGCAGTATCCAAGGCAGGAAACTGATGGCTTACTTATATGATTCAATTAACTTGACCGTAACAACTGTTCGATTAACCTGCTCTTCCAAGAAACAATAAATCATTTATCAGTCAAAAACAACTGAGTTATCAACCATTAAAGGCTGATTTCTCATTTATTAATGTCTGATATACCAATCATTAATAGTTGACACTTCAGTTATTAACATCCTGTAAATCAAAAGATAATATCAAACAAATGACAAACAATGATATATGGAAGAGTGAGAGCAAACGCTTGCTCTCATACCTGCCACCACACTTGCTACCATACCTGAAACTACGATGAATAAAGGAATACAGACCTTTCATTAGAGCATGAGAGCAAAACTACTATCAAATCACTGTGTGGCATGTTGAATTCAAGTTATCAATGCGATCCGACAGATTCCAGATTTTAATTTGAGTTTTATTGTTGTTATTACGACTACAAAGTTACATAAAAAAGCCTTTGTTAAGTCCTCAAGCCCTTCGAGCGTTAATTACAAATTAAATAATTGGAACACTGGCATATAAACAAAGGTTGCATCGTCAATGACTAACAAGTTTGTTACTAACAACTTTGTTAGTAACAAACTTGTTAGTTTATTAAAGAATCGCTATATTTGCAAGGTTCCAACAAAAAGATAAGCATGGAAAAGCCATTTGTTTTTGGTGTAGCCACTTCCGGAGATAACTTCACCGATCGAGAGAAAGAAACCCAGCGTCTGCTCCTTAATTTCACACATGGTGTGAACACAATACTTATATCCCCAAGAAGATGGGGGAAAACATCGCTTGTGAAGAAAGTAGCCCAGCTAGCTCAAACAAAGACCAGAAAGATAGTCTATTTAGACATTTTCTCCTGTCGTACCGAAAGCGAATTCTATCGTCTTTTTGCTACTTCTGTATTAAAACAAACTTCTTCCAAATGGGACGAGTGGGTTGAGAACACCAAACAATTTCCCGCACATATCAATCCCAAAATTTCCATTGGCACAGACCCTATGAACGACTTTTCTATCTCTTTTGAGTATAGCATGCAGGATAATGCCGGAAATGATATCTTGCAATTACCTGAAAAGATTGCGATAGAAAAAGGGATTCAAATAGTGATCTGCATTGACGAGTTCCAACAAATCTCAGATTTTGAGGATTCAAAAACATTTCAGAAAAAGCTACGTACGGTGTGGCAACTACAGCAGCATGTCTCATATTGCCTTTTTGGAAGTAAGAAACATCTGATGAATGAACTTTTCGAAAAAAAGAATCTTCCATTCTACAAATTCGGAGATGCGATCTATCTCACCAAAATAGAGACTAAATATTGGATAGAATATATCTGCAAACGCTTTGAAAATACCGGGAAGCACATTTCACCCGAGCTTGCCAAAGAAATCTGTCGCCTTGTGGACAATCACTCTTCCTACGTACAACAACTTGCCTGGTTGCTTTGGATACGCACCACCGATATAGCAACAGAGGAACAGCTGACTCATGCTCTGGAAGATTTACTAGACCAAAACAATATTCTTTTTCAAAGCGAAACTGAAAATCTCTCCGCTTATCAGATGAATTTCCTAAAAGCGGTCATCGATGGGATACACTCTAAATTTAGCAGTAAGGAGATCATTCTAAAATATAACCTCGGAACCTCTGCCAATATCGTTCGGCTGAAGAGTGCATTACTACAAAAAGAACTAATAGAAACAGACGGAAAAGAAATCATTCTGGCTGATCCTGTATTTGGTGTATGGTTTAAAAAAGAAGTATCATGCTGATATAAAAACAAATGATTGATTAACTCTCTTCCAAAAGCAAATCTTCTATCGTTTGGGTATAGTCCTCTCCCATACTTTTACGATATTCAATAATGAAAGCCGAGTATATTTTGGAAAGATTCTCAAAGTCATTCATCTTTTTATAGCATCTGACACTATACATCAATGCTTTCTCATTCAACGGATCTCTATTCAGAATAATGAAACAGATGCGCAACACATAACGATATTCATTATGCTGATAATAAACCGGCAAATCCTTAGGAAGCAATGAAAGAATAGTGTCTTCCGAACGTTGCTTATACTTATCGAACAATGAATGCTCGATATTCTCCAGCAACTTTCCTCTTTCCCATATTGGCAGGAAGTATTCACACGACTGGGGATGCGTAGCTAAATGTATATGCAAATTGAAATAATCGCAAAAACAGATAGCATCTTCTATTTCTATTTTAAAAACACCTTTGTCATAGACCAATCTAATACCATCGAGTTCCAATAGTGTCTTACGCAAATTACTGATAGTAACTCCCTTCAGATTTTTGGCTTTATCTTCTTCCTTGTCCGGCCAGAATATCTCATTCAAAGAAGATGAACTTACCCCTTCCCCTTCTTTAATGCTATTCAACAGAATATATAAAAAGATATACTTCAGCTTCTTACTGAATAAATGAGTTACATCACGCCCGTCCCGGTTATAAACAGTAAACATACCATATATATAGATCCGGTTGGCTTCTTTTTTATCATTCGTACGAATCTTCGTTTCCGAAGTGAGTAGCGAGTTCATCGGGGCCGTTGCAGAATGACCACCGGACGAAAATGTGACAGGACGACTTTGAACAACTTCCTTTTGAGTCTTCCTCCTCTTACGAAAGCCAAACATCCAAATACTCAATGCCGCTATACACAGAACTGCAAATAGCAATATCAATTTTGACCATCCAATGCTTTTCTCACCCGAAACATAATATTCCATCTCTGCCTTACTCACAGGAGGTGCAGATAAAGTATAAATGGTAGCTCTTACCTGTTTAGCCTGCTCATTGCATTCTTGCGCTACACAATAGTACTCTTTTAATGTCGGATTATAATATAAAGATACGGTAGAAATAATCGATCCGGAAACAAACGGAATAGAATCTCCCAATGCTTCCATATTACCATCCTCTATGGATATTCTGTACAACTGCAAACTGGACGTTTTTATGTACTCTGCATAGCGAATCACATAAAGATACTTTCCGTCTTCGGATAAAATCATCTGCTCGGAAGGTACACGCTTCTCTTCCACAGGATGGCTCCAGTATCGTTTTATGATACGACGTTCCAAATCAATACCATACAAATCATTATAATAATTATGCCCAATGCTCTGGTCGCCGGATTCATTGCCTACCCCGCCATATATATACAAATAGTTGCCTTGTGCAGAAGAGGTCATTGAAGAGAAAAAGCGGGGAGTTATATTGTCTCCTTTAAATTGCAAAGTATCCCACCGGTCTACTCCTTCATTGTAGACCAAAAACTTATTACTATATAATCTATTTCCGAATCCTCCAAATACTATATAACGATGATTCTTATTGTCCCAAAAACCATTATGATGATGTAACTGGACTTTAGAGTATGCTCTTCCTATAGACTCCCATTGCAGCGTGGACAAATCCAGAGACGATATGGTGATACTGTCAACAGGCAGGTTGTTTATCTCATAAGCATACATTTGATTGGCCGATTCATTAATAAAATTAGTTCCCAAGAGCATTTTTACCGGCATCCTACTCGCATATGGTCTTCGCAGCATTCGCTTTTTTGCAGTCTGATAGGTAAATAACGAATCGGGACTGATAAATTGTATTTCCTGCTCTTTACAGTTAAACTTTGATCCCACACATTGAGAAACAATGAAAGAAATATCTTTCCTCCAATGATAAGAATCTCCTATTACCCAATAAGGATTCTCTACCCATCCCAGTATTTTACCGTCACTACTGTGCACCTCATGTCCTTGGCTCTCATTCAAATCAAAAGAATAGTTCTGCCTTTCACCGGATACTTTCAGATTACGGATAGCAAATGCCGGCAAATCCACCAGATGTTCCCTACGTCCGAAAATAAGTACAGGAGACGTTTGATTGGACGGAGCAACAGAATTTGCTCCATATTCTCTCTTGCCGGCAATCATCAACAGACTTTCACCCTTCAGAAGATCAATTCTTAATTTTACAGGCAACCATTGTGAGATAACAGAGTCATTAGGCACAGTGACTGAAATATGATTAACCTTTCCTTCGGTATTAAATTTAAAAACACTATTCTTTTCACTTACATAGGTATATGTCAGACTGTATGCCTCATCACTTATCGGATTGAGCATATGAAACAGATACCCGAAAGTTTCACTCTGAGATATTCTTAATTCAAACTCTATATCGATAAAATTAGAGAAAACCGGAGTTTGCTTTTTCGAGAAAATAGTATAGGAAGTCCGTTGTTCAATCGGTACTTTATTTCCAAAAAACTGCAGACCTTGAGCGCTTAAATGAGGTGTTGCAATTAGTATAGCTATCAATTCGATAATTAGATATTTATATTTTGCACTATCAATCATACTATTAAGACTTACGTTCACGGTGGTAAAGATACTGCTTAAAATCATAATGCCATCGTTTTGCCACCAGAAATAAATAGTAGGATTAAAAAAAAGGTCCGGTTAATTAACCCGATTTTAATTCTGCAATTAATAATGCTTTATTTAATTTGCATGCAATTAATCTTAAAAGATAAAATACCTCATGAAGACCAACAATCGTATAAAATGGATGATTAGTTTATCCTTCATTTTATTTATCCCAAGTACAAACATTGCTCAAAATGCCGGGCAAGCCCCCCAAACGAACTATGCTCAAATGGTTGATACACGCATAGGAAGCAAAGGAAATGGATTAAGCTGCGGATTTACCTATATTGGTGCCAGCTATCCGTTTGGAATGATGCAATTCACACCTTCTTTCTTTTCACCGCAAAAAGGCATCGTAGTCAATCAGATGTCCGGTTCCGGATGTCCGCATATGGGCAATTTTCCGGTACTGCCTATCAGTGGGAAAGTGACAAAGTCTCCTAAAAATATGGAAGATTTTCCGACCTATAAAGAAATAAGAGAAGCAACAGCCGGATGTTTATCTCTACAAATGAAAGATGATATTATCTGCGACGTTACTGTTTCAAAACGCAGCGGAATAGCCCGGTTCATATTTCCTGCTGATAAAAAAGAAGGTACCGTATTGATTGGGGCAGGAGTCAGTTCCACAACCCTTTCTAACGCCTATATCAAAATAACTTCACCTTCTTCCTGTGAAGGATATGCGGAAGGCGGAGATTTCTGCGGTTATAAAACTGATTACCGGATATTTTTTGCCGCTGAGTTTAATCACAAGGCAAAAGAATATGGAACCTGGAAAGGAAATAGCATCAGAGAAGACAGAAAACAAATCGGAGGAGCCCAGTCCGGTGGATATTTTACCTTTGATACGGAACAGAGTGCTTCGGTTGAATATAAAATCGCCATATCGTACGTTTCGGTTGAGAATGCCAAAGAAAATCTGCGGATGGATAACGAGAACCGTAATTACCAACAAGTACTTTCGGATACACGACACGAGTGGAACAAGCAACTGGGAAAAATAGAAGTTCATTCGGATAATCCTGATAAGCTAACCCAATTCTACACTCACTGGTATCATACACTCATCCATCCCAATATATTCAATGATATAAATGGAGAATATATAGGAGCCGATTTTGCTGTTCATAAGGTGACATTCGGAAGAGAATACTATACTACTTTCAGCGGATGGGATACGTATCGTACCCAATGTCAGCTGTTGGCCATGTTCTATCCTCAAGAAGCCTCCGACATGATGCAATCTGCCATAGATTTTGCCAAGCAAGCCGGAGGCTATGGACGATGGATCGCCGCTAATATAGAAACCGGCGTAATGCATGGTGACCCGATGCCTATCATCATTGCCAATACGTATGCATTTGGCGCACAGAACTTCGATATTCAAACGGCTTATAAGCACATGAAACGTGGCGCCTGTACTCCAGGGACTTACTCACAGAATGTAGAAGTACGTCCCGGACTATCTAATTATATAGAAAAGGGGATAGAAAACGCCTCCTTATGTCTTGAATATGTATCCTCAGACTATGCTATAGGGCAGTTTGCTCTTCAAGCCATGAAAAATAAAAAGGAGGCTTCTTTCTTTATGAAACGCTCATTAAATTGGAAGAATTTATATGATCCGTCCACCAGATGGCTACGTTCACGCCACAATCATGACTTAAACTGGAAACATCCCGATCATGACTGGCGCGAAGCAACCAAAGAAAACTATTTTTGGATGGTGCCCCATAACCTGGAAACACTGATTGATACCATCGGAGGTAAAAAAGCTGCATCTAATCGACTGGACAGTCTGTTTGTACGTCTGAATGCCGGCTACGATGATCATTACTTTGCTGCAGGTAATGAACCTGACTTCCAGGTTCCCTGGATATATAACTGGACAGACCGCCCTTATAAAACATCGGAAACAGTACACCGGATATTAAATGAGATGTACACTTCCAAAGCAGATGGTATGCCGGGAAATGATGATTGCGGTTCAATGGGATCATGGTATGTATTTGCTTCCATCGGGTTGTATCCTATGATTCCCGGAATAGCCGGATTTAGCGTTAGTCTGCCATATTTTAATAACATCACTTTACACTTTCCTAAAGGAAAGCTGAAAATAAAAGGAGGAGATTTTTCCAAATCTTATATCAATGGTATGAAAATAAACGATGTAAAAAGCAATAAAACATGGATTGACTGGGCAGAAATAGTCAATGGTGGCTTTATTGAATATAAAGCGGATAATAAAGCTAATAAAAAATGGGGGCTATAATTAATCATCTGTCATATAACCAATTAACATACAATGAAAAGTGAAATAAATACATGATAATATCAGCGATTAATAAATTTATCCGATTAATTAACCCCAATTTAATTATCAAATTAAGGCCAACTAATTTATTTCGCTCAAAATAATATTTAGAATATGAAAAAGCACAGTAAATCTCCACCAACTCTTAGAAGTAGTATCTTATAATTATTATATAGATACAATCAGTTGAACCAGTATTAATCTCAATCATAATTTATAAATCTAAGAACCATGAAAAATTTAAAAATCAAAAGTCGTAAGGCGAGGCTAATATTTCCGCTATGCGTTGTGCTGCTATCGCTCCTTACCATTTGTTGTAATGATGAACTAAAGGTCGATAAAGAGACTTTTTTTCCACCTAAAGCAGATGAAGAATCCAGATTTGATATTTTTTATCCTGATAGTGGTGGCTTCGGTACGAAACTGATATTGAAAGGCTACAACTTTGGCACAGATACTAATTATATCAAAGTAACAGTCAACGATAAAAAAGCTAAGGTAATCAGAGCGAACGATAATATTATTTATGCGATAGTTCCTTCAAGAGCAGATACCGGCTATGTCCGCTTATATCTTAAAAAAGGAGAGGAATTCGAGGAATTTACTTCTGAAACAGAATTCAGATATCTATTCAAAAGTAATGTGAGTACTTTATTTGGTGTACCGGGAAAGGCTGCAGAAGATAATCGCCTAGACGGTCCATATGCAGAAGCTTTATTACGCCGACCATGGCAAATTGTTACTGATAATGATGGTACCATTTATTTTGTAGACGAAGGACGGGGTCAAAGCAAAAATGGTGCGCTCAGAAAAGCTTCCAATGGGAATGTGGAAACACTGGTTTATGATAATAACGGAGTATTCCAATCACCTAACGGAGTTGTTTTCAGTTTAAATGAGGATACTCTTTTTATACCCAACCGCTGGACAGGTAGTGATGTAAAGACTGATGTAAATATAGTATTCTCTACACGTGATGCTAATTTTGTGAATACCAAAGCATTGGTTACTATCCCTAAAGCTGGAACCAATTCAGTCGCTGTACATCCTAAAACCGGAGAAGTCTTTTTTGACCACAATTCAGAAGGAGCCGTTTATCGTCATACCGGGAATGGTAATTATGAGAAAATGTTAGTTGTCCGTGAAGGTTATAACGATATGGAAATGCGCTTACTTTTCAATAAAACAGGTGATATTCTCTATATTATAGCCCGTAAAAAGCATTGTATATATAGAGTTACTTATAATGCGGCAACACATACATTTGGTATTCCGGAGCTATTTGCTGGTGATTACGGAGAATCAGGATATGCTTCCGGTAAAGGAACAGGTGCGCGTTTTAACCAGCCAAGTACTCCTTGCCTGGATCCTGAAGGTAATTTGCTTATTCCCGATAAAATGAATCACTGCATTCGAAAAATAACACCGGAAGGTGAAGTAACCCTATACGCCGGACAACCTCAAAAATCAGGTCATACAGACGGATTACCCGATAAAGCTAAATTCTATGAACCTGAAGCCGTAACATTCTCAGGTAACGCTTTAATCGTTGCGGACAGAGGAAATCATTGCGTCAGAAATGTAGTTATCGAATAACATATAAATCTATAAATTATCCATGAATAACATGAAACGAATATTCATTCTGCTCCTTATCACAACACTATGGGGAGTACAAGATAATATCTCCGCACAGCAATTACAAAAAGAGAATAATACACCAGAAGTACAGGGAATCATAAAAGACATAACAGGTAATCCTATTATCGGAGCAACAGTTATAGCTAAAAACCAGCCAGGCCTCGGTGTAACTTCAGATATGGACGGAAAGTTTAAAATCAAAGTAGGGGAATACGACATATTGGTTATTTCTTATATTGGATATACTACCCAGGAAATACCTGTTATAAAAATTAAAAATAAAAAGGAAGCAATAGTCACCCTGCAAGAAGATAATCAGACTATCGATGAAGTAGTCGTAACAGCCAGTGGACATCAGCAAAAGAAGACTCTGACAGGAGCTTATACTACAGTAGATATAGCCCAATTAACAGCACCAAGTTCCAATATCACCAACTCTCTGGCGGGAGTAGTGCCGGGAATCATCGCAGTACAGAGTTCTGGCGAACCGGGTGAAGATATGTCCGAGTTCTGGATTCGTGGAATCAGCACATTCGGTGCAAATCAGGGAGCATTAGTTTTGGTAGACGGAGTAGAAAGAAGCTTTAATGAAATTCCAATTGAAGATATTGAAAGCTTTTCCGTACTGAAAGATGCTTCCGCGACAGCCATTTACGGGCAACGTGGTGCAAATGGTGTGGTATTGGTAACCACCAAACAGGGAGTTGCCGGAAAAGTAAAAATTAATGCAAAAGTATTAGCAGGATTAGACGCCAGAGGCCCGATGCCCGAATATGCTGATGCTTTTACTTATGCCAGCTTGGCAAATGAAGCCCGTATAGGCAGATACGAATCTCCTCACTATACTCGTGAAGAGTTAGATATTATACAGAATAATCTCGATCCGGATTTATTCCCAAATGTAAATTGGCGTGATTTGATGCTGAAAAAAGTATCTCCCAAATACATAGCAAACATTAACCTAAGTGGAGGTGGAACAAATGTAACATACTATGTTTCATTAGGATATAACAGTCAGGCAGGTATTTATAAAAGTAAGAGTGTCGAAAATAAATACAATACCAACACAACTTACGAACGATTCAATTATCGTGCCAACGTAAATATGAATGTCACTAAAACAACACTTGTTAAAGTAGGAATCGGCGGCTACCTAATTAATCGCACTCAACCAGGTAGCAGCACAGATGACATCTGGGGATCTTTCTCCAGATTGACTCCACTGAGTATTCCCCGCAAATACTCGACCGGTGAGGAACCATCCGTAGATGGAGTGAAAACACCAGAATATTATATGACCAAAACAGGCTATAAGACTATCTGGCAAAATAAAATGGAAACTAATATCAGATTGGAACAAGACTTGGATTTCATTACTCAAGGATTGAAATTTGTAGGAACATTTGCATTTGATACATACAATGAAAATGAAATTAAGCGAATTAAAACTCCTGAATTATGGGAAGCAGAAAAATATCGTGATCCGGACGGAAACCTTATTTTAAAACGAGTGCAGACAGCACAGTTAATGGGACAGGAATCAACTACTAAAGGAAATAAACGATATTATACGGAAGCCTCTCTCAGTTATTCCAGACTATTTAATCAAAAGCACCGTTTTGGCGCATTTGCTATGGTCTATTTACAAGAAAAATCTGATACCAATTTAGGCACAGACATTATCGAATCTATTCCGAAGCGAAATCTGGCTTATTCAGGCCGATTCACTTACGCATACAAAGATCGATATCTTGTAGAAACGAACTGGGGATACACCGGTTCGGAAAACTTTGAAAAAGGGAAGCAATTTGGCTTCTTTCCAGCTTTCTCTGCCGGTTGGGTTATCTCTGAGGAACCGTTTATGAAGAAGATTGCTCCATGGGTAGAAATGCTTAAAATTCGGGCTTCTTATGGTGAGGTAGGAAATGATATTATCGGTGGACGTCGTTTTCCATACATTGGATTGGTAAATTCGCATCCGGATGGTGACTACTCATTTGGTGAATTTGGAACAAACAAAATACAAGGTTACAGAAATGGTACTATTGGCACTCCTAATCTGACTTGGGAGGTTGCTAAAAAATATAACCTGGGATTTGACTTAAGTTTATTCCACGGTAAATTCACAGGAGTCGCTGATATTTTCCTGGATAAACGAGATGATATTTTTATGACACGCAGTCATATGCCTGAAACAACAGGACTGGCAGATAAAGCTCCAATGGCTAATGTAGGTAAAATGAAGAGTTACGGATTCGACTGGAATGCAGCATATTCCGATCAAATCGGACAAGTAAAATTCACTATTCGTGCAAATATGACTTATCAGAATACTGAGATTCTGGATAAAGATGAGGCAGCCAACGAATTATGGTACAAAATGGAAAAAGGATTCCGAATGAATCAAACGCGTGGCTTAATAGCTATGGGGTTATTCAAAGATGAGGAAGATGTTCGCAGTAGTCCAAGACAAGACTTCGGCGGAAAAGAGGTACTTCCCGGAGATATCAAATATAAAGACGTAAACGGTGATGGAGTGGTCAACAATGATGATATTGTTCCAATTGGTTATAGAACTGTTCCGGGGGTCCAGTATGGTATGGGATTAAGTACAAGCTGGAAGAATTTTGAATTCAATATCCTGTTCCAAGGTTCAGGAAAATGTGACTTCTTCATCGGTGGAAATGGGCCACACGCATTCCGAAATGGACAAACCGGTAATATTCTGCAGACTATGGTGGATGACAACCGATGGATCCCAAGTGAAATCTCCGGAGATGTTTCTACCGAAAATCCGAATGCTAACTGGCCGCGTTTAACCTGGGGGAATAATGACAACAACAATCAGAAATCAACTTTCTGGTTAAGGGATGGACGCTATATTCGCCTTAAAAACATTGAACTACGCTATAATGTTCCTACAACTTTTACTCGTAAGTTCTTTGTTAGCAATATGCAAATCGGATTTATAGGTGAAAATCTACACACTTGGAGCCCATTCAAACTGTGGGATCCTGAGAATGCAACTACTGATGAAAAAAATAGTGGAGTTCGAAGTGGAAATGCTTATCCTATAAACAGAACCTACTCTTGCTATATTAAATTAAGTTTCTAAATAAAACACCATATGAAAAAGATAATATTATTCATTACTATTTTCTGCGCTTCATTATCCTTTCACTCATGTGCAGATTTCCTGGACGTAGATAAATATTTCTATGATATGCTATCGGTAGATTCCGCTTTCTCCAAACGAGTATATGTAGAAGGATGGCTATCCAATACATACGACTATTTAAAACAAGACAATCTAACAGAGTTCGGTTCCAAATTGATGTGGGCTAGTGATGATTTAGTTCACCCGGACGGGAAAGCTCTGCAGAACTGTAATTATAGTGCCAGTAATTTCCCTATTTACGAAAACCATTTAAATAGAACCTATGAATGTATTCGTAAATCCTCTACATTTATTGACAAAGTAGTAGAGTGTCCGGAACTTACGTATGAGGACATTTCGGATATGCAGGGACAAGCCCGTTTTTTACGAGCATTTGCCTATTGGAGTTTAATAAGAACTTTCGGTCCTGTACCTTTAATTCCTGAACATGGATTAGATGTCAGTCTTTCATATGAAGAATTATCTCTGCCCCGCGCTAAATTTGATGAAATCATCGATTTCATCGACAATGATTTAAAGCTCGCTGCTCGTGTTATGCCAAGAACACGTACCATTAATAATTTAGGACGCCCTACCAAAGGTGCAGCTTTAGCATTAAGAGCTAGAATACTATTATATGCGGCCAGTCCTATGAATAATGGAAATACTGATTTCTTTAATATTAAAAACCTGGACGGCACACAACTATATAATCAAGAATATGATGAATCAAAATGGGCACGGGCCGCTGCTGCCGCAGAAGATGTGATTAATCTACAGCAATACAGCTTATATACAGTAGAGCCCAAAAATAATGTGCCTGCATATGAACGCCCTCCCTATCATGAAACTTATTCTAATGAAGAATTTCCCAATGGATGGAGCAATATAGATCCTTATGCTTCCTATAAAGAAATGTTTGATGGAACAATTCGTGGTTCCAAAAATCCTGAATTAATATTCACTAAAACCAAAGCAACAGGAAATTGTGGTATCGAAGATTTCTTTAATAAAAAAAGTATGCCCAGAACTGCCCACGGAGATAACAAAGTCGCTATTACTCAAAAAATGGTCGATACTTATTACATGAACAATGGACAAACTATAGAAGAGGCAGAAACAACAGGATATTATGTAAGAGAAGGATTCACAGAAACAGCTAATGACCCGCAAACAATGAATGGAGCCCCCTTCATGGGAGTAGGTGTATCACTGATGTATGCAAAACGTGAACCACGTTTTTATGCTTGTGTTGGTTTTAATGGTGCTACATGGGAATGTGAAAGTTCCTCGCTGTCTAGTGAGAAAAATTTCCAATGTTGGTATTACAGAGATGAAGTAAATGGTAAACAAGGATTTACAGAGAACTGTCCATTGACCGGCATAGGATTCAAAAAATACTACAACAAAGAAGACTCTTATTCTGAGGGTGGATATAGAACAAATAAAACAGAACCGACTATACGGTATGCAGAAGTTTTACTCATTTATGCAGAAGCTCTCAATGAGTTAACCAGTGGAAACACATATACTATGCAAACGTTCAATGACCAAGAAGTGGAAATCAAACGTGATCCCATCAAAATGAGGGAAGCGATGAAACCCATAAGAATGCGTGCCGGCTTACCTGATTTTGATGATAATACTTACAATACTTATAGAAATTTTAAAGAAGTACTAAAAAGAGAACGTCACATAGAACTATTTGCAGAAAACTGTTTCCGCTATTTTGATTTAAGAAGATGGAAAGATGCAGAAGAAGAGGAAAATCAGGCATTAATGGGATGTAACATCAACATTACAAAGGACGACGAATCAAGACAGGGATTCTATATTACAACTGCAGTGACTGCTATTCCCAAAGTCTTTTTGAAGAAAATGTACCTTTGGCCTTTTCCAACTGCTGAATTAAAACGTAACGTCAATCTGACACAAAACCCAGAATGGTAATTAAAACAAAAAAGAATATGAAAAGAATAATAAACATAATATCCATTACTTTAGGAATATTCATCTTCACAGCTTGTCAAGATGAACTAAACAACGAACTATTCCACAAATTTTCCTATTTGGTGGAAAATGGATGGCAAACCTGTGAAGTGGAGATTAAAGATGGAAATATTGCCGAATTATTAATTGACTTCGGTATTAACGGAACTTCTGAGAATGATAAAGATATAACTCTTAAAATAACTAATGACCCAGATACTTTAGCCGATTATAACTTCGACAAATTTAAAAATCAAATAAATTCCTATTATATAGAACTTCCAACCAATTGTTATAGTTTCGATCAGGAAGTATATACTATTCCTAAAGGAAAATACAAAACGACAGCCAAAATTCAGATAGAATTGGATAAGATTCAAAATATCTACAACGACTATGTATTACCCTTGAAAATAGAATCTTCCACCGGAGAATCGGTTGGACCAAGCAAATATAGCAAATTATTAGCTTACATTTTACCTACGAACAGGTTTTCCGGAACATTCTCAGGGTCTGGTAAGATTACAATTGACGGAACAAGTCAGAGTACTTCTGTTGGCAGTGCCAAATTATATGCCTCATCAATTAATACGTGCTATATGTATGCCGGTAATACCAATCAGGACACAGACCCTAATTATAAAGATTATGCTATTAATCTTAGCTTTGATGAAAAAGAACATATAACTCTGACTGCCAGAAATGTCGAATTAGGGCTAGAACCAATTACTAGTACTCTTACAAGAAAGTATGTACTACACGATACTGATACCCGATATTATGTACAGACCAGTGTTTTGTATTTAAAATATAAATACAAAGATTTGACAGAAGGAGAACGGCGCACAATCGTGTATGAAGGCACACATACTCAAATAAAAAATGTATTAATAAGTGACTATCCTAATGTTAAAGTGGAAGAAGAGTAACTGGAACAATAACTATACAATATATAAAACCTTTTAGATGAAAAAACAACTAAAACTAACATTACTAAGCTGCTTGTTGTCTATCCCGGCAATCACTCAGGCAGGTCCTAAAGACGATATCTATCGAAAAGGATGGATTGATTTTAATAAAAATGGCAAGATGGACATATATGAAGACCCGTCTGCCCCGATAGAGGAGCGCGTCAAAGACCTGTTAAGTCAGATGAATATGGATGAAAAGACTTGTCAGATGGCAACTCTCTACGGTTCCGGTCGTGTTCTAGCCGACGCATTACCAACTGAAAAATGGAAGTCGGAAATATGGAAAGACGGTATAGGAAACATTGACGAAGAGCATAACGGACTGGGGAAGTTCGGCTCTGAGTATGCATTTCCTTATGCTAAACACGTTAAAGCTATACATGATATCCAACGCTGGTTTGTTGAAGAAACACGATTAGGAATTCCGGTAGACTTTACTAATGAGGGAATTCGTGGGGTTTGTCATGAGAAGGCTACTTTTTTCCCTGCCCAATGCGGGCAGGGAAGTACATGGAACAAAGAGCTGATTGCCCGGATTGGTGAAGTAGAAGCTAAAGAAGCAACTGCTTTGGGATATACAAATATCTACTCTCCTATTCTGGACATAGCACAAGACCCTCGTTGGGGACGTGCGGTAGAATGCTATGGCGAAGATCCATACCTAGTAGGACAGTTAGGAAAGCAGATGATTCAAAGTTTGCAGAAACACAAGCTGGTAGCCACTCCAAAGCACTTCGCCGTATATAGTATTCCAGTGGGCGGACGTGACGGAGGTACGCGTACGGACCCGCACGTGGCTCCGCGTGAAATGCGTACTCTCTACCTTGAGCCCTTCCGCGTTGCATTTCAGGAAGCAGGAGCATTGGGAGTTATGAGCTCATACAATGATTATGACGGTGAACCTATTACCGGAAGTTATCGATTCCTCACGCAGATTTTACGTCAGGAATGGGGATTTAAAGGATACGTTGTCTCAGACAGCGATGCTGTCGAATTCATCTCAGGCAAACACAAAGTTGCTGATAATAATGAAGAAGCAGTAGTACAATCGGTCAATGCAGGACTAAATGTACGCACTAACTTCAGTTCTCCGGCAGGCTTCATAAAGCCGTTGCGAAGCGCTATTGCCAAAGGAAAGGTATCACAAGCTACTATCGATCAACGCGTAAGTGAGATTTTGTATGTCAAATTTTGGTTAGGTTTATTTGATAATCCTTACCGTGGTGACGGAAAATTAGCGGATAAAATAGTGCACTGCAAAGAACATCAGGCAGTAGCATTGGAGGCCGCCCGTCAGTCAATTGTTCTTTTGAAGAATCAGGATAACCTATTGCCCCTTCAAAAGACATTGAAATCTGTAGCTGTAATAGGTCCGAACGCAGATGAGCAAAAAGAGCTCATCTGCCGTTACGGTCCTTCCAATGCCCCAATCAAAACAGTGTACAAAGGTATTAAAGAAGCCCTGCCGAGAGCTAAGGTGGTATATAAAAAGGGATGTGAAATAGTGGATCCACATTTTCCTGAAAGTGAAGTTCTACCTTTTGATATAACGCCCAAAGAGCAGCAGATGATGGATGAAGCAATTGAAGCTGCAAAATCAGCCGAAGTTGTAATTATGGTATTAGGAGGTAGTGAGGTTACTGTGCGTGAAGAGCGTTCACGCACAAGTCTTGACTTACCGGGCAGACAGGAAGAATTACTGAAAGCTGTATGCAAGCTGGGGAAACCCACCATTCTGGTAATGATTGACGGTCGTGCTTCCAGCATTAATTATGCAAAAAAATATGTACCTGCCATTCTCCATGCATGGTTTCCGGGAGAGTTCTGCGGACAGGCAGTTGCAGAAACAATCTTTGGAGATAATAATCCTGGGGGTAGATTAGCAGTCACTTTCCCAAAGTCAGTAGGACAAATACCTTTTGCCTTTCCATTCAAGCCAGGGTCTGACAGCGGCTGCGGCACTTCAGTTACCGGTGCTCTTTTCCCATTTGGACATGGATTGAGCTACACGACATTCGAATACAGCAATCTAAGAATATCTCCAGAACAACAAGGAGTACTAGGGGAAGTGAAAGTGAGCTGTACAGTTAAAAATACAGGTAAAAGAATTGGTGATGAAGTAGTACAACTTTATCTCAGAGATGAAATCAGTAGCGTCACAACATACGTAAAAATACTACGCGGCTTTGAACGAATTACCTTGCAACCGAACGAAGAAAAAGAAGTGACCTTTACACTGAGCCCACAAGACCTCGCCATCTGGGACAAAAATATGAAATTTCAGGTAGAACCGGGTACATTCAAAGTAATGATCGGAGCTTCTTCAAAGGATATCAAGCTTGAAGGTAAATTCACAATCAATAAATAGGTATTAATATAGAAATAAAGGAATTATCAAAATGAAAAAAAGAACCATTTTATTAGCTTTACTATTTGCTGCAACAGGACTCAGTCCGCTGCAGGCACAAAAAAAGTACAAAGCTTATATAGTCTCGAATTCGCATTTGGATACTCAGTGGAACTGGGATGTACAGACAACCATTGACGAATACCTCAAGCATACACTGGTCAGAAACTTCTATCTGTTTCAGCATTATCCCAATTATGTATTTAACTTTGAAGGCGGAGTGAAATACAACTGGATGAAAGAGTATTACCCGCTTGAGTATGAACTGGTGAAAAAATATATCAAAGAAGGTCGTTGGCATATCTCAGGTAGCTCTTGGGATGCCAATGATACTAACGTACCTTCACCCGAATCTTTCTTCCGCAATATTCTGTTGGGACAACAATTCTATAAACAAGAGTTTGGAATTAAATCTACAGATATCTTCTTGCCGGACTGTTTTGGATTCAGTTATACATTGCCCACTATTGCAGCACATTGTGGCTTAATTGGTTTCTCAACGCAAAAATTACAATGGAGACACCATAATATGCACGGAAAATCCAAGATGCCATTCAATATCGGTCTATGGCAAGGGGTAGACGGTTCACGCATCATGGCAGCTTTAAATGGCAAAAACTATGTTCACGAATGGAATGGTGGAGATATCAGCCAAGATAACGACCTAAAAAATACAGCAAAAAATGGAGCCAATAACACTGCATACCGTTACTATGGCGCAGGAGACCGAGGTGGTTCTGCTAATATAAATTCGGTTGTTTCCATAGAAAAAGGTGTTAAAGGCAGTGGAGAAGTTGAAATTATCAGTGCTACTTCCGATCAGTTATACAAAGACTATCTGCCATTCGATAATCATCCTGAACTTCCTGTATACGATGGTGAGTTACTGATGGACATCCATGCCACCGGCTGTTATACTTCGCAGGCAGCTATGAAATTATATAATCGTCGGAACGAACAATTAGGCGATGCAGCCGAACGAATCTCAGTAATGGCTGATTATATTGACGGAGCAAGCTATCCGGCAAATACGCTGACTGATGCGTGGCGTCGGTTTATCTGGCATCAATTCCACGATGACCTCACAGGAACGAGTCTTCCTCAAGCCTATACCTATTCCTGGAATGATGAACTGATCTCTCAAACGCAGTTTAATGATATCATCCGTACCGGAGTCGGTTCTCTCGCTTCTTGCTTGGATACAAGAGTAAAAGGAACTGCACTCATCGTTTATAATGCAATGGCCGCCCAACGGAAAGAACTGGCAGAAGCCTATATAAATATCTCAAAGGAGCCTGCTGGAGTACAAGTTTTTGACGCCAACGGCAAAGAAGTTCCGGCACAATTACTTAATTGGGAAAACGGGAAAGCACACATTGCCTTTAGTGCTTCTGTAGCTCCATTAAGCTGCTCCGTATATGATGTCCGTTTTGGAAAAAACAATAAGGGTTCCTTCTTAAAAGCAACTCAAAATTCTTTGGAAAACAGCATCTATAAACTGACTTTAGATACTAATGGCGATATTGTTTCTATTGTTGACAAACGTAGTAATAAGGAACTGGTAGAACAGGGCAAGGCATTCCGTCTGGCTTTGCTCATAGGCAATGAATCGAAAGAATGGCCTGCATGGGAGATTCAAAAGAAGACTATAAATAAGCCCGGAACTCCAATCTCGGAAAATGTTCGTATCAGTATCGAAGAACAGGGCCCCTGTTATGCAGCTCTTCGCATTGAACGCACTTTTAAATCTTCGAAATTCGTACAATATATCCGCATGAGTGAAGGTGCAAATGATGAACGAATCGATATCATTAATGAAATAGACTGGTCAACAAAAGACGCCGTATTAAAGGCAGAGTTTCCGATGAATGTAAAAAACCAGGAAGCTGTTTATGATTTGGGTATCGGAACTGTAAAACGTAAGAACAATACAGATATTGCTTATGAAGTATATGCACAGCAATGGGCAGACATTACGTCTCCCGATAAAAGTTACGGAATCTCAATCCTGAATGATTGTAAGTATGGATGGGATAAACCCAATGATAACACTCTACGCCTGACACTACTCCATGCTCCTAGCACCAAAGACAGATATAAATACCAGGAGCAGCAAGACTTTGGTCATCATACCTTCACTTATTCAATCGTCGGTCATCAGAACGAAGCATTGCAGGCCGGAATCAGTCATTTGGCAGAGTCTCTGAACAGTCACTTGGCTGTATTCAACACCCCCAAACATAAAGGTGCATTAGGGCGTGAGTATTCTTTCGTAAAAGTAAATACCCCCCAAGTGGCTATTCGTTCCCTAAAAAAAGCAGAAGAAAGTGATTTGTACATCATCCGTTTATACGAGATGCAAGGTAAATCTGCACAAAATGTAGAAATTACATTCCCTGACGCCATTGAGTCCGCCTATGAAACAAATGGTATAGAAGAAAAAATAGGTGAAGTCACTATACAGAACAATAAATTATGTTTTGATATGGCATCTTATCGACCCAAAACTTTCGCTGTCCGCTTGAAAAAAGGAAATGTAAAAGCAGCTCCAATAAAAAATATTCCACTTCAGTTACCGTTTAATAGCAAAGCTTTCACTCCTGAAAACTTTGGTTATACTGTTTCTTTCGATAAAAAAGGAAATAGTTTCGCTGCTGAATTAATTGGTGATAAAGTAACTTGTGATAATATCACCTTCAGCATTGCTGACCATGAAAATAAGAATGTTATCAAATGTAAGGGAGATACAATCCAGCTACCCAAAGAAGCAGCGGGAAAGAAACTATATATTCTGGCTGCCTCTACAGACAAGGATCGCAAATCAACATTCCTTGTTAATGGTAAATCACATGAATTTGAAATACCTTATTACTCCGGTTTCTACGGACAATGGGGACATAAAGGTGTCAGCGACGGTTATATTCGCAACGCTTCGCTCGCTTACATCGGTTCTCATCGACACACTGAAAAAGGGAATGACACCTATATCTACACATATATGTATAAATTGGGTATCGAGCTTCCCCAAGAGGCACACACACTGGTACTTCCTAAAGATGAGAATATCGCAGTATTCGCTATTACTCTATCCGACAACTATATTGACGACATTAGCACAGCTAATGAAATGCGGACATTGCCATTGGAAGTCTCTAAATGATAAGATAACAACACTGTAAAACTTCAAAATAGAAAAGAGCCTTTTTCCCGATCTGTTTCGGGAAAAGCTCTTTTTAATCCTAAACATTCCGATCATGAAAATCAAATTACTATCCGCACTTATTATTTGTTTATTATCCTCCATTATGACATTCGCCTATAATGGCAGACATGGCTGGTTTATACAAAAAGCACCTCAACAATTAATCCTATGCAATGGGGAAGGACTCAGTAGAGCAGAAAGTATGCTTTTAGAGTCATTATCCGGTCTATGCGGACAAGCGGTGAACGAAGGTTCTTTTGATGAAATGATCTGGATAGAAATAAATAACAATTCCTATCATAAGATTTTAAAAAGCTCACAGGAAAGCTTGAATATCACTAAAGTAATCCGAATGGATATCTGGGACCTCCTGGAACATCTCATGAAAAAAAAGATTATAAAAGGGTATGTACTCTATAAAAACGACACCTCAACAGGAGAAAATTACTCACGAAGAGAAGGAATCAATTATTCAGCTAATGTGGCAACAGTATATGCCAGCCTTCTGAAAGGTGTACTAGTAGAAGAATCTTTAGAGAAACGAATCAAACAGTCCGGATTAAAGAAACTAAAAGACGCACGCAATGAATCTCCGGAATCATGTTTCAAACGTTGCAAAAAACAACTTAATCGAAGTTCAGCTCTTAGCATCGACCCAAAAGTAAGTAACTGCAGAGATATCGCTATAGCCCAAAAACTTATGCTATATTATGGAACGGGACCTTTTTCCGAACAAATACTGGAATGGGTTACTCCGCTTTCACCCATATTAGGCTGGAATTATGGAAATGAAGATGAATATACAGGGGCTATCACAAGATGGGGACATTATAATACCGCTTCAAACTGGTGTCGCAACCTTCCTGTTATCATGGCAGCTTCCGATAAAATGTATCCTTTACCTATACATGAAATAAAAAAAGAAAATATAGATTTTGAAGATAATTCAGCATTCCATTCGTTTGTAATTAGTGACGGCGATAATATGCAATGGACAATGGGAGAATTCCTTGATAGTCCGGTGTACTATGGCAATAAAGACAGAAATCGTTCTCCGGTTTCATGGACTCTCTGCCCTATTAATCTATCAGTAGTTAGTACTTCCACCTGGAACCGTTTTGTAACCATGAAGAAAGACAACTCAAGTGTGATAGAATATGGAGGAGGTTATCAATATCCTGATGAATTTGCAAAAAACCGTCCCAACCGGGAAGAACTTCTGATTGAATTTGCACAGCGTATGAACTGGCATTTCAAGAAATTAAATATCAAAATATTCGGATTCATCTGCAAGGATGTATTCAGCAAAGAGGCCCGGCGGGCCTATGAGATATATGCCTGTGAGATAGAAGGGTTGACAGGAATGGTGGCCATTCAATACAGTCCGTATAATATGGGAGGTGATATAATATGGGTGAAAAACAAAGAGAATATTGAGATTCCGGTAGTTACTGCCAAGTTCTCTATCTGGTCCGGATTATTTGATAATCCATTGTGTGGTGGTCCGGATTATGTAGCAGCTCTCATTAACCGGGATGCAGCTAAAGCGTCCAAACAAAAAGATAAAGAGAATCCATTATCTTGGACAATCATACATGCCTGGTCGGATTTCAGTAAAACTGCACATTCTAATAATTTACCCATAAAAGGGTATAATGCAAGTAAAACTTCCGATCAACTATTATCGCCACAAGTGAAAAACATTTCTCTGAATGAGCTATTGTGGCGGATAAGGGAGCGACACTATAACCGTTCTATGATACACTAAATATAAATTCGCTTATGAAACTCACTGCCTTATCCTTATTGATAATTGTTTCATCCGTCATAAGCGCACAACAATCATCCAAAATGCAAAAAAGAAAAGGACAAGAATAATTCTTATTGGAAAAATCCGATTTATCCGGCTATTATGAAACCCGTGCATTTACTAAATGGATGCTGGCTTTCGGAAACGGAAACTATTTATAACGCCAAACTATAAGCTATATTGAAATATGTCTATTTTACACCCATTGTGTGCGATAACAGTGAAAATCCGTGAAAGAAATCAAAAGAGACGCAAATACAAGAATATTATTTGGAAGGAATAGCAAGAAGACTTACATTTGTCATGTGATTTTTTTCATAGTATTAGATTTAAGGTTAACAAAGGTTGGAGCAAGGCGTTGCTCCTTTTTTTATGCCCCAACCTTTCTTTATTTTACCTCAGAGATTTATTACTGTCATTCCAGTACTGTCATTGACTATTTTTTCGGCTTTCCACAGATATAAACCTTGCATTGGTAAGGCGCCAAGTCCACCATTATGTTATTCGCAGCATTTTCCATAGAACGGCTGTCAAGACTATACACCTGCTCCAAAGACAGGTCTTCCACCGTTTTTGAATTTAATTCTATAGTACGTGGAGTATCCGCCCGGTTAAAACAAGCTACCGCTTTGCGACCGTCAGCCAACGGCTTTACCCAAATATCATAATGATCTGCACGGATGCTGCGCTCCGCCTGCTTGCCCAACACATCCTGGTTGATAGCAATCAGGTCCCTATCCAACAGAACCTGCAATGTACTGTCATTCATACTTCGCACGTCATTTCCGCAAAGTAATGGAGAAGCCATCATACACCATAATGCAAAATGAGACTTATACTGTTCGTGGGTGCAACCTTCCGATTCATATCCGATACTCATACTCTTACCACCGATACCAACTACCAGCATATCCGGATCATTCCAACCGGAAGGACCGCCATATTCACTCAAAGGAGCATTGATTTCAAGAATATTCAGGATACCACGAAGCCCGCCCAACTTGTTGGCTTCCCGGTTCCAGACATCGCCTATATCTCCCGAAACGCGCCACAAATGTCCGCCTACCTGTTTTGCCCATTTCCAAGGTTCGCGCTGTCCCCACTCACAAATGGAGAACACGATGGAACGTCCCGTAGCACGCAACGCCTTTCCCATCTTTGCATAGCGCTCCATAGCCTCCACCCGGTCGACAGGAGCATTGCAATAATCATACTTCAACAAATCGACACCCCACGAAGCGAAATCTTTCGCATCCACTTCTTCGTAGCCGTAACTGCCGCATACACCGCCACAAGTCTTATCGGCTGCATCCGAATAAATTCCGAGTTTGAAACCGCGCTCGTGCAGATAATCTGCCACATACTTTATTCCACGCGGGAACTTATCTTTATTAATCTGCAAATGTCCGTCAGCTCCCCGTTCGGGCAACTGCCAGAAGTCGTCGATGTTAATATAGGAATAGCCTAAATCCCGCATTCCGTTGGCTACCAGCGCATCCGCAGTTTGCAAAACCAACTCTTCGGTGAGATGTCGCCCGAAAGTATTCCAACTGTTCCAACCCATGGGAGGAGTCAGCAACAGGTCATCACCAATGCGGATCACGAGCTTTTCCGTACTGGTCCCCAATGCGTTCTTAGCTTTTAGAGTGACGGTATATTCACCTTTAGAAGCTACTGATCCTGTGATAATCCCTGTTTTCGAATCCAGTTTCAATCCTTTCGGAAGTTTCTCCGCACTCCATTCCATCGGCCGCTGACCGGTAGTAGGAATATAAAAGAGGAAAGGACTGGCAGGATAATTGCCAATTGCCCGGGGAGAGTTAATACATGGTTTTCCTTCAAAAACCTTTTGAGAAGCATCCGGCAAAGAGATATTTCCGGCAACAGATACGCTTGCTACAAAAAGAGCAAGAATAGACAAAATTACGATACAACGTGTTTGATTCATAGTTGTTTGTTTTTTATTATGCCACTAAGATAGGAGAAAAAACAGAATGAAGTAACAATAAACATACTTTTCACACTCTAAAACTGCATTTTTTTCTGTGCAAGAACCATTTATTGTCCTTGTGTGTTCTGGACGGCTAACAGGCATACTATTGCCATGAATGCCCAAAAATGTCGTTTCATTTCAAATTGTTTTAGGTTGGTTATTAGATTTATAATAATTGATAAACTCCTCCTGCCAATACCCGTACGGCTCCCTTCATTTCCAGTTCAAAGAGAATTGCACTCATTTTATGTACGGGAATATCTGTCTCTACCACTAAGGTATTAATCTGTAAGTTTCCTTGTTTTTCCAACGTATGAACTATCTTTTGCTCCTCTTCTGTCAGTTCCAGAAACAGGCTGCGCTGTACATTCTCTACCTTTGCCGGATGTGAATCCAACGTCCATCCCATCGCCTCCACCAAGTCTTCGGCAGACAACAGAAGGGATGCTTTACTGTCACGGATCAGTTGGTTACATCCTTTTGAATATTCATCGGTCACACGACCGGGGAAGGCGAAACAGTCGCGGTGATAGCTTTCCGCAAGCTCGGCTGTGATCAGAGAGCCGCCTTTGGCAGCCGATTCTACCACAATCGTAGCATCACACATACCGGCCACAATACGGTTGCGACTGATAAAATTGTGTTTATCCGGTGTTGTACCGACAGGAAACTCTGTCAGCAATCCGCCTTTATCAAGCATTTCAACGGCTGTCTTACGATGAAGAGAAGGGTAAATACGGTCCAGTCCGTGAGCTAACACGCCGACCGTAGGCAAGTCATTGTCCAATGCACTCCGGTGGGCATTGATATCAATGCCGTAAGCAAGGCCGCTGACAACTAATACGTCAGGACACAAAGCTTTTAAGTCACGGAGGAAAGTAGTACAGAGTTGTGTACCGTAATCAGTAGCGTGGCGGGTGCCCACCATATTAATGATATGGAGAGCGTTCAAATCGGCATTTCCCTTATAGAACAGTACAACAGGAGCGTCTTCACACTCCCGCAAGCGGGAAGGATACGCCTCATCATGAAAAGTCAGGCACTGGATATGATTCTTTTGCAGGAATACAAGTTCCTGTTCGGCACGGGCAATAATTGACGGACAGTCCAGTGCACCCGACACCCGTTCATGTACTCCGGATAATCGCTGCGCCAGTTCTTTCCTGAAGCGGAACACATCGGTGGCACTCTTCATGCCCTCTACCAGACGTTTCGCTCCAATGTGCCCGATACCGGGCACCATTGTCAGAGCGATGCTATATATTTGTTCTTGTTCGTTATCGGTCATTTCAGGTATGGAGCAAAGACATTGTCGAACAATTCGCTGTTACTTAAACGTCCGTTTACCACACATACCGTCTCAACAGTGGATTTCACTACTACTTTCTGATCGCTTTTGCGGAAGATATCCTGATAGAATACGTATTTGATGCCTTCTTTCTTCATATACAGTTTGGAGACAAACTCATCCCCACTCTTCAACGGAGTCTTGAAAGCCATATTGATACGTGCCACTACCGGATCGACTCCCTGTTCATGCAACGCCGCAAAACTAACACCTACCGAGGTCAGAAACTCGTGGCGGGTATGCTCCAGATAATGCTGATAATTGGCATTGTTGACAATCCCCTGAAGGTCACATTCGTAATCACGCACCTTCATCTCCAATTCGTAGATATACTGGCTCATCGTTTATCCTCTTTTCTGTTCTACATCAAGTCCCTTGAATTTCTTCAATTCTTCGGTAGATACCAATTTATATAATTTGTCGCTGGGACGTATCTTCTCTGATTTCATTGAGAAACGCTGACCTTTCTTTACCGTCTCTACCGGCTTCAGATCGACACGCGCTTCGTCCAGTGTCATAAAGACTGCGCCGGTGGTAGGTCCCGTTATCAGCAGCTTGTCACCTACACTGACTTCGGCAGCTTCTACCAAGAACTCAGAGACACCGATATTGGAGAAGTATTTGATACCTTTGCCCACATAGATTTTACGTTCCGTAGCGGCCGAACCATAATTCCGTGTCCATTCGCCCAAGCGTTGTCCCAGATAGTAGCCATCCCAAAAGCCACGGTTAAAGACTGCCTTCAGACGTTCATCCCAAGCGGCAATCTTTTCGTCTGTAAACGTATCATCCAGATAGGCCTTTATCGCTTCTTTATAACATTCCACCACCGTACGCACATACTCAGGACCGCGGGCACGTCCCTCAATCTTGAATACACGCACACCCGCATCCATCATCTTATTCATAAAATGAATGGTCTTCAAGTCTTTCGGTGACATGATATATTCATTGTCGATATCCAGTTCCACATCCGTCTCCTTATCGCGAACCGTATAAGAACGACGGCATACCTGCATACAGGCACCCCGATTGGCCGAGTGATTCATTTCGTGCAGAGACAAATAGCACTTACCGGAGACTGCCATGCACAAGGCACCGTGACAGAACATTTCAATACGAATCTGCTCTCCGCTCGGACCGCAGATATTCTCTTCCCGAATCTGACGATAAATCTCGGCCACCTGTTCCAGATTCAACTCACGGGCCAGCACTACGACATCGGCAAACTGGGCGTAGAACTTCAAGGCTTCCGCATTCGATATATTCAATTGAGTAGACAGGTGTACTTCCTGACCGATCTGACGGGCATAGTTCATTACCGCTACATCGGCAGCGATCACCGCTGATATTCCTGCCGCTTTAGCCGCGTCCACAATGGTACGCATCAAAGGAATATCCTTATCATAGATAATGGTATTAACGGTCAGATAGCTTTTCATTCCATGTTCATCACACGTCTGAGCTATCTCACGCAAGTCATCAACGGTAAACGTATTGGCAGAACGGGCACGCATGTTAAGGTTTTCTATACCAAAATAGATAGAATCGGCTCCAGCCTGAATGGCTGCCGCAAGGGATTCACGCGAACCGACAGGCGCCATTATTTCAAAATCTTTTATATTCATTTTACTATCTGATAATCATTAAAATGTGATAGGAGAATGCAAAGGTACGAATTAATCCGTATCCGTGAAACTTACCTCAACAAATAGTTCTTTCAGTTTTTATCCGTACCTTTGCACCGCAAAAAGAAGTATCGATTATGAAAATAAGCCATATAGACCTGGGAGAACACCCTATACTACTCGCCCCGATGGAGGACGTGACAGATCCTGCTTTCCGCCTAATGTGCAAAAAGTTCGGAGCTGACATGGTATATACTGAATTTGTATCGAGCGATGCACTGATACGCGCTGTCAGCAAGACTGCACAGAAACTGAGTATCAGCGATGAAGAACGCCCTGTAGCCATTCAGATTTATGGTAAAGATACGGAAACGATGGTCGAAGCTGCGAAGATCGTAGAGCAGGCGCAGCCCGATATTCTCGACATAAACTTCGGCTGCCCCGTGAAGAGAGTAGCAGGAAAAGGAGCAGGAGCAGGAATGCTGCAAAATATTCCGAAGATGCTGGAAATTACCCGTGCCGTAGTGGACGCAGTCAAAATACCTGTGACAGTGAAAACCCGTTTAGGATGGGACGCCAACAATAAAATCATTGTAGATCTGGCAGAACAACTACAGGATTGCGGCATTGCCGCACTAACCATTCACGGTAGAACCCGTGCGCAGATGTACACCGGAGAAGCGGACTGGACACTGATCGGAGAAGTGAAGAACAATCAAAGGATGCACATTCCTATCATTGGCAACGGAGACGTGACAACACCTCAACGCTGCAAGGAGTGTTTTGACCGTTACGGAGTAGATGCAGTCATGATCGGTCGTGCCAGCTTCGGACGTCCCTGGATATTCAAGGAAGTAAAGCATTATCTGGAAACGGGGGAGGAATTGCCGCCACTCAGCTTTGAATGGTGTATGGAGGTACTTCGCCAGGAAGTGATTGACAGTGTGAATCTGCTTGATGAACGCAGGGGCATCTTGCACGTGCGCCGCCACTTGGCTGCCAGTCCGTTGTTCAAAGGGATTCCTAATTTTAAAGAGACTCGTATTGCCATGTTGCGGGCAGAAACGAAAGAAGAATTGTTCCGGATATTCGAAACAATTCCTGAAAAAGTAAATTCTCTTTTAGATTAGTTTTACTTAAACATCGGCTGCGCAAACCACTTCTTGAACATCCACGTCGCCACAACATACAAAAAGAATGCAGAGAAGAAACCTACGATCGCATCGATAACGTAGTGCGCCTGAATATATACTGTAGCCCCGCAAAGCAGCATATAGAAAGGGATCAGACAGGCAAACAACTTCTTACTGCCACGCCATGCCATAATCATAAGAATGGTAGAAATACCGACATGCGAACTGGGGAAAGCTGCCGTAGGACGCTCTCCCACTTGCTGCGAACCTTCTACCAAACTGTAAAAGAAGCCATGTTGATAGCCCGGACCGGGAAGTAACTCCTGATTGTTATTGAAATAATCGCCGATGGCCGGGAAAATTCCTTTAGATACATTATCAAAACCTATAGCTGGGAAGTAGAACTGCGGCCCTGCTACCGGAACAAAGATATAAATCAGATAATAGATAAAGAAAGAAGTTACCAGTACAAACGACATCTTCTCAAACCATTCAAACTTATAGATAAAATAAAACACCGTCACAATGAGCATCATCGGATAATAAAAGAAATATCCCATATTGAATGCTTCACTGACCAAAAGATGCGGGAATGTATGACAGAACCAGATAGCAGGTTGCCCATTGAAGATAAACTGCTCGGTTATGGCAAACACATGGTCGAGATTCGGAAAGAACCGGTTAAACTCAAACGTATCCGGATACCAGTAGGAAAGCAGGCTCATCTGAATAGCAACACGTACAAACGCCGAAAACTTGCAAGGAGCCAGCCGATAAAGATACATCAGCAGAAAAGTCATTGCAGCGATCATCGCCCTATCCAGCAACATGTGCCATGGATGATCCATTCGCTGAAACAGGAACAGAATCAAAATGGAGGTCAACAGATTATAAATCAATGTTATCTTCTCCACAGCAAACAACCCCTTCCGGGTTTCCACTCGCTTAAATAAGTCTAAAGCCATCCTTCGTTTTTATACCAGTCAATGGTTTCACGGACTCCCTTCTCCAAGTCATATTCGGGAGCATACCCTAACTCATTAATGGCAGGGGTTATATCACATTGCCAGTTACGTTGTTTCATTATTTTATATTTATCAGAATTCAGCGTACTGCTCTTGCCGGAACGTGTTGCAATGAATTCAGCGAGCAAAGATATAACTTTTAGCACAATTAATGGACATTTCACATGAATAACAAACGGATTACCCAGTTCTTTTTGTATTAAGTCCGAAAATACACGACTATTATACACCTTCCCGTCAGTCAGAAAATAAGCTCTTCTAGTCACTTTTTTTTCTATTCCAAGGAAGATGGCCTGCACAATGTCTTTTACATAAACAAAAGTCAGGTCCTGCCGCCGGAAGCCGACAGAGAAGTCAACATGCTGCCGGATGGACTTCGCCATCAGGAAATAATCCAGTTCACGAGGACCGTAAACTCCTGTAGGGCGATAAATAACATAAGGGAAACCGGGAATACTTTGAATATAAAGTTCAGCCTTAAGCTTGCTAAGACCATAAGCAGTATTTGGCATCGGGACATCACCGGCTTCTATCGGCGAATAATCTTTTTCACGTACAGGTCCGAATACACTCAGCGTACTGATATAGATGAATTGCTTCGGAACCATATTCAACGCTTTCAGGGTATCAATAAAGTATTTGGTCTGGAGATAATTCACATAATCAAAAGTATTCTTATCCGGACATTTCGTGACTCCCGCACAATGGATGATATAATCAAACTTATTATAGGTTCCTTTATGTCCGGAGAGTTGGGCACGCAATTCATTGGGATGGGCAAAGTCCAGTTCCAGAAAGTGGATCTTCCGGTTCTTCAAGTACTTTTTGCTGCTGGTGGGACGAATCCCCGCCCACACACCAAACTTTCGTTTTAATGCCTCTTCGACAATAAAACTTCCTATAAATCCGCTTGCTCCTGTTATTAAGATGCTCTCCATTAATTATAACCTCAATGTATAAGAAAAGAATGATGCTACAAAGATACAATAAATATAAAATAAAAGCCATTTTGCATTTCTCAATTATTCTCTCTTATAAGCATTCCTCCTAAATCACCTTAGAAGGAATACTTTTTATTTTAATAAGGACGAAATTATCGAAGTCAGCGAAAGTTTTATCCAATTCATAACTATCAAATTCAAATATTTGTTTACTTTGTACTCCCATCAAAGAATTTTCAAATAAATCAATTCTATACATTATGGCGAAAAAGAAAGAAAAGAAAGAGAAAAAGGCCGGCAAAAGAATGAGTAAGAAAGAGCTGGCAGCGTTATTGATAGACTTTTTCCATGCCAAACCCAGCGAAACGCTTAGTATGAAATATATTTTCTCGGAGTTGCATCTCACTACCCATCCGCAGAAAATGCTATGCGCTGACCTGTTACACGACCTTTCAGATGACGATTATATTTCCGAAATTGAAAAAGGAAAGTTCCGCCTCAACAATCACGGAACGGAGATGATCGGTACCTTCCAACGCAAGAGCAACGGAAAGAACTCCTTTATCCCCGAAGGTGGAGGTGATCCGATCTTTGTTGCCGAACGCAATTCGGCACATGCCATGAACAATGACAAAGTAAAGATCACTTTCTACGCCAAGCGGAAGAATAAAGACGCGGAAGGAGAAGTCATCGAGATTCTGGAACGTGCCAATGACACCTTTGTAGGTACACTGGAAGTAGCGAAATCGTATGCATTCTTAGTTACGGAAAACCGTACGCTTGCCAACGACATCTTCATCCCGAAAGAGAAGCTGAAAGGAGGAAAAACCGGCGACAAGGCAATCGTGAAAGTAACCGAATGGCCCGACAAGGCAAAGAATCCTATCGGACAAGTGATCGACATCCTCGGTGTAGCAGGAGACAATACAACAGAAATGCACGCCATCCTCGCTGAGTTCGGCCTGCCCTACGTATATCCGAAAGCGGTAGAAACAGCAGCCGATAAGATTCCCGCAGAAATTACTCCGGAAGAGATAGCCAGACGCGAAGACTTCCGTAAGGTAACGACTTTCACCATCGACCCGAAAGACGCCAAGGACTTCGACGACGCACTTTCGATCCGCCCCATCAAAGACGGATTGTGGGAAGTAGGCGTACATATCGCCGATGTGACTCACTATGTAAAAGAAGGCGGCATCATCGACAAAGAAGCAGAGAAGCGGGCGACTTCCGTTTATCTGGTGGACCGTACCATCCCGATGCTTCCCGAACGCTTGTGTAACTTCATCTGTTCCTTGCGTCCGAATGAAGAGAAACTCGCATTCTCCGTCATCTTCGACATCACCGAGAAAGGAGAAGTAAGAGACTCCCGCATCGTACATACCGTCATCAACTCCGACCGTCGCTTCACTTACGAAGAGGCGCAGCAGATCATCGAAACGAAAACAGGCGATTTTAAAGAAGAAGTTCTCATGCTGGACACCATCGCCAAAGCACTTCGTGAGAAACGTTTCGCAGCAGGAGCCATCAACTTCGACCGCTACGAGGTGAAGTTTGAAATCGACGAAAAGGGAAAACCTATCAGCGTATACTTCAAAGAGTCCAAGGATGCCAACAAGCTGGTAGAAGAATTCATGCTGCTTGCTAACAGGACAGTTGCAGAGAAAGTGGGACGAGTGCCTAAAAACAAGAAACCTAAAGTACTTCCTTATCGTATCCACGATCTGCCCGATCCGGAAAAGTTGGAAAACCTGTCACAGTTCATCGCCCGCTTCGGCTATAAGGTGCGTACAAGCGGAACGAAAACAGATATATCAAAGTCTATCAACCATTTGCTGGACGATATTCATGGCAAGAAGGAGGAAAACCTGATTGAAACCGTATCCATCCGCGCCATGCAGAAAGCGCGTTATTCTACGCACAATATTGGTCACTACGGACTGGCATTCGACTATTACACCCACTTCACTTCACCCATCCGCCGATTCCCGGATATGATGGTGCACCGCTTGGTTACGAAGTATATGGATGGCGGCCGTAGCGTATCCGAAAGCAAGTACGAGGACCTCTGCGACCATAGTTCGAACATGGAACAGATTGCAGCCAATGCCGAACGTGCTTCTATCAAATACAAACAGGTAGAATTCATGAGCGAACGTCTCGGACAGATTTATGACGGTGTGATCTCCGGTGTAACGGAATGGGGGCTTTACGTTGAACTCAACGAGAACAAATGCGAAGGTATGGTTCCGATCCGTGACCTGGATGATGACTATTATGAATTCGACGAAAAGAATTATTGCCTCCGGGGACGCCGTAAGAACAAGATATATAGTCTGGGAGATGCCATCACTATCCGTGTGGCACGTGCCAATCTGGAGAAGAAGCAATTAGACTTTGCGCTGATTGAGAAATAGAAACAAGTACTGTAAAAACGAATTAATAGTATACTCTTCTGTGCCACCCTATTGGCACGCTTGTGCCAAAGGCTGGGCATAGTAGTGCCAATGCGATGGCACAACTGTGCCAGAGGCTTGGCACAAACCTGTAAAAACTGACATTAGAATGAAAACAATCGTTATCGAAGACAAGCAACGAATCGAATCCATTATTCTTCAAGCCGATGCCTGCTTTGTAGGCATAACGGACCTGGAAGGCAATCCATATGTAGTTCCTATGAACTTCGGTTATGAAAACGATACTCTTTACCTCCATTCCGGTCCCGAAGGGGGAAAAATAGAAATGCTGCAACATAATAACAACGTGTGTATCACGTTCAGCCTCGGACACAAACTTGTCTATCAGCATAAGCAGGTAGCTTGCAGCTACAGTATGCGCTCGGAGAGTGCAATGTGCCGTGGAAAAGTAGAATTCATAGAAGATATGGAGGAAAAGCGCCGTGCACTGGACATTATCATGCGCCATTACACGAAAGATCAGTTCAGCTATTCCGATCCTGCCGTACGGAATGTCAAAGTATGGAAAGTACCTGTAGATCAGATGACAGGAAAAGTTTTCGGTCTGCGGGCAGACGAAAAACCATGAGATGTACAAACCTCATGGAATCACTTGCAAAATCATGTATTTTCATGATGTTATAAGTCAGTCTATCAGGCAAGGAGTGACTAAAAAGTCGGGAGTATCTACACTCTCCTCCTTCCGGAAGGAGGAGAGTGTAAGATCGGAAGAGCACACGTC